>Ga0134079_10000076_pt1 | contig 22023 bp, 16 predicted proteins | sample 15_taG_2_FD_119770 | JGI IMG/M metagenome (GOLD analysis project Ga0134079, IMG submission 119770) | Grasslands soil microbial communities from the Angelo Coastal Reserve, California, USA - 15_D_Rain_40cm_2_09182015 | ecosystem: Environmental > Terrestrial > Soil > Grasslands ...
ACGCCGTCGTGCTGGTGTCGGCTGTCTCGGTCGACAATTACGATATCTGGTACTCCTATCCGTGGTACCCCTATTGGGGCTGGTGGTACGGATGGGACGGCTACTGGCCGTACGGCGCGTCGTCGAGCTGGTACTATCCGTGGTCGCCGGTGACGGTCACGGGCTATACCACCGGCTCGGTATTCATCCAGCTGGTCGATCCCGACGTGCCGCCCCCGGACTCGACGCAAGCAGCATCGATTTGGGCTGCCGCGATCAACGGGTTGGTGACCGGCACCGATCAGCAGATCCTGGCGCGGATCAACAACAACATCCATCAGGCATTCCTTCAATCTCCCTACCTCGACACGCACTGAGGATGTCCATGCGTATGAGACTCGTCGTAGTACTCGCACTCCTCGTTCCCTCGATCGCCGCGGCGCAGCGAACGGGAGACAAGTGGTTTGGAATGACCTGGATCATGGCAAGCCCCACCGCCAACAGCAAGCAGTTCACGAACGACTACAGTTTCCGCGGCTTCGGCATGGAATGGCGCCAGTTCAAGGGCAGCACGACCTCAGTCGGGCTCAGTCTGGCCTGGAATGGTCTGAACGAGGAGACGTTGGAAACGTCGAGCGTCGGCCAGGTGGACGTGACGGGCGATCAGTTCCGCTACATCAACGCGTACTCGATCCTCCTCGAGGGTCACAAGTACCTCGGAAGCAACCAGGGCTCCTCGCGCCCGTTCATCGGTCTGAAGACGGGCACCTATTACATCAATCGCCGCGTGGATGTGGGAATCTGGACGGTGTCCGACAATACGTGGCATTTCGGACTCGCACCGGAGCTGGGTCTTGCCTTTCCATTGCGTCACACCGTCGATGGGGAGGCGTTCTATGCCGCCGTCCGCTACAACTACGCCTTTGCGGCGGGTGGCGCACCCTACCAGAGCTGGATCGGCATCGACATCGGTATCGCCACGCGCCGCTTCTAGCGGCGCGTAACGACGGTGGCGCTCTCTACCGAATCTCGGGGAGCGCCGCCAGCACCTGCAGCTCCACCACCCGATTCAAGAAGTTGTTGAGCTGGAAGAAGTGCGCCACCGTCTTGGCGGGCAGCCGCTTGATAAACTTCCCATACTGATCCCGGGCGAGCTTCGCGCGGCGTTGATCGAGATCGAGCGCGCGCTCCATGAGACTCCGCGCGTGGCTGTCGTTGAGACTATCGTAGCCGGCGACGTAGTCGCGAATGAGCTGCACGCGCTCATCGTTCAGTTTGGCGGTCTCGGCCTCGTACTCGCGGTAGAGCGGCCAGAAGATCGTGGCCTGGGAATCGGGCAGGGCGAGTGCCCGCCCAATGATCGTCGCCTTATCCGCGCGCACATCCGACCGCATCAGCTGGATGGCGTTGGCGACCGACGTATCCCGCGGACTCTGGGCCTGAAGTGGAGCAAACAGGCCGCCGAGCACCAGCGGCAGGACGAGATAGCGGTGACGTGCAGGCATCGTCGTTCCTCTCAAAAAGCCTCGGTGAAATTGAAGTAGACTCCGGACGATCGTTCTCCAAAACCAAAATCGACGCGCACGTTGGACCGCGGCTGTATCTCAAACCGGTATCCCACTCCACCGTTGGGCAGAAAACCGTGCAGGTGCGGGGTATCGGGTCCCAGCGTCCCGCCGCCGGTCCAAACCACGAAGCCGTGGCGTGACAGCCGGCCCTGGCTGCGGATGAATGTGTAGCGATACTCGGCGAGCCCGAGCAGCGTCATGCGATCACGAAAGCGTCCTTCGACGTAGCCGCGCAGATCGTAGCCGGTGCCCAGCATCGACAGCTCGGGCCACGGAACGTTGTGGATGCCGATGCGCGACTTCACTTGCCACGCGAGCGTGCTACCGAGCCGCCCGATCGTCTGGTACTGGCGATAATCGAGCAGGATGGTGGTGTATTCGTTGTCACCGCCCAGGACGCCGCCGTAGTTCGTTGCCGTGATGGCGGCATACATCCCATGCCACGCATTGGCCGCTACGTCTCGGCTGTCGTACTGCAGCACGATGCCGAGCCCCGCGTTGGCGTTTTCGTTGCCGTACTGCTGGTAGGCGGGATCGGCTTCCATCGTGGGGTTGACCTGCGTCGCCAGCGTTCGGTTCAACTCCAGCACCCCACCGATGAGCAGGTGGGGCGCCACCCCGAAGACCACCCGCGGGCTGAACTTGAACCATTCGCGGTGATACTTCGTCGTCGAGTCCCCCTTCGTCGGGCTGAGACCCGCCTGATAGCCGACGCCCCAGTAGTTGTCGGGCATGTCCTTGAACGAAAGGTCGGCGTTGATCCGCAACCGATCCTCATTCCAAAAGGACGAGAGCGACACGCTCACGTTGACGGCACCCGTCGAGGAGAGCGAAATCGTTGACGACATGGTCGAGCGTTGCACGCGGAGGGGATTGGCACCGACCTTCCACGACAGGAGAACGCCGCCCGCGATCAAGTACTGCATTTCCGGGTTGTAGGCGGGGGCGAGGAGCGGGGTAATCTTGAACTTGCCGCTGTCCGGCAGCGGCGCGAGCACCGTGGGGGGGCTGGTGTCCGCGCGTGTCTGCTTGGGCTCCTGCGCCATGGCCGGCACGGTCAGGAGCGGAGCCAGCACCCAGCCGAGCGCCGTCGTGATCCGTCGCACCCGGAGCAGTTTCGCGGCGCCCTTCCGCGGCGACTATCGCACCTAGGGGAAACTAGGCGGCGTGCGGACTCCCGCGCAGCACGATATGGAACGTGGCGCCACGGTCCGGATTATTCGCGGCCCAGAGTGCGCCGCCGTGCGCAGTGACGATCGTCCGGCAAATCGTCAGGCCGAGACCGAGCCCATGCCGCTTGGAGGTGTAGAACGGCTCGAACACCTGCTCCTCTTTGCCCGTGGGGATCCCCGTCCCCTGATCGCTGACCGCCACCGCAACTTCGCCGCCGGCGGTGGAACGGGTGACGATCGTGACGTTGCGCTCCTCGCGCGGCTGCTCGTTCATCGCCTCGCAGGCATTGAACACGAGGTTCATCAGGACCTGCTGCACCTGCACGCGATCGGCCGGCACGCGCGGCAGGTCGGGCGCGAGCACGGTATGCAGGATCACTTCGCGCCGGATCAGCTCGCTATGCACGAGCTCCACGACCTCGTGCACGAGCTGGTTGATGTCGAGCGGCTGGAGCTGCAGCTCGCCGCGTTTTAGCAGGGCCTGCAGCCGATGGATGACTTCGCCGGCGCGCCGGTCGTCGGCCACGATGTCCTCGAGGATGTTGCGGACCTCCGTCTGATCCGGCGGCTCTCGCGCCATCAGCCGCTGCGCGGCACGCGCATTCGCCATGATGGCGGCGAGCGGCTGGTTCAGCTCGTGCGCGAACGCGGCGGAGAGCTCCCCCAGCAACGCCACGCGGCTGAGATGCGCGAGCTCGGCGCGGTGCTGCATCAGCTGCAGCTCGGCCCGGCGACGGTCAGTGACGTCACGGACGACAATGAGAAAGCATTGCTCATCGGCCATGGACACCGCTTCGGCCGTGACGACGGCACGAATGACGGTGTTGTGACGGGTACGGAGCTGTAGCTCCACGTCGCGCAAATGCCCGCGCGTGGCGAGATGCGTCGTGACGCGTTGGCCGTCCGCGGGATGCAGGAAGAGGTTCAGCTCGAGCGGCGAGTGACCGATGGCGGAAGATCCATTGATGCCGAACATCGATGCCCAACGTTCGTTGATATCAGCGATGGTGCCGTCACTGCGGCGCACGATCGCCAGGGCATCCGGGCTGGCCCGAAACGCGACGGCGAAGCGCTCTTCGGAGCGCCGGAGTGCCAGCTCGCCGTGCCGACGCTCGGCCATTGCCGCGCCCAGTGTCAACATCGGGATTTCCGTGAAGAAGAGAAACAGCTGGAGCAGCAGCACGTTTTCGCGGGGCGACGACGTATCGAAGGGAGATTGGGAGTGGATCGTCGCCCACAACGCAAACAGCGCCAGCACGAGGAGTGTCGCCGCCGAGCCGCCTGGTCCGAACCGGACCGCGGCCCAGAGCAGGAACGGGAACGGCGCGTACAAGAATACAACGGGCGTTCTGGCTGCCGGGAACAGATGGGTGAAAACGAGGACGCAGGTCAGGAGCAGACCCGCCGTAAGGATGGCGGCCTCGAGTAGACATTTCCGTGAAGTGTGCCACCACACCAACGGATCGACCGTGGCCGCCTGGAGGATTACGGGCACCAGCGTCATCGTCGCGAGTGCGTTCGAATACAAGCGGATGCGCCATAGGCTCCAATAGGGAACCGATCCGAAATGGTTCCACGTCACGAACGCCGCATCGAGAAAGGACGACAGTAACGGCGCGAGGACGACGCCGCCGAAGAAAAAAACGGCGAGCTGCTTCAGACTGTCGAGCCGTGGCGACCGGGAAATGCCCCGGACGATGCAGGCCCCGATCAACGCCTCACCGCAATTGCTGATGAACCAGCACAACACCATCCGCAGCGGAATGCCCTCTAACCACTCGCCGGCGAGATGCGCCGGAAACGCGGCGACCAGGACGAGCCACCAGATGCGCGTCGGAGTGAGCACGAGTACGGCGAGGAGAATTGCGTTCGGGGGCCACAGCGTGGAGACCGGCTCGGTCGGCATCGTGAGCGCGAGACCGATCCGGACGCCGAGGTAGTATGCGACGGCGACGGTGATTACCACGCGAAGCGTGCGCGTAGGCGTCCACCCGGACTCCGGGGGGGGAAGCGCGGACGGCATCGCGGTGTACGATGAAGAATCCCGCGCCGGTCGGCCAGTCCCGATGGTTCCCCGGTAGTCCTTTAGGTGCATGGAATGGCTTTTCGTGCGACAAACCGGCGAAACGATGACACGAAGGGGCAACTTGCTGGCCTCCCGGCCCGAGTCGATTCATTCGGCGTGTTCGTCGCGCACTCTCACAAAAGGACGGCGTCCGTGGTCCGTATTCTCAGAAGGGCTCTGGTCATCGTTGGCATCGCGGTCGCCGTGGTTGCGGGTACCGCTCGCCCGAGCGTCGCACAACAAAAGCGCGGAGCGCTGTTCGCGATCGCCGGTGGCTACTTTCCCACCGATCTGTACGTGGGCCTCAACATCAACAACAAGGTGGGGTTCAGCGACTCCTGGACCTATGGCGCTCGCCTCGTAGTCATGCCGCAGGAGCGCTACGGCGTCGAGTTGAGCTACGCCCGGGCGGTCTCGGACGTCAGCACCTCGAACGACACGGTCTCGTTCGGTGAGCCGACCAACAAGGGCACGGTGGCCTTCGATCAGATCGACATCAGCGGGCTGTGGACCGGCTACCGTAGTACCGCCACTGGATATGTCAGCCTTGGGCTCGGCACGACGATCATCACGCCACACATCCCCAATGCCAATACGGATTCGCACTGGCGGTTCGCCTTCAATGCCGGCGTCGGCGCGATACTCCGGATCGGAGAGTCGCTGGCGGCACGGATCGACGGGCGCTATCGCGGCGTCACGACGAACCACGCAACCGGATCTGCCTCGTACTGCGACGGCTTCGGCTACTGCTACGGCTACGCCTCCACGGTCTACTGGAGCGGCGAAGTAACAGCGGGCCTCGGCTATCGCTTCTAAAACCAGTACACCGATGTATGCGATACGTCCCGCTGGTCCTGGTGGTAGTTGCCTGCTCGGCTGAGCCGACCGCACAGACATTCCGTCCGCCCGAGCTCGCCTATTCGCGAAGGTTCTGCCTCGTGCGGGCAGTCGTGGAGAATCAGGTCCCCGGTCACTGGCGAGCCGTCAGCGAGCCCGACAGCCTCGCCGGGGACTGCGCGCGTTGGACATTCGGCTCGAATACGGACTCGGTGCTCTTGAGCGGCGACGGACGACTCGACGTCGCCTCCACGGTCTCGGTGTGGGCGCATGTCTACGACAGTACGTCGGCGCCGCCGCGAGCCGTCGACGGGTGGCTCTCGATCCTGCGTCCAGGCGAGGATGACTTCTCATTTCATCGAGATTCGCTCGACCGCCTCAAGTTCGATGGCGTAGCCGAGGCCCAGGCCGTCAACTGGTGGCCCTTCGTGGGCTGGTGGCTCGAGCCCTCCGACTCCGCGGCCAACGCGAGCTACTGGCACGGCGATTCGCTCACGACGCGGCTGCACCTGTGCTACGATGAGGATTGCACGGATCACCTGTTCGTGGATGCCACCTGGCGGCTGATGCAGTCGCCGTAGCGCCCTCGTAAGACGGTCGCCGTTATATTCGTCGGGTGACCGACACTCAACGCAGACCGACCGTCGTCGTCGACATCGGCGGCGTGAAGGTGGGCAGTGCCCACCCGATCGTCGTCCAGTCGATGACGAACACCGACACCGCCGATGCCGTCGCCACCGCCGCTCAGGTGCGCGCGCTGCACGCGGCCGGCAGCGAGCTGGTACGGGTGACGGTGAACACGGACGAAGCGGCGCGCGCCGTCCCCGCCATCGTGGCCGAAGTGGATGTCCCGGTCATCGGGGACTTCCACTACAATGGCCATCTGCTGCTCACCAAATTCGCCACGTGCGCGCGCGCCCTCGCGAAGTACCGCATCAACCCGGGCAACGTCGGTACCAAACGCCGCGACGACAACTTCCGCACAATCATTCAGGTGGCGATCACCGAGGGCAAACCGGTTCGCATCGGTGTGAACTGGGGAAGCCTCGATCAGCAGCTCCTCACCGAAATGATGGATGCCAACGCCCGCCTCCCCGAGCCGCGCGATGCGCGCGACGTCACGATGGAGGCCATGGTCGAGAGTGCGATGCGCTCAGCCGAGCTCGCCGAGGAAAGTGGGCTACCGCACGACCGCATCATTCTGTCCGCCAAGGTCTCCGGGGTGCAGGACCTCGTGGCGGTGTACCGGCGCCTCGCCGGCCGCTCTGACTATCCGCTTCACCTGGGCCTCACCGAGGCGGGGATGGGAACCAAAGGAGTCGTGGCCAGCACCGCCGGACTGTCGATCCTGTTGCAGGAAGGGATCGGGGACACGATTCGCGTGTCCCTCACACCGCGGCCCGCCGGCGATCGGACGGAAGAGGTGCAGGTTGCCCAACAGGTCTTGCAGTCGCTCGGGCTCCGCAGCTTCACCGCCCAGGTCACCGCGTGTCCTGGTTGTGGTCGGACCACCTCGACGTTCTTCCAGGAAATGGCCGAACAGATCCAGACCTATCTGCGTGAACAGCGCCCCGTGTGGCAGGCGCGCTATCCCGGCTCGGAGGAGCTGCGTGTGGCCGTGATGGGATGCGTCGTCAATGGTCCAGGCGAGTCGAAGCACGCAGACATCGGCATTTCACTGCCCGGCACCGCCGAAGAGCCGCGCGCTCCGGTGTACGTGGACGGTGCGTTGAAGGTGACCCTAAAAGGGGACACGATCGTCGCCGACTTCCTCCGGATCCTCGCCGACTACGTCGAATCGCGCTTCGGCAGGGGTGCCTCAGCGGATGGGGGAGCCCAGCGGCACATCGCGGTCGGGGTGCACCAGGCAGATGTCGCCCTCCCCAAGAATCACGCCTAGCGTCAAAACCTCTGAGAAAAACGTAGCAATCTGACGCGGCGGGAAGTTGACGACGCCGAGGACCAGTTTCCCGACAAGATCTTTAGGCCTGTAGTACTTGGTGATCTGCGCGCTCGAGTTCTTCACGCCAAGGGCGGGACCGAAGTCGATCCGCAGCTTGTAGGCGGGTTTGCGGGCCTGCGGGAATTCGTCGGCCTGCACGATGCGGCCCACCCGGACATCGACCTTCGCAAAATCATCGTAGCTGATCTGTGCCATTTCGGCTCCTAGCGTCCCTTTTTGAGGGCAGCCTTTTGACTCCCGCAAGGCGGGGGAAGCTTGGCACGTGCATTGCCTTTCCGCTACGCCGCAGAACATCTCACTCTTACAGGACGGCGTTATGGGGAGAATCAGCAAGGCGGTGCTGGGCCTGGCGTTCGTAGCAACTCCTCTGTGTGCTCAGCGCTCCGCGCTTCGCGAGGTGCATGAAGAGCCGCGCGGGCAGTTCGGCGCCAGTTTCGTGGCCGCGGAGCCCTTGGGCGAATTCCGCCGCAACAATGACTTCGCGGCCGGGCTTTCTGTGTTCGGAGTGACGAGCGGTGGCGCTCTCGCGCTCCGCGTCGAAGCTGGTTGGATGACCTACGATGCGCGCTACCAGAACTACGGCGTCTCCACGCTATCTCAGATCGGAACGCTCAGTGCCGGCCCCCAGCTGACGCTGGGGAGTGGCTCGTTCCGGGTCTATGGATTCGCGACGATCGGTGGCTCGGCGTTCTGGAGCACGGCGAGCTACCAGGGCTGCGGTTGCTACGGCAAAGACTGGTACCTCAACGGTCATACGACGATGACGACGTCCGCGGGCGCCGGCGTGCAGCTCGCGCTCTCAACCGGTCGGACGCCGATCATGCTCGACGTGGCGGCTCGCGGCCAGCGCCACGACCGTGTGGAGTACGTCCCCGCCAACGGCTTGACTCAAAACCCCGACGGGAGCTTCACCGAACGGCAGGTCAAGGGGCCCGTCGATATGCGAGTCTATCAAGTCGGGGTGTCGATCGGTATTCGGTAACCTCCCCTGCCGTCTCCGAGCTTCACCCCTTAACCTGGCCCCGCTGTCTGGGGGCCAGGCTCTTTTTCGAGGATCTGGCTCAGGTATCGTTCCGGCGCGTTTAAGAAGTCGCGCGTGATGCGCACGTGATCGAGGTCTTCGTACGCTACCGCACGAACCGGTATGGAATCGAAGCTGTAGATCTGCGCAGCGGGGAACGCGAGCAACAGCGGTGAATGTGTCGCGATGATGAACTGCGCATCCTGCGCGACCATGTTGTCGATCATCGCGAGCAGCCCGAGCTGGCTCTGCGGTGAGAGCGGCGCCTCGGGCTCGTCCATCAGATACAACCCTCCGGGCACAAATCGCGACTGAAACAGCTTGAGGAAGCTCTCGCCGTGCGAATTGGCGTCGAGCGAGGTGCCGTAGCGTTTCTCCATCTCTGCGATGGACGCTTGGAGCGGTCCGAGTTTCAAGCCCAGCGCCGCCTCGGAACGGCCGCCGGCCTTGTACTCTTGGACGGCTTCGAGCTTTTCGAGCTGCAGTTCAGCGCGTAAACGTGCCAGACGTTTGGTGAACCCAAAGAAGTCTTCGGCGCGGAGGAAGAATCCTCGTGTCGTTCGCTTCGCCCAGCTGAGCCGCAGGGCTTGCCCAAGACGACGCTGTGCGTCGAGCGTGTCATCGTGCTGGACCTCGGCGCTACCCACGGTCGGGAGGCGCGCTGCTGCAGCGATGCCCTCGAGTAGGGTCGATTTGCCGGACCCGTTTTCGCCCACAAAGAAGGTGACGGGCCGCTCGAGCGGTAATCCCTCGAGCGTCCGGATGGCGGGCACTGTGAACGGGAAGGCCTGATCATCGCCCCCGCGACGGCTGAGCGAGGCTAAAAAGATCGGACGCACGGCTCCAAACATACCTGATGCGGGAGTGTTTCATCGCGCTTACAAAGGTAGTGTACGCGATCAACAACCTGATGGGGCTACGGCGCTTACCGAGGACAGGGGTGGGTATGGGACTTGCCCGAGCACGTCTATGGAAGGAGGGGTTTTTGGCAGAATCGCATCCAGTCTCGGGCCCGCGACCCGCCGGTCCGCCGCCTCATGAGCCGGTCGTCCGTCTCGGGACCCTCCCGGCGGTCGGCCCGGGGGCGAGCCATCCCAATCACCCGATCCTGCTTCCGGACGAGGATGGTGATGACGATGTCGCTTTCGTACCGGCGCACCAGACGCCCCGGCCGATGGTCGCCCCCAAGCCGCGCTGGTATCGCGGACTCGGTCGGCCCGCTGCGTACGTCGCCTCCGCGATCGGCGGTGCGGTGCTGGTAACCGCCTTATACGGCCTTCTCGGATCAGGCACCGGTTCGTCTGGCAGTCACGCCGGCTCGGACGCCGCGCCGGGTGCCGCGCCGATTACGGATCCTGTGGTGCTTGATCGCCGGGCCGACACGTTGGCGCTGGCGATCTCCGCGTTCAACCTGCGCGCGAGCATGTACGATTCGCGCCGCATGCCGTGCAGCGGCCTGCAGCGTGGACTCACGCAGGTGGAGGACGCCTGGCTGAGCTACAACCTGGCGCACAAGGATTTGATGGCGGGCTCCGACCCTGTGCGCGATGCGCGCGACAAGGGGCTGTATGCGGACGTACGCGCGGTGGAGGTGCGGTTCGAACGCTCATCCTGTGCACGGCCGTAGCATGCGCCTCCTCGGGTCCCTCGCGCTGGCGTCATTCGCGGGTGTGAGTACGCTAACCGCGCAGGCTCCACCGCCGCTCGACAAGACCGAGTTGATCCGGCTGCTGACCAACCCGCTGTTTGCACAAGCCGAAGTTGCTGACGTCGTTCGCCGCAGTTGTCTCACGTTCCATCCCACCGAGCGGGACTGGGCCGATCTGCGCAACGCCGGCGCCGGCGGTGAAGTGATTGCCAGCGCCGCCACCTGCGACAACCGCCGCAGCAGCGGCGGGGGCGGCTCCGCCGCGACTGCCGCAGCGGCGGAAGCGCCGCAACCGATCACCGCCGTGGCACAGCCGAGCGAGATCGTCACGACCGCCGGGATGCCGGCGAGTGTCCGCATTCGTCTTAGCCGGGGCCGCGCGCCGCTCCGGCGCACGACGCTCACGCTGCGCGGCACCACCTCGCTCGGCCTGGCACGCGATGCCTCAGCGGTGACGGACGACAGCGGCATCGCGGTTTTCCGGCTGCCCGCGGTCGCCCGCGCGGGCTCGCATCAATTCGAAATCCGAACCGGCACGGGCGGCACCTTGCCTGGTCAGCCCTCCGTGCTGTACCTGGTGCGCTCGGCCCGCCCCGGCCGGGTGCGCCTGACGCCGGACTATATCGCGTTCCGTGGCACTGATTCGGTGGCGACCATGGTGGCCGCGGTTACGGACTCCCTGGGCAATCCCGTCTCGGGTGAGCCTGTTGACGTGAACGGCGGCATCGGTGCTCCACTCAGTGCGGTGACCGACTCGGCCGGTCGAGCCACGTTCACGGTGCAGGCCAACAATGTGGCGCGCGGCGGCACTCTTCAGGTGCGGGTGCGTGGCATGGCACCGGTCGACGTCGAGATCGCGGCAGCGGCGGGGCTGTCGGGCGTAAACACGGGCTTTCTCCCGATCGCGTCCGCCTACGGACCCGTCGGCAACCCGCTCAGCGAGCCGCTGACCTTCCGGGCGCGCACGGTGCAGGGCACGGCGGCCTCTGGCCGTACCGTCCGCTTCCGGGCGCTGAATGCGCGCGTCACACCTGAAGTCGCCGTACTCGATTCGACGGGGCGGGTCAAACTCGATGTCGTGCTGGGCGTGCGGACGGGTGAGTCGGCGGTGTTCGCAAGCATTGACTCGGTGGAGCGCGTGATGACGCTGCGTGCCGAGCCCGGGCCGATCGACTCGCTCATCCTCGAGCGCAATGGCGAAGTCGTGAATGGGCGCGCCATCGTGGTGCAGGTGGGTGTGCCATTCTCCCTGCGACTGCGTGCGCGTGATTTGTACGGGAATGAGACGTCGATCGACGCGCTGGGCCAGGCGCTCAAGGCGGGGCGCGCGCGGCTCAACGTGCGCCAACAGGACTTGCAGTTCGTCAGCCTCGAGTCTGCCGATTCAGTTGCTGTCGTGACGTTGAAAGCGGTGAGGAGCGGGAGCTACCAGTTCGTCATCGGGAGCGGCATCACGGCGCAGGTCCGCGTCGACGCCATTCCCAAGCCGTAGCGGTCAGTCGGCGGCGGCAGGCTCCTCGACGGGGCGGCGTGCCTTGCGGCCGAAGCGGTGTTGCAGGGCGTCGAGATACGTATAGACGACGGGCGTCACATAGAGCGTGATCAACTGTGAGAACGCGAGCCCGCCGACCACCGCGAGACCCAGCGGCCGCCGCGACTCCGCCCCCGCACCCCAGCCAATCGCGATCGGCAGCGTACCCATCAGCGCCGCCATCGTCGTCATCATGATGGGCCGGAACCGCACGCTGCAGGCCTCGAGGATCGCGTCACGCGGTGATTTGCCCTCGCGGCGCTCGGCATCCAGCGCAAAGTCGATCATCATGATCGCATTCTTCTTCACGAGACCCACCAGCATGATCACGCCGACGTACGCGTAAATGCTCAGCTCGGTGCGGAAGATCAGCAGCGTCAGGAGCGCGCCGAATCCCGCGAAGGGCAGACCCGATAGAATCGTCAGCGGGTGAATGAAGCTCTCGTAGAGAATCCCGAGCACGATGTAGATCACGACGATGGCGAGCAGCAGCAGGAAGAAGAGGCCCTTTTGGCTGTCCTGGAACGCCTGCGCGGTGCCGGAGAATCCGGTGCTGATGGTCGAGGGCAGCGTCTGGCGCGCCGCCTTCTCCACGTCGTTCACCGCAGTGCCGAGTGAGACACCGGGCGGCAGGTTGAACGATAGCGTGACGGAGGGGAGCTGGCCGCTGTGGTTCACGCTCAACGGCCCGACGTCGTTCGAGGCCGAGGCTACGGAGGTGAGCGGAATCAAGGTGCCCTTCTGCGAGCGCAGATAGAGCAGCTGCAGCGCCGACGGATCGCGCTGGTACTCCGGCAGCAGCTCGAGAATGACCCAGTACTGGTTGTTAGGCGTGTAGATCGTCGAGACCTGCCGCGACCCGTACGCGTCGTACAACGCCTGCTCGATCTGCTGCACCGTCACGCCCAGGCTCGTCGCGCGATCGCGGTCGATGCGCACGCTGACCTGTGGATTCTTGATCTGGAGGTCAGTCGCGACATCCGCGAGCGTGGGTATGCCGCGCAACACGCGCTCAAGCTTGGCCGAGTTGTCGTACAGCGCGTCGATATCAGCGCTCTGCAGTGTGAACTGGTATAAGGTCTTCGTCGGCCGGCCGCCGATGCGGATCGACTGCGGCAGCGACAGGTAGGTGCGAATTCCCGGCACGCTGTTGAGCTTGGGCGTCAGCTCGCGCACCACGGCGTCGGCGGGCAGCCGGTCGCCGCGCGGCTTCAACCGAATACTCAGGCGTCCCTGGTTCATGGTCCCGCCGCCGACGGTCGACATGAAGTGGCCGACGTTGGGATCGCGGCCGACAATATCGGCCAGAACGAGCTGATGGTCGCGCATGTTCTCGAACGAGCTGCCCTCCAGCGTCTCCGTCGTGCCCTGGATCTGCCCCATGTCTTCGGTCGGGATGAACCCACTGCGGACCAGCTTGGCGAGTACGAGGGTCCCGACCAGAATTAGGCCCGAAAAGGCCAGCGCCAGCCAGCGGCGGTCCATCACCCACCCGAGCGATTGCTCATACCACGCCAGACCGCGCTGATAGACGCGCTCGGTCGCCTCGTACCAGCGCCCGTGGTGCTCTTCTCTCGGCGGCCGCAGGAAACGGCTGCACAGCATCGGCGTGAGGGTGAGGGACACGAACCCCGAGACCAGGATCGCCACGCCGATGGTTACAGCGAACTCGTGGAACAGCCGGCCGAGGATGCCGCCCATCAGCAGCACGGGGATGAACACCGCCGTCAGCGACAGCGTCATCGAGACAATCGTAAAACCGATCTCGCGTGCGCCGTCGAGCGCCGCTTGCATCGCCGGTTTCCCCTTTTCCATGTGGCGCACGATGTTCTCGAGCATCACGATCGCGTCGTCCACGACGAACCCCACCGCCAGCGTGAGCGCCATCAGCGACAGGTTGTCGAGGCTGTAGCCCATCAGGTACATCACCGAGAACGTGCCGATGATCGAAAACGGCAGCGCCAGGCTCGGAATAACGGTGGCGGAGAGGTTCTTTAGGAACAGGAAGATGACCATCACGACGAGGGAGAGCGCGATGAGCAGCGTCACCTGCACGTCGTTGACTGATTGGCGGATCGAGATCGAGCGGTCGTAGAGTGTATTCACTTCGACCGATGCGGGCAGCTGGGACGAGAGCCGGGCGACCGTGGCCTTCACCGCATCGGCGACCTGCACCGTGTTGGTGCCGGGCTGGCGCTGAATGGCGAGGACGATGGCTCGCTTGCCGTCGTACCAGCTCGCGTTGCGGGGGTCCTGCACGTCGTCGAGCACCCGCGCGACATCGCCGAGCCGCACCGGCGCGCCGTTCTCATAGGTCACCGCGAGCTGCCGGAACTCCGGGGCGCTCGAGATCGAGCCGTCGGCCAGCACGGCGTAGGCGCGCTGCGGGCCCCAGAGCGTGCCCGTCGGCAAATTCGGATTGCCGGCCGACACGGCCGCCGTCACTTCGTCGAGCCCGATCCCGCGCGCCGCGAGCGCCTTCGGATCCACCTGGATACGCACCGCGTATTTCCCCGAGCCGAAGACCTGCACCTGCGCGACGCCGTCCACCGTCGACAGACGCTGGGCCAGGAACGTCTCGGCATATTCGTCGAGCGCGGGGAGCGGCAGCGTCCCCGACGTCAGCGCGAGATAGAGGATCGGCGAATCCGCGGGATTCGATTTGTTGTACGACGGCGGCTGAATTCCCGGCGGCAGCTGTCGCAGCGTCTTGGAGATCGCCGCCTGCACGTCCTGGGCGGCGGCGTCGATGTTGCGCGACAACGTGAATTGCAGCGTGATGTTGGTACCGCCCTGCGTGCTCGACGACGTCATCGCGTCGAGTCCCGCGATCGTCGAGAACTGCTTCTCGAGCGGGGTCGCCACCGCCGCCGCCATCGTCTGCGGGCTCGCGCCGGGGAGGCCGGCCGACACCGTGATCGTGGGGAAGTCGACGTTCGGCAGGTCGCTCACGGGCAGCAAGCGATAGGCCATGAGCCCGAACATGAGAATGCCGAACATCACGAGCGTCGTGGCGACGGGACGGCGAATGAAGAGTCCGGAGATGCTCACCGCGGGTTGTCCGCGTTGCCGGTGCCCCCAGACGTTTCAGTCGTAGGGCCGCCGCGAATGTCGACCTTGGCGTTCGGCGTGAGCCGCAGCTGTCCGTCCGTGACCACAAGCGAGCCTGCCGGGACGCCGGCAACCACGGTGAGGCTGTCGAGCGTGCGCTCTACGGTGACCGGCTGCGTCATCGCAGTGCCGTCGTTGTTGACGACGAAGACGTACGTGCCTTGCTGGCCCTGCATCACCGCCTGACTCGGCACCACGACCGCGTCGTTCTGCATGCCCAGGATGAGCGTGATCGCGACGAACTCACCGGGCCAGAGGCCGCCGTCGCGGTTGGAGAATTGCGCCTTGAGGAGCACGGTCCCCGTAGATGTGTCAACCTGATTGTCCACGAACGACAGGACGCCTTGGACGGCTGACGCGGAGTCGCGAGCCGGCATCGCGATGGTGGTGAGCTGCTGGCCGCGCCGCTGACGCAGCGCCGGCAGATTCGTTGCCGGAACGGGGAAGCGCACGAGGATGGGCCGCATCTGCACAATCGACACGAGTGAGTTGCTGCCGGCGCGCACGAGGTTGCCTTCGTGCAAGAGCAGGCGTCCCGTACGGCCGCCGATCGGCGCGCGTACCGTCGCGTAATCGAGGTTCAGCCGGGCGATTGCCGCCGTCGCTGAATCGGAGCGCACCGCGGCGTAGGCCGCGTCCGCCGCCGACTGCTTTGACTCGTAATCTTCCTGCGTCACCGTGTTTGTTGCAGCGAGCGTCTTGTAACGCGAGGCTTCGCGCGCCGCGCTCTGTGCCTGCGTCAGATCGCGGAGCAGAGTCCCTTCGGCTTGCTGCAGCGCCGCCTGGTAGGGACGGGGATCGATCTCGAACAGCACCTGCCCGGCGGCCACCTCGTCGCCCTCCCCAAACCGCACGCGCAGGATCGTGCCGTTGACTTGGGGGATGACATCCACGGAGCGGATCGCCTCGACGGTCCCCGTGGCTTGCAGCTCATAAGGAAGGGCACGCCGTTCGACCCGGGCCACGCTGACGGGGACTCTGGGAGCGCCACCATCCCGGCGCGGGCCACACGCGGAGGCCGCGACCAGGGTGATCGCCAATATGGAAGTTCTGAAAGTCACGCCATCTATACGCATATCCTCCCCATCTCGTGGGGTGGGCGTCCTTTAGACCCAGACCGCGGGTTTTGGGTACGCCGCTCCACCCCGCTAAACGTAGCCTGGTCCATGCTCGCGCGCGTCCGTTCCGCCGCCGTCCTCGGGATTGATGCATACCTCGTGGAGGTCGAAACCGACATCGCCTCGGGCCTCCCGACGTTTGTGACGGTTGGCCTGCCGCAAGGCGCAGTAAAGGAAGGCCGCGATCGCGTCTCGGCCGCTCTCGCGAATACGGGTTACACCTTCCCGCTCCGCCGCATCACCGTCAATCTTGCGCCTGCTGATATAAGAAAGGAGGGTTCCGCTTTCGATTTGCCGATTGCACTCGGGATTCTCGCCGCCACGGAGCAGATCAAGGGCGAGCGCCTAGGGACGATTGCCGTCCTCGGCGAACTCGGCCTGGAGGGGGCCATCCGGCCGGTGCGCGGCGCACTCCCGGTGGCTCTCGCCGCTCGGGCCGCGGGCGTCGATGCCCTCATTTTACCACGCGAGAACCTGCCCGAGGCCGGCGTCGTGGACGGCCTGCGGGTGCTGGGGGCGGGCTGCCTCGCCGAGATTGCGGACTTTCTCGACGGCAGGGCGGACCTCCCGGGCGCGTCGGTCGATGTGGCGCAGCTGTTCGCCGAGCGCGCGAAGGACGACGTGGACTTTGCCGAGGTCAAAGGACAAGCGCACGCCAAGCGCGCGCTCGAAGTCGCGGCGGCGGGGGGGCACAATCTCATCATGGTGGGACCGCCCGGCTCGGGGAAAACGATGCTCGCCCGCCGGCTCCCCACGATTCTGCCCAGGATGAGTCTCGATGAAGCGCTCGAGACGACCAAGATCCATTCGGTGGCGGGGACGCTACCGCTCGGCGAGTCGCTGGTCGCTCGGCGGCCGTTTCGCGCGCCGCATCATACGATTTCAGACGCCGGGTTGATCGGCGGCGGGTCGTACCCGCGACCGGGCGAGGTGAGCCTGGCGCATGGCGGCGTGCTGTTTCTCGATGAATTGCCCGAGTTTCGCAAGAATGTGCTCGAAGTACTGCGGCAGCCCATGGAAGACGGCGTCGTCACCATCGCGCGCGCGGCGATGAGCCTGTCGTATCCGGCTCGCTTCATGCTGGCGGCCGCAATGAACCCCTGCCCGTGCGGCTGGTACGGCGATCCGCACCACACCTGCGCCTGCGGCGAGACAAACGTGCAGCGCTATCTCGCGCGCGTATCGGGACCGCTGCTCGACCGGATCGACATCCATCTCGAAGTGCCGGCGGTCAAATACAAAGCGCTCACCGTGGAAGGCGGCGGTGAGCCGAGTGAGGCGATGCGGGAGCGGGTGGACCGGGCGCGCGCAGTGCAGCGTGAGCGATTTGTCAAACGGCCGGGGATCTACGCCAACGCGCATATGGCGCCGCGCGACATTCGTGCGCACTGCAAAGTGTCGGACGGCGCCGATGCGCTGCTCAAGACGGCGATCACTCGGCTGGGGCTCTCGGCGCGAGCGTATCACCGCATTCTCAAGATTGCCCGCACCGTTGCCGATCTCGACGAAGCCCCCGCGCTCGAGCCGAAGCATGTGAGCGAAGCGATTCAATACCGCAGCTTGGACCGGCGCGGGGTAGGCTAGCCCGTTCAGAGATCCGGGCTGCTACGGCGTCCAAAGTACGGCGTGGAACTCCCCGCTCGCAGTCGTGCTCTGGCCAACGATCGATCCTCGGGGGTTGAGCCCAAAGACCTTGGTGTAACCCCCGCCCAAGTCGTCGAGCTTCGTTAGCGTGCCCCGGCGCCAGAGGTAGGCCGTGCATACGCCGACGTTGGTGCAGGCGTTCAGCGCGACGTCACCCGCCGCGTTGATGGTGGGCGCGTGCTGGAATGGTTCCGAGAGAACGCAGAGGTCGTTGACCGCGACGCCGATGTCGATCATTTGGCCATGGTCCCAGACGACCGCGCGCCCCCCGCTCTCGCCCACGATCTGTCCCGCCGCGTTGATGGCACAAGCCCGTCCCTCACCGAGGTCCACCGTCGTTCCATGGTCCCACAGGATCGCACGCGTGATGTCCAGCGACGGCTGGGAATAGCCGACAACCTGCCCCTGTGCGTTGATCCCCAGGGCGCTGCTAGACTCACCGGCCGTGCCGAGATCGATGATCGTGTTGCCGTCCCACAGGAAGGCGTGCACCTCGCCCGTGAAAGGCGGCGGCGCTGGCAAGGCGGCTTCTCCCACGGCTTCGCCGGCGGCGTTCAATGCGGCGGGCGTGCTGAACTTGCCGCCGAATGTGAGCGCGACCGGAATGCCTCTCCGCCACAGTACGGCTGTGCCCCGGCACTCTGATCCTGCCGTCTCGCACAGGTGCGTCGCGCCAAGCACGTCACCCGCATCGTTGATCCAGCTCGCGTAGCTGCCACCCCCCACAGAGGCGCTAAGGTCGATCAACTCGCCGCGGTCCCACTCAAAGGCCCGCGCGTTGGAAACGCCGACGATCTGCCCGGCGGCGTTGATGCCGAACCGAATGTCGGAGCGATCGATGAAACAGACGGAGCAGGTGCTCAAGGGAGCGATCGGAGTCATTGTACCGCGATCCCACATGACGACCTGCGCCACAAGGCGGCCCACCACGACCCCGCCTGGATTGACCGCGGATGCATATGGGTTTGCGGCGTTGGAAGAGGGATCTCCCCCAAGGTCGATGATCTCGGGACTGCTGGCGTTCGCGGCCGCGGTAATTGTCAGGTTGGTCGGGCCACGCGGCGAGTCAGTCGTGCATGATAAAGAGATGAGGCCAAGCGACAGGATCAGAGACACCGTTTGCCCTGCTCGATGCGTCATACGGCCTCCCGGAAGTGGTCGCCTTCCGGATCGCCGCATTTTCCGTGCGCTTTGCAGAGGCCGCCGTTGCTGAAACGTCAGCGGGAGGTCGAGACGATTCGTGGCCGCGCGGTGACAGTCCTGCCACGCGACCGACGCGCCCGAGACAACGTAGGCCTTCCCTACCTTCAGCGCTCCAGTCGTGGCTCTCCGATCATCCCCATCGGCTCGCCCTGGGACATCGCGGGCGTGGCCACGACATACAGCACGATGCCGCCGAAGGGCGCGCGAATCTCGGACTGAGGATTGCCGAAGAAGTCGGTCAGCACGCCAATGAGCGCACCCTTCTGCACGCTCTGCCCGCGCTCGACGCGCGCATGCCATACTCCGGTGCCGGGACTGCGAATCACCTCGGTGCGCTCGAAATACAGCGGCTGGCGCACGAGCTCCACGGTCCCCGGCAGCATCCGGAAATAGCGCAGCAGCCGAAACACACCGTCAACGTTCCGCTGCACCATGTCGTCGGCAGCGATGCCGAGGTATCCGGTTTCCGTGGTGATGGCGGGTTTGCCGCGCAGCTGTGCCGTGTTCTGTGTGTAGACCGATGCGCGGACGTCGCGGGGCCGCGCGGTATCCACCACGATGTGATCGCTCCCCCAGGCGAGCGCCATTTCACGCGCGATCGAATCGGCGCGCGCATTGAGACCGAGTGGACTCCAATAGCTGTAGGGCCGAAGCGATTCGTTGCCGTCGCCCGAGTGAATGTCCGCGAGATAGTCAGCGCGCTCGATAATTTCGTTGGTGATCGCATAGGCGATCCGCTCCGACACGGTGCCGTCGGCCTTCCCGGGATAGACGCGATTCAGGTTTTTCCCGTCCACCGGGCTGTAGTAGATCGTGCGGCGGAGGAACGACGGCATATTCGCGACATGGACGATGAGCACGGTGCCGCGCAGGGTTGCGGGATCGAGCGCGGCGCGTACTCGCTGGAGGGCGACGATCGGCGCGACCTCGGAGCCGTGCGTGCCGGCGATGAGCGCGAGCGTTGGCCCGGCCTGGGTACCACGGACGATCGATATCGGAATGCGCGTGGCAGAGTCGACGCCGGCGGGGACGTCGATGAATCCCGAGGCGCTCTGGCCCGCGCGTGCGGTGGCCGAGCCGATGGTCAGAGCGGCGGGTTGCTGGACTGCGACGATAAAGAGAACAGGAAGGACGGCGAGCATGTCATCTCCGCGAACGGGCCAGCATGATCTTAGCCCGTTAGGTCCTTCGAAGCACATGCTTCCCAATAGAGCGGGAGGAGAGCATCGGAATGACGGCGCGGCGGCAAGTGGCTGCCGCGCCGCCCTGTACAACGTCAGTGCATGATGTCGATGCTGCTCCGCTGGGCGTTCTTGCACTTGCCCGCGCTGCCCGCTTCAAAGATTGCACGAACCTCCGATGGATCCAACGCGCGATTGAAGATGTCGATCTCGTCCAGCAAGCCGTCCAAGGTCTCGTCGCCCGAGCTGAAGAACAAACCATCTCCAGGATCAACTGTTCCCGTTATCGCGTTGTTGCCCACCTCAACGCCATCCAGATACAAGCGCATGACGCTGCCGTCATACGACCCCGCGACGTGATGAAATACGCCCTCTCGCAAAACATTATCGACGCGGATGTGCTGTAGCTCCCCATTTATGCGCATGTAGAAGTGCAGCTCGGCAAAACCCGCTGCTCCGTCGTACCGCAGCACCGCCTTCTCATTACCGAGGCTCACATAGCGCTGGACTCTGCCCGGCGGCAGAGAGTTGTGCTTCACCCAGGCATCGATGGTCAGCTGTTGTAGGTCGTCGATTCCTGCTCCAGGGGCGAACACGCCGTCGCCCGCGCGCGCAAAACTGAATCCCTCGCGCACCTTGGCCGGCGCGAACGTCGCTCGGGCGCTGGCAGTCGCGAGGAGTTGATCGCTGGCCCAGGCCGGATCCGCGTCCCAGGCCGGATTGTTGGTCACCCGTTTCAGTTCCGAGCCAGCAGGGGTCATCACGTAGATCTCGTAGTTACCGTCGCGATTGGTCGCGAAGGCGATCGTGCTCCCGCTGGGTGACCACGCGGGATAGTAGTCGTCTGCCGGGTTGTTGGTCAGGCGAGTCGGCTGCGCGCCGTCTACGTTCATCACGTAGATCTCGCCATTGCCGTCACGATCGCTCTGGAACGCGATCTTGTCGCCGGCGGGCGACCAGGCCGGGAACGCCTCGGAGGCGAGGCTCCGCGTCAGGTTGACGGGATTCGAGCCGTCGGCGTTGATCACATAGACTTCGTTGTTGCCGTCGCGATTCGTCTGGAAGGCAAGCCTCGTGCCGGCGGGCGACCACGTAGGCAGCACATCGTCGGCACCGCCGTCGGTCAGACGGGTGGCATTTGAGCCATCGGCATTCATGACGTAGATGTGCTGGGGGCCGTCGCGGTCGGTTACGAAGGCAATTCGCTGGTCGTCCGGTGACCACACGGACATGAAGTCGGCCGAGAAGTTGTCGGTCAGTTTGGTCTGCCCCGAACCGTCCGCATTCATGACGTAGATCTCGCAGCTCGAATCAGTCACGCGACAGGCGGTGAACGTTATCCTGCGTCCATCGTGCGACCAGTTGGGACGCGCGTTGTACCCTGGGACGTCCGTGAGCTGCGTTGCCCCGGAGCCGGTCACTTTCATGACGAAGACGTTGAAATTGCCGTTGGCGGGATTTCTTCCGACGAGGTCACGCGTGTCCCCATCACCCGGCCACCAGGCCCGCAGGCCGTCGGGTGGTGCCACGCAGGGGCCACGGCCAACGTTCGAGCTCCTGATGAGGTCGATGGTCATCTGGTGGTTCGTGCCGATATCGGCGGAGCCATTGGACGAGATCGGCACGTCGACAATGCTGCCCGTCGCGTTCGCGGAGGCCGACGTGAAGCTCCCGTGGGAACGATGGGTGACGCCGGGGAAACTGTATTCACTGCTGCCGCTCGAGCTCTGCGTAAAGAGCCCATTGGCGCGCCAATTCACGGACACCAGTCCGGCTGGTCCCGCAAAGGTGTTGAAGTTCGGATTGCCGGTTGTGTTGGTCCGCAAGCTCAGGGAATTGCCACCGCCGCTCAAGTCCCGGTTCGGGATCACCCCAGAGCCATCCCGGACAGCGTTGCACACGAAGAACTGATCGCACTGGAACACGAAGTAACTGAGGAACGTCTGCGGATCGGTCGTCGGTCCGCCGCGGCTGACGTAGAG
>Ga0134079_10000077_pt1 | contig 22016 bp, 15 predicted proteins | sample 15_taG_2_FD_119770 | JGI IMG/M metagenome (GOLD analysis project Ga0134079, IMG submission 119770) | Grasslands soil microbial communities from the Angelo Coastal Reserve, California, USA - 15_D_Rain_40cm_2_09182015 | ecosystem: Environmental > Terrestrial > Soil > Grasslands ...
ATCGCGACCGGCTGCGTGAAGGCTTTCGGTTCGTCGTGCCCGACGCCGAATTGGTCGAGCAGCTGGTGGACAAGTCGCGCTTTCAGGCGTTGGCGGGACGGCTCGATCTGCCCGTGCCGAAAGCGCGCGTCATCGCGCCCGGCGATCCGGCGCCCGGCGACGATTTCGACATTCCGTTTCCGATCGCGCTCAAGCCGCTGGTCCGCATTCCGTCGCGCTGGGAGCCGCTGGCCGGTCCGGGCAAGGCGACGTCGCTTGACAGTCTCGACGAGCTGCGCGCGCTGTGGCCCCGGATCATGGCCGCGAATCTCCCGATTCTCGCGCAAGAGCTCGTGCCGGGGCCCGAGCGCTGCATCGAGAGCTATCACGCCTATGTGGACGAGCGGGGCGCCATCGTCGGCGAGTTCGCGGGCCGGAAGATTCGCACCTGGCCGCTCGCGTACGGCGACAGCACCGCACTCGAGACGAGCGACGCGAGCGATGTGCTCGCGCTGGGCCGTCAGCTCGTCAAGCGGCTGAAATTTGCCGGCGTCGTGAAGTTCGATTTCAAACGCGCTCCGGACGGCCGCCTCCGGCTGCTCGAAGCGAATCCCCGTTTCAATCTCTGGCACCACCTCGGCGCCGTCGCAGGCGTGAACCTGCCCGCACTCGTTTATGGCGACTTGATCGGTGCCCCGCGCCCCATCCTGAGGCCGGCGCGCGCCGGCGTGCGGTGGTGCAAGCCGTGGAAAGACCAATCCGCCGCGCGGGCGGCAGGCATGTCCTTTGCCGAGTGGATCCCGTGGCTCATCCGATGCGAGGCGAAGAGTGGCCTCGCCTGGGATGATCCACTCCCGTTGATCGGCGCGACGGTCCGGCGCGGGATCGAGACGCTGGCACGCACAGTTCGTCGCACGAAAGAACCGCCGCTGACGCTTCGGAGCGTCAAGGAGTGAGGTATGAGACCTGCCATGATGTTGCTGCTCCGCGCCCTCGTGATTCTGGGGGCCGTCCTCGCGGTCATTTCGTGCGGGAACGCATGACCTCGTCGTTCCCCGTCACAATCACGTCCTATTCAAGGAGAGATGTATGAAGGTCACACCCCGCTTCATGATCCGCGCTGCTTTGGTGGCCACCGCCGGCGGCGTGATCGGCGCGTTTGGCGCGTGCAAAGACAGCAACGCACCGGCGCCGCCGCCGCCCCCGCCACCGCCTCCGCCGTTGGCAGCGCCTGCCGCGCCGACCGCAGCGGCCGTGGATTCCAACAAGATCAGCCTGACGTGGGCCTACAGCGACACGACGGTGACGGGCTTCAAGCTCGCCCGCTGCCAGGGGGCCGGCTGCACGAACTTCGCCCAGGTCGGAACGAATCTCGCGCGTACCGCGCGCGCCTATACCGACTCGGCGCTCGCATTGCACACCGCCTACATGTACCGGATCCAGGCAGTGCGGGGCAGCGACACGTCGGCGTGGAGTCCCACGGCGACGGCGACGACCGGCTCGGGTGGCACTGGGAGCGGCAGCAGCTTCACCATGGTCGGCGCCGGCGAAATCACCAACTGCGCGACCACCGCTTCAATGGCAACCGGGAACATCATCAAAGGCATCCTGGCAGCTGACACCAGCGCCGTCGCCTTTACCGCCGGGAATAACCTGACGGATTCGATGCCGAACACCACGTACGCCGACTGCTACGCCCCGAAGTGGGGAGACTTTAAGGACCGTACCTACTTCGCGGTTGGCAACGGTGACTACCTGGGCGGCCGCGGACCGACTGGCGTCTATGCCTACCTCGGCAACCGCACAAAAGGCCCCGACGGAAAGGGCTGGTACAGCATCGATCGCGGTAACTGGCACATCATCTTCCTGAACACCGGTGACTGGGAGCAGACCACCGCACAACTCCAGGATCCGAACGGGCCGATGAACGCGTGGCTCGCCAGCGACCTATCGACCGTCCCCGCCACGAAGTGCATCATGGCGGTCTCGTGGAACCGGCGGATTTACACCACGAGTACAGGCGAACTCGGCCTTCAGTTCAACCTCAAGCAGGCCGCGAGCCTGCTGTATGCAGCGCACGCGGATCTGCTCGTCAGCGCGTATGACCATCTCTACGCACGCTTCCCGCAGACCAACAACAACGGCGTCCCGGCTGCTGATGGGTTCCGGCAATTCATCGTTGGTACGGGCGGGCAGAGTCTCTATAGAGCCATAACCCCCGCCGACGACCCTAATACAACGGCCCCGATGTCCCCCGTTGAAGTACAAGAAGGCAACAACACCACACCAGGCAACAGCAACGGGGTTATCAAGTTCAGGTTGAACGACAACAGCTACGAGTGGGAGTTCATCCCCACGCTGGCAGGCGGCTTTACCGATAAGTCTTCGGCACCTGTTCCCTGTCACTGAGTGCTGAGGTCGGAGGCTCTGGACAGTTCAGAGCCTCCGACTGCAGTCAGCTGTCCACGCATCAGGCAGATGCCCCAGAAAACCGATGATCAAGCTTCGCGTTTAAGGGGTCCGTCGTAGTCGAAGGACCCAGCAGGGCGCGTAGTGAGACTCTGATCTTGCGAGCCTCACGATCAATCTAGCGATTCCTTAGCAGGAACACGTGGAACTGGGTCCCCGTCGTTGGCGAGGCGGGCCCACCAACGGCCTGCGGAGGCGTGACGGCGACCAGCTGAAGGGTGAGCATACCGCCCCGCCAGCATCCAGTAAGGACCGGCCAAGTCATTGACTGGGCGTTCCAGACCTCGTAAGGGTCACACCCCTCACCGGGCTCGAACACTGGATCGGGATTGACGGTCACGCTAGCTGCATTTTGCCAATTGTAAACGACCAGATTGGCTTCATAGGGCCAGTTATAGTCACCCTCCGGGACCTCACCGATAGACAGAATCCTTTGTACCACCCAGTTCGAAGGCGGACTTGCAGAAGGAGCATTGTCTGTTGCTGCTAGTGGCGTCACTCTTCCCTGCCAGGTGGCGAAGTTCGTCAAGCCGTTGTAGTACCAAGCTAAGTCACTGGAGGCACGATAATGGATATTCGAAGACCAGTCATAATTGTCCCTGGACTGGTCCAAAAAGTTCACAACTGTGCCGGTTGAGTGAGTATAGAACTGATTACCCTTTACAGTAGCAACATCCCAGTCCCGCATCTGGAACGCTGGGTTGCCGCCTGCAACAAGGTTACCCCTCACGTAGACGTTCGACCCCGGGTATGTGCTATATCCAATCCGTATGTTGGGGACCGAACTTGTCATTGTCAGCGGCCAATAGGTCATGTTGTCCCATACCGTGTCGTTCTGCAGATTGACGCCTGCCGCCTCGGCACCGATCAATATGTTCGAACTGTAAGCTTGATTGACTGACAGCATGCTTGAGTTAAAGATGACATTGCCTTCGAGAGTCACGCCATTCACATGCTCACCGAGGACATCTGAATACGCGTGGATGCCGTACCCATATCCGTTGTAAGCGATGTTGTCGTGGAGACGAACGCCACCAACGTTGCTTTTGATATAGAATGCATGCTCGTGTCCGTTATCAGTCGCCCCATTCTGGAAACCATAATTGTAAACGACACAGCCGCTGATATCGACGTCCTGTGCCGTGGGTTCATTGTAGATCCCTATTCCCACATCATGAATAATCAGCCGTACGTAGCGGTTATGTGAGTTCTTGTTGTAGATCGCATGAGGCCTTGCCACTGTACGGTCTGGGTTCGTGTTTTCAAACTCAAGGTCCCAGAACTCGAGGTCATGGCCTTCTACCCTCAGTTGACTGGGGTCACCACCTGTGAGAGCGGTTCGGAAAATCACACGTTCGTAGGGGACCGGTCGGATGACGATCCTATCCGCTGGGCTTCCACTAAGCCAAGCAGTATACATCTGGTCGTAGATTCCCTCCCGAAGCCACAAATCATTGGTTGGGGGCACTACGCCGGCATCCAGTGCGTGTTGTAACAGCCATGGAGAGGAGTACGTGCCATCTCCTGCAGCCGTACCGAGTGGCGGCGGTGCCGCGTAACAACAACCCGGGTGGCTTGGCGGGGGGCCCGCAGCCTCCAAATAATCTTCTGATATCCATCCTCCGAACGGTATTGGCGGGGACGGGAGGTCCGCGATTAAGAAATACGTTTTGCCGTCGCCCACCGAATCGACAACTCCAACTTTTACGACTCGGCCCGTGGCACCGGCAGGCGCCGTTCCTACGGAGACCGACGAAATCTTCGGCTGATCCCGGACAGCTGCGTCAGTCGTTAGCCGAACGAGTTGCTCCGGCGCAAAACTCGTTGGGCTCATCGGACTCGATCTAATGACTACAGGTCGCATGTCGTGGTTCTCAAGCGGTTGGTCGACACTGCAGCCTACGACAACCGGAGCCAACGCAAGAAACGTTAGCGCACGCATCGCTCAGTCCTAGGAAGAGGAGTTAGGACTTTCGGAGTCAGTACTAGGTCTCCGTACTAGACCAAAGCGTGGTTTCATAGCTAGGTCCGGAGTTCAGGAGGGTTAGTCAATAAGGTCTAGATTGCACGACTGAGCCCCACTTGAGAGCCTTTTCGGACTACTCAATTCATTTTGCTGCATCCTTCGCGGGAAATTCCCTTCCTCTGCTCATGCTCGGCCGCGTATCCCCGCGGTTCAAGAAAATGGTCCGATTAATGCAATGAGCCCTTGGACAGCAGGTTTTACCCCTTGAGTTATCCAGTTACGAACGAGCCGATATGAACCGCAACGCGGTGGCAGACACAGATGATTAGACTTGCCGTTCGCTTGCCGGTCATAACGCTGTACGCATTACTGATGAGCTGCGGCGGCGGGTCGCACGAGCCGGAGCCTCCAGCCGCGGTTCCCGCGCCAGCGGTCCAACCGCAGGACGGCCCGCACACTCCTTCAGCTCCGAGTCCCAAAGGCGACAGCAAAGCCGCGCCGCAGGATTCCGGAGGCAGTGGAAACTATCCCTGGCAGTCCGGTCCGATCGCCGCTCTATGATACGGCGCGCGATCGTCCGGCTGCAGGGTCTGTCGTTGATCCTCGCCGCGGCATTCACTGTGGAATGCGCCGGCGGCGGCGGCAGCACCGAGCCCAAGGGTGCGCTACCGGTAACGGTAGAAGCCGACGCCGGAGCGCCCCTCGAGGCGCCCCACACGCTCACGGCGACGTTCTCGGACACGACCAACAGCGCGCCGTGGAGCTATGACGTCGATTGGGGCGACGGTGCGCGCTCAAATGGCTCCCTGAACAGCGTCGCGGTCATTCACGCGACGCATGAGTACCAGGCCGAAGGGTCCCGTCGTGTGACCGTCACCGTCACCAATCAACGCGGCGCGGCCGGCAGTGCGTCCGCCACCATCGCCACCACGGACCCCGTGCTCCTCGTTGCCGGCGACGTCGCCGACTGCACGCGCCTCGGGGATGATTCGACCGCGATGCTGCTCGACACGCTGCAGGGGATTGTCGTTCCGCTCGGTGACGATGCCTACGACAACGGCAGCCCGGACGAGTACAACCGCTGCTACGCGCCGACCTGGGGACGCCAGAAGGCTCGCACGCGCCCGGTCGCGGGGAATCACGATTACAACTGCGGCCTCTGGAATACCACCCTGCCCGGCTGCACCAGCCCCGCTGCCGGGTATTTCGGGTACTTCGGCGCCGCCGCCGGAGACCCGTCCACAGGCTACTACAGCTACATCCTCGGCAGCTGGTTTGTGATCGTGCTCAATACCGGCACCGATAAGCCGGTCAACTACGAAGCCGGCTCACCGCAGGAGCAGTGGCTGCGCAGCGAGCTCGCGAGCCACTCGCAGGACTGCGTGCTCGCGATGTGGCACCACCCGCGGTTCTCCACCGTCCAGGCCCGCGACTCGATCACCTACTTCACAGCGGCGATCTGGAACGCGCTCTACGAGTACGGCGCCGATCTCGTGCTCAATGGTCACGACCATGCGTACCAGCGCTTCGCGCCGCAGCGCCCCGACGGCACGCGCGACGACGCACACGGCATTCGCCAGATCAGCGTCGGCACCGGCGGCGGCGAGACCCTGTACACGCTCGACGCGACGCTGCCCGCCGGCTCCAACGCCGAAGTTCGCGATTGGCATACGCACGGCATTCTCAAACTCACACTGCGGGCGGGCGGCTACGACTGGAAGTTCGTGCCGTCCTCCGGCGCCACGTTCACCGATTCAGGGTCTGGATCTTGCCACGGGAGACCGTCGTGAAGTCGCGTCTTGCTCTGCCGTTCGCTCTGGTGTTGATCGGGTTTGCCTGCAAGCCCTCGACGGAGATTCAGTCTCCGGCACCGCCCTCCCCGCCGCCGCCGGATCACGCGCCCGTCGCCGTCGCGGGCGGCCCGTACAACTCGGCCACCGGCACGATCAGTGTTGACGGGTCGCAGTCGTCGGACCCGGACGCGGGCGACGTGCTCACATTCAGGTGGAACTTCGGCGACGGAACGACCGGCGACAGCGTGAAGATGTCGCACACCTATCAGAACGACGGCAACTACAACGTGTCGCTCATCGTCACCGACAACAAAGGCGCCAAGGACACCGCGAGCACGACGGCGGGAATTGCGATCGAGCATGGCGCCGTGCTGATCGGCGCGGGCAACATCGCCACCTGCGGGACGACCAACGACGATAAGACGGCGCAGATCATCGACGCGCTTCCCAACGCGGCGGTCTTCACCACGGGCGACAACGTGTTCGAGCACGGGAACGATTCCGAGTACGTGAGCTGCTATGGCCCGTCCTGGGGCCGGTTCCTGTCGCGGACGCATCCCACGCTCGGCAATCACGATTACGACAATGGCAGCAGTGATGGCGCGGGCTCGTTCCAGTACTTCGGCGACCGTATTCCCGCCGGAACGGGCTACTACAGCTACGACGTCGGCACCTGGCACGTCATCGTCCTCAACGACAAGGGCGGCACGGACCCGAACAACCCCGGTCTGGACCAGGCGCAAATGGCGTGGCTGCAGAGTGATCTCGATCAGCACCAGAATCAGAAATGCACGATCGCCATGTGGCACGTCCCGCTCTTCCAGTCCTCGAACACCCCCAACTGGACGGTGAATCCGGGCCATAAGCCGATCTGGGATATGCTGTACGCGGCCGGCGTCGAAATCGTCTTGAACGGGCAGCAGCACAACTACGAGCGCTTCGCGCCGATGACCCCCGCCGGCGACGTCGACTCGACGAATGGCATCCGCGAATTCAATGTCGGCACCGGCGGCGAAAGCGTCGACAACTTCACCGTCGCGATCCATCCGCACAGCGAAGTGCGCGCCGCCGCCTTCGGCGTGCTCAAGCTCTCCCTCAAGCCCGACAGCTACGACTGGCAGTTCGTGCCGATCGACGGCGCCACCTTCAGCGATTCGGGGTCCGGGACATGTCACTGAGCTTGCTGCCGACCGCTTCCCCGCCCCGCGCCGGCTCGACGACACCGGCGCCGCTCGTCGGCCGGCTGGGCGCCGCGCTCGCGAGCCGGGGCATCGTCTACTGCCAGTGGAAAGGCCATGGCAAGCGCGAGCGCTGGGAGAGTGGACGGGGCGATATCGATCTGCTCGTGGCCGCCAGCTCGTGGGCCGATTTCAACGACGTCCTCAGCGAGCTCGGCTTCAAGCTGGCCCTGTCACCGGCGGGGCGCGAAGCCGCGGGCATCGTGCACTACTTCGGCCTCGACCAGCGCACCGGCCAGATCATTCACTTGCACGTCTACCAGCGCCTGGTGATTGGCCTTCCCTGGCGGGCGCATTACCGCCTGCCGCTCGAGCGCGCCCTGCTCGAGTCCGCCACTCTGCGCGAAGGGTCCAGCGGCGTCTTTAAGACGGCGGCGCCGGCGCTCGAGCTCATCGTCGCGATCCTGCGGCTCAGTTTGCGCCACAGCCCGGTCGACTTGCTGCGCCGTGAGTCGCCGCGCTGGCTCGACGGCGCGTTGAGCGAAGTCGACCGCCTCGAGGACAACGTGGCGCCGGAAGTGGTATTCGCCGCGCTGCGCAAACACCTGCCCGAGGTGAGCGGGTCGCTGTTTACGCGCTGCCGCGCCGCCATTCAACCAGGCTCGACGCCGTGGCGCCGGCTCCGCGCGCACCGCGCGCTGACGCGCGCGCTGGCGGCGCACCGCGCACGTCCGACCCCGTTCGGCATCGTCGAGCGGCTCTGGAGTCGAGCGTTCCCGCGCGGCCAGTGGCTCGCGAGCGGTGGATCGGTCGTCGCGCTGCTCGGCGGCGATGGATCGGGGAAATCGACGTGTGCGGACGCGCTCGACGCGTGGCTCGCGCCCTCGCTCGCCACGCTGCACGTCCATCTGGGCCGGCCCAAGCGCAGCCTGGCGACGCTCGCCGTGGGCGGCCTGCTGAAGCTGGCACGCGCGATTCACGCAAAGCCGCGATTCCTCGCGCATCTCGAGCTGCTGCGCTACGCCTGCACCGCCCGCGACCGCCATGCCGTGTACAGCCGCGCACACCGGTTCGCGAGCGCCGGCGGGATCGCGATCTGCGAGCGCTATCCGCTGCCCGTCAGCTGGGCGCTCGCGGGCCCGAGCGAAGCGCAGGGCCAGGCGCTGGCGGCCGACTCGCCCGTCGCAACGAAAGTGCGGCGCTGGGAGCGCCGCTGCTACGAACGGATGGCGGAGCCGGACGTCGTGTTCCTGCTCCAACTCGACGCCGAAACGGCCGTCAGCCGCAAGCCGACGGAGCCGGCGGAGTACGTGCGCAAGCGCGCGCGTCTCACCGCGGAAACCGATTGGAGCGGAACCGGCGCCCGCATCATCGACGCCGCGCAGCCGCTGCCGGAGGTCGTCGCGAGGCTCAAAGCGGAGCTCTGGAGTTCGCTGTGAGCCGGGAACGCGCTGTCGTCGTCGAGCTGGTCGGACCGGCCGGCGCGGGCAAGACCACGCTCGCCCGCGGCGTGACGGCTGCGGATTCCACCGTGCGCTCCGGGCTGAGTCTCTGGGGCCTGCCGCGGCACCGTCTGGTTCGCAGCGCGGTCGCGCTGTTGCCCACGATTCTTGGCGCCAGCATCAGACGTACCCCGCTGCGCGCCGGCGAGCTGGCGCAGATGATCCGGCTTGGCGCGCTGCGCCACGAAGTCGAGGACGAGGCCGCGCGTCATCGCGTGATCATCCTCGATGAAGGCCCGGTATTCGCGCTGAGCTGGCTCGAGGTGTTCTTCTCGCGCAACGGCGATCGCGTGCCCGCCTCCTGGCGCCGGCGCGTCGTCGCCGAGTGGGCGACGCTGCTCGACGTCGTCGTCTTCATCGACGCCTGCGATATCACGCTCGCGAATCGCATTCGCACGCGTGAGAAGCCGCACATGGTCAAAGGTCTGCCCGACGAGGAGATTTTCGGATTCTCCGCCGGCTTCCGGCGCGCGTTCGAGCGCGCGATCGGCGAGCTCGCGCAGGTGGGGCACATCGTGGTCGACTCGTTGAAGACCGACACCGGGCCCGTCGACGACAATACGGCCCAGCTGATGGCCAAACTCCAGCAGCGTCGCAATGGCCACTGACGCCGGTTTCGTCGCACCCTTACCGGGAGGCCCGCTCGTGCCGCCGCCCGCCGCGGCGCCCAATCCGGCGCCGGCGAAGGTTGCGAAGTCCGCCAACCTCACACGGCGCGCGTCACTGACCGCGGTCGCGTCGCTGCTCGATTACACCGTGAAGGCCGGCGTCTCACTCGTGATCACGCCGATCCTGGTCGGCGCGCTCGGCCGCTCGCTGTACGGCATGTGGGAGATGCTCGGCCGCCTGATCGGCTACATGGCGGCAACCGACGGGCGGCCGACCGAGGCCCTGCGGCTCGTCATCTCTCAAAACCAGACGGCCGGCGTGATGGAAAAACGGCGCGCGATCGGCGCGGCGCTCGTCGTCTGGGTCCTCATGCTGCCGCTGGTTGCCCTCGTGGGGGGATCCCTCTCCTGGCTCGCGCCGACCCTGACGCACGCGCCGGAGGCGCAGCGGGCCGCCGTGCGCCTCACCTGCGCCTTGCTCGTGGTCGCTTTCATCTTTGCCGGGCTCGCGGCCGTGCCGGAATCGACGCTGCGCGGCATGAATCTCGGCTATAAGCGCATGGGGCTGCAGTCTGCCACCAGCATCGTGGTCGGCGCGCTGGCCGTGTGGGCCGTGAAAGGCGGCTTCGGTCTCCCGGGCCTCGGCGGCTCGTGGATCGCGCGCGACTTCATCGTCGGCGCCGTGTACTGGCTGCTGGTCCGCAAGTACTTGCCGTGGTTTCACGTCGCCAAGCCCACCAGGGCGGCGGTGAAAGGCCTGCTGAGCATGAGCGTCTGGCTCGCGGTCGGCGATCTCGTCGCCAAGCTCCTGCTCGCGAGCGACGTGCTCGTGCTCGGTTGGATCATCTCCCCGGCGGCCGTGACGACGTACGTCCTGACGAGCTACGCGGCCCGCACTGGCACCGGGATCTTCGTGTTCACCGCCGGCGCCGCGATGCCCGGTCTCGGCGGCGTGCTGGGCAAAAAGCAGTTCGCCAGCGCCGCGAAGATCCGCCACGAGCTGCGGATGCTCACCTGGCTCTTCACGACCGTCGTCGGAGCGACGATCCTCGCCTGGAACCACTCGTTCCTGCATCTGTGGGTCGGCTCGAAGAACTACGCCGGCCCCTGGGTGGATCTGCTGATCGTCTGTAACGCGTTGCAGACCGCGTTCATCCGGACCGACTCGTACATCATCGACGCGTCGCTCCGGCCGCGCGCGCGCGTCATCTTCGGCGCCATCACCGTCGTCGCGACGCTGACGCTGGGCGTCGTACTCACGCACGCCCTCGGCATCGCCGGTATCTGCCTCGCGCTGCTCATCGGGCGCGCGATTCAGTCGATCTCGTATCCGCTGATCGTCAATTCCTGCCTCGAGAAGCCGCGGCTGAACATGGCCGAGCGGCTCGCGGCAATCCGCATGGCGATCACGACCGTCGTGTTGTTCGCGGCCGCGAGCATTGCCGGGCGCGTGCTGATCGCGCCCCATTGGTTCATGTGGCTCGGCGGCGTGCTGCTGACGGTGGCATTCGTCGGCGCGTTCACGCTCTTCCTCGGTCCCACATCCGCCGACCGGCGCATCATCGTCGGTCGCGTCCGCGCGATGGTCACCGGGCTGCGGCGGCGTGAAGCCTGATGTGCGGGCTTGCCGGACGGTTTCACGCCCAGTGCCTCCCGGAGGCACGAGGTTGGGCCGAACGCGCTGACCGGCTGCTCGCGCATCGCGGGCCGGACGGCGCGGGCCACTGGACCGACGAACGGTGCGAGCTGGTGCACCGCCGGCTGGCGCTGCTCGACCTGTCGCCCGCCGGCGCTCAGCCGCTCGCGAACGAGACCGGCGACATCTGGGTCGTCTTCAACGGCGAGATCTACAATCACGACGTGCTGCGCGCGCTGCTCGTCGCACGCGGGCATATCTTCCGCTCGCGCACCGACACCGAAGTGCTCGTCCACCTCTACGAAGAGCGCGGCGAACGCCTGGTCGAGCACCTGCGGGGCATCTTTGCCTTCGCCATTTACGATGTGCGGCGCCGCCGGCTGGTCCTCGCACGCGACCGGTTCGGCGTCAAGCCGCTGTTCTACGCCACGCCCGGCGAACAGATCGTGTTCGCGAGCGAGATCAAGGCGATCACGGCGCTGCCCGGTTTCCGGCCCACACTCGATCGGCAAGCCTGCTGCGACTACCTGGGACTCGGCTACGTACCGGAGCCGGCGACGGGGTTTGCCGAGATCCAGGCGCTGCCGCCGGGGTCCGTGCTGGTCGCCGAGGCCGGGCGCCACTGGACCCGCTCCTACTACGCCGTCGAGCCACGCCCCGATCCGACCCGCCGGCTGGAGGAGACCGCCGCGCAGACCAGCGAGCGGATGATCGGCGCGGTGCGACGGCAGTCCGAAGCCGACGTCCCCGTGGCGGCACTGTTGTCAGGCGGTATCGACTCCTCGCTCGTCGTCGCCGCGCGGCGCCGTGCCATGGGAGCGACCGTCACCTTCAACGTGAAGTTTTCGGGCGCGGGCTACGACGAGACGCCGCTCGCGCTGGCCGTCGCCCGGCACGTCGGTACGCAGCATCACGTCATCGAGCCGCGCGACTGGTCGATGACGTCGGACACGGTGCTCGGACTGATCCGTCATTTCGATCAGCCGTTCGCGGATACCAGTCTCATTCCGATGTATTGGGTCTCGCGCGCCATTCGCGACCAGGGAATCATCTGCGCGCTCTCCGGCGACGGAGGCGACGAGGCGTTCGGCGGCTATCACAGCTTCTGGCGCGCCAACCGGCTGATGCATCTGATGCGGATGCCGGGGTGGGCCCGGACCGCGATGCGTGGTGCCGGCGTCGCGCTCAAGTCGTGGACCAGGAATCTGGGCCGCCAGCTGGCGAAAGCCACCTCGCTGGCGGACGCCGGCCGTGCCGACTCGTCCGTCCTGCTCGCCGGTCTCGCGAACTACCTCGGTGAAGATCAGAAGAAGCAGCTGTTGCTCCCGCTCTCCGCCGAACAGCTCCTGCCCGTGTACCGCCATTTCGATGGCTTCCGCCCCGCCGGCACGTACGACATCGAAGAGCTGTCGCGCCGGATGACCAGCAAGATGTTCGCGATCGGGCTGCCGTCCGACATGCTCCGTAAAGTCGACATGATGAGCATGCGGGCGAGCATCGAAGTGCGCGTCCCGCTGCTCGATGAGGAGGTCGTCGATGTCGGTCTGACGCTGCCGCATCGCCTCAAGACCAACGGACGGGAAGGCAAGCTCGTGCTGCGCCACATTGCGCAGCAATGGCTGCCGCCGACCGTCGCCCGCCATCACAAGCATGGCTTCGCCGTTCCCGCCGAGCTCCTGGCAAACGGGGCGATCGCGCGCGCATGCGATGACCTGCTCCTCGGCAGCGATGCGCGCGTCGGCTGGTTCCTGAATCGTGCCCTGATTCGCGACTGGGTCACCCGGTTTCGCGGCTCGTCACGCGAGGCGGGCGGCGAGATCAGCCACAGCGGCTTGTACCAGCGCGTGTTCACGCTCTTGTCGCTCGAGCTGTGGATGCGCGATTACGAGCTGAGCTGGTGAGCCGGCCTACCTCGTCCGAAAGAAGTAGAGGGCCGCGGGGCTCCAAGCCCCGCGGCACTAATCGTGCACGGAAGCGACGTGGATCACACAGGGATGGGTCGGTAGTCGTCGAGCTGGTTGGTCCGGCAGGCTCGGGCAAGACGACTCTCGCGCGGAGTATCCATCGCGACGACGCCCGGGTGCACGTGGGACTCAGCCTGTGGGGTCTGCCGCGAAGGCGGCTCGTGCGGGGCGCGGTCTCACTCGTTCCGACGATCGTCGGCTCTGCGCTCCGCAAGCGACGCCTCCGCTGGCGCGAGATCACGCAGATGATCCGGCTCGAGGCGCTCCGTCGTGTACTGCGCCGCATGAAGTCGCGACATCGCATCATCCTGCTCGATGAGGGTCCGGTGTTTGGGATCAGCTGGCTCGACCTCGCCTTTGCGAAGCGCGGCGCGGAACCGCCCACACGGTGGCGGCGCCGCGTGCTGGAGCGCTGGGCGCGCGTGCTCGACTCGGTGATCCTCATCGACGCGGGTGACGCTCTCCTGGCCTCGCGCATCCGCACGCGCTCCAAGACTCACCGCATGCGCAAGCGCAGCGATCGCACAATTCGCCACTTCGCCGAAGGGTTCCGGAGCGCGTTCGAGTCCGTCATCGACGAGCTGCGCACCGCCGGCCGGATAGTGGTCTCCGAGATCCACACCGACGGCACGCTCGCGCAAGCCGCTGCGCGCCTCAGAACCGCGCTCTCCCGGTCCCGCCATGGCCAGTAACGCCGGCGTCGCGGCTTTCCCCGCTTACGTCGCGAGCGGCACCACGCCGCGCACGGCAGTCAACCTGATGGTGCGGGCGGCGTTCTACCTGTTCGTCCTGTCGATCCCGTTCGAGATGCCGAACCGGATCTTTCCGGTCGAGATCCCGACGATCACGGGCTCCATATTCCTGCTCGCGACCATGTTCGCGCCGAGCGCGAGCTATCGTCGGATTCCCGCTGCGGCGCTGTGGTTCGTCGGATACCTCTGGATGTTCGGCTTCAGCACGCTCGTCAACAGAAGCACGCATGGCGATCTGGTCCTGCAGCTCGCGCTGCTGATGATCCAGCTGGTGCTGATTTTATGGGCCGCCTCGAATCTGCTGCGTCATCCCGTCGTGCTGCGCGGCGTCCTGATCACGCTGGCCTTCGCGGTCTCGGTGCGCGCGGCGCTGCAGGTCCTCGGCATCGGCGCGACCGCGCACCAGGTGTGGACCGGCGGCGACCGGATCACGGCGTTCGGCCAGAACGCCAACCTGAGCGCCATCATCATGTCGGTCGGCGCCCTGATCCTGCTCAGCCTGCGGCCGAAGATCATCACGTGGCCGATCGCGGCCGTGACCGGGCTCGCGATCATCCAGACCGGATCACGCGGCGGCTTGATCTGTCTGACCGTGGGCCTGCTCGTGTGGGCGATCGGCTCCGGTCACACGCTCAAGGCACGCCTCCGCGGGGCCGTGGCCGGGGTCTTCGTGCTCGCGGTGCTCGCGTTCGGCGTGCTCAGCTCGGACATGCTGCGCACGCGGTTGCTCGCCGCGGCCGAAGCGGGGTCGCTGGCCGGCCGCGAACACATCTATCCCGCCGCCCTCAGCATGATCAGCGAGCGCCCGATCCTGGGATGGGGTCCGATCGAAAACCAGTTCGAGATCGGCGTGCGGATCGAAGAGGAGCAAAAGGACCGCCGCGACGCGCACAATCTCGTGCTCGACCTGATGTCGTCCACCGGCATCCTCGGCACGATCCCGTTCCTGATCGGCTACCTGCTCTGCTGGCGCAGCGCGTGGCGGGCGCGCCGGGGCCGATCCGGCATCCTGCCGCTCGCAATGATGGCCGTCACGTTCATGGGCTGCATGAGCGGGACCTGGATTGCATCAAAAATCCTCTGGCTCATACTCTCGATCGCTCTCGCGACCGGCGCGACCGCGCCGCACGCCGCGCGAGGGCGTTCGAACCTTGGTGAGGCAACGCCGTGAAACTGGCCGTCTTCACGAGCCGCTATCCGGCTCAAGTCGCGACTTTCTTCGAGCGGGACATGCGCGCGCTCCTCGAGGCAGGCGTCGAGATCGACATTTTCTCGGTCGCCCCGCTCGATACCTCTCTCTGGAAGCATTCGCTCGCCCTGCTCGGTCCCGATCAGTTGCCCCGTGATCGCATTCATCACCTGACGCTGGCCGAAAGCCGTGCGGGGCTGGGAAAGGGACTCCGCGATCGCATCGCGCGGCGCGATGCGATCGCCATCCTGGCCAGCGCTGCGCGCTACGGCGCCATCCCGTTCGCCAAGACCGCGTATGTGCTGCCGAAGGCGTGGATGTGGGCCGAGCGATTTGCGGACGCGGGATACGATCACGTGCTGGCCTATTGGGGCAACTATGCCGGCACCTGCGCGTACGCGTTTCATCGACTCGCGACGCCGCACGTGCCCTTCTCGATCTGGCTGCACGCGGGGACCGACCTGTACTTCCGGCGCGTGTTCCTGCGGGAGAAGCTGTTGTACGCGGACAACATCATCACCTGCTGCGAGTTCAACGTCCAGTACATCGCGCAGGAATTCGGTGACATCGCGGGGCAGCTCACGCCCAAGATCCATGTCAGCCATCATGGCCTGGACCTCACGACCTTCCCCTGCGATCCCTCCCCCGCGGCCCGTCCCAGCAACCGGGTGATTGCGGTCGGGCGTCTGGCGCACGACAAGGGGTACGACGACTTGCTCCGCGCCGCTCATGTGGCTGTCGGCCAGGGTGTCGACCTGGTCGTCGAGCTCATTGGAGATGGCCCGGAGCAGAAACCGCTCGCCGCGCTCGCGGCGCAGCTCGGTCTGGGCGATCGGGTTCAGTTCCGGGGCTGGCTGCCGTTCGCCCAAGTCCGCACCGCGATGGCGCAGGCCACGGTCCTGGTGCATCCCTCGACCGGTCTCGGCGACGGGCTGCCCAATGTCGTGCGGGAAGCGATGGCGGTGGGAACGCCGGTCATCGCCTCCGATGTCGCGGGCATTCCCGACGCGCTGCGCGACGGCTGCGGTGTGCTCGTCCCACCGCGCGATGTGCAGGCGCTGGCACGCGCGATCGCGAGTACGCTGGCCGATCCCGCCGAACGGATGGCGATGGCCGCTCGGGCCCGCGCGCGCGTCGAGGAGCGCTACGATCTATGGCGCAACGGCACGCGCCTGGCGCAGGTGCTCCAGGCGTCGTCCCGACCGTCCGGCCGCGGTCCGCTGCCCCTCCGGCAGCCGGTCGCGGCCGAGACGTCGCCGCGGCGCTTCTACGATCTGATCGCACTCGATCTGATCGTAAATCCGCCGTCGAGCACGTTCGATCCCGATCACCTCGACTGGAGTGAACTGCGCCAGGCCGCCGAGCGTGGCGGTGCGCTGGTCCGCGTCGCGGACGTCTTGAAAGGCATAACGCCGGATGCCGATCTCCCGCCGCGGTTTGGCGAAGCGACGGCGCAGGCGTGCCGGCGGTCCCAGCAAGTCGTCGAGCTCGTAGATCAGCTCAGTACCGCCTGCACGGAGCGCGGAGTGGCGCATGCCTTCATCCGCACGGCCGAGAGCTATCCCGATACCTCGCGTACGATCGACCTGCTGGTCGGAGACCCGTCGTTCGCGGTGGACCGCGAGATCACGCGCGCCATCCACGCCGTCAGGCGTCGCGGCGCGCTCCACCACCGGCTCGCGGGTGTCGGATCCTACACACTGCCCTACGGGAATCGTCTGCTGATCAGGCACGGCCGGCTCGGCCGGCTCGGTGAGCATGCCCGTTTGGCGCGGTTGGTTGTGGAGCGCGCCCGCACCCGCCGGATGGGCACCGCGACGCCGCTCGCACCGACGCCGGCCGACCATGTGCTGATCCTGGCGCTGCATCAGCTGTATACGCGACCCGAATTCCGGCTCTCCGATCTGCACGGCGCCATCGCGGCACTGCGCGGGCCGGACCTGGATTGGGATTACCTGTTCGCGACGGCGCTCTCGACTGCTACCGTGCCCTCCGTGGGATGCTACCTGCAATATCTCCACCGTGTGTATGAAGCGGTGAGCGGTCGCGCGCTGGTGCGGGACGAGATGCTGAACCGCTTCATGACCGGCCTGAGCCGCACAGGGCCGGCGCTCGCGCGCGACGCGCGCTTCCCGCGCACCTGGTCCGCCGCGCGCCTCTACGTCCAGAATCTCCGGGCGACGCTCGAGTCGGGCCGCTGGCACAGCGCCGTGCGCCTGTCGTTGATGCCCCTGGTCGCAGCGCTCACCGCCGGAACACGCCGGAGCGTCGCATGAACGCGAGACTCCTGCGGTTGTATCACCGCCTTCCGGCGCGCGCGCGCTCGGCCGCGGCCACCCTGCGCGGCTGGTATCTGAAGCGCTGGCGCTATGGCGCCGAGAGCGAGCAATTGATCGAGGAGGCGCTCGCGCGCGACGCCTGGACCCAGGCGCAATGGACGAAATGGCGCGAAGAGCGGATCGCCTACATCCTGCATCGCGCCGCGACGCGCGTACCCTACTACCGCGACCACTGGGAAGCGCGCCGCCTCCGGGGCGACCGCGCGTCGTGGGAGGTGCTGGAGCACTGGCCGATCGTCGAGAAGGACGAGCTCCGCGCGAATCCGCGCGCCTTCGTCGCCGACGACTGCGATACGCGCCGCATGTTCCACGAGCAGACGAGCGGCACGACCGGCAAACCGATCGACATCTGGCGCTCGCGCACGACCGTCGCGACGCTCCACGCGATCGCGGATGCGCGCACGAGCCGGTGGGACGGGATCCCGTCGGACGTGCGTTGGGCGCGGCTGGGAGGCCAGCTGGTCACACCGGTGCGCCAGCGCCGCCCGCCGTTCTGGGTGTGGAATGCCGCCATGCGGCAACTCTATCTGTCGTCGTTTCATCTGTCGCCGGACTTCATTCCGCATTACCTGAACGCGCTGGTGCGCTACAAGATCGTCTATCTCGCGACCTATCCATCGTCGGCGCACGCGCTCGCGCAGGAAATCGTGCGCCTGGGCCGGGAAGACCTCCAGATGGCGGCCGTGTACACGAATGCCGAGCCGCTGTTGCCCGAGCAGCGGACCACCATTGCGGCGGCATTCCGTTGCCCCGTGCGCGAGACGTACGGGATGGCCGAGTCGGTCGCGGCCGCGAGCGAATGCTCGGCCGGTCGGCTGCATCAGTGGCCCGAGTTCGGCCACGTCGAGCTGCATGACCATGGTGAGCTCGTCGCCACCGGCTTGCTGAATCCCGATATGCCGTTGATTCGTTACCGGGTCGGCGATCGCGCGCAGCCCGCGCAGGCCATCGGTCCCTGTCCTTGCGGCCGCGGGCTTCCTTACATGGGACGCGTCGAAGGCCGCATGAACGACATCCTGTTCACGCCGGACCGCCGCCCGGTGTTCTGGCTGAATCCCGTGTTCTACGGTCTGCCCGTGCGGCAGTCCCAGATCATCCAGGAGCACCTCGACGTCCTCCGCGTCCGCGTGACGCCTGCGCCGGGGTTCACCGCCGGGACCGAGCGCACGATCATCACCCGGTTGCAGGAGCGGATGGGGGACGTGCGCGTAATCGTGGACCGCGTGGTCGAGGTTCCCCGCACGTCCAACGGCAAGCTCCGGGCGATCGTGTGCCAGTTACCCGCGAGCGAGCGCGCCGCCGCGCTCACTGAATCGACATCCACGGTCCGAGAACGGAGCCGCTCATGACGACATCGTCCCCTGCCACCGCGCAGCGCGTCACCGTGATCCTGCCGTGCCGCAACGAAGCGGCGCACATCTCAGCCTGTCTCGACTCGATTCTCGAGTCCGCGCACCCGGCCGAGCGCCTGGAGATCCTGGTGGTCGACGGCATGAGCGATGACGGCACGCGCGAGCTGGTCGACCTGTACGCCAAAAAATACGCGCGTATTCGGCTGCTGGACAATCCGCAGCGCATCGTTCCGATGGCGCTCAACATCGGCATCAGAGCGGCAACAGGCGACGTCATCGTGCGCATGGATGGACACGTGGTGTACCCGCCGGAATACATCCCGCGTCTGGTGGACGCACTGCTCTCGGACGGCGCCGACAATGTCGGCGGTTGTCTCATCACGCTGCCCGCCGACGGATCGCCGGTGGCTCAGGCGATCGCCATTGCCATGGCCCATCCGTTCGGGGTCGGCAACGTGCGGTTCCGGGTCGGGGCGCGCGAAGCCTGCGACGTCGACACGGTCCCGTTCGGCTGCTTCCGCCGGTCGCTGTTCCAGCGGGTGGGGATGTTCGACGAGGAGCTGGTGCGCAATCAAGATGACGAATTCAGCCATCGCATCATCACCAGGGGTGGCCGGGTACGCCTGATCCCGGACGTCGTGTGCTACTACTACGCGCGCGGCTCGCTCCGCAAGGCCGCACGGATGTTTTATCAGTACGGGGCGTTCAAGCCGCTCGTGGCGCGGAAGGTGGGTCGCATCATGACGGTCCGCCAGCTCGTGCCCGCCCTGTTCGTCCTGTCGCTCATCGCGAGCGCGCTGTTCGCAATGCTGTGGCCGCCGTTCGCGGTCCTCACGGCGGGCATTCTGGCCGCCTACGCATTTTGCATCGGCGCGTTTGCGGTACCGGTCGCGCGCTCGCACGGCCTCCGCACCGCGCTGTGGCTCGCCGTCGCGCTCCCCGTGATCCACGTCAGCTATGGCTGCGGCTTCCTGCGAGGCCTGCCCCCCGGACTGTTCGGTCGAAGTCGGTGGCGCGATCCCGCGGCCGTGCCGCTGTCCCGCTGAAGGAGTCGTCCATGGGCGCATCCACCGTCTCCGCTTCCCCTGAAGTCGCGGGGCTCATGTACCATGAGGTCACTGACGATCCGACCACGTCGGGCTTCCAGCGGCCGGGCGCGCTGCCCTACACGCTGACGCGGGCCGCGTTTGCCTCGCATCTCCACGCGATCGCGGGTGGCCCGCTGAAGCCCGAGCTCGTCACGGACGTCGATCTGAGCAGCACGAACGGCAACGGGAAGCATCGCCACCTGGTGCTCACGTTCGATGACGGCGGCGCGAGCGCGCTGTACGTCGCCGAAGAGCTCGCCAAGCGAAACTGGAGGGCGCACTTCTTCATCATCACCAGCCGCATCGGCGAGCGGACGTTCCTGAAACCGGCGGACATTCGCACGCTGCGCAGCGCCGGACACCTGGTCGGGACCCACTCCCATACGCACCCCGACATCTTCCGCGGCCTGCCGCGGGAGCTGATGGCGACCGAATGGCGCGTCAGTCGCGCCATCCTCGAGGCTCTGCTCGGCGAGCCGTGTATCGCCGGCTCGGTCCCCGGCGGCGACATCTCGCGCCTCGTGCTCGAGTCCGCCGGTGATGCCGGCCTCCGCTACCTGTTCACCTCGGAGCCGCTGGTGCGGCCCGCGCGGGTCGGCGACACCTGGGTCCTGGGACGAGTCATTCTCAAGGCCGGCGTGTCGGCGGGGACGATTCGCCAACTGGTCGCGTTCCACGGCTGGCAACGGGCGCAGCTGATCAGGCGCCTGGGCGGCATCGCGCGGGCGCTCTTTCCGCCGCTGTACGCGCAGTACGTGCGGCTGCGTACCCGTGAACGGCACTCGTGAGCTTGCCGCGACTGCTGCTGATCACGAGTAATTGGCCGCCCCCCGGCAAAACGGTCCGCCACAATGCCGAGCTGCTCCAGGCGGCGGGCGTCAGCGTCGACGTCTTTGCTCATCGCGGGCACAATCCCTTCAACTACCTGGCCGCGTGGACCACGCTGCGGCCCCGGCTTCATCCAGGCCGCTACGACGTCGTGCACGCGCAGGAAGCGCTCGACGTCCTGTTGACGCTGCCCAAGCGCGTACCCGTCGTGCTGTCCGTCGGCCGGCTGCGCTTTGGCGTGCGGTTCCTGGCACGCCGTGCCGATGCCGTGGTCGTGCCGTCGGAGGAGATCGGCCGGGGGCTGGGCGCGCTCGGCGCGCGCACTACGCTATTCGTGATTCCCCCGGACGCCAACGAGCAGGCGCGGACGGCACGCCTGCTCGAGGTGTATCGCTGCGTTCAGCCTAGCCAGTCCTGAGCTAAGGCGTTGTCACAATAAATGCATTGAAGTACGGGCCACTCGTTGGGCCGGTGGCTGACCATCCATGACCGGAAAGGGGCGGAGGCGTCTTTCCGGTCATGGGGACCGATACCGGGTTGCCGTCATAGGTTCCTTGTAACACAGGCGTCCCGTAGATGTCGTATACGTTACGAATCGTATACTGCGCGCCGGCACTGATGAAGCTCGAGAGACTCACTGAGACAGTCCCGGTGCCCTGCCAATTGTAGATCACAAGCAACGCACGACTTCCGTCGTACTTGTTGGTCCGCAAATATGTCGTTGCAGTCCCCGGAAGGTTCTCGGCGGTACCGGAGTTCGCGAGGCCTGTGTAGGACGAGGACTGCCACGTCGGAAGGTCGCGCCACCCGTTGTTGTACCACCACACGGTCGAGGTCGAAGTCGCGTAGTAGTGGTTTCCGGTCCACGTATACCCGGTGAGCGGCGTCCCTTGATAGGCCTTATCCACCAATCGGTTGTACGTGGGACCGCCACGGAGCACGTTGTCCGTAACCGTTCCCGTGGACCAGGTCCGGAAGTACACCGCCGCATTCCCGCCCCAGACGGTATTGTTCCGCAACGTCGCATCGGAGTTGGTCTCCGTGCCAAAGCCCATCTGGAGAGTGGGTCCGTCCTCGTACGCTCCGGTGTTCTCCTCAAAGATGTAGTTGCTGTCCACCTGAATGGCCGTCGCACCACCGACGGTGCCACCAACCAGGAGGTTGGGTTTCTGGTCGTAGCCCCACGTCGGATTTGCGGTCGACCCGTTGTTGAAGGACACGTTCCGAACCAGCTGGATATTACGGAGCGTGTTCGTTTCCGTGTACGCGTGAATTCCGTGCGACGTATTGTCAAAGATGACGTTCTCTTCGATCCGTGCGATCCCCGTCGTGCTCGAGTTTTGCACGTAAATGCCGTGATCGACGTTGTTGTC
>Ga0134079_10000078_pt1 | contig 21889 bp, 17 predicted proteins | sample 15_taG_2_FD_119770 | JGI IMG/M metagenome (GOLD analysis project Ga0134079, IMG submission 119770) | Grasslands soil microbial communities from the Angelo Coastal Reserve, California, USA - 15_D_Rain_40cm_2_09182015 | ecosystem: Environmental > Terrestrial > Soil > Grasslands ...
AGGCCGGCACGGGCCCGCTCGATCACCGCGCCGTTCAGGTCGGTCGCGAAAATCTGCATGGGCCAGACGCGCCCCTCGCGCTCCATGCACTCCGTGAAGGCGATCGCGAGTGAATAGGCTTCTTCCCCGGTCGAACAGCCGACAACCCATACTCTGACGGGCTCGTTCGCACCGCGCTCCTCGATCAACCGCGGAAACACCCGTGTCTTGAGCAGCTCGAACGATTCCGGATCGCGAAAGAACGACGTCACGTTGATCAGGATGTCTTGAAACAGCGCGTCGATCTCCGCGGGCTTCTCCGCCAACACGTGCGCATACTCGGCGAGGCGATCCGCCTTCTGCAGCGCCATGCGGCGGGCGATGCGGCGGGTGAGCGTGCTCGTCTTGTAGTTCGTGAAGTCGACCCCGCTCGAGCGCCGCAGCATTTCGATGATCTTCGCGAAATTCTCGTCTTCGGGGGACGCCGGCTCCGGCGCGGCCGTGCCCGGTGCGACGTAGGCGTGGCGCGCGATCTCAACGAGCTGGCGTCCGATCCCGGCGGGCGGCAGGACAAAGTCCACCGACCCGCTCTGCATCGCGCTGCGCGGCATGCCTTCATACGCCGCCGTCTGATCCTGCGCGAACGTGATGCCGCCCGCGGCCTTGATCTCGTCGAGGCCGAGCGTGCCGTCGCTGCCCGTGCCGGAGAGAACGACCGCGATCGATTTATGCAGCTGGTCGCGGGCGAGCGATTCCAGAAATAGATCGATCGGATGATGCTGGCCGCGCACCTGATGACGGGGCAGGAGTTTCAGCCTGCCGCCCGCGATCACCATGCTCCGGTCGGGCGGAATGACGTACACGCGGTTCGGCTGGACGGTGGGCTCGTCCTTCACTTCCGCGACGGGCATGTGCGTGGCGCGGCCCAGGATTTCGGCGAGATGACTCGGGTGTGACGGCGAGAGGTGCGAGACGAGCACGAACGCCATCCCGGTGTCGGGCGCCAGCGCGTCGAGCAGCTGATTGAAGGCTTCGAGCCCGCCGGCGGACGCGCCGACGCACACGACCGGGAATGGCAACGCGGGCTGCGGCGTTGCGTCTGGCGCAACGTCCACCGTGGGGGCGTCGGATGCTGCAGTGCCGTCGGACGCCTCGGCGACCGATTCGCGAGAAGGCGACCGGAGCCGCCTACCGTCTTTCTTGCGCGATGGTGCCATGGGGAGAAAACTACTCCCGCTGGCTGGCTCTGGGCTGCCGCTGCGGCGCCTGTCCCATACTGCGGGGAACACTCGCGGCGCGCATGCCGGCGGGGCGCCACACGCCGCCATGCGCATCCCACGTCAGGAGGAGGTTGCCTTGCAGCGTGCGGCTCCCGTCCTGCGCCTGGGCGGTAAACCACCAGCCGCGCAGCCCCGCCTCGGTCGCGGTAATCACGAAGCGCCGTCCGTCAGCCAGCATGAGTGTCTCACCGCATTGCGGGGTGCGGATCTCGTTCGCGTCGATCACTGCTCCGTTCACTAGCATTAGTACACTTAAGACTAGTTGCAGCCAAAGTGGAGGTTCGTCAAGTCGTGACCGTACTCGCCCTCGTGCTGTTGCTCGCTCTCAGCCTCGTCGGACTGGCCATGATTCCGCTTGGCCTGCCGGGACTGTGGGTCATGGTGACGGGTGTCCTCGCCTACGGCTGGTTGACCGGGTTCCGCTCGGTCGGCATCGCCATGATCGTCATCGTGCTGGGCCTCGCGTTCCTCGGCGAAATCATTGAGAACTGGATCGGGTTTCGCTACGCAAAGCGATACGGAGGGTCCACGCGCTCGGGGTGGGGAGCGCTGATCGGCGGATTGATCGGCGCCACGATTGGCGTACCGGTGGCCGTGATCGGGAGCGTCCTCGGCGCGTTCATCGGGGCGTTCATCGGGGCGGCGCTGTTTGAGTACAGCTACTCGCGGCATCCCGGGGTCGCGACGCGTGCCGGATGGGGAGCGGTGCTGGGCCGCGCGGCCGGTGCCGCCGTCAAAATCGCACTCGGGGTCGTGATTGCCGTGATTGGGCTGTATGCGGTGCTATCTTCCCGACCATGAAATCACTCCGCGTCGTCGCGCACCTGCTTTGCATCGCGGCGCCGGTCGCCGCGCAGACTGCCCAGTCTCCATCGGCCACCGCCAAGCCGGCCACGCCCACCTTCGATTGGCGCGCTGATCCGGTGCACAGCGCCGTCACTTTCCGCGTCCGTCACCTCGGCATCAGCTGGGTCAACGGGTCGTTCGGGCAGTGGACCGCCGACTTCAGGTTCGATCCCGCCAAGCCGGAAGCCGCGAGCGTCACGGCCAAGATCCAGAGCGCCAGCGTCACCACCGGGAACGACCGTCGCGATGCCGATCTGAAACAGAATTATCTGGCCGTCGACAGCTTTCCCGAGATCACCTTCGCCAGCACGAAAGTCGAGCGCACCGCGCCCGATCATTTGAAGATCACGGGGAACCTGACGATCCGCGGCGTCACGCATCCCGTCGTGCTCGAGACCGATGTCGGCGGAATCGCGTCGACCCCCATGGGCCGGCGCACGGCGTTCTCCGCGACCACGACGGTCAAGCGCCAGGATTTTGGTATCGTCCGCAATCCGTTCCTGGAAGGCACGCAGATGGTGGGCGACGACGTCCGCATTACGATCGACGTCGAAGCCGGCGAAAAAACAACGACCCCCTGAGCCCAAAAGCTCAGGAGGTCGCTGCCGGTCTCGAGGCTACTATCGTGAAGAGACGGCGGTAGCCTTGGTGTTGAAGCGGCTCGGGAACTGCTTCATGATCCCGTCGCTGAGCATGTCGGCCATCTGCTGGGCCTGACGCTGGCTCTCATCGAACGCCGCGATGCTGCCCGACCAGTCCTTCTTGATCTGCGCGGTCGCTTCCTTCAGCAGCAACGTGAGATGCATCTGCAGGGCGCTGCGGAGCGTACCCTGGTTGAAGCCACGCGGATTCGCCTTGGCGAGGAAATCGGCGATGCTGTCGCCATTCGCTTTGAGCGCCGCAATGGCCTGGTTCAGCGAAACCGAGTCAACCTGGTTTTCACCAGCCTGATTCTGTTGGTTGTACTGCTGTCCCTGCGCGTACGCGGTGCTCTGCGTCGCCGTGGTCTTCGCCTGCGTGCTGTCGTTATTGATGCCGCTGCGCCGAGCCTTCGTGGTATCGTTCATCTTACTCGACGAGCTGGGGTTGCTGGGATATTGCGAGTTGTTCATGCGGGACGATGTATCGGTCTTCGACGAGACCGTGTCAGCACGCATGGTGTTGGAGTACTGGCTCGACGACTGATTTTGCATGTTCATCGCCGTCGACGTGCCCTTGGCCGCCATTAACGTTTTCCCTGCGAGCTGAATGTGATTCCGCAACAACGACGCGAGCTGCGTACCGGCGGCATCACCGTAGTACGGCTTCACGGCTTCGCCGATCTCGTCCTGATTCCGCAGAAGACGCTGGAGCGCCTCCGCTGTATCTGGGAGGGCGGCCGACGCGCTCACGATGAAGCTCCGCGTATAGACGATGTGGTCCGACCACAACTCCCGCATTCGATCATGAAATGCCTGCCGGCTCGTGGCCGACTGGCTCGACCCACGCGGCGCGGCCTGCGCGCTGCGCGACGCGGTCGTGTCGGTCGTCGCCGGCTTGGACGACTGGGGGTATTGCACCGCCAGCGCCGTAATGAGCAGTAGTGACAGCATGGTTCACTCCTCGGGGGTTCGGGTTTGCCCGCGAAGTGTATTCGCGTTTCCCGAAGGATTGGATCGCCCGCAAAGTTGCGAAGTATTAGCCCCTTCGAACGATTCGAGGTAACGTGAGCGCGTGAGAGCCAAGCTCTGCGTCCTGAGTGCACAACTCCTGGTCGCCACGGCGCTGCCCGCGCAGCGCACCGCAGCTCCACCTGAGTCGGTCCATGCGGTGCGCTGGTGGGAAGCCGCGGTTGCCGCCGCTGCGGTCGGGCTCGTCAGTGTCGCCGATCTGCGCGTGGACCACTGGGTCCAGGAGCAGCGCAGCTCACATAGCGACGACCTCTCGCGCGTGTTCAAATGGGGCGGCTCGCCGGAAGTCGCGTTCGGCGTGCCCGCGGCGATCTTCGCAACGGGCCTGGTGACCAAGAGTCCAAAATTGCAGCGCGCCGGCGGACGCGTTCTCGGCTCGGTCGTCCTCGCGGGTGTGACGACCGGCGCGCTCAAATTCGTGGTCGGCCGATACCGCCCGGACGAGGCCTCGAGTCAGTACATCTTCAGGCCGTTTTCCAACCACGACGCGTTCCCGTCGGGACACGCGACCCTCGCGTTCGGTCTGGCGACATCGCTGTCGGAGGAGATCCATCGACCGTGGGCGACCGCGCTCCTCTACGCCGGCGCCACGGGCACCGCGTGGTCGCGCCTGAACGACCACAAGCACTGGCTGTCGGATGCTCTGGCGGGAGCGATGATCGGCGTCACGTCCGGAAAAGTCATGGAGGGCCGGTGGCGGGTATTTGGCCTCGGTCCTCCACGTTTTCTCGTCGAGCCCTCAGGCATGGGCCTGGAGTGGCGAGCGACCTTCTAGCTGTAGCTGAATTCCTTTTCGATCGAGCCGTCCGTGTGGTGCACCTTCACGTGGCTGGGCATTTCACGTTGGGCTTCGGCCTGGGCGCGCGCGATCGCTTCATCTTTCGTTTCGAACGCGTCGTACTCACCAGCCGGGCGGTGCTCGCGCCTCACGACCCATTTGCCGTCGTGCGTGACGACGTGAAAAGTCGTTCGCTGCCGCTGCTGTGTGGTGGCCATGCCCTGCCTACCCCGCGGGGCTGGCGACGGCTAGGACTTAAGCCTCTGCGGATAGTCTACCAGATCCTGCGTGAGCACAGCCAGGCGATTGGCGAGATGCTCGAGCTCGCGCCTGCGCTTGCCGCTGATGCGGCGGTACACGGTCCGCGCCGTGAGATAGGTGACACCAATCCACGCCGGCACCATCACCGCCACGGCGAGACCCGCGAGATGCAGCGCGCCTACCCCGACACCGATGATCGGACCCATCCCGCCGCCTCCCATCCCACCTCCAATCCCGCCAAACACCGCACCGATGGTTTGGCCCATGCTCTCGGCGACGGTGATGCGTGTCTGCCCGCGACGCACGGTGACGGCGACTTCCAGCTCACGCCGAATGCCCGGCCCGCGCACCGTTGTCCAGGAGAATGACCGGCCGAATTGACTCACTAGTCCGGCATTGTGCATCACACGCCGAATCTCTTCCACGATCGTGGTGTACTCGGCTTCGGGGAGCTCCCCAGCCACCACGCGCTCGAAGAGAAATTCGGTCGGTCCCGCCACCCAGTGGTTGACGAGATTGGGCGGCAATGCGCCAGGCGCCGTGTACGCCGGCTGCATCGAATCCGCCGCCTGCCGCACCAGCTCGGCCGGCACACCGATCTGGCCCGCGAGGGACTCCACGCCACCAATGGTCAACGCGCCCGACGCCGTTTTTTTTGAGGCCTCGAGCTCGGTGGCGCGTTTAACGATTTCCTGAACCTCGTCCTGGTCGTAGCGCCGCCGCGGCGCGGCACTGCGCGACAACTCGTCCATCAGTTCGGCCGTCGTGGCCGTGCGCTGGTCGTGCCGAATCGCGAGCCCGCGCACCAGCGCGCTTTCGATCACCGGTCCCAGACTCGTGAGCCGCGTCCGGTGCGAGGCGGGCGCTTCGAGGAATCGGCCCGCCCGCACCGCGTCCTCGGTGGGCCAACGGCCGGGCACGTCGCCGACGAGCATCTCATAAATCACGACGGCCAGGCCGTACACGTCCGTGCGCTCATCGAGGTCGGTGAGACCTGCCGCCTGCTCCGGACTCATGTAGCCCGGCGTCCCGATCGGAAAGCCGGTCCGCGTGAGATTCGCGCCGCCGGCGGTGCTCACCGCCTTGGCGATGCCGAAATCGGCGACGATCGGATGCCCCTGCAGGAAGAGGATGTTTTCCGGCTTGATGTCGCGGTGCAGCACGCCCATGCGATGGGCGTACGTCAGCGCGTCCGCCACCGGCTCGGCGATCGCGAGCGCCTGTGCCTCGGACAACGCGCGCCGCGGCGGGCCCTCCAGCTGCTGGCGCAGCGAGCCGCCTTCGATGTATGGCATCACGTAATACAGGAAGCCGCCCGCTTCACCCGAGTCGTGCAACGCGAGAATGTGTGGGTGGGTCAGCCGCGCGGCGATCTGAATTTCTTTGAGAAAGCGCTCGGCACCGAGGTAGGCAGCCAGGCCGGGCAGAAGCACTTTCAGGGCGACGGCGCGGTAATGCTTCCTGTCGTCCGCGAGATATACGGTCGCCATGCCGCCGCGGCCGAGCACGCTGCGCAGCGTGTAGCGATCAGCGAGCGCCGCCGCCAGGTCGGCGGGGATCTCCGCGGGGGTGGTCACGCGGGGAAGTTACGCGGCTTCGGCCCCGTTGGTTACGAGCGCGCGCGACTCGTCGTACTCGCCTTCCCAGCGCGCCATGACGACCGTCGCGAGACAGTTGCCGATGAGATTCACCGTCGTACGCGCCATGTCCATGAGCACGTCCACGCCGAGCAGCACGACCGCAGCCTCTGCGGGAAGATTGAACGACGCTAGCGTGCCGGTGAGAATCACGAGCGCGGCTCGCGGCACACCGGCCACGCCTTTGCTCGTCAGCATGAGCGTCACCATCATCAGCAACTGCTGTCCCCACGTGAGCGAGACACCGCCAGCTTGGGCGGCGAAGACCGACGCAACCGACAGATACAAGGTGCTGCCGTCGAGGTTGAACGAGTAGCCGGTCGGCATCACGAACGCAACGATGCGCCGCGGCACCCCGATCGCTTCCATCTGCTCCATCGCTTTGGGCAGCGCGGCTTCGGACGACGCGGTCGAAAATGCGATGAGCGCCGGTTCCTTGACGGCAGCGGCAAATGTCCCCACCGGCACGCGCGCGAGCCGCGCGACAGGATACAGGACCAGCAGCCCGAAAATCACGAGGGCGATGTACAGCGTAAGCACGACGAGGCCCAGGCTCCGCAGAATATGCCAGGCGCCCTCGGGACCGCCGTATTTCACGACCGCCTGCCCCACCGTGAACGCCAGCGCGGCCGCCACGCCGAACGGCGCGAACTTCATGACCACCCCCGTAAACTTGAACATCACCTCGGCGAGCGCCTCGCAGAACCCGAGCATGGTCTCCTTGGCGCGGCCGCGCACCTGCGACAACCCGATCGCGAACAAGACCGACCAAAACACGATCTGCAGCATTTCGTTGCCCGCCGCGGCTTCGAAGAAGCTTTGCGGCACGATGTGCTCGAGCACGCCGGTGAACGTGATCTGGTTGGTGGCGCCTGGCGCGGCCGCGGTCTCGCCGCCGAGTGACACCCCAACGCCCGGCTTGAGGACGTTCACCGCGAGGAGACCGATGAACAGTGCGAGCGTCGTCACGATTTCGAAATAGATGATGGACTTGAGCGCGAGGCGGCCGACCCGCTTCATGTCGTCGCCATGCCCGGCGATACCGACGACGAGCGTACCGAAGATCAGCGGCACGATGATCGAGCGGATCATGCGGAGAAAAACGGTGGAGATCGGGCGAATCGAAACGGCGAAACCGGGGGAGACAATGCCGAGCGCCACGCCCACGACCATGGCGACGACGATCCACTGTGTGAGGGTGCGAGCGCGGAGGAAGGTCCACATAGGGCGGCGTGAACGATAGCCGCCCAAAAGCAAAACCCGCTAGCGGTGGCGAATCTTCTTGCGAACGAAGAACGACACGATGCCCAAGGCCACAGAGACGAGCGGCACGAGCAATCGCGGCGTCACGAGGCTCGCGGTCAACGCGCGAACGTCCGACGCCAGGCGATTTCTGGTCTGCTCGATGTCTGCGGCGATTTCGGCCGCGCTCTTGCCGTCGCCACTCCACCCGTAAGTGCCGCGGACGACGACGGTCATTGGGGTGACGACTTCCCGGCGTTGCGCGCGCGCTGAACCAATACGAACGTGCCAACCATGACCACGATGCCGACGCCGAGTGTGGCGAGCCATGCGGCGACGCCCAACGCAATGATGCCGAGGATCAGCGCCGCGAAGAGAATCAGCAGTCCCGTATAGCCGAGCACACCGGCAGCCCCGAAGAAGCCGGCCTGTTTCGCGACTCGCTGAGCCTTCTCCTTCAGTTCGGCCTTCGCGAGCGCAATCTCCTGCCGCACGAGGAGCGAAGCGTCCTCCTGCACGTTCGACACGAGGCGCTTGATCGAGCGGTCCTTGCGACCGGGGGTGAGTTCGAGTGACATGCGTGCTGCTACCCCGCGCGCTCCCAGCTCGTTGGGCCGGAAGGCCTAGATCGCTGGATCGTCTACCGTGCCGACCGCGGCAGAATTAGGCTGCACGCATGGGCGCAAACATTCGTGATGTGGCTGCGGAAGTGGCGGACCGGCTCCGTCGCCGAGGTATTCCGCTCAGCGGCGATGAGCGGCCGGAAGATTTGGCCGATCTACTCGCCGCCGTGGAGCGCTTCGAAAGCGCAGTCGAAGCGCGCGGCGGCGATTTGATGGTGAACGATTTGAAGAGCTCGGAGCCCGAAGACCCGCACTTCGTCCTGCCGTCTCGGCTGCCCGACGAATCGCTCCGCGATTACGCCGTGCGCATCGACGCCGCCACGCTCGCCGTGCGGCAACACCCCGACATCAGCGCTTGATGAACGTTCCTCGCCGCAGCTCGTCGTAGGCCTGTTGCAGCTCTTGCTGCGTATTCATCACGATCGGACCCTGCCACGCAACGGGCTCTTGCAGCGGCTGCCCTGATACCAGCAGGAACCGCATGCCCTGCGCTCCCGCCTGGACCGTGATCTCGTCACCCGAATCGAACAGCACGAGTGAGCGGTTGGAGGTTTCTTGCGGAGCCTCGCTGCCCGCATCGCGGCCACCGGCCGAGACGCGATCGGTGCGCACCCCCTGAGGCGCAGAGGCGTCGCGGAACGAGCCGCTCCCCTCGAACACGTAGGCGAACGCGTGGCGTGACGATTCCACTGGAATCCTTTTGCTCACGCGCGGCGGAATCGAGATGTCGAGATACCGCGGATCCGCCGCGACACCCTCGACCGGCCCCCGCTTGCCCCAGAAATCGCCGGCGACCACGCGGACGCGCGTGCCATCGTCATCGACGATTTCGGGAATTTCCTTCGAATGAATATCCTGATAGCGGGGCTCGGTCATTTTCAGGCTGCGCGGCAGGTTGGCCCAGAGCTGGAAGCCGTGCATGCGGCCGCGCTCATCGCCTTTGGGCATTTCCTGATGCAGGATGCCGCTCCCCGCGGTCATCCACTGCACGTCGCCCGCTCCCATGGTCCCGCTGTTGCCCAGGCTGTCCCCGTGCTGCACGCTGCCGCTCAGCACGTAGGTGATCGTCTCGATACCGCGGTGCGGATGCCATGGGAATCCCGGGAGATAGTCCTCGGGGTGCTCGTTGCGGAAATCATCGAGCAGAAGAAATGGATCAAAGTCGCTGGTGTGGCCAAAGCCAAAGGCCCGGCGCAGCTTGACGCCGGCGCCCTCGAGGGTGGGCAGCGACTGGGAAATCGTTTTTACGGCGCGGATGGACATGGAGCCTCAGGAGTCAGGATTCAGGAATCAGGAATCGGAAGTCAGAAACATCCTCATAATCAGAACGTTATCCGGTTCCCAAAACGCCTCGCTGACTCCCGATTCCTGACTTCCTGCTCCGGGTTAGAACCCCAGCCAGTAATTCACCTTCACCAGGAAGATGTTCTCCGAAGGACCCTGGAATAGGGCGCTCGTGTCTTCGTTCCAGTTGATCTGGCCGCGCGACTCGTCGGTCGCGCCGCTGCGCGTCCAAACCAGGAACAGCGTGGAGCCCGGCCGATACTCCCACCGCAGCACGGCGTTTCCGCGCAGCGACCGAACCGTAAAGCTCGGATCCGGGAACGTGAATGTCGTGTCGGGACCGGGACCATCCGGGTCGAGTGTAATCGTGTTCGGACCGCCCGGCGACGAGGGCGGCGTGACGACGATCGTGCCCATGTCGCGACCGTAGGTCAGGCGCTTCGTGGTGCGTGTCGCCGCAAACTCGTTGTAGCTCGTGTAATCGCCCGCCGAGATAAAGGGCTGCATGTACAGCTCCAGCGTCAGCGTCGGCGAGAAGGTCACGTTGAGGCGCGTATCCATCGCGACTTCATTCCGCTCGAGCTGTCCGAAGACGTAATGCACGCCATAGAGTCCCGCGCCGATCGTACTCGAATCCCGTCCGACCGCCTGTACGCCTGTATGCGCGTTGTTGATGCTGGGTCCGAACGAGATACTCACGTTGGACTTGGGCTTCAGCTCGAGTGTCAACGCCGCATCACGCTGGCAATCGCCGTCTCTGTTGCATCCTTGATCCAGTGTGAGCTCCGCGACGATTGCCTTGCGGTTGTCGGTCCGCATGTCGACCGAGAAGTAATCGCGGCCCGGGCGGCCGACCACGGGTCCGCCGCGGGTCAACCGGTCATCCAGGACGGTCGGTGAGCCAATCCAGAACGTCGAGAACGACCAGTATCCGAGCGACTGCATCTGGCCGAAGAGATGGTAATCGCGGTTCGTCAAATCGCCGTCGAGGTTGTACTGCTGCTGCGCGCCGCCGATGAGCGCCAGCTGCCGGTACCACTTCGTCGGCTTCGTCCAAAGCGGGAACACGTTCCCGCTCATCCACACGAAGTCGCCTTGCGGCAGAATCGTAATGTCGTTGTTGTCGAAGCTGGGGCTGCGGAAGTTGGTGCTGACTTCCCAGAGGAGGTGGCCTTGTTCGCGCGAGAGTCGAGCGAACCCGCCGAGACCGTGCATGGACGTCCACGGTTTCCGCACGTCCAGCGTGTCGGAGCGGTCGGGACGTTGGAAGAAGTGACGCTGCGACTCCTTGACCCGGCGGATCGCCGCTGTGTCGCCGATGACCTGTGTGCCGGCGAGCTGCGCCATCAGACGGTAGGTCCGCTTGCCCCACCACATCTCGGTCCCGACGCCGAGCGCCTCGGAGTGCCGGGATAAGCGCCCGATGACGTAGGGATCATCGCCCAAGTCGCGACGGACCGACGTCCCCATGATCTTGAGGACGGTCGCGCCGCCGCGCAGATCTTTGGCGACCCGACCCACGAAATAGTTCGTGAGCGGCTCGACCGTCCGCAGCGCTCGCGTGCCCGCGCTGTCGCCGAGCGCCACGGGCGCCTCTTCGTGGCTCGTCAACGCATTGAGCGCTCCGATGGACCATCCGCCGGCCGTTCGGCCCGTCAGCTTTGCCGCGCCGATGATCCGCGTATTGTCGGGCGCGTCCGCGTACGCGACACTGTCGCGTACCGCCGGCAATTGGGGCTCGCGTCCGATGCGCCTGGTGTTGAGCATGGACAGCGAGAAGGCGTTCGAACAGAAGTAGCAGCTGAAGCCCCCGAGCCCGAAATATCCCGCGCCCTCGACGAAAAACGGCCGCTTCTCCTGGAAGAACGTTTCGAACGTGCTGAGATTCACGACTGCCGGGTCCACCTCCACCTGGCCGAAATCGGGATTGACGGTGGCATTCAAGGTGAGGTTCGACGTCACGCGCAGCATCGCGTCCGCGCCGACGCGACCATCCATCGCGTGCGGATCGTAGAAGGGATCGGCCGGATCTCCCGGCACGTTGGCTGAGCGGCCCACCACGTACGGCAGCAGCTCGGCGCGGCCCGGCGCCTGATGAATTACGAGTCCGTGCAGGTGGCCGAACCGCGGCGGCCCGCCCACGTCCTCGGGCTTCCAGTACGCCCACTGCGACAGCTCGTTCAGCCGGTTCTCCTGACGCCAGATTTGCAGACCCCACGTTTGTTCCTGCGCAGTCGACGGATAGCGCAGCTGCGAAAACGGGATACGCATTTCGGCCGTCCAGCCGAGCGAGTCGATGCTGGTCTGCACCTCCCATACCGGGTCCCACGAAGGATCGCCACCGCCGCCCAGCCCGTTGGCGTCCTGCTTGACGCCTGAGGGATTCACCCAGAAGAACAGGCGGCCGATATGATCGTGATAGGTATCGAAGATGACCTGGATGTAATCGGTGCTGATATCCGCGTCGCGGCGGGCAAGACGCGTCCGTACACCGCGAGAGCCCGAGTCGTCGTACATCCGCGCGCCCACGTAGATCGCGGCCGCGTCAAAGACGAAGCGCACCTCGGTGCGTTGCGTCGCGGGCTCGCCCTGATGCGGCTGGTTTTGAAGGAAGTCGGTCGCCACCGGAGCGGTCTTCCAGACGGGCTCGTCCAGCCGGCCGTCGAGGTGGATCTCGCCCTGGAGCGGCACCGCCCGGACTTCAGGCGGGGGCGTGGGATGGATGTTCTGCGCACATAGGAAGGAAGGGACGCACAGCACGGCGAGAGCGACGGTTAGTCTCGGCATGGTCATCACGGGGGCTAGGATACCAGCTTGGACGCGGCGCAATGACAAAAGGTTGCGGGCCTGACTGGAGCCTTACAATCTCCCCGATTAGATATGTCCCAACCGATGACACCAATAGAGTCTGCTCCCAAACCGGGGACATCAGAACGTCCCGCCCCCCTCTCCGCCCCGACCCCCGCCCCCGCCCCCGGCCCCGGCCCGGCCCCCCCCCTCCCGGGGCAGAGCCTTCCGGATCGCATCCGGATGCTCGGCGATATCACGCAGAATCTGTGGTGGAGCTGGCAGCTCGATGCGCGCGAGTTGTTTCACCGCATCGACCACCTCCTGTGGGAATCGACGCGCCATAACGCGGTCGAGTTCCTGCGTCAGGTGGCGCCCGATCGCCTGGCGGAGCGATCGCGGGACCCGCTGTTTCTCGAGCGCTACGACCAGGTCATCAAGCGGTACGAGCGGCTGACGCAGCAGAACGGGAACGGGACCTGGTTCGCCAGCCGCTATCCCGAGCTGCGGAATCGTTCGATCGCCTACTTCTCCGCTGAATTCGCGCTGCACCGCTCGCTCCCGATCTACTCGGGCGGGCTGGGCGTGCTCGCGGGCGACCATTGCAAAGAGGCTTCTGACCTGGGCGTGCCGCTCATCGGCATTGGGCTGTACTACCACGACGGCTACTTCGATCAGACCATCGGGCTGGACGGGTGGCAGCGCGATTCCGACGACCCCGTCGATCCGACGGTGAATCCGGTGGTCCGCATGAACGGACCGGATGGCGATCCCTGTCTCGTGCCCATGAGCATTTCCGGACGCGAGGTACAGGTCGGCGCGTGGCGCGTCATGGTGGGGCGCGTGCCGGTTTATCTGCTCGACACCGACCTCGAATGCAACGACAAGGCCGATCGCGATCTCACCGCCCGGCTCTACACCAGCGGCGCCGAGTGGCGGCTGCGCCAGGAATGGGTACTCGGCGTTGGTGGCGTGCGCATGTTGCGCGCGCTGGGCCTCGCGCCGGAGATCTGGCACGCCAACGAAGGACACGCGGCATTCAGTTACGTCGAGCGGCTGCGTGAGCTCATCGAACGGGGTCTCACTCTGTCGCAAGCGCAGGAGCAGATCCGGACTACGAGCGTGTTTACTACCCACACGCCGGTGCCCGCGGGGCACGATGTGTTTTCGTTTCCCCAGCTCGAGCAAGTGACAGGACCGTTCTGGAACACCATGGGTATCACGCGCGAACAGTTCATGGCGTTCGGGCAGCCCGGCCTCAAGGATCAGCATTTTGAGATGACCGTGCTGTCGCTGCGACTCGCCGGGCGCGTAAATGGCGTCTCGGCCCGCCACCGCGAGGAGTCACGACGGATTTGGCGCTGGCTCTGGAACGACAAGCCGGTCGCAGATATCCCTATCGGTTACGTCACGAACGGCGTCCATCTCGGCACATGGATGGCACGGCCGATTCGCGACATGCTGGGCGAGACGCTCGGCCCGGATTGGGAGTCGGACGCCGAACCGGAAGCGGTGGCTGCAGCGGTTCGAAACCTCGACGATGACCGGCTGTGGGCTGTCCATGAAGGCCTCCGCCATTTGTTGTTTCACTATGTCCGTGAGGAGGCCCGTCACCGTTGGCGCGATCAGTGGAAAGACCCGGCCAAACTCGCAGGAGCCGGAGCGCTTCTGTCCCCCAACGTCCTCACGCTGGGGTTTGCGCGCCGATTTGCGACCTACAAGCGCGCGGATCTTCTCTTCCACGATCCCGAGCGGCTGAGACGGCTGCTGACCGATCCCCGCCGTCCCGTCCAAATCATTTTCTCCGGCAAGGCTCATCCGGCGGACGAACCGGGCAAGCGCGTGCTGCAGAAAGTATTTGCGGCTGCGCAGAATCCGAGCTTCGAGGGTCGCATTGCCTTCCTCGAGGATTACGAGATGCACCTCGCGCAGCGGATGGTGGCAGGAGTGGACGTCTGGGTGAATGTGCCCCGCGTGCCGCTGGAGGCCTGCGGGACGAGCGGCATGAAGGCCGCCCTGAACGGCGTGCCGCAACTGGGCACCCTGGATGGCTGGTGGGCCGAAGGGTTCACCGGGAAGAACGGCTGGGCAATTCCTCTCGCCTCGGGAGAGGGCGACCCCGACCAGCAGGACACGGAGCAGCTGTTTCAGTTGCTCGAGCAGCACGTCGTACCGACTTTCTACGATCGGCTCCCTGGCCGTCATTCGCCCGACTGGGTACATATGATGAAAGCCGTACTCGCCGTCGCCGTCGAACGCTTCACCACGCGACAGATGCTGCAGGGATACGTCACGCGCTACTACGTGCCCGCGGCGGTCGGCGAGGCAATTCCGGGCGATCTGCCATCCCAGCCCAAGTGACGCGGGAGGCCCGTTGAAGAGGCGTGTGCTCCATCTGACCGCTGAGCTCTGGCCCTATGCCCGCACGGGCGGCTTGGGGCAGGCGGTCGCCGACCTCGCCGACTATCAGGCGGCGAGCGGCACGGAGAGCCACGTCGTGCTCCCGCTCTATCGCGAAGCCCGCGCGCATGTCGGCAAGCTCGAGCCCTTGTGCGACCCGTTTATGCTCGACATCGGCGATCGCCGCGAAGCCGTGCGCTGCTGGCGCGAGGTCCGCGAGGGATTTCCGCAGATCCTCTTCCTCGAGCACGAGCCCTCGTTCGATCGGCCGGGCATCTACGGCGATAGCGCCGGCGATTATCCCGACAACCCGCATCGCTTTGCGCTGTTTGCCGCCGCGGCAATCCAGGTCGCGCGCCGCCTCCGCGACGGCAACCTGATTCTCCACGCGCACGACTGGCACGCCGCGCTGGTGCCGGTGTTTCTGCGCCGCGTGTATCGGGATGAGCCCGAGCTGCAGCGGCTTCCCGTGGTGCTCACGGTCCATAATGGCGGCTTTCAGGGGGTCTATCCGCGTAACGTGATGGAGGAGATCGGGCTCCCGGATGACATGTGGTCGCCCGATTTCATGGAGTGGTACGGCCGGCTGAACTTTTTGAAGGGCGGCCTGCTGTACGCGGACATGGTCACGACGGTCAGTCCGACGCACGCGTTCGAGCTGTTGACCGACGTCGGTGGCTTCGGGCTGCAGCACAGCTTCCGGCAGCTCGGCGACCGGCTGGTCGGCATCCGCAACGGGATCGACGTCAAGAAGTGGGATCCGGCCAACGATCCCGACATTCCGGCGCGCTTCACGGCGGACGACATGTCGAGCAAGGTCCTGTGCAAAGCCGAGCTGCAGGCGTCGTGGGATCTGCCGCGGCGTCAGAATATTCCCGTCTTCGGCATGAGCGCCCGGCTAGTCGCGCAAAAGGGGCTCGATCAAATCGTCGCCTCGCACTCGTTGCGCGAGCTCGATGCGCAGTTCCTGTTCCTGGGCGCGGGCGAGGCCCAATTCGAGAAGGCGCTGCGCGAGCTGTCGGCGCGGTATCCGACGCGCATCGGCATCAACACCGCATTTACCGACACGCTCGAGCATCAGCTGCTCGCGGGCGCCGACTTCCTCATGATGCCGTCATTGTACGAGCCATGCGGGCTGACGCAGATGCGTGCGCAACTCTATGGCGCGCTGCCGGTGGCGCGTCGCGTCGGCGGGCTCGCCGACACGATCGAAGACGGGGTGACCGGCATCCTGTACGACGCGTACAGCCCCGAGGCCTTTGATCGCGCGGTCCAGCGCGGGGTCACGCTGTATCAGGATCGCGCCTGGTTCACAGAGCTCGCGCGCGGCGCCATGCGCAAGGATTTCTCCTGGCGGCAGCCGGCCGAGGCCTACGAGGCCGTGTATCGGCGCGCGGCGGCCGCGCGCGCGATTCCCGATACGACCGTGCCGGAGCCGAGTGGCCGTAAACCACGCAAACGGTCCACCGCCGGCAAGAGTGGACGAGGCGTCAACGCCCGTCGCTAGCACTGCTCCTCCGACCCCTCGCTCGGCTGCCCCTCCGGTAATGGATTTCGTCCTCACACTGCACGGGCATCTGCCGTACGTGCTGCATCACGGCCGCTGGCCGCACGGCAGCGTCTGGCTGTCCGAAGGCGCGCTCGACAGTTACCTGCCGCTGATCGAGGCGTTGCAGCAGCTCGAGCACGAGGGCATCCGGGCTCCGATCACCCTCGGCGTCACGCCGATTCTCGCGAATCAGCTCGCGCATCCGTCATTCGTCAGCGAGTTCGAAGCGTACATGGAACGGCGGCTCGAGACTGCCGCGGCGGCGCGTGCCTCGCTCGCCAAGTCGGGCGACGTCGCGCTCAAGCCGATCGCCGATTTCTGGCAGCATCGGCTCGAGCGACTCTACAAGTTGTTCCGGTCGATCGACGAAGACCTGATCGGCACGCTGCGCGGCTTTGAAGACCGCGGCGTCATCGAGATCATCTCATCGGCCGCGACGCACGGCTTTCTGCCGCTGCTCTCGCGCGACGAAAGCATTCGGCTGCAGCTCAGCGTGGGCGTGTCGGAGCATCGACGTCTCTTCGGCAAGGCGCCGACGGGCTGCTGGCTGCCCGAATGCGCCTACCGCCCCGCCGGGCCGTGGAATCCGGGCTTTGGTGCGAAGGCGCAGTCGTATCGCGTCGGGATCGAACAGTATCTCACCGCGGCCGGCTTCAAATACTTCTTTGTCGACTCGCATCTCGTCCACGCGGGGCCGGCGCTGGGCTATCCCGACGCCGCGGACGCGCCCGCTGCCGGCAAGCGGACGCCGTACACCGCCTACCGCGTCGCATCCAACGACGGCACAGCGCGCGATCTCTTCGCGCTCGTGCGCGATCCACGCTCATCCGCGCAGGTGTGGAGTCGCTCGCAAGGCTATCCCGGCGACGAGTGGTATCTCGAGTTCCACAAGATTCGCTGGCCCGATGGACTCAGGCTGTGGCGCGTCACGGGTCCGCGCGTGGACCTCGGCGAGAAGCGTCAGTACGACCCGCGGGCCGCGCAGACCTCGGCGCGCCATCATGCCGATCACTTCGCGAGCGTGCTGAAGGAAACCGCAGCGCAGCGCGCGCAAGGCAAAGTGAAAGACGCCGTCGTCACCGCGCCGTTCGACGCCGAGCTGTTCGGGCATTGGTGGTTCGAGGGTGTCGACTTCCTCGCGAACGTCTATCGCCGCCTCGCGGGCGACGGCGTGCGACCGGTGACGGCGCGCGAACACGTCGCCCGGCACGGCCGTCGGGCGCCGACGATTCAGCTCACGGCAGGATCATGGGGCAAGGACGGCGACTTCTCGTATTGGCTGAACGATCAGACCGCATGGACCTGGAAGCGCCTGTGGGCCCTCGAAGCGGCCTACTGGTCCGTCGCCAAGAAGGCCTTGCAGAGCGGTCCCAAGCAACAAGCTGTGCTCGCACAGGCCACGCGGTCCATGCTGCTCGCGCAGGGTTCGGACTGGCAGTTCATCATCTCCGCCGGTCAAGCCGCGGATTACGCCACGCAGCGCTTCGACGAGCACTGCGGACAGGCCGAAGATCTGGTGCGTGCGTTGACGAATGGATCGATCGACGATGCGACGATGCGTCGCGTGGAAGCGCTGGGCGTCCAGGACAGCGTCTTTCCCAACGTCCTGCGCAGTGTTGCTGACGTCGTTGGATGAACTCCCCGCAGCAAGGCCTCGCCGTCATTCACGGGCATTTCTACCAACCGCCCCGTGAGAACCCGTGGACCGGACAGGTGGATGCCGAGCCCTCGGCGGCGCCCGACCACGACTGGAATGCCCGAATCACCAAAGAGACCTACAAACCGCTGATCCCGGTCTATCCATCGTTGAGTTTCGACTTCGGGCCTACACTGCTCGACTGGATGGAGCGCGAGGCGCCGGACGTCTATCGGGCAGTGCTGCGCGCTGACCACGGCAATGCGCTCGCCTCACCGTATCACCACATCATCCTGCCGCTCGCGACACGGCGCGACAAGGAGACCGAAGTCCGCTGGGGCATCGCCGATTTCCAGCGGCGATTCGGACGCGATCCCAAAGGCTTCTGGCTGCCCGAGACGGCGGTGGACCGTGAAACGCTCGAGGTCGTGGTGGAGAATGGGATTCAGTTCACCGTCCTGGCGCCGCATCAGGTATCCAAGCCCCCCGAGCGCGGCTTGCCGGCGCGCATCGACCTCGGGAACGGTCGCACGATCGCGGTCTTTGTCTATGACGGCGCTCTGTCGCACGACGTCGCGTTCGGGCCGCTCACGACCGACGACAACCGCTTGACCGAAGCGCTCGAGCGTACGCCACCGGGCGCCATCGCGAGCATCGCCGTCGATGGTGAGACCTTCGGTCACCACCACAAGGGCGCCGACAAGGCGCTGGCGTCGGTGTTCGAGCGGCTGCGTCACTCACACAAAGTGGCGGTCACACATTTCGCCGCCGCGCTCGCCGCGCATCCGCCGGCAAGTACGGTCGAGCTCGTCGAGCGAACCTCCTGGAGCTGCGCGCACGGCATCGAGCGCTGGCGCGCGGCGTGCGGGTGCAAGATCCATCACGACCGCCCCTCGCAGCAAGACTGGCGCACACCGCTGCGCTTCGCGGTGGAGTGGCTCGCGCATGAAGTGCATCAGATCTACGACCGTGAGGGGCGCGACGTACCTGGAGGCCCACGGGCATTCCTCGAGTCCGTCGGGGGAGCCGGATCGGTGCCTGGCGACGAGAACATCGCGCGGCTCGTCGAAATGGAGCGCGGCGCGCTGCGGGCCATGACGTCGTGCGGCTGGTTCTTCGACGACATCGCGGGCCTCGAGGGCCGGCAGGTGCTCCGCTACGCCGCGCACGCGATCTCGCTCGCGGGCGCCGACAGCCCCAGGCTCGAGGCGGGTTTCATTGCGCAGCTCGGCGCTGCACGCAGCAACGATCCCGCGGCGGGGAGCGCCGCGGACGTGTTTCGCAGCTCGTTTCAACCGACCCCGTCATGACGCAGAGCCAGGAGCCGTTACGCTTTGTCTTTGGCCTGCACCTCCATCAGCCGGTGGGGAATTTCGACCACGTCATGGCCGACCACGTGCGCGACGTGTACCGTCCGATCATCGAGCGCACGAGCGAGGCCGGGCTGTATCCGCTCACGTTACATGTGTCCGGACCGCTGCTCGAGTGGCTGGAGACTCACGACACCTCGTGGCTGGACCTCATTGGACGGCTCGCGGCCGATGGCGAGCTCGAACTTTTGCTCGCGGGTTTCGACGAGCCGATCCTCGCGTCCCTGCCCCGCCCCGACCGCCTCGAGCAGATCGGCCGCATGCGCGAGTATCTGCAGCGGCGCTTCGGCGCGACCGCGACGGGACTGTGGCTCACCGAGCGCGTGTGGCAGCCCGAGATCGCCGCCGATCTTGCCGACGCCGGTGTGGAATACGCGCTCGTCGACGATCGACATTTCCTCGTGAGCGGATTTCGCGCCGACGAGCTGCATCGCCCGCACCACACCGAGTCGGACGGCAAGCGCGTCGGGCTCCTCGCCATCGATGAACGACTGCGCTACCTGATTCCCTTCCGCCCACCCGAAGAGACGGCCGCCTACCTCCGCCAGTTGCGCTCCGAGGGACACGGACTCGCCATCCTCGCCGACGACGGCGAAAAGTTCGGCGGCTGGCCGGGGACCAAGGATTGGGTCTACGGCTCCGGCTGGCTCGACAGTTTTCTGCAGACCATGGAAACGCTGACGACGAGCGGCGAGGTAAAACTTGCCACCGGGCAGGAGGCGGTCCGGCAGGTTCCGACGGGGGGGTTGGCCTACCTGGGCACGGCTTCCTACCGGGAGATGGAGAAATGGTCGCTTCCCGCCCCGGCCCAGAAAGAGCTGACCACGCTCGAGGAGGATTTGGGACCGAAGCACTTGGCGGCCTCGGCATCGTTCGTGCGGGGAGGACATTGGCACCACTTCCTGGTCAAGTACAGCGAGTCGAACCGGATGCAGAAAATGATGGTCGCGCTCTCAAACCTCTCGCGCAGTCGGGGGGATCCGCCGGTGGCACGGCGGGCGATTGGGCGCGCCCAGTGCAATGACGCCTACTGGCATGGCGTGTTCGGCGGTCTCTACCTGCCGCATTTGCGCAACGCGATTTGGAATCAGCTCGCTATCGCGGAGCAGGCGCTGCGCGAGGGGGAGGCGCTCGCGTGGGAAGAGCTGGACCTCGACTACGACGGCTACCCCGAGCTCTGGATTCACTCCGCAAAGTTTTCGGCGCTGGTCAGCCCGCACCGCGGCGGTGCGGTCGAGATGCTGACGCGGTTCAGCGATCTCAGCAATCTTGCCGACGTGCTCACGCGGCGTCGCGAATCGTATCACGAGACTCCGAAGCAGCAGGCGCAGGGGCACCCCGATTCAAAGGGAAGCGGCACCGCGAGCATTCACGACATCGAGAGAGCGGCACGGCTCACCGCGTTGCCGCCCGTCGATCACGAGCCGCGCGCCATTCTCGTCGAGCGTCTGCTGCCCGAAGGCTTGTCCGCTCACGACTACGCCAACGCGAAGTACAAGCCGATCCGTTCGTGGGCCGCGGTGCCGATGACGGCGCAGGTATCGGTGACGCCCGACTCGCTCGCCGTGGTTCTGCGCGGCTACGAGCTCGAGAAGCGGCTCACGTTCGACGCCACGGGCTGTCTCGCGGTCTCGTACAACTGGAATGTCGCGGGCCATCCCAATGCGATCTTCGCGCCGGAATTGTCGCTCGCGCGTGCCGTCCCGCTGCGTCTGAAGCCCGACGCGGAAATCTGGCGGTCGGACATCACCACGGTCGCGCGGAGCGAGCGCGGCTTCGAGGAGACCGTGCAAGGGACCTCGATCACCCCCCGCTGGCCGGCACGGCTGGGCAGCGGGGCGCTGGAGATCTCGTCTTGAGTGTGCCGCGCCGGTGTACGTACCGCGTGCAGCTCAACGCGGATTTCGGGTTCGATCGTGCCGCCGAGATCGCGGATTATCTGACCGCACTCGGCGTCAGTCATTTGTACACGTCTCCGTGCCTGCAGGCCGCGCCCGGCAGCACGCACGGGTACGACGTCATCGACCATTCCCGCGTCGGCGACGAGCTCGGCGGCGCGGCGGCGCACGAGCGCCTGGTCGCCGCGCTGCGGGCGAATGGCCTTGGCCATCTCATCGACACCGTGCCGAACCACATGTCGATCGCGGGCAAGGGCAATCGCTGGTGGTGGGACCTGCTGCGCAACGGGCTCGCGAGCCGCTACGCCCGCTTTTTCGACGTGGACTGGGATCCCCCCGAAGCCCGCCTGCGCAATACGGTGTTGTTGCCCGTCCTGGCCGATCAGTACGGCCGCGCGCTCGAGCGCGGGGATATCACGCTGCGCCGCGAGGGCTCGGTGTTCACGGTGCATTACAAAGACCACGAGTTCCCGGTGGACCCGCGCTCGCTCGCGGGACTGCTGCGCATTTCCGCGACCGCCGCTGGATCCGATCGGCTTGCGTTCATCGCCGACACGTACGAGCTCTTGCCGCCCTCGACGGAGACGAACGAGCAAGCGGTCGAACGCCGCCGCCGGGACGACAGGATGGCCACCGAGATGCTCGACGA
>Ga0134079_10000079_pt1 | contig 21755 bp, 21 predicted proteins | sample 15_taG_2_FD_119770 | JGI IMG/M metagenome (GOLD analysis project Ga0134079, IMG submission 119770) | Grasslands soil microbial communities from the Angelo Coastal Reserve, California, USA - 15_D_Rain_40cm_2_09182015 | ecosystem: Environmental > Terrestrial > Soil > Grasslands ...
CTGCTCGACGAGCGGGGCAGGGAGGTCGGGCGGACCCTCACCGGGCCCGATGGGCGATACCTCCTGAACGCTCCTGTGGCAGGGCGCTACCGCCTTCGGTCGGAGCGCATCGCGTACAATGCCCTCGTCAGTCCTCCGTTCACACTCGATGCCGGTCAAACCCTGACCCAGCAGTTAACCGTCTCCCCGCTCGCCGTGCAGCTCGCGGTGGTCGAGGTGACGGGCCGGACGACGTGCCGCTTCGACGCCGGGGGTGCGGAGGCCACGGCGGCGGTGTGGGAAGAAGTGCGCAAAGCCCTCGCCGCGGCGGTGTGGACCGAGCGCCAACGGACCTACAAGTACCGCACCGTCGCGTTTGTGCGGGAGTGGGACGAAGCTCGCCGTGAGGTGCTCGCGGAAGTGGACGACACGTTGTTGGGCCACACGCCCGCGCCCTTCGCCAGCGTGCCCGCGGCCGAGCTTGCCGCGCACGGCTACATCGTCGCCGCCGCCGAGTCGATCGCGTACTACGGACCTGACGGCGTCGTGCTTCAGGACAGCTCGTTTCTCGAGAGCCACTGCTTCGGGTTGGCGCGCCGTTCCGAACACGGCGTTGGGCAGATCGGGCTCTCGTTCCGTCCCGAGCCCGGGCGCCGCCTGCCGGACGTGCGTGGTGTGCTGTGGCTCGACGAGGCGAGCGCCGAGCTGCGCGCGCTCGAGTTCAGCTACACCGACGTGCCGGAGGGGGTGCGCGACGGACGCATCGGCGGGACCGTGGAGTTCCTGCGGCTCCCGGCGGGGGCGTGGATCATCCGCCGGTGGGAGCTGCGCATGCCAGTGCTCGTCGCGCAGACGCTGGGTGGGGCGTACGGGATGTCCGAACGGCGTGTGCGAGTGCGCGGGTTCCGGGACCGCGGCGGGGCAGTGTTGGAGATCCATGCGCTCGACGGGAGTCGCGTGTACCCGCCGTGAGCGGGGGAATGCGCCAGCCGCGATTCGAACGCGGGACCTTCGGCTCCGGAGGCCGACGCTCTATCCAGCTGAGCTACTGGCGCGTGAACGAACGCATAATCTAACCCGGTCACTGCACCGTGAGCAGCCCCCGCAGCCGAATGTCCTTGGACGACGCCCCCACCATCACGCGCACCGTCCTCGGCTCCACGACCCAGTGCAGGTCGCGATCCAAGAGCCGGAGCTCGTCAGGACCGAGCCGGAACGTGACGACCCCCTCTTCGCCGGGCCGCAGCTGAATCCGCGCGAACGCCTGCAGCGCGATCACCGGCTGCGCCACCGAGGCGAGATCGTTGTGCAGGTAGAGCTGCACGACTTCGTCTCCCGCCCGCTCACCTACGTTCTTCACGCGGCAGCGCACGATCCCAGCCTCGATCTCGAGGTTCGAATACTCGAACCGCGTGTAGCTCAGTCCGAACCCGAACGGGAACAGCGCCTGACCCGTCAGGTCGAGATAGTCGTCCCCGCGACCCGTGGGCTTGTGGTCGTAATACAAGGGCAGCTGCCCCTCGGCCATCGGAAACGTGATCGGCAGGCGCCCCGCGGGGTTGTAGTCGCCGAACAGCACGTCCGCTACCGCGAGGCCGCCCGCTTCACCGGGATACCAGGCGTCGAGCACGGCCGCAACGCGATCGAGCCATGGCATCGTAATCGCGCTGCCACCTACGAGCACGACGACGGCGCGCGTCCCTGTCGCGGCGACCGCCTCGATCAACTCCTCCTGATGGCCGGGAAGCCCGAGGTACGCGCGGTCGCGAAACTCACCTTCCTCTATTCCTGCAACGATCACCGCGACGTCGCTGGCGCGCGCCGCGGCGACGGCGCTGTCGATCTGCGCCCGCCAGTTATGAGTCACTCCAGGCCCGGCGTCCCACACCAGCTTCACCCGCGCGTTGCCCGTGGTCTCGAAGTACTCGAGTCTCACGTCGTGCGTGGTGCCCGGCGCCAGATCCACGTCGGCGAGACGCGTGCCGTACGAACGCTTGGCCCAGTTGTCGATGAGGAGACGGCCGTCGAGAAAGAGTCGATACCCGTCGTTCCCCTCCACGCCGAGGCGGTGGACGCCCGCCGCGGGCGCCAAGGGCGTAGCGAAGGTCCCAGTCCAACGCACCGAGTACCAGTCGTACGGGATCCCGCGCGCCGGAGAGTTCAGGGTCCACCCGAAGTCGATGCGCGCGTCGGTGCGCGTCACGAGGGGCTGTCCGTCGAGCTGCGGGTTGTCGAAGTACTCACCCTTGAGGCCCGACGCAAACCGTTCCGCGGGTACAACGACGTATTCGCGACTGCTCCGTCCCGGTCCCGAGGCGTAGCGCACCATGGCTGTGCTGCCCACCGCGGCGCGAATGCCGTCCAAGATCGATGTCTTATGCACACCGGGACCACTGTACCCGCCGAGTCGCGCCTCGCTCGCGTCCGCCCCGATGACGGCGATGGAGCGGGCGGTCTTGGCGAGCGGCAGGGCCCGCCCGTCGTTCTTCAGCAACACGATCGCCGCGCGCGCGGCCTCCCGCGCCAGGGCTTGGTGCGCGGCATTCCCGTTCCAGTAGGCGGCGCTGTCGGGGTTCACGTAGGGGCGGTCGAACAATCCCAATGCGAACTTGGCGCGCAGCACGCGCGCGACCGACGAATCCCGCACGTCATCGGGGACCAGTCCACGCCGGAACGCGTCCAGGTAGGGGCGATGCTGCTCGTAGGACGACTGGAACACCACGTCGAGCCCGGCCGCGAAAGCATCCTGCGTGGCGCTCGCGGTGCTCCCTTCGGTGAGGTGGAGGACCGTCGCGCCGCCCGTGGCCGCGGCGTCGGAGATGACGAATCCGGAGAAGGCCCAATCGCGCTTCAAGATGTCGCGCAGCAGCCAACGATTCTGGGTCGCGGGGGACCCGTCGACCGAGTTATAGGCGGTCATGACGGACCGGGCATGTCCTCGGTCGATCGCGGCGCGGAATGGGGGGAAGAACCGCTCCTCGAGGCTGCGCTGATCGACATCGATCGGGTAGCTGTCTCTGCCGCCTTCAGCGACGTTCGCGACGAAGTGTTTCGGCGTCGCCACGATGCCGCGACGCTCGAACGCGGAGACGAACGCGACGCCCATCGCGGAGGCCAGGAGCGGGTCCTCGCCGTACGTCTCTTCCACGCGCCCCCACCGGACGTCGCTCGCGATGTTCACGACGGGGGAGAGCACCTGCCGGATCCCCCGGCTGCGCGTCTCGAGCGCGATCGCGTCGGACACGCGCGCCACGAGTCCGGTGTCCCAGGTCGCGGCCAGCGCGATCGCCTGCGGAAACACCGTCGCGCCGGGTCGCGCCAGGCCGTGCACGGCTTCTTCGAAAGGGATGATGGGGATGCCGAGGCGGGTGCGCTCGACGAAGTACCGCTGGATCGCGTTGATGCGCAGCGCGTGGGCGCGTGCGGCGTGACCGGACGTGGTGTCCGGAACATCGATTTGCAGTCCGAAGATGCCCCGCGAGTAGTCGTGCGACGAATCGTCCAAATCGCCGGGGATCATGAACAGCTGCCAGAACTTCTCGTCCGGCGTCATGCGGCCGAGCAGATCGCGGACCCGGGTGTCGGTGGGGAGTCGCGGGTCGCGATAGGGGAGGGGCGACGCGCCCTGCGCCGAGGCCGCGTTCACCGCGGCGAGCAGCAGCCAGGCGCTTCGCTTCAGGGGCGAGAGAATTGGCATGGACTATCGCCCGCCCCGACTTGCGCGCATGTTGGGGACAGAATCGCGATACAAGTGCAACGCTGTCCCCTTACCCCTCGAGGTCTCTCATGCACCGTCCCACGCTCTCTTGTGCGCTGCTCGTGTTCGCCGGCAGCGCCCTGCTGGGCCAAGCCAAGCCCGCGGCCCAAGCGACTCCGCTGCACTGGGGGCCGGCCCCCGCGGTATTCCCGGCGGGCGCAGAGATGGCGGTCGTCAGCGGAGATCCCGGCAAGGCAGCGCCGTTCGTAGTTGACCTCCGGATGCCGGACGGTTACCGCCTCCAGCCGCACTTCCATCCCACCGCAGAGACCGTTGAGGTCAAGCTGGGCACGTTCCGGTACGGCATGGGCGACGTCTTCGATACCCTGCAAACCAAGCCCATGCACGTCGGCGACAAGGGGACCATTCCGGCGACGATGCATCACTTCGCCACGGCGCGGGGGCGCACGATCGTGCAGGTGAGTTCGATGGGGCCCTTTGTGCTGACCTACGTCAATCCCGCGGACGATCCGCAGACGCACGCCCCCAAGCCGTAACGGGGAGGGCTTTCGATACAAAATGCTCGGCAGCGCGGTCTGGCTGTCGAGCATTGTTGTCAGTCGGGGCGAGAGGATTTGAACCTCCGACCTCCTGGTCCCGAACCAGGCGCGCTAACCGGACTGCGCTACGCCCCGTCACTACGAGTTGGTAATGCGCCCAGAGGGAGTTGAACCCCCAACCTCTTGATCCGTAGTCAAGCGCTCTATCCAGTTGAGCTATGGGCGCGAGGTGGGCGGTACAAGACTCGAACTTGTGACCTCCACGATGTCAACGTGGCGCTCTAACCAACTGAGCTAACCGCCCTGAAAACTAAACGACGGAACGATGGTACGATGGAAAGATGGTGTGGGTGCAGACGTTCCATCTGTCCATCGTTCCGTCTTTCCGTCGGCAATAGCGGGGGTGGGATTTGAACCCACGACCTCCGGGTTATGAGCCCGGCGAGCTACCAGACTGCTCCACCCCGCGTCGCTTGTATCCAGAACCGAAACCGTCTGGGAGAGCGGGAAACGGGACTCGAACCCGCGACCCCAACCTTGGCAAGGTTGTGCTCTACCAACTGAGCTATTCCCGCGTGCCGCGAAAATCTAACCCCTGAGCGGGGCTCAATCTACCGTCTCCGCCAGTGGAGGCGAGGGGGATCGAACCCCTGACCTCGTGAATGCCATTCACGCGCTCTCCCAACTGAGCTACGCCCCCGTTATATTTGCGGCCCCCCAAAAGTCCCGGCGGGAACACGGCATCTTACCGGGACGTTATGGCGGTGTCAAGCGATTTCCTTGTCGTTGATGAACTTTTCCCCCCCGTGCGGCGTATCAGAGGACGAACTTTGAGCCCCCAAATGCCCAAGCAGACTCGCAAGAAGAAGACCACGCCCCGCCAGGCCCGCGCCCCGAAGGCTGCGGCGCCCGCCCCGGCCCCCAAGGCCGAGGTGAAGGCGAAGCCGCCCGCCAAAAAGCGGGGGCGGCGCCGCGGCCTGCTCACCGGGCTGGGTCATCACGAGCACGAGCGCGACATCCTCGATCAGTACCTGCACGAGGTCTCCAAGACTCCCCTGCTGACGCAGAAAGAGGAGATCGCGCTCGCCCGCAAGGTGCGCGCCGGCGACCAGGATGCGATGCAGGAGCTCGTGAAGCGGAACCTCCGCTTCGTGATCTCCGTCGCCAAGAAGTATCAGAACCGCGGCCTGCCGCTCACCGACCTGATCGGCGAGGGGAACGTCGGGCTGCTCACGGCCGCCCGGAAGTTCGACCCGGATCAGGGCGTGAAGTTCATCTCCTACGCGGTGTGGTGGATCCGGCAGGCGATTCTCGCGGCGCTGGCTCGCCAGGGCCGCACCGTGCGCGTGCCGCTCAACCGCACCGCCGACCTGTCGCGCATCGTGCGGACGGCGGAGTATTTGCGCCAGACGCTGCGGCGCGAGCCGACGCCCGAAGAGATCGCGGACGCGACCAAGCTGTCGCTCGAGGTCGTGCAGTCGCTCGCCGCCCTCAACACGGGCGACGTGCGGCTCGACGCGCCGCTCGATCCCGACGGCGACCGCTCGCTGATCGAGCGCTTCATCGCCGAAGATTTGCCGGACACAGAAGATCAGGCGATGGACCGCTTCCTGTCCGACGAAATCGAGCAGGCGCTCAACACGCTGCAGCGGCGCGACGCGAAGGTGCTGCGCCTCTACTTCGGCCTCGACGGCGGGCGCGAGCACACGCTGGAAGAAATCGGCGGCATGCTCGGTGTGACGCGGGAGCGGGTCCGGCAATTGCGCGACAGGGCCTTGAAGCGGTTGCGCGATGGCGATGTCGGGAAAGCCCTCGCCAGCTTCGCAGCGTAAGACAGCCGGCGGTGACTCAGTAGGGGCGCAGCATGCTGCGCCCCTACTGTTTTTGGTCTAGTTTCTGTCCCGTGATTCAAGCGATCGGCCGCCGGGCCGTCGCCGCCGTGGAGGCGGTCGGCCGGGTCGGCCACTTTCTGATGGACACGGTACGCGCGCTGCCCGACGTCGGCACCTGGGCCGGGCCGGCGCTCGTCCAGATGCGCCGCATCGGCGTCGATTCGATCCCCGTGACGCTGTTCATCGCGGCCTTCACGGGCGTCGTCCTCGCCCTCCAGGCCTCGTACACCTTCACCGGCACCGTCCCCCTCTATTTTGTCGGCACGCTCGTCGGCAAGACGATGATGCTCGAGCTGGGTCCCGTGCTCGCCGGGCTCGCGCTCGCGGGCCGCGTGGGCGCGAGCATGGCCGCCGAGCTCGGCACGATGAAGGTCACCGAGCAGGTCGACGCGCTCGAGACTCTGGCGTACGATCCCCAGAGTTATCTCGTCGTCCCGCGCGTCTTCGCGGGCACCGTGATGTTCCCGATGATCATCGCGTTCGCGATCGCGACCGGCATCGTCACCGGCTGGCTCACGAGCCTCCTGCTGCTCGATCTTTCGACGCCCGATTTCCTCAAGGGATTGAAGCTGTTCTACCTCTTCAAGGACACCTGGTTCGGGCTCTTCAAGAGCGCGACCTTCGGCGCCACGATCACGCTGGTGGGTTGCATCGTCGGCCTGTCGACGCGCGGGGGGGCGGAGGGCGTCGGCAAGAGCACGACGCGCGCCGTCGTTTATTCCGCCGTGCTGATCCTGTTGCTCGACGCGTTTTGGGCCGTGGTGCTGCTGTGATCGAGTTTCGCGATCTCCACAAGGCGTTCGGACCAAAGCGGGTGCTGGCCGGCCTGTCGCTCAAGATCGCGGACGCCGAAACGCTCGCGATCATCGGTTACTCGGGGACCGGGAAGAGCGTGGCGTTGAAGCACATCGTCGGGTTGTTGCAGCCCGATGCCGGTGACGTGATCGTTGACGGCCTGGCAGTCTCGACGCTCGGTCGCGACGACCTCACCGCGCTGCGCCAGGGCATCGGATACGTGTTCCAGTTCGCGGCCCTGTTCGATTCGATGACCGTCGCCGACAATCTGGCGCTCGGGTTGCGCCGCCGGCGCGGCCTGTCGGACGAGGAGATCGACGACCGCGTGCGGGAAGCCCTGGCGCTCGTGGACTTGTCCGGGACCGAGGAACGGCTCCCCGCCGAGCTGTCGGGTGGGATGCGCAAGCGCGTGGGCATCGCGCGCGCCATTGCGCTCCGCCCGCGCTACATCCTGTACGACGAGCCGACGACGGGGCTCGATCCCGTGACCGCCGCGGTGATCGACCGGCTCATGGTGCGGACGCGCGAGCACCTGGGCGTGACCGGCGTCGTGGTGACGCACGACATGCGCAGCGCCTATACGGTGGGCGACCGGATCGCGATGTTGTATGAGGGCCGGATTCGCCAGGTGGGCACGGTGGCGGAGATTCAGGAGACGGAGGATCCCGTGGTGCGGCAGTTCATCGAGGGACGCCCCGAGTGAAGCGCGAGAACGAATTCGCGGTCGGCCTGGTCGTCATCGCGGCGCTCGCCGTCGTGGTCGGCGGCGCGCTGTGGCTCTCGGGCGCGCACCTCGGCAGGACCGAGGCGGTGTACACGGCGCGCTTCCGAACCGTCGGGGGGATGGGCGTCGGCAATCCCGTCGTGTTGCGGGGGGTGCGGGTTGGACGCGTGGAAGGGATCCGGCTCGCGCCGGGAAACTGGGTCGAGGCCGACTTGAAGATCTACTCGGGAGTCACGCTGCCCCCGAAACCCGCGGTGATCGCCGCCTCGGCGTCGCTGTTCGGCGAGTGGGCCGCTACCCTCATCTCCAGCGACCCCTTGCCGACCGATCCCAACGTGCGGCTGGCGCTGGTCGAGGCGCAAACCGCCGGGGGCGGGAAATGGCCTGGCGCCACGCTTCCCGACATCGGTCAGCTGACCGCGCAGGCGAGCCGCATCGCCACCGACATCGGCACGGTGGCCGCGCGCGTCCAGACCGCGTTCGATTCCCAAGCCGTTTCCGACCTGCGGCGCTCGATTCACGATTTCGGCCAGATCGCCGACCGCCTGGCGCGCGTGACCAACGAGCAGGCCGACGTCATCGGCAATGTCGGATCGAACCTCAGCAAGGGCTCGAACGTGCTGGCCCGGGCCGCCACGGATCTGCAGACGACGCTCGGGCGCGTCGACTCCGCGACGAACGAGGGGCAGCTGGCGACGATCCTCAACAACACCGCGGCGGCCAGCACCGACCTGCGCTCCGCGTCGCAGGACTTCCGCGCCCTGATGGGCGCCGCAAACAAGAACCAGGAGAGCCTGGTCCGCACCTTGGTGGCCGCCGATACGATCCTGTCGCGGATCGCAAACCGCAGCGGCTCGCTGGGCCTCATGGTCGGCGATTCGGCGCTGTATCGGGAGACGACCCTCACGATGATCCAGCTGCGGCAGCTCCTGTCCGACATTCAGGCGAATCCGCGCAAGTACTTCACGTTCAGCGTGTTCTAGAGGGATGCCCCGCAAGAAGCAGGGCCGCGCACAGCGCGAGACCAGCGCCGGCGGAGTGGTATTCCGCCGTGAAGGGGGCGTCACGCGCTTCCTGCTGATCCGGGATTCGTACAAGAACTGGGGCTTCCCCAAAGGGCACCTCGAGTCGGGAGAGCCCCCCGCCGAGGCCGCGCGCCGCGAGGTCACGGAAGAGACCGGGCTCGAGGAGCTGGTGCTGCACGGGCCGATCAAGGTCATCGACTGGTACTTCCGGTTCCGTGGTAAGACGATCCACAAGTACTGTCACTTTTTTCTGTTCGAATCGAAGCGCGGCGAGCCCGTCCCGCAGGTGGACGAGGGCATCACCGAGACCGCGTGGCATCCCGTCGAGGACGCACTGCGTACGATCAGCTACGACAACGCGCGCGACGTGCTGCGTCGCGCCGCCGAGATGGAGCGCGCGCTGGTGCACGTCGGCGAGCCATGACGCCGATCGTGGCGGTGTTCCACCCGCGCCGCGAGGCACGACGCGCCGTGAAGCAGGGATACCCGCGCGCGATCGGGAGTGTGCGGCTGTGTCGCACGCTGCAAGGCGTCGAGCGCCTCCTGCAGCAACGGCTCGTGGACGCCGTGGTGCTCGACGTGCGCGGCGGTGCCGCGGACGTGATCGGGTTGCCGGCCCGCTTCCCGCGCATCCCCGTGTACGCGCTCTCCGCGGTGCGGCCCGACGACGGGTCGCTGCTGGCGTCGTGTCAGCGAGCGGGCTTCGCCGGGGTGCTGGTCGAGGGTGTCGACAACGCGGTCGCGGGAGAGTGGATCGCGGCGCGCACGGCGCAGGTGGCTCGGCGCGCGGCTCTCGCCGATGCGCCCCGGTTGCTGCGGCTCACCGACCGCTTGCAGCTTGCGGCCTGGGAGGAGGTGCTGCGGCGCGCCGGCGTGCCGACGCAGACCGGCCACGTTGCGGAGGCCCTGCGGGTCACGCGCGAGCATCTCTCGCGGGAATTCGGGGCGGGGGGCGCGCCCAACCTGAAGCGCGTGATCGACTTGGCGCGGGCCGCCTGCGCCGCCGATTTGTTGGGGAATCCCGGGTACACGGTGCGCGCGGTCGTGCGCATCCTGGGTTACGCATCGCCCAGTCACCTGGCCGGTGCCGCGCGGCGCGTGGCGGGCGCGACCCCGAACGAGCTGCGAGAGTTGGGGCCCCGCGGCGTGCTGGCGAGGTTCTTAAGGGGAAGGACCAGGTCGCGGGTGTGATTCCGTGGGGGCTGGCGGCGTAGGCGTTCCTTGTGATATTTTTCACAATCTCCTAAGGGCGATTCCATGGCAACCGATTCCATCCTGAGACCCGGCGAACTCAAAGGCATCCTCCTCAAGGAGATCCAGGCAGCCGATCTGGCGGACATCGACGTCCGCGAAGTCGGCACCGTCCTCGAGGTGAAGGACGGCATCGCCCGGATCTACGGGCTCACCTCCGCCATGGCGGGGGAGATGCTCGAGTTCACGGCGTCGGAGAGCGGTGAGAAGATCACGGGTCTCGCCTTGAACCTCGAAGAGGATAACATCGGCGCCGTCATCTTCGGCGATTACCTGCAGCTGCGCGAAGGCGACGAGGTGCGACGCACCGCCCGCGTGCTCGAAGTGCCCGTCGGCCCCGCGATGGTGGGACGCGTGGTCGACGCGCTGGGCCGGCCGGTGGACGGGCTCGGGCCGATCCACACGACGAAGACGCGCAAGGTGGAGATCGTGGCGCCCGGCATCATCAAGCGGCAGCCCGTGAAGGAGCCGCTGCAGACCGGCATCAAGGCCATCGATTCCATGATTCCCGTTGGTCGAGGACAGCGCGAGCTGATCATCGGCGACCGTGGCACCGGCAAGACCGCGATCGCGATCGACACGATCATCAATCAGAAGGGGCAGGGCGTCATCTGCGTGTACGTCGCGATCGGCCAGAAGAACTCGACCGTCGCGGGCGTCGTCGAGCGGCTCAAGGAGCACGGCGCGATGGAGTACACGATCGTGGTCGTCGCCTCGGCCGCGGAGCCCGCGCCGATGCAGTACATCGCCCCGTACTCGGGCTGCACCATGGCCGAGTACTTCATGTACGACGAGAAGAAAGCCACGCTCTGCATTTACGACGACCTGTCGAAGCAGGCCGCGGCCTATCGCCAGCTGTCGCTGGTGCTGCGGCGGCCCCCGGGGCGCGAGGCGTATCCGGGTGACGTTTTCTATCTCCATAGCCGCTTGCTCGAGCGCGCCGCGAAGCTCTCCGATGAAATGGGCGGCGGGTCGCTCACGGCGTTGCCGATCATCGAGACCCAGGCGGGCGACGTCTCGGCCTACATCCCGACCAACGTCATTTCGATCACCGATGGGCAGATCTTCCTCGAGACCGACCTGTTCTATTCGAACGTGCGGCCGGCGGTGAACGCGGGCATTTCGGTGAGCCGCGTGGGCGGCAATGCCCAGATCAAGGCGATGAAGCAGGTGGCGGGGCGCCTGCGCCTCGACCTCGCGCAGTACCGCGAGCTGGAGGCGTTCGCGCAGTTCGGCTCCGAGCTCGATCCCGCGACGCAGCGCCAACTCGCGCGCGGCGCGCGCGTCGTCGAGGTGCTGAAGCAGCCGCAGTACCAACCGATGCGGGTGGACCAGCAGGTGATCGTCATCTTTGCCGTGACTAACGGCCTCATCGATGACGTGGAGGTCCCCGCGATCAAGGCGTGGGAGAAGGGCCTGCTCGAGTTCATGGCCGCGCAGCACGCCGCCATCGGGGACGAGATCAAGACCCGCAAGGCGCTCTCCGACGATCTCAGCGGCCGGTTGAAGAAGGCCATCGAAGAGTACAAGGCGCTCGGCAGCCGGTAATGGCGAAGCCCCGGGAGCTGAAGCGGCGCATCCGCTCAGTCCAGAACACGCGCAAGATCACCAAGACGATGGAGCTCGTCTCCACGTCGAAATTGAAGCGCGCCCAGGATCGCGTCGTCGGCGCGCGGCCCTACGCGCAGGCGCTGGCGGAGGTCATCGGGGAGCTCTACTCGCCGGCGCTGGCGGAGCGGTTTCCCTTGTTGCGCCAGCCGGCGCATGGTGTGCGGCGCGCCGCGGTCGTGTTAATCACGTCGAACCGGGGCCTGTGCGGCGCCTTCAACGCCAACCTGATTCGCGAAGCGCGACGGCGCATGAAGGAGCTGGAAGACCAAGGCGCGCAGGTGGATCTGCATCTCATCGGCAAGAAAGGGATCGGGTTCTTCAAGTTCACCCGTCGCGCGGCGGCATCGCAGCGGGTGGACATCGGCGACCGGCCCACAGCGGCGCACGCGGCGGAAGTGATGCAGCCCCTGATCGCCCAATTCACGGCTGGGACCCTCGACGCCGTGGACGTCGTCTTCGCGAAGTTCAATAGCGCGGTGAGCACGCCGGCGACGACGTTGCGGATCTTGCCGGTCACTCCGCCTAAGGCGGACCGAGGGAAAGATGGAACGATGGAACGTTCCATCAATTACATCCTGAAGCCCTCAGCCGAAGCGATTCTCGAGTCGCTGCTGCCGCTCTACGTCCGCAATCAGCTGTATCGCGCGCTGGTCGAGACGGCCGCGGCGGAGCACGGGGCACGGCGCACGGCCATGAAGAACGCCACCGACGCCGGCGGCGACATGCTCGACCTGCTGCAGCGCACCTTCAACCGGGCACGGCAGGGTCAGATTACTCAAGAACTCGCGGAAATTGTCGGCGGCGCGGAAGCTCTCAACGGATAAAGGACGACATGGCGACGAAGACCAAGGCTGCTCCGACGTCCAACACCGGCAAGGTCGTGCAGGTGATCGGCCCCGTACTCGACGTGGAGTTCGAGCCGGAGAAACTGCCCGACCTGTATAACGCCCTGGTGGTCGATCTCGGCGATCGGCGCGTGGTGGTCGAGGTGCAGCAGCACATCGGCCGCAACCAGATCCGCGCGGTGGCGATGAGCCCGACCGACGGGGTGGTGCGCGGCATGGCCGCCGTCGATACCGGCCAGCCGATCACGGTGCCCGTGGGCAAGCCGGCGCTGGGCCGCATCCTGAACGTCGTGGGTGACCCGGTCGATGAGGGCGCACCGATCCCGGCCAGCGCGGAACGGTGGCCGATTCACCGCAGTCCGCCCGCCTTCGTGGATCTCGAGCCGAAGACGCAAGTGTTCGAGACGGGGATCAAGGTCATCGATCTCATCGCGCCGTTCGTGAAGGGCGGCAAGATCGGTTTGTTCGGCGGCGCCGGCGTGGGCAAGACCGTCGTGATTCAGGAGCTGATCAACAACGTCGCCAAGGCGCATGGCGGCAAGTCGGTCTTCTGCGGCGTGGGCGAGCGGACGCGCGAAGGCAACGACCTGTATCTCGAGTTCCGCGAAGCGGGCATTCTCGAAAACGTCGCCCTGATCTACGGACAGATGAATGAGCCGCCCGGCGCGCGGCTGCGCGTCGGCCTGTCGGGCCTCACCGTCGCCGAGTACTTCCGCGACGTCGAAGGACAAGACGTGCTCGTCTTCATCGACAACATCTTCCGGTTCACGCAGGCGGGGTCGGAGGTGTCGGCGCTGCTCGGCAGAATGCCGTCGGCGGTCGGCTATCAGCCGACGCTCGCCACGGAGATGGGCGAGCTGCAGGAGCGGATCACCTCGACCAAGAAGGGATCGATTACGTCGGTGCAGGCGATCTACGTGCCCGCAGACGATCTGACCGATCCGGCGCCCGCGACGGCATTCTCCCACCTGGACGCGACGGTCGTGCTCGATCGCGCCATCGTCGAGCTGGGGATCTATCCGGCGGTGAATCCGCTGTCGTCGTCGAGCCGCATTCAAGACGCGCAGTATCTGGGCGAACGCCATTACAAGGTCGCGACCGAAGTGCAACGGATTCTGCAGCGCTACAAAGATCTCCAGGACATCATCGCAATTCTCGGCATGGACGAGCTCTCCGAGGACGACAAGCTGCTGGTGGGGCGCGCGCGCCGCGTGCAACGGTTCCTGTCGCAGCCGTTCTTTGTCGCCTCGCAGTTCACCGGGCTCGAGGGCAAGTACGTGAAGCTCGAGGACACGATCACGTCGTTCGAGCGCGTCGTCTCGGGCGAGTTCGACCACCTGCCGGAGCAGGCCTTCTACATGCAGGGCGCGATCGACGACGTGGTCGAACAGGCCAAGAAGCTGGCATCGGCCTGATGCGCGTCAGCGTCATTTCCCCCGAACGGTCCCTGTTCGACGGCGAGGCCGACGTGGTAGTCGCGCCCGCCTTCGACGGCCAGGTGGGGATCTTGCCGCGGCACGCGCCCTTCATGACCCTGCTCGGCGAAGGCGTGCTGAACGTACGACGGAAGGGCGAATCGACCAGGTTCCGCGTGGCCGGTGGCTTCCTCCAGGTGGCGGGGGACACGGTGCGCGTCGTGGCCGGTAAAGCGGAGAATGCTTGACTTAGCGAGGTCCGTTTCGTACCCGTAGAGGGCGTTGGTCGTCCCTTCCCCTTGATGGAGGGTCTATGAAACGCACGGTGCTCGCGCTGGTCGCAGTGGGATGTCTCACGCTGGTCGCCGTTCCTCAAGTGTCAGCCCAAGGCCTCCGTTGGGGGGTGGGTGTCGGCGCGCTGATGCCGATGGGCGATTACAACACAATCGACAAGATGGGCTGGGTCGTCACCGGCGGTGGGACCTACTGGTTGACCGGCGGGACACTCGGCGTGCGCGGTGATCTCGCGTACTCGTCCACGAAGCACGACGGCCTCGCCGGCGAGACCAAGATCATCGGCGGCATGGCCTCCCTGGTGTATGGGCTTGGGCCCGCCAGCGCCTCGATCCGTCCAATCCTGAACGGGGGCATCGGCTTCTTCAACATCGACGGTGGCGGCGGCTCGGACACCAAGGTCGGGTTCGGCATCGGCGGCGGCCTGTCGTTCAAGGCCGGCACCGGCGGCATGCGCGTCGTCGTTGCGACTCGCTACACCAGCGTGAGCAGCAACGGATCGACGCTGAGTTGGCTCCCGATTACGGTGAGTTTGACCTTCGGCAAGTAAGCCATCACCCAACCTCGGGCGCGGTTTGTGAGCCGCGTCACCGTCTGGAGACCGTGGCCCGCATGCTATCGCGTGCGGGCCACGCTCGTTTTTGCATTTTGCGGCTTGACAGAGGGGCGGGGCGTTCTTAACGATGTGGCGGCTTCAACCTACCCTCTACGTGTGGAGGCAGTATGCGGAAGCTCTTCAGTGGTATCACTTTCGTCGCCTTGTGCGTTTCCGTGCCGGCGCTCGCGCAAGCGCAGCGCCGCGCCGCCTCGATGTCGGGCGGTGCGAAGCACGAGTTCGGTGTGGACGTGGGTGTCGGGTACGCGAAGTTCTCAGGTGCGTCCGGTGGCATCGTGATCGGCACACCGCTCGATGTGCGTGTCGGCTTGGTCAAAGCCGGAAAGAAGATGATGTGGGAGCCGCGGTTCACGCTCGGCTTGAGCTCCGTGGGCGGTGGAACCGTCTACGACTTCGAGCCCGGGGTCAATGCGCTGTTCGCCAACAGCCCTGGCGGTCACCGCAACGGGATGTACTACACGGGCGGCGCGGGTCTGGTGTTCGTGGATAACGGCCCGAACAGCGGGACGGGGTTCGCGTTCAACGGCGGCATCGGCTGGCGCAAGCCGTATGGAAGCGGCGCGTGGCGCTACGAGTTGGGCGTCAAGTACACGACCAAGATGACCAACATCCAGCCGAGTGAACTCGAGATCGGCGGCCGAATCGGCATCTCCCTCTGGCATTAGCCTTACCCGGGCGCGGCGTTCCGGAACATCGGAACGCCGCCCCACCCTGCCGGGTACCCTTTGCCGCACTAAGCCCCAAGGAGATGTCCATGCGTCGGTATTTCGCGCTGTCCCTATTGGGTAGCGTCCTCGTCGTGTCGCCGCTGGCGGCTCAGGCGACGGGCATGCCCAGCTTCAACGCGCCCTACCGAGCCTTTACCCGGTCGGAGATCGGCCTCGTCATCAGCTTCCCGAATGGCGGCGGCACGGCGTTCGAGGGCGCACTCCGAAAGTCGAGCGGCAAGTTCGACATCGGCTTCCGCGGCGGGATGTTCGACCCCGGTGGTGCCGGTTCGACGGTTCTCCTGTTGGGTGTCGAAGCGCGCGAGCGCGTGCTGTCGCACACCGTCGATTTTCCGTTGGACGGCGCCCTGGTGTTCGGCGTCGGCGGCCAATTCGGAGGCGGCAACTCGGTGTTGCTCGTACCGGTTGGGCTGTCGCTCGGTCGCCGCATCGATCTGGAAGGGTCGACGGTCAGCATCGTCCCGTACGTGCAGCCGACCGGCTTGCTCGTCGCGGGCAGCGGCAGCTCCGATTTCCTGTTCACACTCGGTTTGGGAGCCGATTTCCGTCTCTCACCACGGTTTGATGCCCGCGTGAGCGCCGGTTTGGGTGACTTGGAGGGTGTGTCGCTTAGCGCCGTGTGGGTGCATTAGGGCGACACAGATTGACTTGCCGCCGCCGGTTTCCTACCGTAGGCGGAGCTTGACCGGGGGCCGGAAGTGCCGGCGACCGGTTTCCACGCGAGGGAGGATACGCATGAAGCGCATCATGATGGTTTTGGCGTTGGCCGCGTGTGCGGCGACGCCGGCGGCGGCCCAGTGGCTCGGGATGCCGGTTTGGAACAGCCCGAAGGGTGGCACGGGCGTCACCATCAACGGTGACCTGGCCATGCCGAACGCGGACTGGGGCAAGGGCACGGCGTTTGGTGGCCGCGCTTCGCTCGGGCTCGCCAACCTGCAGCTTACCGCCGGTCTCTCCAGCTGGAAGCCGAGCGGCGCCGCCGAGAGCTTTACGTCGGTCGGCGGCAACGCGGCGTTTCGCATTATCGGCGGCAGCCTGCTGCCGATCGCCCTGAACCTGCAGGTGGGCGCTGCCACGATTGGGGCGGCGAACGCCAGCCCGAGCACGACCCGGATCACCGCGGGTGGCGGCGTGGCGGTCAGCGTGCCGACCCCCGGGATCAGCATCGAGCCGTATCTGTCGCTCACGAACCGGTGGTATAAGGAGTCCGGGCTCAGCGGCACGACGTCGAACTTCGGCTGGACCCTTGGCGCCAATGCCAACTTCGGCATGTTCGGCGTGCATGTCGCCTACGATTCAGAGAGCAACTCCGGCACGAAGGCGTCGATTTTCGCCATCGGCGCGCATGTGGCGCTGAAGGCTCCCATCGGCATGTAAAGGTGCTAGCTTTGAGGGCGCGCCGTTCCGGCGCGCCTTCTTTTTTTTCTGGGAGATCTGTGACTCGTTCGATCGCGCGCGCGGGCCTCGTGGCGCTGGCCCTCACGGTGAGCGGCTGCGCCCTCAGCTTCGACAGTACCGAGCTCGGCGTCCCGACGTCGATGGCCGAGTCGGCCGCGACCCCGGTGCAGGGGACCCCGTTCAAGGTCACGCGGCGCCCCGTCTACCTGTTGTGGGGCGCTGTCTCCGTCTCTTCGCCTAACGCCGAGGACGTGCTCGCGGGGCAGCTCGGCACGGCGACGCGCGTCGCGAACCTGAAGATCAAGGTGCGGAGTCGCTGGTCGGATCTGTTGGTGACGGCGCTGACGTTCGGAACGATCGTGCCGCGGTCGGTGACGTACGAGGGGGTCGTCGTGCCGCGCTAGCGTTTCACCACCAGCTCCCGCACCAGCGCCGTCGTCCGCTCACTCGCCCCGCGTCCTTCCGCGACAACCGCTTTCGCCGCCGCGCCCGCCTTGCGCCGGGCCTCCGCGTCGTGATGCCACACCAACCATTGCGAGTGCAGGGGGTGCCGCGCGTCGCTGGGCAGCGCGACGGCGCCGCCCCGTTCCAGTAACAATCCGGCGTCGCGACTCATCTGCCAGTGTGGTCCGATGGCGATTGGCACGCCGAAGACCGCCGGCTCGAGCACCGAGTGCAGCCCGGCCCGATGGAATCCGCCGCCCACGAATGCGGAGTCCGCCAAAGCGTACAGGTCGGCCAGGATTCCCACGCGATCGACGACGATCACGGGCCCTGGTTTCGCATGCTCCAGCTGCGATAACCGCACCGGCCGCGACAGCTTGAGTTGGTGGAGGCGCTGCGCGATCCCCGCCAGGTGGTCCGGATTCGGCTCGTGGGGCGCGAGCAGCAGGCGCGCGGTCGGAAGCTGGACCAGGAGGTCGGCGAACGCGGGGAGGAGCACGGCTTCGTCGCTCGGCCAGGTCGATCCGGCGACGATCGTGAACGTGCTCGCGCCCACTTCGCCGAGCCGCAGCAGGGGCTCGCGCGTGCGGTCGAGACGCTCCGCGCGCTCGGCCACACTGTCGTAGCGCGTGTCACCCGTGACGGCGATGGCTTCGGGCCGCGCGCCGAGCTGCTCCAGGCGTTTGCCGTCGTCGTCGCTGATCGTACCGATGCGGTCGAGGGCCTGGTACGCGGGCTGCGCCCATTGGCGTGTGGGCCAACGCAGCCGCGAGCTATGCGGCGCCACCGTCGCCGAGATGAGGCCGAGTCGCACGCCGCGCCGCGCCGCCGCGAGGGTCAGCTCGGGCCACACATCGAGCTTCGAGAACACCAGCGCCGAGGGCAGCAGGGAATCGAGGACCGCCTCGACGTCCGCGGGCCGGTCGAGCGGCAAGTAGTCGGCGACGTCGACGGGGAGGTTCTTGGCGAGGCGCTCAGCGGAAGGGGAGAAAAAGGTAAAGGCGAGCTGCCAGTCGGGGTGCTCGGCGCGCAGCGTCTCGAGCACGGGCTTGGCCTGCAGCCCTTCGCCCACCGATGGCGCGTGCATCCACACCAGCGGTCGCTTCGGATCGCGGTGCGCCTTCGCCCAGGCGGCCAGGCGCGCGGCGAGTCCGCGGCGCCCGTCGAGCCCGCGCGCGAGCTTCTTGTCGAAGCGCGCGGCCAAGGGTGCCGTGCGGGCCGCCAGGTTGACACTCAGGCGGTAGAGGAACGGCGGCCGGTTCATTTGTCAGGCACGAAGCGGTCGCGGGCCGGCATGATCACGCGCGGCAGGGTTTGCGCGTTCATGACCTGCCCGTCCGCGATGATTTCGTTCCGCCAGAGTAAGAAGGCGACGAGACTGTACACCTCATTCGGCTGGAGTGAACCCGGTGCATCGAGCGGCATGGCACGATTCACGTAGTCGTACAGCGTGGTCGCGAAGGGCCAGTAGTTGCCGACGGTTCTTACGAGACGCGGGTCGCGCCCAAACGGGAATCCCTGCCGGGGCTCGCGACCCACCAACCGGTCGAATGGCCCTTCCGTACCCGTCGCGCCATGACATGCCGCGCACTTGTGCGCGTAGATCACGGCCCCTTGGGATGGCACGCCGCTCCCAGCGGGCAAACCGGCGCCATCGGGCCCCGCGTCGATGTCCCAGGCCGCGATCTCCTCCGGGGTGGCGCGCCTCCCGAACCCGAACGGCGGGCGCTCGCGGCTTCCGCAGGCGAGTGCGAGGAGCGCGAGCATCGACAGGACCGCTCGGCCACGCATGCTCACCCTTCGAGTCCGAACACGACCGTACCGTCCCTGTGGACGCGCCACGCTCGAATGTGATTGAAATGATACGAGGTGCCGAGGCCGCGCGCGTTCCGCAACTGGTCGAGTGTGGGCTGCACGGAGCCGGTTTCATCCACCGCACGGCTCAGGAGTACCGTCTCCTGCCCGTCCCAGTTCCAGAGATACCGGAATCGCGTGTGGCATTTGGGGAGCGCGGGGAGCTGGAGCTCCGCGGGCGCCCAATGCCGGCCCCCGTCGGTGCTGATATCCACGCGGCTGATCCGTCCCCGGCCACTCCAGCTGATGCCGCTGATCTCCCACCACCCCTGGCCCGGAAGGACGACCGGGTACGCCGGAAACGTGATGATCGATTTCGCGTCCATGACGAAGCTGAACTGCCGCGCCGTGTCGTCGGCGAGCGGATCGGTGTACTTCGACGTTTCCTCCCGTGTTTCGAAGGGCCGATCCGCGATCTCGATGCGGCGGATCCACTTGACGTTGGTGTTTCCCTCCCAGCCCGGCAACACGAGGCGGGCGGGGTAGCCCTGCTCGGGACGCAGCGCCTCGCCGTTCTGTCCGTAGGCGAGCAGACCATCGTCCCACGCCTTGCTCATCGGGATGCTGCGGGCCATCACCGCTGCGTCCTCGCCCTCCGCGAGGAACCACGTGGCGCCCGGCTTCACGCCCACTTCGCGGAATAACGTCGCGAGCGCCACACCGGTCCATTCGCTGGTGCTGGTCAGGCCGTCCACGAGCTGCGGCGACAGGTCGGACCGGATGTTCCGATAGCTCGGCGTCCCGTTCCCGGAGCATTCGAGAAAATGGAGCCGCGACACGCTGGGGAAACGCCACAGCGCCTCGAGATCGAACATCGTCGGACGCTCCACCATCCCGTGGACGAGCAGTTTGTAGCGCTGCGGGTCGATGGCCGGAATGCCGGCGTGGTGGCGCTCGAAGTGCAGGTCCGCGGGCGTCACGATGCCGCAGAGATCCTGCAGTGGGGTGAGCGAGATCCCCTGATTGTTTCCGCTGGCGATGCGTCGGGGGTGCTCGAACGGTGAACGCTGACCGAGCGCACTCGTCGGCGCACCGGGGACCTTGGTCGGATCCGACGGGACGGCGTTCGATTGCGCGAGGCCCGTGCGGGCGGCCGCTTGCGCTCCCAGTGCGCCCACGGCCGCGGTGAGGAGGGCGCGGCGCGAGATCCGTGCGTCTGTCATCGAGGGTCTTAAACTAGCCTCCGTTGCGGCCCTCGGCATCGGGTCACAGCTTTCGGCACCATGACACCGCCTCGTCTGCTGCTGGGATTCGTCGGGGCCGCGCTGGTGTGGGCCGCCACCCGAATGGCTCCCCCCCGTCCGCCGGCGGCGACGAGCCCCGCCGCGTGTCGCCCGTGCCACGAGCAGATCGTCGCGACGTTCATGCAGACGGCGCACTTTCACACGTCCGTCCAGGCCTCCCCTGGATCGGTGCGAGGGCGTTTCTCCCCCGGCCACAACATCCTGCGCACCCGGGCGCCGGGTGTCTATTTCGAAATGTCAACGCGCCACGGGGTGTCGTACGAGACCGGTGTCGACTCGGCCGTGGGTCGCTCGCGCACCGAACAGATCGACCTCGTGATCGGGTCGGGCCGCAGAGGACAAACGTATCTCTACTGGCGCAGCGGGCTCCTCTTCGAGCTGCCGGTGTCCTACCTGACGCGCGCACAACAATGGATCAACAGTCCCGGGTATCCGGACGGCCAAATCGATTTTGGACGCGTCATCGTCCCGCAGTGCCTCGATTGCCATTCGACCTCGTTCACCATGAATGCGGATCGGCGCGCCTCGCGGTACTCGACGGACTATCGGTTGGGCATTTCGTGCGACAAGTGCCACGGCGACGGGCGTGAGCACGTGAAGGATCCGGCGGCGACGATCCTCAACCCCGCCCGCTTCTCCCGCGATCGCCGAGTAGATAACTGCGCGTTGTGCCATTCGGGTGGACGGGACCCGAAGCGGCCGCCCTTCTCGTACCGCCCGGGAGCGGTCCTGGATGACTACCTGGCTCCCGCCTCGGTGGGGAAGGGCGCGGTACCCGACGTGCACGGGAATCAGGTCGGGCTGTTGCAGAGCAGCAAGTGTTTCCGTTCGAGCCCGGAGATGTCGTGCTCGTCGTGTCACGACGTGCATCAGCCGCAGCGAGACGTGACTGCCTTCGCCGCGAAGTGCCGGGCCTGCCACGAGGTGGCGCAGCACCCCATGGCCGCAGCGATCGGTGACCGCATGATCACGTCCTGCATCGATTGCCACATGCCCAACCGCAGGTCGCGGGCCATCGAGCTCAACACGTCGACGACCCGGCTCGCCCTGTACTACCGGAGCCATGCGATCGGCATCTACCCTGACGTCACCGCCCGGGTGTTGCGGTCGCCGGCCGAGAAACAGAACTGATGACGAAGCTGGTGGTGGTGGTCGTGACGTGGCTCGCCGCTCTCTGTGCCGTGCTGCCGGCGCAGGCGCCGCACCTCGGACGCATCGCGTTTCCTGCCTCGGGCGCTCCGGCCGCTCAAGCGCCCTTCATCCGCGGCGTGCTGTTGCTGCACAGCTTCGAGTACGTCGGCGCAGCCGAGGCGTTCCGCGAGGCGCAGCGGATCGATCCCGGGTTCGCGATGGCGTACTGGGGCGAAGCCATGACATACACGC
>Ga0134079_10000080_pt1 | contig 21741 bp, 29 predicted proteins | sample 15_taG_2_FD_119770 | JGI IMG/M metagenome (GOLD analysis project Ga0134079, IMG submission 119770) | Grasslands soil microbial communities from the Angelo Coastal Reserve, California, USA - 15_D_Rain_40cm_2_09182015 | ecosystem: Environmental > Terrestrial > Soil > Grasslands ...
CGGCATGCTGCTCGACTCCTTGCTCGGCGCCACGGTACAAGGAAAGGTCCGCTGGATGGATAATGACGCGGTGAATCTCGCAGCAACGCTCGCGGGCGCCGTCTGCGCGGGTCTCCTCGCGTGAGCGCACGCTGGGATGTCGTCGTCGTGGGCGCGGGCCCGGCCGGATCCGCCACCGCGTTGTTGCTCGCGCGTGCCGGCGCAACGGTGTTGATGCTCGACCGCGCGAGATTTCCCCGCGAGAAACCGTGCTCGGAATATCTGAGCCCTGAATCCAGCCGCGTGCTCGCCCGTCTCGGCGTGCTCGAAGCGGTCGCCGCGGCGGCGCCGGCGCGCCTGACGGGCATGAAAGTGGTCGCGCCGAGTGGCGCCGCCGTCGTGGGGCGATTCGAGAATTTCAGCTATGCCCTGCCCCGCACTCGCTTCGACACGATCCTGCGCGACGCCGCGGAATCGGGCGGTGTGGAGGTGCGGGAGCGCGTGAAGGTCGAAGAAGTCTTGTATGATCGCGGCGCGGTGGCGGGCGTCGTGGCGCGGGATACGAGCAGTGGGACGCGCGATGCGTATCGCGCGCGAGTCGTGGTCGGCGCCGACGGCTTGCGCTCGATTGTCGCGCGGAGACTCGGCAAGGTCCACCGCATCGGGCCGCGGCGCCTCGCGTTCACCGCGCACGTCGCCGACGTCGCCGACGTCCAGGACCTCGGCGAGATGCACGTGGGACGGCCGGGTTATGTCGGATTCGGCCCGATCGGGGACGGCGTCACGACGGTCGCCCTGGTGGTGCCGCACCGTGAAGCGCGCCGCGGCGAACGCTTCTTTGCCGAGCTCGATCGTTTCCCCGCCATCCGTGGCCGCTTCGATCCGCGCCGGATCGTGCGCCCTGTGATGGCAACGGGACCGTTTGCGCGCTGGTCTCGGCGCGCGGCCGCGCCCGGCGCGGTACTCGTCGGCGACGCCGCCGATTTCTTCGATCCGTTCACCGGCCAGGGCATCTACAGCGCACTCCGCGGCGCCGAGCTGGCCGCAGCCGCGATCACGGACCGGCTCGTCACGGGCGCGAGCCTGCGGCAGTACGCGCGCGCGCGCCGGCGCGAGTTCACCGGCAAATGGCTGCTCGAGCGCATGATCGGCATCGCGGTGGGTTGGCCGGCGCTCATCGAGCGCGTGGTCGGCCGGCTGATCCGGCGTCCCGAGCTCGCCGATCTGCTGGTGCGCGCCACCGGCAACTGCATTCCCGCACGAGCCGCTTTGGCACCCGCCGTCCTCGCCGGACTGGTGCTGTGACCACGCGCGGCGTCGAGCCGCCGCAGTTCCGCCAAATGTTGGGACGGTTCGCGACCGGGATCACGGTCCTGACCAGCCGGATGCCGGACGGCGAGCCGGTCGGCATGACCGCCAACTCGCTCGCCTCGGTCTCGCTCCTGCCGCCGCTCGTGCTCGTCTCCGTCGAGAAGGGCCACGACATGCACACCGCGATGGAGCAAGGCACGCACTACGTGTTCAACATTCTGTCGTCTGAGCAGGAGGCGCTGTCGCGGCGATTCGCGGCCGCGGAACCCGATCGGTTCAAGGGCGTCAGCTACCGCGAGACCGACCGCGGGATCGTCATCCTGGACGGCGTGGTGGCGCACATCGAGTGCGAGAAGCAGGCGGCGGTGCCCGGCGGGGATCACACGATCTTCGTCGGGCTGGTCGTCGGTGGCGAGGTGACCGACAAGCGTCCCCTGCTCTACTATAGAGGAGGCTACGCAGGCCTCAGCCGCTAATGCGCACCGTCGATCGTATTCGCGTACACGCTCCATTTGCCCGTGTCTTCGCCGCCGCAAGCTCGGTCGCGCGCTGGCCGGCGATCCTGCCGCACTACCGCTGGGTTCGCACCCTCGATGATGGCCTGGTGGAAATGGCCGCCTGGCGACCGTTCGTCCGTGGGCTCGTGAAGTATCCCACCTGGTGGGTCTCGGAAATGACGATCGACCGTCCCGCGGGCGAAATCCGCTATCGCCATGTGCAAGGGGTAACAACCGGCATGGACGTGGTGTGGACGATGGTGGAGGACGGTGAAGGGTCTGCCGGTGTAGATGTCGAGATCGTTCATACGTGGAAAGGGCCGACGTGGCCGCTGATCGGGAAACTGGCGGCGGAGCTCGTCATCGGCCCTGTCTTCATTCACGGAATCGCATCGCGAACCCTGGCCGGCATCAAGAAAGCCGCGGAGGGCACATGAGAGATTTTCGTCGGGTCGTGATTACGGGTGTGGGTGCGGTCACGCCGATCGGAACCGCCGCCGACGGCTTGTGGACGGGATTACGGGCGCGCACCTCCGCCGTCCGCACCGTCACGCGCTTTGATCCCACGCCGTTCCGCAGCCACATGGCCGCGGAAATCCCCGATTTCAGGCCGCAGGATCATCTCGATGCCAAGCGCGCGAAGCGGCTGGACCGGTTCTCGCAACTCGCGGTGACGAGCGCCGGGCTCGCGTTGGCGGACGCCGAGATCGCGCCCAAGAAGGAAGATCCCGATCGGGTCGGGGCAATGATGGGATCGGCGCTGGGCGGTGTCTCGTTCGCCGAGTCGCAGGTGCCACGTTTTCTCGCGCACGGTCCGCGCGGGCTCGATCCGTCGCTCGCGCTGGCGGTGTTTTGCGGCGCCGCGAGCTGCAACATCGCGATCGAGTTCGGCTTCACGGGACCCAACGCCACCAACGCGATGAGCTGTGCCTCCGGGACGATCGCCGTCGGCGAGGCGTTCCATGCCGTGCGCGACGGGCGCGCGGACATGATGCTCGCCGGCGGCGCCGAGGCGCCGCTCGCGCCGCTCACGTTCGCGGCCTTCAGCATCATCCGCGCCATGAGCGCGCGCAACGACGATCCCGCGCGCGCGTCGCGGCCGTTCGACGCGCAGCGCGACGGCTTCGTCATGGGTGAGGGCGCCGCCGTGCTCGTGCTCGAGGAGCGGAGCCGCGCGCTCGCGCGGGGGGCCAGGATCTACGCGGAAGTCGTCGGCCACGCCTACACCAACGACGCCTATCACATGACGGCGCCACGGCCCGACGGACGGCAGGCGGCGCGCGCGATGCAGCTCGCGCTCGCCGACGGCGACGTGTCGCCGAGCGACGTCGGGTACATCAACGCGCACGGGTCGTCTACACCGCTCAACGATCCCACGGAGACGGCTGCCATCAAGCAGGTGTTCGGCGAGCACGCCTACCGCTTGAGCATCAGTGGAACCAAGGGCTATTACGGCCACGCGCTGGGCGCGAGCGGCGCCATCGAGGCGGCGATCTGCGCGCTGGCGCTGGCGCGCGGCTGGCTGCCGCCCACCGTAAACCTCGAGCAGCCCGATCCACAATGCGACCTGAACTGCCTGCGCAACGAAGGCCAGACCGCGGCGCCCCCGCCGGCGGCCGTGGTTTCCAACTCGTTTGGATTTGGAGGAATCAACGCCGCGCTGGTGTTGCGGCCCCATAGCGACGCCCGATAGATTGGCCGGGCTTCCAACGCGAGGTCACACGTGAATTACCGGATGCTCCGGGCTCCCGTCGCGGAATTCATCGGCACCTTGTTGTTCGTTCTGGTCGGGGCGGGCAGCTCGATCGTGAACCAGGGCGGCGCCGCCGGTCTGGCGGTCGCGTTGACGCACGGCATTGGACTCGCCGTCATCGTCACGATCATGATGCCCATCTCGGGCGGCCACATCAATCCCGCCGTCAGCTTCGCGCTCTGGATCGGCAAACAGATCGACGCGATTACCCTCGGCAAATACGTACTCGCGCAGCTGCTGGGCGCGGTTGTCGCCGCATTGCTGCTCAAAGCCACATTCCCCGCGGCGCCGGCACGCATGACTTCGCTGGGGACGCCGCAGATCTCCGGCAGCATGCTGACGATCTTCGCGCCCATTACGCTGGAGGCGCTGTTCACGTTCTTCCTCGTGAGCGCCGTCTACGGCACGTGCGTCAATCCGCAGGCGCAGCGCGTGGGCGGGTTCGCGATCGGTCTCGTCGTGCTGGTCTGCGCGCTGGGCGGCGGTGCCGCGCTCACGGGCGCGGTGATGAACCCGGCGCGCGCGTTCGGACCCGCGCTCGTGTCGTGGGATTGGCACGCGCAGGCGATCTACTGGATCGGACCGTTGCTTGGCGCCGCGGCGGCGGCGGGGGTCTGGAGATATCTGCTGCTGCCGCCGAGTGCGACCGATTTGAGATGACCAGTGGAGCGAGGGGGCGCTCGTTTTCCGTGCCCTAAAGGGCCGGCTCGGCCACTGCACGCGTCCTGAAGGACGCCCTTTCAGGGCGTGCGTCTTTGCCGAGCCGGCGCTTCAGCGCACGGACCAAAATACAACCCGACGGCTCACAACTCTTCCGCTAGTATTGGCGCAAAATACGTCAGGATGATATCCGCGCCGGCCCTGCGAATCGCCGTCACCGACTCCCACATCGCTTTCGTCTCATCCAGCATGCCCCGCTCCGCTGCGGCCTTGATCATCGCGTACTCACCGCTCACCTGATACGCGCCGAGCGGCGCGCCAAAGCGCTGCCTGGCTCGATGTATCAGGTCGAGGCACGGACCCGCCGGCTTCACCATGACAATGTCCGCACCTTCATCGAGATCGAGCTGCAGCTCCTTCATCGCCTCGTCGCCGTTGGGCACGGCCATCTGGTATGACTGGCGGTCGCCGAATTGCGGCGTCGATCCCGCGGCTTCGCGAAACGGCCCGTAGAACGCCGACGCGAACTTGGCGGCGTACGACATGATCGGCACGTGCGCGAAGCCGCCCGCATCCAGGGCCTTCCGAATCCCCGCGACGCGGCCGTCCATCATGTCGCTCGGCGCCACGAGGTCCACGCCGGCGCGCGCCTGCATGACGGCAACTTTGCCGAGCAGGTAGACGGACGAGTCGTTGTCGACGTCGCCGTCTCGAATCACGCCGCAGTGGCCATGATCGGTGTATTCGCACAGGCATACGTCGCCCACCACGAGCAGCTGCGGTACGGCACGTTTGACGGCGCGAATTGCCTGCTGCACGATGCCCTGATCGTCGTACGCTTCCGACCCGGTCGCATCCTTGGTCGCCGGAATGCCGAACAGGATGATGCCGCCCAGCCCCAGTGACGCGGCGCGCTCGGCGTCCTTCACCAGCTCATCGACTGAGAGTTGTGACACACCCGGAAGCGCGGCGATGGGGCGGCGCGCTCCTTCGCCATGCATCACGAACAGCGGCCAAATGAGCTGCGACGGCGCGATGTGCGTCTCCGCCACCAGGCGGCGGAGGGCGGCCGTACGGCGCAGCCGCCGCATGCGGCGAATCGGAAACTGCGCTGAGCTCATCGGGCGAGTAAGCTCGCGGCGCCTTCACCTTCGAGCAAGCGCGCGACCGCTTCGCCTGCGGCTTCGGGCTTCTTGAAATCCAATTCAGCAGAGGCGGTGAGTTGTACCGCTCCGTCCCGATCGGTGACGCGCCCGTACAGCCGGCTCCCGGCTCCCGGCTCCCGGCTCCCGACATAGGCCGCAACCGGAGCCTGACAACCGCCTCCAAGCGCCGCGAGCAGGGCTCGTTCTGCCGTCACCGCCGCCGCACTGTCACGATCGTGGAGTGGCTCCAGCGCCTTCCGAGTCGCGTGATCGTCTGCGCGGATCTCGATACCCAGCGCCCCTTGACCCGGTGCAGGCATGACGTCGAATGGATCGAGGAGCGCGCCCTTACCGCCCAGGCCCAATCGCTCGAGGCCGGCGATCGCGAGCAGTGCCGCATCGAGACCTTCGCGGCCTTCGACTTTTCGGATGCGGGTCGGGACGTTGCCGCGCAGCGGTACGACTTCCAAATCGGGTCGCAGGAAGCGCACCTGGGCGACACGCCGCAAGCTCGACGTGCCGACACGCGTGCCCTGCGGCAGCGTCTGCAGAGACTTTCCATTGACGAGCGCTTCACGCGGATCGTGGCGAGGCGGGATTGCTCCAAGGCCAAGACCGGGCGGTAGCTCCGTCGGTAGATCCTTGAGCGAGTGGACGGCGACGTCGATCCGCCCATCGAGCAGCGCGTCTTCGATCTCCTTCGTAAAGAACCCCGTCCCTTCCAGCTCATGCAGGGGGCGATCGATTTCCGCATCCCCCTGCGTCTTGATGACGACGAGCTCGGCGCGCACGCCGTGTTCAGCGAGCCTGCCGCGCACCCATTCCGCCTGCCAGCGAGCCAGCTGACTCCCGCGCGTGCCGATCTTCACGCGAAGCGCCGCGCGAGCGAGTCAATCAGCCCCGGCACCGTGTGCGGCTCGGCCTCGATGACCTCGCGAAAACCGAGCTCGCGGGCGGTGCCGGCGGTGACCGGTCCGATCGTCGCCGCCACGAACCGGCCGGACGTCGCGGCGGGGCGGCCCACCAGATCCAGGAACGAGCGCACTGTGGAGGACGACGTGAACGTGACGGCGTCGATGCGGCCGAGCGTGATCTCGCTCGCGAGACGGCTGAGATCGGTTTGGACCGGCACAGTCCGATAGACCGCAATGGCCTGGACGTCCGCGCCATGCCGCCGCAACACCGCCGGGAGGACTTCGCGGGCGTCCTCGGCGGTCGGGATGAGCACCCGGGCCCCGACCAGTGAGCCGCCGCTGTCCTGGATCAGCGTCTCGGCCAGCGACTCGGCAACAAACTCAGGAGGAACGAGCGCCGGCACGACGCCCTTCACGGTGAGCGCGTCCGCAGTCGCAGTCCCAATGGCGGCGACCTTGGTAGCGGTAAAGACGTGCGGCGTCAGGCCCCACGCGACCAGACGGTCGAAGACGACCTGTACGGCATTCTGGCTCGTGAAGACGACCCAGCGATACGCGGAAAGACCGGTGAGCGCGGCGCGAAGACCGCCGAGATTTTCCAGCGGTTGAATGCGGATAACGGGCGCGAGCACCGCGACCGCGCCGCGGTCTTCCAGCGCCCGGACGAGATCGCCGGCTTGTTCGCGCGCACGCGTCACGACGATGCGGCGCCCCTGTAAAGATCCTCCCATGCGCCGTTGCAATCTCACCGTGGCCCCACCCATTATCAAGCAATGCTCCGCTCACTCCGCGCCGCCCTGGCCCGGTTCTGCGTGCGCCGCGCCGCCGCTGCGCAGCGCGTGGCCCCGCGCCGGGCGCTCGGCTGGCTCCGGCTCGGCTGCAAGTTCGCGCCGGGCTTTGCCGATACGTATCCAGCGCTCGTCCATCTCTCACGCGCGATCGACGATCGCTGGGGCGCGGTCGCAGCAGCGCGCGAGGCCAGCATCCGCTTTCCCGATCACGCCGACGCCTGGATGTTGCTGGGCGAAGCCCTTCAGATGGTCTTCCGGCAGGATGAAGCCCTCGGCGCGTTCGAACAGGCCCTGGCGCTCGAGGAGCGGGCCGATGCCGCGATGGCGGCCGGCACGCTGTACACCCGCATGGGACGATTTGCCGATGCCTCCGCGCGGTTTGCGCGTGCCTATGCCGCGGGCGGCGGCGCTACCGCGCTCTGGCACAACGCGCAGGCGCTGTACGACGCCGGCGATCACAGTGCCGCGGATGACGCGTTGAATTTGTGGGCGACGCAGGTACCGGACGGCCACAGCCGCCTGCCCGAAGCCCGCGCGGAGCTACGGGCGAAGGCTGCGGCGCGCGCGCAGGTACAGTGAGAGCGTGTAGCCGATGAGAATCACGCCTACCAGAATGTAGGCCGCGATCATGTAGCCGCTGTTCGGGGGCGGTCCCTGAGTCGTCATTGTTCAGTCACTTCGAGCTGTTCCCGCAGGTAACTCACTGCGTAGCGCTGCACGACAAATCCCACGTACAGCAGCGTGAAGACGCCCAACGAGAACAGCCATGTCGTCAGCATGCTGCCGGGCAGCTTCGGGCGGCCGGGCTGTAGCACGATGGGCATGGGGTGCAGCGTGGGAAACATGTACACGCTGAGATGAATGAACGGCACCTCGCACATTCCGCAGATGCCGAGTACCGCGGCGAACCGCGCGCGCGCGCCCGGATCCGGCACCGCGCTGCGCAGGAGCAGGTAGCCGACATAGAGCAGGAACAGGAAGAGCGTGAAGGTGAGGCGCGCGTCCCACGACCACCACGTTCCCCAGATCGGTTTCCCCCAAATGGGTCCGGTGGTCAGCACAATGGCGCAGAAGACCGTGCCCACTTCGGCCGACGATGCGGCGAACCGGTCGAGCCGCGGGTCCTTGGTGAAGAGATAGACAATGCTCGCGAGGCCGACGAAGATCATCGCCGTTTCGGCCCAGATCGCGGCCGGGACGTGCAGGTAGAAAATCTTCTGCGCGAACCCCTGCGACGCCTCGACCGGCGTATATGCGAGCGCGCGGACGTACACGCCCGCCAACAGCAGCAGCGCGACGGCCGTAATCCACCGTCCCACGCGGAGGTGCGTCATTCGTTCACCGTCGCGGGGAACAGCAGAATGGCGAGCACGACGAAGACCACATCATAGACGGCCAGCATGTTAAGCCACCCTTGGACCTCGCTCAAGGGACGTCCCGCCAGCAGGAGTCCCGTGGCCAGGGCGGCCCAGCGCAGCGGCAGAATCATGAATGGCAGAAGCAGGACGGGCAGGAGCAGCTCCGCAAACCGCGTGCGCACCGTCATGGCGCTGAACAGCGTGCCCACCGCCACGAATCCAACCGTGGCCAGCGCGATGACCATGACCAGGGGCGCCACCAGTACCCGCACGTTGAAGAACAGCGCAATCAGCGGCAGTCCGATCACTTCGATCGTCGCCACGAAAATGAGATTCGCGATCAGCTTGCCGAGGTAAATGCTGCCGCGGTCGATGGGCGCGAGCAGCAAGCCGTCGAGTGCCTGGTTTTCGAGCTCGATCTGAAACGCCCGGTTGAGAGCCAGAATCGCGGCGAAGGTGAAGGTCACCCATAAGATGCTGGGCGCCAGGTCGACGTTGGAAACGGCCGTCTGGTCGCGCCCGAAATTGAACACCATCAGCACGAGGACGACGAACGTCGCGACGGACACGATCGCCGTGCGCGATCGCAGCTCCACGAGCAGATCCTTGGAGGCGACCGCCCACGCGTGGCGCAGCAGCTCAGGCGATCGCATTGCGATACTCCTCGGCCACCTGCGCGGCGCCGCGGCCGGCACGCGGCGCGAAATGCACGAACCGGCCCGCGCGCATGAACGCCACGTCGGTCGCGAGGCCCGTGCCTTCTTCGACGTTGTGGGTGACCAGGACGCTCGCGCGGCCCGCCGCGGCATGCCGGCCCAGCAGCCGGCTCAACGCTTCCGCGGCGACTCGATCGAGTCCGGTGAACGGCTCGTCGAGCAGCAGCACGGTTGGATCGTGCACGAGCGCGCGCGCGATAGCGACGCGCTGCACGAGCCCGCGCGAGAGCGCGCGCACGGGGCGATCCACGTGCGCCTCGAGTCCCAAGCGCGCGATCAGTTCCGCTGGAGGGGCGACGTCGTAGAGCGACGCCCAGAACCCGAGATTCTCACGCACCGTGAGCTGCGCATACAGCTGCGGTTGATGTCCGATCCAGCCGATCGCCCGCCGTCCGCCGACCACATCGGCACGGCCGCGCTGCGGCTGAATCAGTCCCGCGAGAACCCTGAGGAGGGTCGTCTTGCCGGCGCCGTTGGGGCCGAAGACGGCGAGAGTCTGGCCTGGCTGTACGCTGAACGAGACATCATCGAGGGCCCGGATTGCGCCGAAGCGATGATTGAGGCCTTCAGCCCGCAGCATCGATCGCGGCGGCGAGCTCGCTCAATTCGTATGGCTTGACGAGATAACGGCTGTGCCCCAGGTCCAGCACGTTCATCAGCGGCTCCATGCTCACGTACGCCGTCGTCACGACGACCGGCAACGTGGGCCGGGTCTCGCGGATGCGCTGCAGCAGCTCGATACCGTCGGTATCGGGAAGGCGCATGTCGAGCACGAGGACATCGGGGTTGAAATCGCTCAGTTGCCGCATGGCCTCCGCACCGCTCGGCGCGTAGGCCATGGTGTATTTGCCTTCGAAGAACCGCTCGTAGGAGTATTGCAATGCGGCTTCGTCTTCGACGAAGAGGACCTTGCGCGGCGGCATCGCCGCCAATTTACGTCACGAAACGCCAGTCTCCAATTCGAACAGGTCGTCGAGCTTGGTGAGCACGAGGAGAAATCGCAGCTCCTCATTCGCACCGCGCAGGCACACCGTCTGGCGGCGCTCGGCGGCCTTCCGCTGGATCAGCATCAACGCACCAAGACCCGCGCTATCCACCGACCGCGTCCCCGACAGGTCGATCACGAGCCGGCCCCCGCCTCCGCTGGTCCCCGCGGCAAGAAGGTCCAGCACCTCTCCCGCCGCGCGGCGAAACGCCGTGCGGGAATCGAGGTCGAGCCGCTCAGGCGCGGCCAGCGTCTTCTCCATCGGACGCGTGGACATCAGTATGCGCTCCACAGGTAGTGACATATTTCCTCCCGCTCCGGTGTATGCCACTCCAGTGCCAGATGATCTAAGCCGCGCCGCATCAAGCGGTTGTCAAAAACCGGTGAGCCCGCTCACCCCGCTGCGTTGCCGCATAGCGAGCGGCGCGGTGCAACTTGCTAGAGTCCCCCTCTTCCTTAATATCCCGAATCATGGCGACTGACCGAATTGAAACTCTCCTCGACGAACAGCGGCGCTTTGCCCCGCCCGAAGCCTTCCACGCTGACGCTCATGTCCGTGACAACACCGTCTACGAGCGCGCGCGGCGGGACCCGGAAGGTTACTGGGCCGACTGGGCCAGGCAACTGGAATGGAGCCGTCCCTTCGACCGCGTGCTCGAATGGAAGCCTCCCCATGCCAAGTGGTTCCTGGGCGGCAAGCTCAACGCGTCCGTCAATTGTCTCGACCGGCACGTCCGCGCCGGCCGGGGCGGCCGCGTCGCATTGATATGGGAAGGTGAGCCGCCCGGTGAGGTGAGACGCATCACCTATGCAGAGTTGCACGCGGACGTCAACAAGTTCGCCAACGTCCTGAAGGGGCTCGGCATCAAGCGCGGCGATCGCGTCGCGATCTATCTGCCGATGGTCCCCGAGGTCGCCGTCGCGATGCTGGCCTGTGCGCGCATCGGCGCCGTACACACCGTCGTGTTCGGTGGCTTCTCCGCCGAATCGCTGCGCGACCGGATCAACGACGCCGGCGCGAAGCTGCTCGTCACCGCGGACGGCGGCTATCGCCGCGGGGCGATCGTGCCGCTCAAACAGAACGCCGACGAAGCGCTCCAGGCTACGCCCAGCATCGAGCACTCCATCATACTGCGGCGCACGGGACAGACCGTGACGTTCAAGACGGGGCGAGATCTCTGGTGGTCGGAGCTGATGGCGCGGGCCGCGACGGACTGCCCGCCCGAAGCGATGGACGCGGAAGATCCGCTCTACATCCTGTACACGTCGGGGACGACCGGCAAACCCAAGGGGATTTTGCACACTACGGGCGGCTACCTGACGCAGGTGTACGCGACGACCAAGTGGGTCTTCGACCTCAAGGACTCGGACGTGTTCTGGTGCACCGCGGACGTAGGGTGGGTGACGGGCCATTCCTACGTCGTATATGGCCCGCTGGCGCTTGGCGTTACCGAAGTGATGTACGAAGGTGCGCCCGATCATCCCGGGAAGGACCGGTTCTGGTCGATCTGCGAGAAACATGGTGTCACCGTCTTCTACACCGCACCCACCGCGATTCGCGCGTTCATGAAATGGGGCACCGAGCTACCTGCCCGGCACAACCTGAAAAAGCTCCGGCTGCTCGGCTCCGTGGGAGAGCCGATCAATCCCGAGGCGTGGATGTGGTATCAGGAAAACATCGGCGGCGGCCGTTGCCCCATCGTCGATACGTGGTGGCAGACCGAGACGGGCGGGATCATGATCACACCGCTTCCCGGTGTGACGGCCACGAAGCCGGGCTCGGCGACGATTCCCTTCCCGGGAATCGAGGCCGCCTTGCTCGATGGCGACGGAACGGAAGTGAAAGTCGGCGGCGGCTATCTCGCGATCACGAAGCCGTGGCCGGGCATGCTCCGCACCATCTGGGGCGACGACGAGCGCTACCAACAGGTCTACTGGAGCAAATGGAAGAACACCTATTTTCCGGGCGACGGCGCGAAGCGTGACGATGACGGCTACTACTGGATCCTGGGCCGCGTGGACGACGTCCTCAATGTCGCCGGCCACCGCATCGGCACCATGGAAGTGGAGAGCGCCCTCGTGGACCACGCGGCGGTCGCGGAGGCCGCGGTCGTGGGGCGCGCGCACGAGCTCAAGGGGCAGGCACTTGCGGCGTTCGTAACCCTCAAGGAGGGAAGGCAAGGGACCGATGCGCTGCGCGAAGAGCTGAAGAATCACGTCTCGAGAAAAATCGGCGCGCTCGCCAAACCCGACGACATTCTCTTTTCAGCCGATCTGCCGAAGACGCGCAGCGGCAAAATCATGCGCCGCCTGTTGAAGGACATCGCCGAGGGACGAGCGCTGGGCGATACGACTACGCTTGCGGATCCGGCGGTGGTGGCGAAGCTCCGCGATCAGTACGAAGCACAGGAGACCTGACCGACAGCACCGCAACGATCCAAATCGCCGTCATGATGACCGCGCTGCCCACGCACCAGCGGCAGAGGGCGTGGATGACGAAAAACTCCAGATAGGTCAAATAGCCGGTGAAGAGGAAGCCGATGCTCGCGAGCAGCGCGAGTACGGTGTTCCAGCCGCGCTGCGCCAGCGCCGCGGGCCGCAGCGCGGCGACTGCGACTACCAGCAGCGTGAAATACCCCGCCACACCGAAGAACGCGACCGGCAGGCCGAGGAACACGGCCCATGGGCTGGTTTGCACCGCTTCGCACCCGCCCGAGCCCCCGCATTTGATCGCGCCGCCGTAGCCGAGCGCGTGCAGCCAGAGGTACAGCGCGACGAAGCAGCCGACGAGCGCGAGCAGCGCGATCGCCTGGCGGTACCGCATCAAGGCGTGGGGTGCTGGTGCTGTCGCTGCATCTCCGTCGGCTGCGGAGGCGGTGCGTGTGCGATGACGCTGTCGACGACGACCTTGAAGTCATCGGAGCCGGGCAAACGGCGGAACTCCAGCTTGCGGCCGTTCACGAAAAACGTGGGAGTGCCGTCCACCCGCAGCGAATCACCTTCCTGGCGGCTGTACTCGATGCGCTGCGCGTACTTCCCCTCTTTCATGCACGCATCGTAGGCCGTGAGGTTGACGCCCGCCGTCTGCGCGAGGTCCCGGAACAGGCCCGAGGGGTCTCGACCTGTCTGCGCCCACTGGTGGTGTTCGAACAACTGGTCCTGCATCTCGAAGTAGCGGCCCTGCGCTCCGGCGCATTGCGCGGCGTGCGCGGCGAAGCGCGAGTACTTGTGAATCGGGAGCGGATAATCGCGGAAGCGCCAGCGCACCTTGCCGGTGTTGATCAGCTGCTCTGTGATGGTCGGCATCTGAATGGTCGCAAACGACGCGCACACGGGGCACTCGAAATCCAGGTACTCCGTGATCTCCACGCGTGCCGTGCCCGGTCCCAGCGTGTAGCCGCGGAAGCCGTCGTCGGCGACAGTGGGCGGTGTCCCGGCCGCCGCGGCGGATGCGCCCCCGCCGCCGGTGCGCAGCAACGCGAACACGACGACGCCCAACACAATCGCGACGACCGCCAGCACCACGTAGAATCGATTCATGCCTTGGATTTTCCTCCGCCTCGCCAGGGCTCGTCATCGTCCGGATCGTCGAGCGACAATTCGCTGTCGCCGAGTGCCTCTTCCACGATACGCCGACTTTCGGCGACTTCGGGCGTATCGTAGGTGCTGCGGACTTCGTAATGAAAAAGCTCACTGCGCGCATTGCCCAACAGTTTTTGCAGCTCCGGCGCCGCATCGAGCAGCCGGCCGGTCCGGTCGAGCTCCTGGATGCGCTCGGCTAATACCCTGAGCAGCGTAACCAGCCGTTGCGCTCGCTCGGGTCCGTACACCTCTTCACTCATCACGTCCTCCCGGAACGCGGGAACCTGCGTTCCTGATGTGGCATTATACCACACAACCCATTATCTTGCGGCGCGTTTTCACGAAGTCGAATCCGAAAGGAAATCCCCTGCATGGCCAAAAAGCGTGGTGAGCCCCGGAAAATCGCGATCCCCACAAGCTTCGAACAGGCGCGCGACGAATTGTTCTCGCATATCCTCCGCTGCGGAGTGCTGGAGGCCTCGCCTGAGCATCAGAAGGAATGGTTCGACGACACGCTGCTGTATCTCGAGGATCGTTTTAGCGACCTGACTGAGACTGAGTTGAACGAGCTGCGTTTACTGGGCGAGCGTTACTGCCGTCCCGTTGTCGCGCGCACCTCACCCGTCGGCGTCAACGTCTGACCTTACCGCTCGAGTACGCGGGGGGCGCCTCTCTCCAGGGGCGCCCTTTTTGTTGCTAGGTAGCGCCCCACCACGGCGGGAATTTTCGTAACCGCAGTCCAAGCGCCGCGCGCAGGCCACCGCAGAACCCCAGCTCGACATACCAGCCTTTGCGCCGCCCCGGAGCTGCTTCGACCCCTACTAACACCGCGAGGAACCCCTGCCCCGGCACACCCTGCTGCCCGGCATAGGCGGCGCCCAGCCCCGCATAGACTCCCGCTCCCGAGCGCGCGAACGAGTTGATGAGGAGTTGGACGGTGAGCTGCGCGCGCAGCGCCGGATCTCCGTTGGTCGCGCCACCCGCCACGGCGAGCGCGATGCGGCTTTCGCTGTTGGGGCGGTGCGCCAAACCGAGCTCCGCACCTGTAAACGGATGGTCCAAGAACACGATTGCCCCGCCCAGGCTTGCTTCGTTCACCGTCAGTGTCTGTGTTTGGAGGACCAGCAGCGGCAGGACGAGCAGCAAGCTAGCCAATGGCCACGCCGTAGCTGAGCGCGATGTCGGGCGCGAGTGACGCGACCACCGAGCAGTACTTCTCGAGCGAGAGATCGATGGCGCGCCGCACTTTCACCTCGTCCGCACCGTCGCCGCGGACGGCGACGTGAAACGCGATCGCGGTGTAACGGCGCGGCTCCGTTTCGCGGCGGGTGCCGCGCACCGAGATGTCGAGTGACTCGAGCTTCACGCGCTGCTTCTGCAGGATGATCACGATGTCGGACGCCGTGCAGGTGGCGGCCGAGAGGAGCAGCAACTCCACGGGCGAGGTGGCGACCTTACCGTCGCCGTCCACCAGCACCGCGGGGCGTCCCGATCCGCTCCCCTCGAACTGCAGGTCGCGCAACCAGCGCATCGAGACTTCCGCCATGCGGGGGCGAGGGCGGGGGGGCGGGGGCGCCATCTAATTGCCCCGCCGCGTCGTGAGGCCGATGTAGATGCGGTTGTGACGCAGGAGATCCATCCCGTGATACTCGATCAGCCAGTTGAAGGTGGAGCGATACCGCAGCTCGAATCCGAAGACGGCATTTACCCAGAGATCCGGACACTGCGGGTCGGAGCCGCACCCGTTCCGCCCAGCGACCCCCAGGCCGCCCCCGAGGTAGGGCGTCGCCACGTTCTCGTCGGCCGTGAACCGCCACAGCGCTTCGAAGTTTCCGACGAAGGTATCTGCGCCGTTGAACACGCCGAGCTCTGCGGACGGCCGCAACCGGATCCGATTCGAAAACAGGTCGCCCAGATCGAGTGTGCCGCCCAGGACCAGCTGCGACGGTGCGTGAAAGTCGATGCCGGCCCGGACGCCGAATCCGAGCAACCCAATGCGCGTACCGGAGTGCGCCGCGTTGCGCGGCGGCGGGAACTGCTGCGCGACGAGTGGCGCCGCTGTGAGGCCGCACAGCACACTCGCGAGTGTCACGAGCACGATTCGCATCCCCGTTCCCCCACCCTCCGTCGCGTCCGCTCTGGTTTTCCTGGCCGCCGTACGGCCGTAATCCCAGATTGCATACACGGCCATGGCCGCGGTGGCCCATGCCAGATGGCGAGTGTAGGCCCAATCCGTAATCGCCGCCACCAAGGTCAACAACTGCGCGATCGTCACGGCTTTGCCGCCGGCGCGCGCCGGGAGGGCCACCGGGCGCCGCAGCAGCCAGGTGAACACGAAGCCCAGCACCGCCAGGATGTCCCGCAGCAGCACGCCGACCAGCTCGTACCAATCGAGCAGCCCGCGACGTGCCACCGTCACGAACGTGACCGCCATGAAGAATTTGTCGGCGATGGGATCCAGCACCGCTCCGGCGCGAGACGAACCGAAGCGGCGCGCCAGCATCCCGTCGCCCAGATCGCTGGCCGCCGCGACTGCCACGATCACCAGCCGCCAGCCGGCCGAATGCACGATCGGAAACAGCACGGCGAGCGGGAATCGCAGCGCCGTGAGCGCATCGGCTACCGCAAAACGGGGTTTCACCCTACCTTAGCGTTCGTGGACGTCAAGCTGCTCAAACAAGCCGCCATCTTCCAGGATCTCGACGAGGGCGAGCTGGCCCGGGTCGCCGAAGTCTGCCGGGAACAGAAGTTCACGGTCGGCCAGTACGTCTTCAAGGAAGGCGAGCCGGGCAACCGGCTGTTTCTGATCTCGGAAGGCGAGGTCCGGATCTCACGGACCATCCCCGGCTCCGGCGAAGAGGCGCTCGCAGTCCTGAAACCCGGCGCATGCTTCGGCGAAATGTCGATCTTCGACCGGTCCGAGCGGTCCACTGACGCCATCGCCAACACGACCTGCACCTTGATCACCATTTCCCGCTCCGATTTCGAGCTGCTCCTCGACTTCAACCGCGACGTCGCCTACAAGGTACTCTGGTCGGTCGTGCGGCTCCTGTCCGCCCGGCTGCGCGTGACGAACGACAATCTGCGGTCGTTCCTCGCGATGTCCATGTTCTGACGGAGGAAGCGTGAATGCACTGACGCCCTACGCAGCCTTCTTCATGCGACTGGCGGTCGGTGGCGTATTTCTCATTCACGGAATCGGGAAATTCGAGCGGGGCATCGGCGTTACGGCCCACATGCTCGCCGGCCTCGGCATTCCGTTCGCGAGCGTCATCGCCATCATCGTCATCACAATTGAAACCATCGGCGCGCTGTGCGTGCTGCTCGGCATCTTGACGCGCGCATGGGCGGCGGCCATGGCGCTGGAAATGGTGGTCGCGATTCTGGCCGTGAAGCTCCCCAACCACGGAAATTTCGAGTTGGAAGCCCTGCTGCTGGCGGGCGCGGTGACGCTCGTCGCGCTCGGCGACGGGCCGCTGTCCGTCGCCGTCCGCTTCAAGCACAGCCCGACTTAGTGCAGGATTCTCAGGACGCCGGCGTCCGCGCCGGCGCGCAGAAAGCTCTCCGGATCGGTCGCCGGTATCGCGATGCCCGTCTGTTTCCGCCAGCGCTTCGCGCTGGCTTCCATGTACTCCTCGAGCGAGCCGGCGACCCACTCGGCGGCATCGTCCTTCATCTGCCGCACGATCTCTTCCCAGGTGCCGACGTAGGTGGCGCCCGACACCGTGCTCACGCGGTGCACCTCGAAGTTCTTCTTCATCCCCTGCAGTTCCGTGAGCAACGTGCCGAACAGCTCCAGCTGGCGTGGATCGCGGATCTGGCCGTCGGGCCCCATCGCTTCGATCTCCGAGAGCAGGAGGTCTTCGGGCGCTGCATCGCCCGAGAGCTCGTTCAACCGCTCGTTCCACGGCACGAGCTCGGGATCGTCCTCGGGCAGGCGGTAGACGGTCTTCTTCAGCTCGACTAGGCGCCAGATCGCGAGGGCGTCATAATGCTCTTCGGGTCCGGTGCGCTCGAGATGAAACAGCGCCGCTTCATATTCGCCGCGGTCGTACAAGAGGTTCGCGAGATAAATGCGCGCTTCGCCCAGGCTCGGGTCGAGCTCGAGCGCGCGACGCAGCCAGTGCAGGCTGCCGCCCTCGTCGGCGAGGCGGTGCGCGGCGTAGCCGACGCACGCGGCCGCGTCGGCGGAATCGGGATGCGCGCGCAGCGCGCCCTCGAAGAACCGCCGCGCCTGATCGAGCACGCCCTCCCGAAACAACGCGCGCCCGATCTGCAACATCAGGTCGTGGTCATCCTGGAAGCCGAGCGCAAGCACGCGGTCGAAGCAGGCCAACGCGCCCGCGCGGTCGCCGAACTTGAGCAGCACTTCGCCCAGACCGGCGAGCGTGTCTTCGTGATCGGGATCGAAGCCGCGCGCTTCTTCGAACGAGCGCCGCGCCCACGCGTACTCCTCGCGCGCGAGTCGCGCGTAGCCCATACCGACGTGCAGCTCGACGGCGTGGGGATACAACCCCAGGCCCTCGCGCAGCGTCTCTATGGCCTCGTCGTATTGTCCTTCGTTGTAAAGCTGATGTGCTCGTTCGTCGTATTCGTCGGAACTGAGGAACTGGTCCGACATCGAACGGGTCCCCCCGGGAAGGTTGTGCTATGATACGAAACCGAGCACTGTTACACAAGCGATCATGTCCTCGGGATTTTCCTCGATTGACGGCGGCTCGGCGACTTCGCCGGGCGGTTTCACCGCCGCCGCGGCGCACGCCGGCCTGAAAGCGGACGGCGCACTCGACGTCGCGCTGCTCGTCAGCGCCGCGAGCTGCGCGACCGCCGGGGTGTTCACCAAGAACGCGCTGCGCGCGGCGCCCGTCATCTACGACGCGCAATTTTTGAGCGACCGCCCGGGACGCGTCCGCGCCGTCGCCATGAATTCCCGCGTCGCCAATGCCTGCACCGGCCCGGCCGGGCTCGAAGCCGCTCGCGCGATGGCGCGTGCCGCCGAAGAGGCTGCCGGGCTGCCGCCGCATACGGCGCTGGTTCTCTCCACCGGAGTGATCGGCGTGCCGCTCCCAGTGGATAAAGTCGAAGCAGGTCTGCGCGCCGCAGCCGCCAAGCTCTCCGCCGACGGCGGGCCAGAGGCCGCGAAGGCCATCATGACGACCGACACGCGACCCAAGCACTGCGCGGTGCGGCTCGAAATGCCCGGCGGCGGCGCTCCGATCACCATCGGCGGCATGGCCAAAGGTGCGGGGATGATCCATCCCGACATGGCGACCCTGCTCGCGGTGATCACGACCGACGCCGTGTCCGACCCCAACACGCTGCGTCCCTTCTGGAAGCGCGTGGTGGACCGGACCTTCAACGCGATCTCTGTGGACGGCGACACGAGCACGAACGACACGGCGCTCTTCCTCGCGAATGGCCACGCCGGCGTCGATCCCTCCCGCGACGGCGCACTCTGGAAGGTGTTCGAGGAGGCGGCGACCGCGGTGGCGCGCACCCTGGCGCTCGCGATCGTCGAAGACGGTGAGGGCGCGACCAAACGGCTCGAGATCCAGGTGGTGGGCGCGCAGACCGAGACGCACGCCCGCGAGGTGGGCCGCGCGATCGCGCGCTCGACGCTCGTGAAGACCGCGATCTACGGCGGCGATCCGAACTGGGGGCGCGTGCTCGCGGCGGCCGGCGTTGCCGGGGTCGCGCTCACGCCGGAGCGCATCACGCTCCAGGCCGCAACGGCGAATGGCGCCGGTTGGCTGACATTGGCGAGCGGCGGCGCCACGGCGCTCGCAGACGCCCAACAGGCTCGCGCCATTTTCGAGCAGAAAACCATCCGCCTCCGGCTCGACCTTGGACTCGGTCGATCGGAGGCGGTGGTCTGGACCTGCGACTTATCTCCGGACTACGTCCGGATCAACTCCGACTACACGTCCTAGTTACGGCTTCTTGGTCGTGTCGCGTGGGGCGCTCGTCGAGGTGGAAGCGGGCTTCGACTTGCTCTTCGACGAATGCTTCGAATGATGCGCGGTCGACGTCGACTTGGCCTTGGCCGTGTCGGACGGGACCTGCTGCGCGGCATTGGCCTTCGGCTTCGGAGCCGCGGCCGGCTGCTGCGCCGGCTGTTGAACAGCAAGACTGCTAAGAAGTAGCGCTGCGAGAAGCATAGAGCCTCGGGTTAGGGTCGCCCTTACGACCCGTTCGTTCCATGCCGCGTCACCGCCTCAGCAGGCGGGACATTCGGCAGCATTGCCCGAACGTGCGCGAGCGCTTCCGCGGGGGTTCGGCCTCCACCCCGTTGCAGGTAGTGATCCGCGGCGACTGCGACATCGAGCAACCGCATTCCCCGCAAACCCTTATTGTGCGCCTCCACCAGCAAATCCACGGCTGAATCGGGATTGAAATGATGCGCGATGAGGTCCGCCACGGCATGGAGGGCGGGCCCGGGCGCCTCGGTCGGAGCGAGTGTGACAAGGCGCGTCACGATCGGCTCCGGCACGCCCCGCGCAAGCGCCGCCGCCACGGCGACGACATGGGCATCCGGCACCGGCTGACCGGGCAGCGCTTCGGCCACGATCAGATGCGCCGCGCGCAATTGCAGCAGCCCGCGTCGGACGCCGCTCACGAGCCTGTCGGGAGGAACGTTCTTCGCGCTGCCTTCGAGCGTCTTTTGAATCAGCGGCTCGGTCGGCAGGCTCTCCGCGACTGCGATAGCGATAATCGAATCGATCGCCGGCTGCGCGGCCGGCGGGACACGGCCGACAAGACGCGTGGACCCGGTTGTTTGGGCGCCGAGCGGAAGGGGCACCGCCAACGCCATGGCCAGCGCCAGCGCGGTTGCGCGACGCAACGTCACGGCTCCGCGGTCGCGGGCCGTACGATCAGCAGCGAGTTCTGCTGTCCCGCGCCAAATCCGTCATCGACGTAGCGGCCTGCCAGCGGATCGGGCACCCAGCGCTCGCCGTCGACCACGAACATGTACTCATGCTGTCCGGCCGGCAGCACGGCCGCGCCGTGCCAGATGCCGTCACCGTCGTCGTCGTTCAGATGCAGCATGCCGCGGCTCCAGTCGTTGAAGGAGCCGACGACTTCGACGGAGCGTGCCCCCGGAAAGTGACCGACGAACTGCGCCACACCTTCGGCATTGCCGGGTTGCGGCGTTGATCCGTTCTGGAAGGGTAGCAGGAGAACCGCCGTCAGCCCGGCAGCCAGCGCCAGGGTCCACATGGGACGCAGTCGCACCGTCACCGCCCGCGGCCGTCCCAGCCAGCGCAACGCGCGCTGCGTTGAGCTCTCACCGGGTTGCGGATGAGGCGCCTTGCGGATCTGTGCCATCACGCGCGCGGAGACGCTCAAACGCGGCGCCCCCGCGAGTAACTGGGCCGCGCCGGTCAGGCGGTCGTATGCCTCCCGCAGATCCGCCGGCAACGTGCCGGGGTCGCGCTCTCCATCGAGCGCCTCCTGCAACCGAGGATCAATTGGGCTCATCGTACCACCTCCTCCAGTGCCACCAACAAGGCTTCGCGGGCGCGATGCACACGCATCTTGAGCGTGGGGATGCGCGCGCCGGTCACCGCTGCCATCTCCTCGTAGCTCATGCCCTCCACATGTTTCAGCACGAACGCCTCGCGCTTTTCCGCCGGTAGCGCCGAGAGCGCCCGCTCTACCAGGGCCATCTGCTCGCTGCGTTCCAGCGTCGCCCACGCATCCGTGTTGTCCGCGAGCGCCGGCGCCGGCGCTTCGCTCAGCGGGATGTCGTTCGTGTGCCGACGGGCGAGATGGCTGCGGCAGCGGTTACCCGTGATTCGGTACAGCCAGCTGCGCAGCCGCGCCGGATCGCGGCACTGTGCCAAATGCCGATAGGCGCGCACGAGACTCTCGGCAACCGCGTCGGCCGCCGCATCGGGATTCCCGAGCATGCGGGTCGCAAAGCGGAGCAAACCCGGCTCATATCGCCGGATGAGAATCCCAAACGCTTCCCCATCGCCGCCCAAGACCCGGGCGACTACTTCGACATCCGGGGCCCCGTCGTTCACCAAAAGAGTGACCCCCCTGCCAC
>Ga0134079_10000082_pt1 | contig 21541 bp, 16 predicted proteins | sample 15_taG_2_FD_119770 | JGI IMG/M metagenome (GOLD analysis project Ga0134079, IMG submission 119770) | Grasslands soil microbial communities from the Angelo Coastal Reserve, California, USA - 15_D_Rain_40cm_2_09182015 | ecosystem: Environmental > Terrestrial > Soil > Grasslands ...
ACGTGGAGGACACGACTTCGACGTTCGGCCCCTTCACGTTCTCTTCCATGTCGGTCACCTCTTCGGGCCGCTCGTCGATGAGCAGCACGATCAGGTAGACCTCGGGATGGTTCTCGATGATGGAGTTGGCGAGCTTCTGCATCAGGATGGTCTTACCGGCCTTGGGCGGCGACACGATCAGCCCGCGCTGCCCTTTGCCGATCGGCGACAGAATATCCATCACCCGCATCGACAGGTCGCCGTCTTTGCGTTCGAGCCTGAGATGCTCTTCCGGATACCGCGGCCGCAAGTTGTCGAAGGCGACGCGGTGTTTGGCCTTCTCGGGCTCTTCGCCGTTGACGACTTCGACCTTCAGCAGCGCGAGGTAGCGCTCGCCTTCCTTCGGCGGCCGGACCTGCCCCGTGATCGTATCGCCGGTGCGCAGATCGAAGCGCTTGATCTGGCTGGGCGAGACGTAAATATCGTCGGGACCGTACAGGTAGTTCCAGTCGGCGCTGCGGAGGAAGCCGTAGCCTTCCGGCAGGATTTCGAGCACCCCCTCGCCGCGCAGAACGGTGTCGGAATCGAGGAGTGATTGCTCGATGCGGAAAATCAGATCCTGCTTGCGGAGCCCGGAGTAGTTGGTGATGTTCAGGCTCTCGGCCATCGCATGTAGTTCCGCGACGGACTTTCTCTTCAGTTCGGCGATATCCACTTGTGCTTCAACTCCGTTTGCTTGAGCGGCGGGGAAAACCCCGGGATGGGAGATGGTCCTGGTTGATAATGGAAACTTGGGATTTTGGCGGTGTGCGACCGAGGGATAGTAGGACGCGCCGGGCGGCGAGTCAAGAGTGGGTGTAGGACTCGCCCCGTTCCTCGTGGCGTGGCGCACCACCCCCCTCCACGACCGCGAAGTCATTGATGCACTTGTAGATCCTTCCTACGCGGGCCCCCCCGCGTCGCCGCAGCTCGCCGCCGCTCTCGGCGACTGGCCGGGGACCTACTACTGGTCGGACGAGCGGGACGGCCGCCACCTCGTCCTCACCCGTCCCACCGCGCGGGTGCGTGAAGCGTGGATGGTGCACGCCGTGCTCTTTCTGGTGGTGTTGCTGCTTGTGACGATCACCGGCGCGGTCATCGCCGATGCCTTGCCCGGGGACTTTTCCGGCTGGAGCCGCGAGCGTCTGCTACACGCGCTGCCGAGCGGGCTGTGGTTCTCGCTGCCGCTGATCGCGATCCTGCTGTGTCACGAGCTCGGCCACTACCTCACCGCGCGTCACTATCAGCTCAGCGTGTCGCCGCCATTTTTCATCCCCGGCCTGCCGGCACCATTTGGAATCGGGACATTCGGCGCCTTCATTCGACTCCGCACCATCGTCAACGACCGGCGACAGCTCGTCGATGTCGGGGCTGCCGGTCCCATCGCCGGATTCGTGGTGGCGCTGCCGGTTTTGTGGATCGGCATGGCGCACAGTCATCCGATCGCGCCCGTCAATGGAGCGACCGGTCTGGACACGCCCTTCGGAATGTTCGGTGAGTCTCTCATCACGCTGCTCCTGCGCCATTTCATCTGGCGGGGCGAGTCGACAATAGCCCTCCATCCGGTGGCGATTGCCGGGTGGTTCGGCATGTTCGTCACGATGCTCAATCTGCTCCCGATGGCTCAGCTCGATGGCGGGCACATTCTGTACAGCGCGTTTCCCGGTTGGCACCGTCGCGTGGCGCGTCTCTTCTGGGTCGTCACGATCGGATTGGCCTGGCTGTCGATGACGTGGCTGGTTTGGGGAGTGCTGGTTCTGCTGCTCTCGCGCGGGAGACTGGATCACCCACCTGTGCTCGATGCGTATCGGCCGCTTCCACGGTCGCGGGTCTGGATGCTGCTGATCAGCGTGATCCTGTTCGTCCTCACCTTCGTCCCGATTCCCATTCGCAGATAGGGGTAGAGGACGGCCGGCCGCGGCCGCCTATTGCGCAACCCTAAGGCATTTATAATGTTCTTTAAAACCTAGCCCTGGAACGAGATGCCAGCACAACCGGCTCGATACTCGCCAGCCGCGACTGATACGGTCGTTCACGACCTCCCCACGATTCGCTTTGACGGACAACCCATCGATATCCGACTCTCCCTGCGCCGCACCGAAGACGGCGTCTGGCGCGGTCGCATCCTCTTTGGTGCCGAGGGAACGGAGGCGGAGCGCTCCAGCGCCGAGATCTTCTGCGCCGGCACGGAGCAGGATTTGTGGCAGTCGGTGCGGGACCTGCGGGATCATCACCTGCGGGACCTGTACCGCTCCCTGCTGTAGATGCTCGATCAGTCGAAGCTGGCCAAACTGCGCCACGATTTGTCCAACCCGCTCTCAGCCATTCTCGCCGAGACGCAGCTGCTGCTCCTCGCGGAGGAGAAGTATGACGCGGAGACGGTGGCTGGGCTCAAGCAGATCGAGCAACTGGCGCGCAAGATGCGCCAGACTCTGCAATCCATCGAGTGAGCCGGCAGCACCGTCCCCGTCTCGCCCCGTCGACGGTGTGGTGGCCACCACGGCCAGTGCGCCTCGCTTTCCTTATTACTCGGTCCGCCGTGCGCTTCGTCAGTGTTCGTGATCCGCATCATAGCCGTTTTGGTCAGCCAGCCGTAAATAACCCACCCTTGCCCGGGTCTAGAGCCAGGACATCTTAAGTCCCCTTCACAGGCGGGAGTCGTAGTGGTGGCTGGTCGCAGGTCCCTGCTCTTGAGCATGAGCGGTCTGATCGTGGCTTGCGCTGGCGGGCCACGAGCGCGGCCCGTTACCCCCGCCGAAATCCCCACCCTGAAAGCCCAGGCAGCACAGCAGCCCAACAACGCGCAGATCCGGTTCCGGCTCGCGGCCGGCCTCATGTCCGCAGGCCGCTGTGATACCGCCGTCGTTGTCGCCGGCGCGGCGCAAACGCTGGCGCCGGGCGACGCGCTGGGTCCCATGGTCATCGGTGGCTGCCGGGAGAAAGACGGCCGCTACGACCTGGCGTTCGGCACCTACACCGACTTCGCGAACAAGTATCCGCGGGCGCGAGGGGTCGCGGCCGTCAGGGCGCTGGCGCAGTTTGCGCTCCGCACGCAGGCGACCCAGACCGCCAAGCTTGCATTGCAGAGCGAAGCCAGCCTGACCGCGCTTCCTCCTGAGCCGTTCACAGTAGCCGTGCTGCCGATGACGATCGCGGGCGACTCGAGCTTGCAACCGCTCTCTCGCGGGCTCGCCGAGCTGCTCCTCACCGATCTTGCGATGGTGCGCAGCCTGCGGATGCTCGAGCGCATTCAGGTCGGCGCGTTGCTGGATGAGCTGAAGTTGAGCCAGAGCGGTCGTGCCGATCCCGCCACCGCGGCGCGGGTGGGCCGCCTGCTCAGGGCGGAACGCATGGTCCAGGGCGTCGCCAGCATTCAGCAAAACGGTCCCGTCCGCATGTCGGCGGCCGTTGTGAAGGGCGATGGGACGGTGCGGAGCGGCGCGCAGGTCAACGGCAATTTCAAGCAGCTACTCGATCTCGAGAAGCAGCTCGTCTTTGGTCTCGCCACCGAGCTCGGCATTCAGCCGACGGAAGCAGAGCGGCAGCGGATCCAGCGTCAGGGGCCGAAGAACCTGGTCGCGTTCCTCGCCTACAGCAACGGACTCGAAGCCCTCGATCGGGGCGATTATCGCGCGGCACTCATGCATTTCAATGCCGCGGTCCGTGCCGATCCGTCGTTCCAGGCGGCGGTTCAGCAGCAACAGGCTGCAGCCGCCGCGCCGGCCGTGCAGGCGGGGGGCGGCGACGTACTGACGGTCGTTCAGGCGGTCCAGGATGTGGCGGCTCCGGCCGAGCCCGCCGCTGAAGGCGCGCTGAAGCAGATCACGGTCGATGTATCGACGACCGTCGGCGACGCCACGGGAGCGAATCCCATCAGCAGCACCGTGTCCAACACCACGCCTGAGAGCCAGGGCATCTCGAGCGTCGTGCAGGCCACAGCGGTCATTCGCATCATCTTCCGCCGTCCGTGACGTCACTCCGCGCCCGCCGTCTCGCCGCAGTGCTCCTTCTTGTGCCCGTCGCAGTCGCCGGGCAGGCCGCGACCACGCTGGCGCGCACGGGTGCGACCTTTGAATCGTACAGCTTCGGCGCCGGGCTGGCGTTCAACCGCATCAGCGAGCTGACGATTCCGATCAGCGTTTCGCAGCGCGTCGGCAGCCGGCTCGCCATCGATCTCAGCACCGCATACGCGAGCGCCTCCGTCAGCGACGCCGGTGGCGGGACGATCACGCATTCGGGCCTGATCGATACCGATCTCCGCGCCACCATCAACATCGTGCCGGGAAAGTTCGTGTTCAACCTGGTCGGGACGATTCCGACCGGCGCCACGGCGGTGGCTGATACGACGATCCCGCTGTTGGGCGCCCTCGCGACCGACCTGCTCGGCTTTACGACGCCCAACTTCGGATCGGGCGGCGGCCTCTCGACCGGGTTCGCATCGGCGTTCCGGATGGGGCAGAACTGGGCCGTCGGCACAGGAGCCAGTTATCGCTACGCCGCGAGCTACGTGCCCGTCCAGGGGGTGAACGAGATGATGCCCGGCGGCGAAATCCGCGGGCGTCTCGGACTCGAAGGACCATTTGGCGCCGGCAAGTATTTCCGCGGCGCGTTCGTGTACTCGATGACTTCCGCCAACGATCTCGGCGGTGGCGAGCAGAGCGTCATCGGCGACCGGTTCCTCGCGTACGCCTCGGTCAGCATGCCGGCCGGTCGCTCCCATCTGACGATGTATGGCTGGGACATGCGCCGGCTGCGCGCGCGCGATTACGACGCGCCGAAGACGGTCGTCGTCCCGCGCGGCAATCTGCTGGCGATCGGCACGCGGCTCGATCGTCCGATGGGCCCCAAGGCCGTCGTCTCACCGCTCATCGAATTCCGTCACGAGCTGACGGGGCCCGGGCCGTCGATGGAGCTGCTCGGCTACCTGCTGCGCGCCGGCAGCGATCTGCGCTACCACCTGACTGATCGGGCGACGGCCGTGCTGCAGGCCCAGATCGCGTTCGGTACGTTGCATGATGAAGGAACGAGCGTTTCTCTCGTGGGCCCGCGTATCAGCGCAGTGATTGAGTGGGCGCGGTGAAAGTTGCAGCCCTGAGCGCGCGATAACCGTTGACGAGATAAAGCACCAGAAAGACCGCGGTCGCCGCGCTGACGCCATACTTCCAGGCTGGTGCTGCCGACGAAGCCGAGAGTAAGCCTTCGATCGTGCCGGCAATCGCGAGAAGCGTCACCACCGCGCCGATCATCTGCGCGGCGATCCTTCCTTCGACCACCAGCGCATCTCTCCGCGTGCGGTCGCCCGGCGCGATCAGCGCCCTGGCCAGGCGAAAGCCCGCGCCGGCTGAAATAAAAATGGCGGTCAGCTCGAGTACGCCGTGGCCGAGAACGAAGGTGAGCAGATAGGAAAGCGCGTGATAGTTCTGAAACAGGCCCATCACGAGACCGAGCATCATCCCATTCGTGAATAGCAGCCACCCCGTCAGCAGGCCACCGGTCATGCCGCCGACGAATGTGCCGAAGGAAACCTGGATGTTGTTCGCGATGATGAACGCAGCCATCTCGGGGCGGTATTCTGTGCGCGTCTCCGCATAGCCGCGACCTTCCGTCACGTTCTCCGCCGCTGCCTCCGCCCGCGAAATCATTTCCGGCGGCAAGAGCTCCTCGGCGAGCGCGGGGCGTTCGCGGATCATCACGTAGCCGATCGCCGCGGGAACCGCGAACAGAAGAAACGCGAGACCGACGTAGAGCCACGACTGGACCACGGCGGCGGGAAAATCGCGCAGGAGGTACTGGGGCAGCGGCGTGCGCTCTTTGCCGCGGGCCCGGTACAGCGCGTTGTGTCCCGCCGTCACCACACGCTCCAGGTACGCGATGACTCTGGGGTCCACCTGGTACGTGCGCGCGCGCGCAAGATCGGCCGCAACTTCGCGGTACTGCGCGGCGAACTCGGGGATCTCACCGGCGGCGAGCGCACCCACTCCCGAGCGTTCCATCCGGAGCGCCGTCGTGCGGAACGCCTCCCATCCTTCGCGTTTCTTCTGGACGAATCGCTCTGCCGGAACTGTGACACGACCGGCGGCACCAGCCTTGGCGCGCGTGGCAAAGCGGCTCCGCCGCTTCCGCTGCTCCTCGCCGAATACCTGAATGAGGTAGGCCTCCCCGTCGCTCGTGCGGCGCGGAATACGCTGCTCGAACCGCCGGACCAGATCGCTCGTGATTCGGACCTGGACCTCGGGAGTCAGGTCGTTGAGCCGGCCCAGGAACCGGTCCAGCAGGCGGAATTCATCTTCCGAGAGCTCCGGTGGCCCGGCGTCGAGTGGCTCCGACGTCCCGGCCTCCTCGGCCGGCAAGGCCGCGCCGAGTGTCCAGTCGGTCGGGTGGTCGCGAACGACGATCGTGCCGGCCGCCATGTCGCCCAAACGCTTGTTGCTGGGATGGAGAAGCATGGAGAGAACGGCCGGCAGGAGCGGCACGGGGACGTAGCAGTCGATGAGGCGCACGAGGTTGCGGACGACGGCAGCCGTGGGGGTAATGGAGCGCCCCGTGTCCATCACCACGCGGATCCCGAGCGCCTGCTTGCCGGGCGTACGACCGCCGTTCAAGGCCTCGAACAGGGTGAAGTACCCCCAGAAGAGGCAGAACATCAGCAGAATCAAGACGGCACTGAACCAGCCCCGTGCGGTCCCACGGGAGAAGAAGTCGCCCGCGACGGTGCTGCCGATGAGTGAGACGCCCAGCAGCGCGAGCATTTGCAGCAACAGGTCCAGCAGCCCGGCCGCTACCCGTGAGCCTACGCCCGCCAGCTCGAACTGGACGTCAACGTGCTCGGGCGTCTCTACGCCGTGGTGCTCTCGGAGGTCGAGGTCTCGCGCGGAGGCCGCCATCCACTCATTTTACCGCCTGTCCCTTCGTGGAGCGACCCATGAACTCGAACATCCGTCCCATGCGGCTGGGCGAAATACTCGACGGGAGCTTCAACATCTACCGGCGCCACTTCGGCCTCTTCATGCGCCTGAGCCTGATCCTGGTATGGCTCCCGACTGCCGCGGGCATCTACCTGAACCTGCGGTTCAGCAACAATCCGTTCGAGGTACTCGCGCTCTTCCAGGAGAACCTGGGCCGCTCGATCGGTTTGACCTTGGCGGCGCTCGTGATCTGGAGCGCCTGCAGCTTGCTGCTCAAGGCAGGGACGATCCGCATCATCTCGGATTCGTATCTCGGCCAGGAGCCGGAGCTCGGCGCCTCCCTGCGGTTCGGCATGGAGAAGATCGTTCCGTTGCTGGTCGTGGCACTGAGCAAAGGGCTGCTGCTGATCATTCTCTACTTCGTGAGCGCGCTCTGCGTCACCCTGCTCTTTTTCATCGGCAAAATCGCGGGGACTGCGCTGGCCGCGCTCATGGCCGTCGTCGGCGTCATCGGCGCGATTTGGTTCGTGGTCTGGGTAGCCTGCGGCTATGGAATTACCACGCCGATCGTTGTGCTCGAGGAGCTGTCGAGCTCTTTCGACGCCTTCGGCCGCTCCTGGGAGCTCACGCGCGACGCGCGCGGCAAGTTGTTCGGCACGGTCGCCGTGGCAGCGCTGATTTCGCAGGCCCTGCCGCAGATCATCGTGGGCGCGATGAGTGCAGCCATGGGCGTTGCCGGCAACACGTCACTACAGCCGGTTTTTGTCGTCTTTGCGTCGCTGCTGAGCATCGTGCTGGCGCCGATTCTGCCGTGCGCTTTCACGCTGCTGTATTACGATCTCCGCGTGCGGCGTGAGGCGTTCGATCTCCAGGTGCTGAGCGCGCAGCTTGGTGGCGGGGCCGAAATTCCGGGGAGCTCAGGGACACGCTGAACGTCGTCCAGCAACCGCCCGCCGCCGATTCATTGCGGCACGTGGTCGGCCAGGTGTTTTCGCGCCCCGAATTCCGGTGGGTGGAGCAGCGTCGCGTCCTGTCGTGGCTTGCGCGCCAGTGGCACCACCTGATGGACTGGCTGAACCGCACCGCAGCGGCACATCCGGTCGGCTTTGATCTCGGGCTCGCCCTCGTCGTCATCGCGCTCGTCGCCTTGATTGTCCACATCGGGTACGTGATGTGGCGCATCGTGCGTCCCGGCGTGCGCACCGGACCTCACACCTCCGGCCTGGGCGCCGGCAAGGTCATGGATGCCGCCGCGCACCTCGCCATCGCCGACAGACTCGCCAGCGCGGGCCGGTACGCCGAAGCCCTTGGCCACCGTTTTCTCGCGCTCGTGCTCGAGCTCGACCGGCGCAAAGCGCTTCGCTTTCATGTCTCCAAGACGCCCGCCGAGTATGTCTGGGAAGCGCGGTTGAGCGAGCAGGGCAAGGCCTCGCTCGCCGACCTGGTCGGCAGTCTGTACCGCTATCTGTTCGCGGCCGTTCCCTGCGATGCCGACGGCTACGCTGCGTTCGGCGCAGCAGCGCAGGAGCTGGTGCGGGGTGCGCATGTCGCACCGGCTTGAAATCAGTGCGGCGATCCTGCTGGCGCTCGCGATTGTGGTCGGGATTTGGGCGGCCGGGCGAAAACCCGGGACTGCCGACTTCGACTTTCGCCGATCGACGTACCTGAGCGGCCCCAACGGCAGCAAGGGACTGCACGAGATTCTCGTGGCTCTCGGCCGGCCATCGGAGCGCCGGCGCACGCCATTGACGACGCTCGCCACCGAGCGCGCGCATCGACCCGCAATCCTCGTCCTGCTCGATCCCGTGATGGAGCTCGAGGATGCCGAGCTCGAGCAGGTTGTGCGGTACGTCCGGACCGGAGGGGCCGTCCTCGCGGCGGGCGACGGAGGCGGGGTGACGGGATGTGCCGGTTGGCGCACGCAATGGGGCGTCGTCGGGGCGAGCGGACGCGACAGCATCGGAGTCCGGGCGCTCGAAACCCCGGTGCAGCTGCCGTCGACGGCGAATGTCCTGGCTCGCATCGTCGTGAAACCCGACAGTGCCGGAAAGATGCCGCTCGAGCGATTGCGGAAGGCGTCGGAGCATGACGACGCTGAGGACCTTCCCGGCGCCTGCAGCACATTGGTCCCATTCGCGACCGATACCGTCGCCATCGCCCTGAACAATCGGCCCGTCATCCTGCGTCTGCGCTATCGCGGCGGCGGCACGATCACGCTCGCGGCGGATCCCGTCTGGTTCACCAATCGCGCGTGGCGCGATACGAACCTTCCGCTCGCATTGTTGCCGCTACTGACACCACGCCCCGAGCGTCCCGGCCGCGTCGCCTGGGACGAGTATCACCAGGGATTCGGATCGGACAGTGAGATCACATTCTCGGGCCGCACATGGGCCTGGCTGCGCGGCAGTCCCGCGGGCTGGGCGATCCTGCAGCTCATTGCGGTCGGGCTCGCGTGGCTCGCGATGACGGCGGTGCGCTTCGGCCCGGCGCGCTCGGTCATCGAGCGCCGACGCCGCTCACCGCTCGAGCATCTCGAAGCGCTCGGCGCCGGACTGGAGAGTGCGACCGACGCCGACACCGCCGTCCAGCGTCTGGCGCTGGGGCTGCGGCGCCGGCTGAGTCGCACCGGAGGCGCCACCCGCGACGGCGATATCCTGCCGTGGCTCGAAAGCCTGGAGCTCGCAATGCGACGGCCGCGGGGTCGTGGCGCCGTCCGCCGGTTACAGCATCTGCTCACTGCACGCGATCGCGATGAGCAACGCGTGCTCGCTGCCGCCCAAGCCGTGGAGGATGTGTGGGAGGAACTGCGTCCCCGCCCGACGCGCAACGGATCGTAGAAGCGCTGCGACGCGTGGTGCTGGGTCAGGAAGCGGCGACGCGCGAAGTGCTCGTCTGCTTGCTCGCGCGCGGTCACATTCTGCTCGAGGGCGTTCCCGGAACCGCCAAGACGCTGCTCGTGCGAACGCTCGGGCTCGCACTCGACGTGCGTTTCGTGCGTATTCAGTTCACGCCGGATCTGATGCCCGCCGACATCACGGGCATCACGATGCTCACCGGCAGCGGGACGCAGCAGTTCACGTTCCGGCCCGGTCCCGTATTTGCCGATCTCGTCCTCGCGGACGAGATCAATCGCGCCCCCGCGAAAACCCAGGCCGCGTTGCTCGAAGCGATGCAGGAACGCACCGTCACGGTCGACGGGCAGAGCCATCCGCTCTCTCCCACGTTCACCGTGTTCGCCACACAGAATCCGATCGAATTTGAAGGAACCTATCCGCTGCCCGAGGCCGAGCTCGATCGGTTCATGGCCAAAGTGCAGATTGGCTATCCGGCGGCCGACGTGGAGCAGGGCATTCTGACGAAGTACGTCGAAGGCTTCGAGGCCGATCGCATCGACACGTACGGCGTTACCCCGGTCATGAATGCGGATGGCCTGCAGCAGCTCCGCCAGTCAGTCGATCAGGTGCGCGTCGAGCCGCGCATCACCGGTTATATCAGCGGCATCGTGCGCGCGACGCGGGAGGCCGCATCGCTGACGCTCGGCGCGAGCCCGCGCGCGGGCGTGGCACTTCTCAAGGCGTCCCGCGCCGCGGCGCTGCTCGAGGGCCGCGACTATGTCATACCCGATGACGTGAAGGCGCTCGCGCCCGCGATCCTGCGGCATCGCGTGAATGTCGCGCCGGAGCTCGAGCTCGAAGGTGTCACCGCGGATCAGGCGTTGAAGGCGATCTTCGATCGCGTCGAGGCGCCGACGGCGTGAACCCGCCGGCCATGCTCCGGGCGGGCGCCGTCATCGCGGCGTTCATCGGACTGTGGTATGTGGTGGGCACGGTCGCCGGTATCCTCTGGACCCGGCGCGCGCTGGTCGTCGCTGGAGTCCTCGCCGCAGTCGGCGTCGCCGGTTTCTGGGTCCCGTGGGGCCTCGACCTCATGCTGCTCGCGGACGTCGTGTTGGTCGCCCTGATCTGGCTGGACGCAACGCTCGCGCAGCATGTGGCCGTCGCGCGGGATCCATTGCCCGCCTTTTCGGTCGGTCACGCCGGCGAAGTGACGTATCGCTGGACCAATCCCTCCAGCCGCCGCGCGCGCCTGCTGATCCGCGAGGTGCGGCCTGACATCCTGGGCGGCGCCCAGCCCGCGCGGACGCTTCGGATTCCACCCCGATCCGTGGGACGCGAGACGGTACCCGTCGTCGCGCGGCGCCGCGGCCGCGAAGCGGGGGGCGCTGGTGGCTTTGTCGTAGACAGCACCGGCCCGCTCGGACTCGGCCGCCACCGCATGCAGGTGCCGCTCCCCTGGGAAGTCGTCGTGTATCCGCCGCTCGTTTCGGTGCGCCTGCGCGCGTCGGTGGCCGAAGCGTTGCGACGGCGCGACGTGGGACTGAAAGCGATTCGGCGGCTGGGCGAGGGGCGGCTGTTCGAATCGCTGCGTGAATGGGTGCCGGGCGACGACCTGCGGCACATCGATTGGAAGGCGACGGCGCGGCGTGCCAAGGTCATCACGCGCCAGTACGAAGCGGAACGGCGCCAGCAGGTGCTGCTCGTACTCGACGCCGGACGCTTGATGACGGCGGAAGTGGCCGGGGGGGGCCCGGGCGGCAGCGGCGTGTCGCGGCTCGATTATGCCGTGCAGGCGGCGCTGGAGCTGGCTTATGCCGCGGCGCAGCACGACGACAACGTCGGGATCATGACGTTTGCCGACGGCGTCCAGCATTTCGTCGCGCCCGAGCGGGGCCGTGCGGGCGTTCGAGGAGTGATGGACGTCCTGGCGGAGGTACAGCCCAAGCTCGTGGAGCCGGATTATCCGGGTGCGTTCCGGTATCTCGCGGCGCGCAATCGCAAGCGCGCGCTCACCGTCCTGTTCACCGACGTGATCGATCGTTTTGCGTCCGATGCGCTCGTCGCGAATGTCGCGACGCTTCGGCCCCGCCACCTGCCGCTCGCCGTCACGCTCCGCAACTCAGAGCTGGACGCGGCCGCCATGCAGCGACCCGCAACGCCGCGCGACGCGTATCGCAAGGCCGCGGCCGAGGAGTTGTTACATGCGCGCGAGGAGGCCCTGGGCCACATGCGTCGCGCGGGCGTGCTGGTGATTGATGTCACACCGGAACGCGCGGCGCAGGCGGTAGTTGCGAAGTATCTCGATCTCAAACGGAGGGGCACGCTGTAAGTCACTTCTGGCCTGACCATCCTGCGCATTGTATGTTCGGACCTCACGTATCTGGACTGGACGGCATGCACGGTCTCCGTCGGGCCACACCTCTCGTGACCATTGCGGCGGCGCTCACTGGCGCCTCCTGCGCCTTCCCAACCGACAAAAGCGATCAGGTCACCGTCAGGCTGACGGCCCCCTCGGGCATCGTCCTGCGCGGGCAGGACGTGTCGGTGTACGCGGAGGCGTTTCGCGTGTCCGGGGCCGACACCCAACCCATCACGAACGTCCAATTCGCGTTCACCACCGGCAGCTCGAGCACCGCGATTATCCAAAACGACGGCGGGGGGTACGCGACTGTCACAGGCGTGAACAGCGGCACTGTCGACATCACGGCCCGCGCCGTGCCCTTCGAGCATGCGCAGCAGGCTGACCTGGTGCTGCGCGTCGCGAATCCGCTCGAGATCGACAGCGTGCGTCCCTCGACCGCACGCTTTGGCGAAGTGTTGACCGTGTATGGCGTCGGTGTCGATTCGATGTTCGTCGCGAGTCTCGGCGGCGTCAACCTGATCGAGTATCCCTTTTCGCGCATCCGCCATGACACGACCGGCCTGGGGCAGATTTCGTTTTGGGTTCCTCCACCGGCGCGCAGCGACTCCCTGTTTTACCTGGGTGCAGGGGTGTTTGGATTCGATAGCGCGATGACGACCGTGCTCAAAGAAGACATTTTCGAGCCCAATGACACGATTCCCGCGGCGATCAACCTGGATCTGGGCGGGCCCTGGCCCGGGACTGCGCTCGGCGGCTTTCTGTTCTTGAATCCCGCGTTGGCGTTCGAGCCGCAGGATCGCGGCGCCGCCGGCGAAGACTGGTTCCGCTTCAGCACGAACGACACGACGCAGTCTCTCACGTTCTTCATCAACTATCCCTCGACGGGCGATACCAGCGCCAGCACGACGCGGACATTCCTGCTCGACTCGCTCGGCTATGTCGCCAACGGCGATCCGACCCTGGATCCGATCGAGAAATTCTTTGGGCGAGATTCGGCCGACTTTATCAGCTCGGATTTCCAGCGGTGCAAAGGCTTCGAGTTCAGCCCGACGCAGGCGCAACGGGAATCGACGACGATCGCGCTCAAAACGCAGCCCGGTCATGCGCTCCACGTCATGACGTTCTTTACGCGCCCGCAGCGCTATGGGCTCGCCGTGTTCCGAGGCTATGTGACCGCCGATCCGCGCATTCAGCCGGACAAGTACGAAGAAAACGACATGTGTCATTATGCCGACAGCATTCCGGGCCAGCCGAACCCGCCGGCGCACATCCACGTCACGACGACCGGCTTCAGCGATACCATGAACATCGACAATCCATTCGAGATCGATTGGTATCGGATCGAAGTGCCGTCGCACTCCGTGGGGGATTCCGTGCTGTTCCGGGTTCGGAGCAGGCCGTTCGCGCCGGCCGCGCGCGACACATCCGATATCGACATCTACGTGGAAACGGTGCCTGGATCGACCGGCAACGTGACTGAAGTCGGGTCGTCCATCAACGCAGGGTCGGCGGAAGACCTGATGTTGAACCTGCCCGCGGGCTCCTACTACGTCGCCGTCGTCGACTACGCCGGCGTGGCGATGCGGTATTCGATGTGCGTTCGCGCAGTCCCGTTGCTCGCGGCCGTTCGGACCTGTTCGCTCATTCTGCCGGGACCAGCGGTGCCCGGCCGTACCAAGGCCCGCCCCCAGGGCGTCGCCCCCGCCACGAACGGTCGCCGCCGCGCGTTCCTCGGGTCGCGTCGCCAGTAGGATGGGAACCGCCGGATCCGCCATGGAATGCCTGAAATGTCACACGCCGCTACCCGACGGTAGCAAGTTCTGCTACGCGTGCGGCGCCGACGTCACCGGCGGCGGCACGATGCGCAGCGATTCGTCCGGGACCGAAGGGTTGATGCAAAAGCTGCAGCGCCTGGTCGAAGGCAAGTACAAAGTCGAGCGGTTGCTCGGCAAAGGCGGAATGGGCGCGGTGTTCCTGGCGCACGACCTGACACTCGAGCGCGAAGTCGCGATCAAGGTTCTGCCGCCCGACATTTCGATGGATGCGCAGATCGTCAAGCGCTTCCAGCAGGAAGCCAAGACGGCGGCGAAGCTCGACCACACGAACATCATTCCGATCTACCGCGTCGAGAGCGACGGCGGCCTCAACTACTTCGTGATGAAGTACATCGCGGGGACGTCGCTCGAGGACGTGCTCGACCAGAAGCAGCAGTTGACGATCGACTACATCCAGCGCGTCCTCTGGGAAGCAGCGTGCGCGCTCGGCCACGCGCACCAGCGCGGCGTCGTGCACCGCGATGTGAAGCCCGCGAACATCATGTTCGACCACGACGGCCGAGTCATGCTGACCGATTTCGGAATCTCGAAGGCGCTGCAGGCGGCGAGCGGGTTTACCGGCACGGGAATGATCATCGGCACGCCGCACTACATGGCGCCGGAACAGGCGAAGGGTGGCGTGGTGGACGGCCGCGCCGACCAGTACTCACTCGCCGTGGTCGGGTACCGCATGATCACCGGCGAGCTGCCGTACACCGGCGATTCGGTCCACACCATCCTCTATAAGCACATCTTCGAGGAGATGCCGCGCATCAGCGCGAAGCGCGAGCTGGTGCCGGAATTCCTGAGTCTCGCGATCGGCCGCGCGATGTCGAAGGAGCCCGACCAGCGGTTCGCGACGATGGAAGAGTTCGCGACGGCGGTGTGGCCCGAGCAGCCCGTCACCGCGCCCAAGCCGGGCGAGAAAACGAAGGGACGCCGACTGCCGCCGGCGCCCGCGCGCACCGCGACGGCGGATGCGCCGACGGAAGTGACGACGGCGCCCACGACGCCGATTCCGCGCGCCGGCATGGCGATTCCAGCCGCGCAGCGGGAACGGTCTCCCCTGGGAATGGTGATCGGAGCCCTTGTCGTCGTGGCCCTCGGCGCCGGCGGATATCTCGCGCTCGGCAGGAAGCCCGCGGCGCCGCCTCCAGCGCCGCAGGCGTCTCAGCCACCGGCACCTCCGCCCGTGGCTGTCGTGCACGACACGGTGCGCGTGGCGGCCACGCCGCCTCCGGCACCAGCACGCCGCCAGTCCGCGCCGCCGGCCGCGCCTGCCGCGCAGGGCTTTATCACCGTCAACTCCGAGCCTCCCGGCACCGTGTTCATCGACGGCCGTGACGTCGGATCGGTCCCGGTGATCGAAGAGCCCGTCTCCGTTGGACGTCACACGATTCGTGTCGAGCGACCGGGCTTCAAGACGAAGACCGAAACGATCGATGTGCCCGCGAATAATCCCGTACGCCGGCGATACGTGCTCGATCCGGAAGGATGAGGCTCATGCACCGCTCGACCTCGTGGTTCGCCGCCCTGGTTCTCGTGCTGCCCGTGATGGGGCAGGCGCAGACGATTCAGAACGCCACCTTGCGTCGCGCGCAGCAGGCGTTCGACAACCTGGATTACCGCCAGGCACTGACCGTGGCGCAGGCGTCGCTGCGCGAGCGGCTCAGTGGATTCGAGCGCGGCCGCGCGTACGAGCTGCTCGGGTTTACCTACTCCGGCATGGATTCGATCCTCAAGGCGGTGGAGGCGTTCAAGCAGGTCGTGCTGATCGAGCCGGAGCGCGACCTCGATCCCAACCGGACGTCGCCCAAGGCGCTCAGCGCGTTCCAGGTCGCGCTCACGCAGATCCTCGTCGTCCGCCAGCTGCGCGTGGACAGCAGCAATTTCATCGGCGGTCAGGGCGCGGTGCCGATCCGGTACATCGTGACTCAGCCGTCGCGTGTCGTCACCCGCATTACGGGTGGGACGGGACCGCTCGCGAGCATGCGGATCGATTCGACGGTGGCGAACGGGCAGGTCAACCTTCGCTGGCCGGCGCGCCTGCCGAGTGGCGATCCGGTGCCGGCCGGGAATTACAACGTCGTGGTCGAGGCCACCGTCGGCCAGAACAACTTCTCCACTTCGCAGCCGATCCGGATCACCCACGGCGCGGTCGACACGCTGGAGCATCTGACCAGTCTGCCCGGGTACACCTACTTACCGGAGACTGAGGTCCCGCCGAAGAGCTGGAAGCCGCTCGGTCTCGCGCTGGTGTATTCGGGCGTGGCGCTTGCCGGCACCTCGGCGCTCTCGCACGGCGAACTCGGCTCACCCTCGATGCGTGAGGGAGCCGTGATCGGCGTCGGGATCGCGACGGCCGGATTCGTCATGACCCTCAAGAAGCCGGCGCCTCAGCCCGCCCGCGGCAGCATTCTCTACAATCAGCTGCTGCGTGAACAGATCACGCGGCGCAACACGGAGATCGCGCAAGAGAACACCCGCCGGCGCCAGCAAGTGGCGGTGACGGTGACACCGCTGCCGCGGACCGGAGGCGGACGATGAAAGCCCTCGCGGTGGCGCTGCTCCTGTTCTGGCCGGTGGGACTCGCGGCGCAGCATGTCACCATCGGTCCGCAGATCGCCTTTGGCGACTATCGCGAGGTTTCGTCTGCGCTGCATTATCGCGGGAACGGCCTCGCCGCAAAGGCGACGGTGGAATGGAAGAAGCTGTCCGCCGACGTCGTGCTCTCGAAGGTGAAGTACAAGCCTACGGAATCGAACAGCGGAGCCAGCGAGTTCGATGCATCCGAAATCGACGTGCGGATGCGCTACTACATCCGCGGTCCGTTCTCGGCCGAGGTCGGGTTCATGAACCGGAAGGCCGATCCGGAGTTCGAGGCCCAGTCCGTGGGCGCGGTCACGCTCGGCGCATACATGGGATATCTGCTGGGTCCAGGCGTGCACATGTCATTGAACGGCGGATTGTTGTTCGGCGCGAAGTACTCCGGCGGGGGTACGACCGCAGGACTCGGTGCGGTGCAGCTCGGCCTCGGGCTGACTGTGGACGCGCTCAAGGGGCGCATGAAGGTCACCGGCGACTACGGATTCCAGACCTTCGCGCGGACGGTGGACAACGGCAGTGGGCCGTTGGATGCGCCGATCCAGCAGTCGCTCGGCAGGGTGGGGCTCGCGATCGCTTTCTAGTACTGAGTGCGCCAGCCGCGATTCGAACGCGGGACCTTCGGCTCCGGAGGCCGACGCTCTATCCAGCTGAGCTACTGGCGCGCGAGGGCCGTAATCTATTCACCGACGTGGCGGCACGGTACTCTCATTGCACCGTCAACACGCCCCGCAGCCTGATATCTCGCGACGAGCTTCCCACCAGGATCCGAAAATCACCCGGCTCGACCACCCAGTGCATCGCCTGATTGAGCAGTCGCAGGCGCTCCGGACCGAGCCGAAACACGACCTCGCGTTCTTCGCCCGGTGCGAGCTGGACTCGCGCGAACCCCGCCAGCGCCATCACCGGCCGAGCGACCGTCGCGAGCTCGTCGTGCACGTACAACTGCACCACCTCCGCGCCGGCACGTGCGCCCACGTTCTTCACCCGGCACCGCACGGTCGCGGTTCCCGTGGGACCAAGTACCGCCGGCTCGATCGTAAGCCCTGAATAGGCGAACGAGGTGTAGCTGAGACCGTAGCCGAAGGGAAGCAGCGGCTGTCCGGTGCCATCGACATAGTCATCACCGCGGCCGGTCGGCCGGTGGTTATAGACGAGCGGCAGCTGGCCTTCGCTCCGGGGAAAGGTGATCGGGATTCGGCCGCTTGGATTCACGTCGCCAAACAGCACCTCGGCGACCGCCTGGCCGCCGACCTCGCCCGGATACCACACATCAATCACCGCGGCGACGTTGTCCAGCCAGCGACTCATGGTGATGGCACTTCCGCCGACCAGGACCACGACGACCGGTGTGCCCGTCGCGGCGACCGCAGCGATAAGCCCCTCTTGATGCCCGGGCAGGGCGAGCGAGGACCGATCGCGGAATTCTCCTTCTTCTATTCCGGCGACCACTACGGCGACCGCGCTGTGCCGCGCCAGCGCCACGGCGCTGTCGATTGCGGCTCGCCAGTCATCCTTCATGCCGGCATCCCAGATGAGCTGCACATGTCCCGGGCCTGTCGTTTCGTAATACTCGAGCCGGAGATCATATGAACGACCCGGTTCGAGCCGTACGTCGCTGAGTCGTACGTCGTATGACCGTTTGTGCCAGTCATCGATCAGAAGTTTGTCATCCACGTATAGCCGGTATCCGTCGTTGCCGGCGACGCCGATGTGGTGAACACCTGCCGCCGGAACAGTGATTCGCCCGGTCCAGCGAACTGAGTACCAGTCGAACGGCAACCCGCGCGCGGGACCGCTCAGGGTCCAGTGGAAGTCGATGCGCGGATCGACACGGGTGAGTACGGCGGTCCCGGCGAGATTGGGATTGTCGAAATACTCGCCGCTCATCCCGCTTTCGAACTGGGTTGCTGGAATGACCTCGTACTCCAGGATAATGCGTCCGGGACCAGCCGCGTACCGTATGGCCGCCGACGGGAGCGCTGCCCGCAAGCCGTCGAGGATGGAAACCGGCCGATTACCAGGACCACTGTAGCCACCCAGCCGCGCCTCGACGGCATCGGTGCCGATCACGGCGATCGAGGGCACGGAACGGGCAAGCGGAAGGACATCGCGCTCGTTCTTGAGCAACACGATCGATTCCCGGGCCGCCTCGAGCGCGAGTGTGCGGTGCGCCGGATTCCCGTTCCAGTAGTCGGCGCTGTCGGGGTTCACATACGGATGATCGAACAGGCCGAGCTGGAATTTGGCGCGGAGGACGCGGGCGACGGCGGAGTCGATCACGGAGACGGGAATCAGCCCGCGCCGGAAGGCGTCGTAGTACGGACGATGTTGTTCGTACGACGTCTGGAAGATCACATCGAGTCCCGCGAGCAGGGCGTGCTGCGCCGCGGTCGCCGTGCTGGACTCCGTGTGTTGCAGCACGGTCGGGCCACCGGTGGCCGCCGCATCGGAAATGACGAAACCCTTGAAGCCCCAGGCACGCCTGAGCTGGTCAGTGAGGAGCGCGCGGTTTTGCGTGGCGGGAATACCGTTGACGGCGTTGTACGCCGACATCACCGAACGCGCGTGTCCTTCCCGAATGGCGCTCTCGAACGGCGGGAAATGGATTTCCTCCAGGGTGCGGCGGTCGAGCTCGATCGGATAGCTGTCTCGGCCTCCTTCACCCACATTCGCGACGAAATGCTTGGGTGTCGCGATGACGCCGGCGCGCTCGAAGGCCGCGACGAATGTCTTTCCCATGCTCGCGGTGAGGTAGGGATCCTCGCCGTACGTCTCTTCCACGCGTCCCCAGCGCACATCGGTAGCGATGTTGATGACGGGAGAGAGCACCTGCCGGACGCCGCGGCTCCGCGTTTCGCGCGCGATGGCCATGGCGACCTGACCGACGAGCGCCGTGTCCCAGGTTGCGGCGAGCGCGATCGCTTGCGGAAACACCGTGGCGCCCGGCCGCATGAGCCCGTGCACCGCTTCGTCGAACGGGATGATGGGAATGCCCAGGCGCGTGCGCTCGACGAAATAGCGTTGGATTGCATTGATGCGCGCAGCGTGATTGCGCGAGCTGCTGTCGGCGGCGGCGACTTGCAGTCCGAACACGCCGTGCGAGTAGTCATTGGACGAATCGTCCAATGCACCCGGAAGCATGAACAGTTGCCAGAACTTGTCTTCGAGGGTCATGCGTCCGAGGAGCTCGCGGACGCGTGTTTGCGCGGCGGCGCTCGTGGAGAGATAGAGCGCGACCGCGAGTGCTTTACAAAATCGGGGCGAGAGGATTTGAACCTCCGACCTCCTGGTCCCGAACCAGGCGCGCTAACCGGACTGCGCTACGCCCCGTGAAATGCGCCCAGGAAGACTCGAACTCCCAGCCTCTTGATCCGTAGTCAAGCGCTCTATCCAGTTGAGCTATGGGCGCGATGGGCGGTACAAGACTCGAACTTGTGACCTCCACGATGTCAACGTGGCGCTCTAACCAACTGAGCTAACCGCCCGACCTCGAGACGCACAAGACGCCGAGCCGCTGAGCGGACGCTGAGGTATGAGACCTGAGGGGTGATGCGTGCCGCCTCGTCACTCGCCCCTCGTACCGCTCAGCGTCTTCGGCGTCTCGGCGTCTTTTTTGTTGAAATAGCGGGGGTGGGATTTGAACCCACGACCTCCGGGTTATGAGCCCGGCGAGCTACCAGACTGCTCCACCCCGCGTCGATGTGTCCCGGTTTTCGTATCGCCTTGGAGAGCGGGAAACGGGACTCGAACCCGCGACCCCAACCTTGGCAAGGTTGTGCTCTACCAACTGAGCTATTCCCGCGTTTGCCTGACGCCCTAATGTAACCGCACCATAACGACTTAGACTAGGCGTCCGGCCTCCCGACATGGAGGCGAGGGGGATCGAACCCCTGACCTCGTGAATGCCATTCACGCGCTCTCCCAACTGAGCTACGCCCCCCGTATATTCCCGCCCCCAAAAGGGCTCTAGCCGCCCGGCGGGAACACGGCATCTTATCGGCGCGTTGAAGGCGTGTCAAGCGATTTCACGCTTGTTCCATGAACATTTTTGTAGCCCCTGCGTACTAAAGAGCACCCATTTAGGGCGACCCAATGCCTCGCACTCGTAAGAAACTGAAAGCAGCCGCTCCGGAAGCCGCACCCAAGGCTCAGCCTGACCGCCGCGTCGCCAAGCGCCGCGGTGGGCGCCGGCGCCGCGGGCTGCTTACGGGTCTAGGGTCTCACGAGCACGAGCGCGACATCCTCGACCAGTACCTGCACGAGGTCTCCAAGACTCCACTGCTCACGCAGAAGGAGGAGATCGCGCTCGCGCGCAAGGTGCGCGCCGGCGATCAGGAGGCGATGCAGGAGCTCGTGAAGCGCAACCTCCGGTTCGTGATCTCGGTCGCGAAGAAGTATCAGAACCGCGGGCTGCCGCTCACCGATCTCATCGGCGAAGGCAACGTCGGGCTGCTCACCGCCGCCCGCAAGTTCGATCCCGATCAAGGCGTGAAGTTCATTTCGTACGCCGTGTGGTGGATTCGCCAGGCGATCCTCGCTGCGCTCGCGCGGCAGGGCCGCACGGTCCGCGTGCCGCTGAACCGCACCGCCGACCTGTCGCGCATCGTGCGCACGGCGGAGTATCTGCGCCAGACGCTGCGGCGCGAGCCGACGCCCGAAGAGATCGCGGACGCGACCAAGCTGTCGCTGGAGGTCGTGCAGTCGCTGGCCGCGCTGAACACGGGCGATGTCCGGCTCGATGCGCCCCTCGATCCTGACGGCGATCGTTCGCTGATCGAGCGCTTCATCGCCGAAGATCTCCCGGATACGGAAGATCAGGCGATGGATCGCTTCCTGTCGGATGAGATCGAGCAGGCGCTGAACACGCTGCAGCGGCGTGACGCCAAGGTGCTGCGGCTGTACTTCGGTCTCGACGGCGGGCGCGAGCACACGCTCGAAGAGATCGGCGGCATGCTCGGCGTCACTCGGGAGCGCGTCCGGCAACTGCGTGACCGCGCA
>Ga0134079_10000083_pt1 | contig 21398 bp, 18 predicted proteins | sample 15_taG_2_FD_119770 | JGI IMG/M metagenome (GOLD analysis project Ga0134079, IMG submission 119770) | Grasslands soil microbial communities from the Angelo Coastal Reserve, California, USA - 15_D_Rain_40cm_2_09182015 | ecosystem: Environmental > Terrestrial > Soil > Grasslands ...
AAGGGGTCGCCTGAGGGCGACCCCCTTTCGCGTACGGTACTCTCATGCGACCGTTCGCCCGATGAAAACGTGCCTCGTCTGCGTCACCCTCGCGACGGTCCTGGCATGCCAGCCCGTCGATCGCCGCCGTTCGTCGCCCCAAGCGTCGGAGACCACTGACACGCCGGCGGCCATCGCCGCGCCGACCTCGCAACCGCAGGTCCCCCCGCCGGTCACTTCGACGTCTGGGGGGGGGGCGACGAAGGTAGGAACTGTCGTCGGGTTTCTCACGCCCGAATCGGTGCTGTCTGATTCCGCCCAGGACATCTACCTCGTCTCCAACATCAACGGCGGCCCGCTGACGAAAGACAACAACGGCTTCATCAGCCGCGTGCGGCCCGATGGCGCGATCGAGGTGCTGAAGTTCATCGAGGGCGGCCGGGGCGGCGTGACCCTCAACGCGCCCAAGGGCCTCGCGGAGCTCGGCGACACGTTGTGGGTGGCGGACATCGACGTCGTGCGCGCATTCAACGCGCGCACGGGCGTCCCCCTGGACAGCGTGAAGCTCGACAGCCTGGGGGCGGTGTTCCTCAATGATCTCGCAATCGCACCCAACGGCGCGATCTACGTGACCGATACCGGAATCCGGTTCGACGACGTCGGCAACATTCTCCACCCGGGGCCGGATCGCGTGTTCCGGATCGGGCCGGATCGCAAGGTCACCGTTGCCGTGCGCGGCGACACGCTCGGCCGGCCGAAGGGCATCACGCTCGACGCCGCGGGTCGCCGCTTCATCATCGTGCAGTACGGCGGCAAGGCGGTGATGGCATGGAAGCCGGGCGACCGCGCGCCGAGCGTCGTCGCGCGCGGGGTCGGCGGATACGATGGCGTCGAGATCGTCGGAGGCAAGATCGTCGTGTCGAGCTGGACCGACTCCTCGATCACGCGGTTCGACAGCACGCAAGGTACGAAGATCATCAGCGGCGTGCCGAGCCCGGCGGACATCGGGTATGACGGAAAACGAAACCGTCTGCTCGTGCCGATTCTTACCGGGAATCGCGTGGAGATTTGGCAGCTGCAATAGGCTCGCGACAAGGCGCGCTAGTTGAGCGCAAACGGAACAGTCAGTCACGCCATCTTGATGACGTGCATCACGCCGCGCCGGGCTGCCCGCGCGGCGTGCGTTACTTCGACCGCGATCCGGGGTTCTTCTAGAGACAACCAACCGAGGAGGTCGCGATGCGCGAATCCTCCCTGCAGAGTCTTTACCAGCGCCGCTGCGTGTTGCTGAACCAGTTGAGCGCCGCGCTCGGCGGTCGCGTGGTCGCGTTGTGGCGCGTCGCAAGCGGCGGGCTGGCCATGACGGAAGCCGTCAGCCGGCCACAACCGCCCGGGGGTGCGGTCGAGTTCGACCTCGGCGGCATCCTGCGCCGCTGGGGTCGAGTGGCGCTCCCCCAAAGTCTGTGGGTCGGCTGTCGCGTCGGCGACGATCGCTGGCACGTGGCGGCCGTCCGTGGTGACCCACCGCCGCCCCCGCCGGCCGGCCTGGAGCGCCGCAGCCCCGAGCGGCTCGTCATAGAGCTCGGCGGCCTGTGCCTGGGTGCTCATGAGCGGGCCTGGATGGCCGTCGATCAAGCCACGGTCTATCTCTGTTCCGCGCTCGACCTGCTCGAGACGTGCCTGGGGCGCATCCGCACGACGGACGGCCTTTCAGCCCATGGCCGCGCCCACATTCTCGCCGACCTGGCCGGCGTCGCCGACGTGCTCAACGATGCGCTGCGGGCCTAGATCGCCGGCTCCTGCTGCGTGAGACAGTGAATCGTGCCGAGGCCCCAGACGAGATCGCCGGCGTGAACGCCGACCACCGGACGATCACGGAACAGGTCTGAAAGAATGCCCAGCGCGATTCGGTCCTTGGGATCGTTGAACGTGGGGACGAGCACCGCGGCATTGGCGACGTAGAAGTTGGCGTAGCTCGCTGGTAGGCGAACGCCATCGAAGTACAGCGGGGCGGGCATGGGGAGATCCACGATCTCGATGCTCGCCCCGCGTTCCAGATGCATCCCCTGCAGGCGTTCCCTGTTCTCCCGCAGCGGCTTGTAGTTCTCGTCCTGCGGGTTGTCCTCACGACACAGCACGACCGTGGTCGGGTTCACGAAGCGGCACAAATCATCCACGTGTCCATGGGTGTCGTCGCCGGCGATCCCCTTCCCGAGCCACAGCGTGTTCGTGATGCCGAGTGTCTCGCGAAATACGTTTTCGATCTCGTAGCGCGACAGGCCCGGATTGCGCGTCTGCACGACTGGATCGAGCAGACACTCCTCGGTCGTCAGCAGCGTCCCGCGCCCGTTGATGTCGATGCTGCCACCCTCGAGCACGATCCTGCCATCGGTCAGCGGGAGCTTGAGCAGCTTCGCCGCGCGCTCGGGAATCAGCGCGTCCTTCTTCCAGTCTTTGTATTTCGCCCACGCATTGAAGCGAAATCGCACGATGGCCAGCGCGGAATCCCTGCGAACGAAGATCGGCCCGAAATCGCGCGTCCAGCCGCGGTTCGTAGGAAAGCGAAAAAAATCGACACGCGCGCGATCGACACCAACTTTTTTCAGGACTCGCGTTGCCTGCGCTTCGTGCGCGGCCGAGTTGACGAGAATCCGGACGACCTCGCCGGGCGTGAGCGCACGCACGATTTCGCCGTAGACCCATGGAATCGGAGCAAATTTGCCTGGCCAGTCGCTGGTGTTATGCGGCCAGCCGAGCCAGGTCGCCGCGTGGGGTTCCCACTCGGCGGGCATGCGGAGCGCGCTAATCGGTCAGAAACCGGTGCTGAATGCCGCTGTACGCATCCGTGCGCCGGTCGCGCAAAAACGGCCAGTGGCGGCGCACCTCTTCCACGCGTGTGAGATCCACGTCCGCCAGGACGAGGGCCTCGTCCTTGCCGGCTTCTGCCACTACGACACCGAACGGATCGCACACGAACGAGTGCCCCCAGAACTGGATCCCATCTCCCTGGCCGCCGAGCCGCTCGAGCCCGACGCGGTTCACCGCGGCGACCCAGCAGCCGTTGGCGATGGCGTGGCTCCGCTGGATCGTCTTCCAGGCGTCGAGCTGCTGCTCGCCGTACTTCTCCTTCTCGGCCGGATGCCAGCCGATGGCCGTCGGATACAGCAGGATGTTCGCGCCCTGCAGCGCGGTGAGGCGCGCGCCTTCCGGATACCACTGGTCCCAGCAGACCAGCGTCCCGATCGGGCCGACCTTGGTATCGAACACGCGGAATCCCAGATCTCCGGGGGTGAAATAGAACTTCTCGTAGTACGCGGGATCATCGGGGATGTGCATCTTGCGATAGATCCCCTTGACCTTCCCGTCGGCGTCGAGCACAGCGGCGGTGTTGTGATACAACCCGGCGGCGCGGCGCTCGAACAGCGACGCCACGATTACGACGCCGTTCTCCCTCGCAATCTTGCCGAGCGTTTCCGTGGTCGGACCGGGGACCGCTTCGGCGAGATCGAATAGGGCGTGGTCCTCCCGCTGGCCGATGTAGAGCGTGCGGAACAGCTCCGGCAAACAGACCAGCGTCGCGCCCTGCTGGGCGGCCTCGCGAATTCGCGCGACCGCCTTCGCGAGGTTCGCTGCGGGATCGTCACTCATGCTCATCTGGACGAGCCCAAGCTTGAACTTCGACGGCAGGGGGGGCGTCATGGGGGGAAGGCTACCACGATTGTTCGCAGGCTGAAACCCCGAGGGCGACGCCCCGGGGTCAGCCCACGCGAGCTATCTCAGAACGCTTTGCTCGCCGACAGCACGAACCTCGGCACCGCGCGCAAACGACTCGACGACCACGCTGCCACCGAGGGATCCTCCCGAACCTGCCAGGGTGCCCAGATCCGTGCCGAGATACGCCTCTTCGCCATGCTGGCTCAGATCGAGTCCGGCGTTCTCCTCCGCCAGGTCTGCCCGCGCGCCGATCGTAGCTTGCACGAGAGCAAGAATGCCCAGCGTGCCGAGCGCGGCGATGGCGACCGTAGCAACAATAGCGAGCAGCTGAACTCCCATCTGCCCGGCATTCCCCGCAAGCAGGCCGTCGCCGCCGGCGGGGTTCACGAGTTTCGTGGCGAACACGCCGGTCAACAGGGCGCCCGCGATTCCGGCCATGCCGTGGCAGGAGAACACGTCGAGCGCGTCGTCGAGCTTCGTGCGGGACCGAATCTGGATAGCCGTATAGCTGACGCCGGCCGCGAGCACACCGATCGCGAGCCCGGCCAACGGGGTTACGTATCCAGCGGCCGGCGTGATGCCGACGAGACCGACGACGAGACCGGTTGCCGCGCCGACCGCCGTGACCTTGCCGGTGCGTATCAGGTCGAGCCCCGCCCAAGTGACGAGGGCCGCGGCCGCTGCGGTATTCGTGTTCACGAACGCGAGCGCCGCGAGCCCGTTCGCCGCGAGTGCCGAGCCGGCATTGAAGCCGAACCAGCCAAACCAGAGCAGGCCGGCGCCGAGCAGTACCAGCGGGACGTTGTGCGGCGCAATGGGAACACGGCGGTAATCGCGCCGTGGCCCGAGGAACCATGCGGCGACGAGCGCGGACACACCGGCGCTGATATGGACGACGGTGCCGCCCGCGAAGTCCAGCGCACCACGCTTCAGCAGCCACCCACCGGAGCCCCACACCCAGTGCGCCAGCGGGTCGTAGATCAACGTCGCCCAGAGGATCAGGAACACGACGTAACCTCGGAAGCGCATCCGCTCCACGATCGCGCCTGAAATGAGCGCGGGGGTGATGATGGCGAACATTCCCTGAAACATCGCGTGCGCCTGCAGCGGGATCGTCCCCGAATACGTCGGATTGGGCTCGAGCCCCACATGATTCAGACCAAACCACGACAGGCCGCCAAACCACGGGTTGCCTGGACCGAACGCGATGGAATATCCGAACAGCATCCATTGCACGCCGATCACACCGAGCGCGACTACGCTCATCATCATCGTATTCAGCGCGTTCTTGGGGCGCACGAGGCCCCCGTAAAAGAACGCGAGGCCCACGGTCATCAGGAGCACAAGCGCGCTCGAAACCAATACCCAGGCAGTATCCCCCGCAGAGATCGTGGCCTGGGTCACGCGGCACCGCCAATCCCTGCAGCGTTAATGGCCGCGCGTTGGATCGCGTCGGCATTGACGGCGGTCAGAGCGGCGTTGTCCACCTCACCGGTGCGAATGCGGATCACTCGCTCGATCGGCTGTATGAAGATCTTTCCGTCGCCCACTTCGCCTGTGCGCGCCGCGGAGAGAATCGCCTTCACACACGGTTCGACGAACGGCTCGGAGCAAACCATTTCGATTTTGACCTTCTCCTGGAATTCCATCACGAGCGCCGTGCCGCGATACTGCTCGAACCGCTCGTGCTCACCGCCGTGCCCGCTGACGCGGCTCAGTGTGATGCCGGTGACGCCGGCGCGAAACAGCGCCGCTTTGACCTCAGGGACACGATCGGGGCGAACGATTGTCGTAATGAGCTTCATGCACGGCTCTCCGTCGATTGGAGGTGAACCACGGGGGACACGGATTCGATCACCGCCGGTGGAGGCGGCGCGACCTTGCGGAAGAGTGCGCGGGACGCTTCCCACTGCCCGAGAATCAGGCGCGCGCGCGCGCTGCCGGTCTTGTGGAAGTGCTGCTGGATCAGCTTGCGCAGCACGCGTTCGTCCATGGAATTCAGGCCGCTGATGGCGACCATCTCGAGATTGCAGCGTGCTTCGAGCTCGACGCGCTCGTCCAGCACGTAGGCGATGCCATTAGACATGCCGGCGGCGAAGTTGCGCCCTACGGATCCCAATACCACCACGACGCCACCTGTCATGTACTCGCAGCAGTGGTCGCCCGCGCCCTCGATCACCGCCACGGCGCCGGAATTCCGCACCGCGAAACGGTCGCCGGCGCTGCCCGCCGCGAACAGCCGGCCGGACGTGGCGCCGTATAAGGCGGTGTTACCCAGCAACGCGTGAAAGCCGGAGGCGTACGCGGCGCCGCGGAACGGCCGGATGACGATCTCGCCGCCGCACAACCCTTTGCCAACGTGGTCGTTGGCCTCGCCCTCGAGATGCAGATGCATGCGAGGCAGCGTGAACGCGCCAAAGCTCTGCCCCGCGCTGCCGCGGAACCGCAGCCGCAGCGGCGTGCCGGGCCCCTGGTTGCCGTACTCGCGCGCCAGGTCGCCCGCGATCCGCGCACCGACGGTGAGGTGATGGTTGCCGATCGTGAAGACCTTCGGCGCCGCATCCTGTTGCGCGAGAATCTCCGCATCGAGCGAAACGATTCCCGGGCGCGTATTCCGTTCCACCGTCCGGCGCCGCGATTCCCCGGTGCTCGCCGGTGACGTCAAAATCGCCGAGAGATCGAGCAGGCTGGAACGCGGCGTCTCGGCGCGTTCGACGCGCTGCAGCAGCTCCACGCGGCCGATGAGATCGTCCATGCGGCGCACGCCGAGCGAGGCCATGATGCGCCGCACGTCCTCCGCGATGAACGTGAAGTAGGCGATCACCTGCTCGGGTGTGCCTTTGAACTTGGCGCGCAGGTCTGGCCGCTGGGTGGCGATCCCCGTGGGGCACGAGTTCAGGTGACACTGCCTGGCCATCGCGCACCCGAGCGCCACGACAGTTGCGGTCCCAAACCCGAATGCCTCCGCGCCGAGCAAGGCGGCGATCACGACGTCGCGCCCGGTGCGCAGGCCGCCATCGACGCGCACCTCGATGCGCTCACGCAGCTTGTTGCGCACCAGAATCGCCTGTGTCTCTGCGAGGCCAAGCTCCCACGGCGACCCGGCGTGCTTGATCGACGACAGCGGTGACGCGCCCGTCCCGCCGTTGTGTCCCGAGATGAGCACGTAGTCGGCGTACGCCTTCGCCACGCCGGCGGCGACGGTGCCGACGCCGGCTTCCGCGACGAGCTTCACCCCGACGCGTGCGTTGGGGTTCACCTGCTTCAGATCGTGGATCAGCTGCGCGAGATCCTCGATCGAGTAGATGTCGTGGTGCGGCGGCGGCGAGATGAGCGAGATCCCGGGTACCGCATGCCGCAGGCGGGCGATGAGGTCAGTGACCTTGTGGGCGGGGAGCTGGCCGCCTTCACCAGGCTTCGAGCCTTGCGCGATCTTGATCTCGAGCTCGTCGGCGCGAACGAGGTACGCTGTGGTGACGCCGAACCGCCCGGAAGCCACCTGCTTGATCCGGTTGTCCGCACGATCGGCGTCGGCGCGCGGGCTGTACGTGGCCGGGTCCTCTCCGCCTTCGCCTGAGTTCGAGCGGGCATGGATCCGATTCATTGCGATGGCGAGCGTCGTGTGGGCCTCGGGCGACAAGGCGCCGAGCGACATCGCGCTGGAAATGAATCGGCGCCGTATGTCTTCGACTGGCTCGACCTGGGCGAGGGGTATGGGAGTCCCGGCCTTGAAATCCAGGAGGTCGCGCGGACCCGCGGGCGCGCGCGCGCGCGTCCCCTCGGCGAACCCGGCGTACTCGCCGTGCTGCACCGCGCGCACGAGCGGCGGGGACCAGCCATGATCCTCGCCGTCGCGGCGGTAGCGCACACGCCCGTGATCGGGCAGCGGGGGCGGAGGCGAGCTTCCCAGCGCGACACGGTGACGCGCCAGCACGTCTTCCGCGATCTCATTGAATCCGATGCCGCCGATGATCGACGCCGTGCCGGTAAAGCAGCGCTCGATCACTTCAGGGCCGAGGCCGATGGCTTCGAAGATTTGCGCGCCGGCATACGACTGGAGCGTCGAGATCCCCATCTTCGACAGAATCTTGAGCAGTCCCTTCTCGGCGGCGCCGCGGTATTTCTCGCCTGAGGACTGGGCGTCGCGCAGGGCCTGCAGGGCGAGCCAGGGATGCACTGCTTCGGCGCCGTAGCCGAACAACGCGGCGATGTGGTGCACGTCCCAGGCATCGCCGGCCTCAGCGACGAGTCCGACGCGGATGCGCTGCCGCGCCTCCACCAGCCGCTGGTGAACCGCGCCGATCGCGAGCAACATGGGGATGGGTGCGCGCGTCTTGTCCGCGTCACGGTCGCTGATGACCAGAATTGTGGTGCCCCCTCCGCTGCCGCGCCGGACGGCGGCCACGGCATCGCCCGCCAGCTGCTCCAGCGCCCGTTCGAGCTCGGCGGGGCCTGCCGCCGCGTCCCAGGTCGCGCTGAGCGTCGTGAGCTGGGCTCCTCCAGCGCGTCGCAGCGCCGCCATGTCCTCCGCGAGGAGCACCGGATGCTCGAGCCGCAGCAGGGTCTTGCCGCCGGGACCCTGCGCCAGGAGCGAGCCGCGCCGGCCCAGGTACATCACGAGCGACATCACGCGTTCTTCGCGCAGCGGATCGATCGCGGGATTGGTCACCTGCGCGAACCGTTGGCGCACGTAGGCGTACACGCTCTGCGGCAGGCGAGACAGCGGCGCGATCGGCGTGTCGTCGCCCATGCTCCAGATCGCGTCCTTGCCTTCGGCCGACATGGGCGAGATGACGAACTTCAGATCCTCATGGCTGTAGCCGAACGCGTGCTGGCGCGCCGTCAATTCTTCCGCGGGGAGCACGGGGCCAAGGGGCGCGACTTCCGTCGGCAGGTGTCGAATGGTCCGCGCTGTCCAGCGGCGGTACGGGCTGCGCTGGGCGACCTCGAGCTTGGCGTCCGCGCTCCGAAGCACGACGTTGCGCAGCGTATCCACGATGAGCAGCTCGCCGGGGCCGAGCCGTCCGGACTCCACGACAGCGGCGGGATCCAGGTCCACGATTCCGACTTCCGAGCCCGCGACCACCACGTTGTCGCGCGTCACCTTGTAGCGGCACGGCCTCAGGCCGTTGCGATCGAGCGCGGACCCGGCGACCACGCCGTCGCTGAACGCGAGCGCGGCCGGCCCATCCCACGGCTCCATCAGGCCGGCGTGATACTCGTAGAAGCTCCGCAGCGCCGGATGCATGTCCGGAACGCGTTCCCACGCCTCCGGAATCAGCATCATGAGCGCATGCACCGGATCGCGGCCGGAGCGGACCAGCAGCTCGAACGCGTTGTCGAGGCTCGTGGAGTCGCTGCCGTCCGCCCAGATGACCGGTTTCAGCTGCTCGACGTCCTTCTCCCACACCGGCGCGGCGAGCGCCGGCTCGCGCGCGAGCATCGCGTTGCGATTGCCCCACAGCGTGTTGATCTCGCCGTTGTGCGCGAGCATTTGGAACGGCTGCGCCAGCGGCCAGCTGGGCAGCGTGTTGGTCGAGTAGCGCTGGTGGAAGACGGCGATGCCGGTCTCGTACAGCGGCGAGCGCAGGTCGGCGTAGAAATGGGGCAGCTCCGTGCCGACGAGCAGTGCCTTGTACACGACGGTGCGGCAGGAGAGCGAGCAGACGAACAGGGACAATCGCGCGCTCGCGGCGCGGCGCTCGATGACCCGGCGCGCGAGGTAGAGGCGACGCTCCCACGCCTGCGCGTTCGCGGGGCCGGACGGCGGCCCGACGAACACCTGGCGAATGGCCGGCTGGCTCTGGGCGGCGAGCGGGCCGAGCACGCTTTGATCGACGGGGACGACGCGCCAGCCGAGCACCGACATGCCGAGGCTGACCAGCACCGTTTCGATGAGGTCGATGGCGATGTCGCGCGCGTTATCGGCCGCGGGCAGGAAGAACATGCCGAGGGCGACGCGCTCTACCGGCCCGACGCCCAGGAGGCGGTGCGGGATCTGGGTGAGCACGCCGGCGCCGTCGCCGGACTTGTCATTGGACGCCGCGCCGCGGTGGGCGAGGCGGGCGACGGCGGTCAGCGCCATCGACAGGATCTCGCGGTTGCGCTCGCCGTCGGCGCGGGCGACGAAGCCGACGCCGCACGCGTCGCGCTCGCGCCACGGGTCGAGCAAACGAAAAGCCCGCTCTTGGGAGGGAGCGGGCTGGTTGGGTTCTGGTCGTTTGATCACGCTATCGAGCCCCGCCGCTCCCTGGAGAGGGTCCGTCGTTAATATTCGCCAGCGGTAGGTGAATCGTATGTTTATGCATTAGGTAACATAAATATGCGGTGGGGTTCGGAATTGTGCAAGGGGTGGCACGGTGTTGGATGGAGTAGGGGCGCAGCATGCTGCGCCCCTACTGTTCACCTCACCCCTCACCCTACGAGAATTGGTTCGACTGGCTGGTTGTAGCGGTAGATTTTGCCGGCGTAATTGCGGAGAATGATTTCCTTCTCTGTCAGCTTGACGACGTATTCCGGCAGCAGCGGAATCTTGCCGCCTCCGCCCGGCGCGTCGATTACGAAATGCGGGACGGCGAGTCCCGACGTCCAGCCGCGCAGCGCCTCGATGATCTCCAGCCCCTTCTGCACCGTGGTCCGGAAGTGCTCGGCCCCCGCAACCTGGTCGCACATATAGATGTAGTAGGGCCGCACCCGCGCGACGAGCAGCCGCTGCATCAGCAGCTTCATGACCTCGGGATCGTCGTTGACCCCCTTGAGGAGCACGGTCTGGCAGCCGAGCGGGATGCCGGCGTCGGCGAGCATGCCGAGCGACCGGACGGCGGCAGGGGTCAGCTCGTCGGGATGGTTGAAATGGGTGTTGATGTAGAGTGGATGGTACTTCTTGAGGATAGCACAAAGCTCGGGTGTCACCCGCTCTGGCAGGTGGCAGGGGATGCGGCTCCCGATCCGAAGCACCTCGAGGTGCGGAATCGCGCGCAGGCGCCGGCAGATCTCATCGATCCGGCGGTCAGAGAGGAGCAGGGGATCGCCGCCCGACAGGATGACGTCGCGGATCTCGTGGTGCTCCTCGAGATAGCGAAACGCCGATTCGAGGTGCGCCAGCGGGATCTTCTCGGGGTCGCCGACCTTGCGCCGGCGCGTACAGAAGCGGCAGTAGGACGCGCAGACCGGAGACACCAGAAACAGCGCCCGGTCGGGGTAGCGGTGCGTGATGTTCGGGACGGGCGAGTTGGCGTCCTCGGCCAATGAATCAACGAGGCCGTCGTGGACTTCCAACTCCTGCAGCGTGGGGACGTACTGCCGCCAGATCGGGTCCCCCGGCGACTGGATGAGATCGACCATCGCGGGGGAGATGCGGAATTCGAAGTTCTCGGCCGCCTGGCGAAGCAGCGCGATATCACCCACGTGCTCGGACCCGAACCGCGCGGCCAGGGCGTCGAGCGAGGCGATGCTTTTCCTACGGAGTAGCTCTTGCCAGGTCTCCAGGAGTCAGATCCTTGGTATAGATCATCAGATCGTCGCCCGGCGCGTAGTATCCCGGGATCGTTGCACCTCTGGTGTAGCCGCGTGCTTCGTAGAACTTGCGCGTCGGCGCATAGTCGGTGCGCGAGCTGGTCTCCACAATCGCGAGCCGTGCGCCGTGCCCCGTGAGCCGTGACTCCACTTCACGCAGCAGCTGTGTCCCCACGCCTCGGCCCTGTCGCTTCCGATCCACCACGATCCAGTACAGATCCCAGGTGCCCTCGGTGCCCGGCGTCGGACCCCAGCACGCGTAGCCGACGAGCTGATCGTCGTCGAACGCGCCGACGAACTGATAGTCGTCGTCGCCGGCCAGCGCGTCATCCAGCAGCTCGACCGCGGTCCCAACCTCTTCCTCGCGGAAGAGGCCGGTGTCGCGCGTCAGCTGCTCAAGCCGTGCGCGGTGCGCGTGCCCGACGGGGCGCAGCGAGCAGCTCACGCGCGGCCTTCGACCCCTGAGCCTCCCGCAACGCGAGTTCCGCGATGCGGCGGATCAGCTCCCCGTAGTCCCATCCCGCGGCTTTCGCCATGCGCGAGAGTCCCGCGTCGTCGGTGAGGTCGGGATTGGGATTCACTTCGAGGATCCATGGCTTCCCCAGCTCGTCGACGCGGATGTCCACGCGCCCGTAGCCCTTCCCCTGCATCGTGCGCCAGGCCGTCTCGGCCAGGCGGCACAGGCGGTCGGCGAAGCGCTGCGAGATCTGCGCCGGACAGACCGGACGGCTCCCGAGGTCCTCAGGCGACCCCACCTGCCACTTGGCGGCGTACGTCAGAATCGGCCAGGCGCCGTCGGGCATCGTGGCGAAATCGATTTCGGCGACGGGCAACGTGCGCTCGCCGACGAAGCCGATGTTGAACTCGCGCCCCGCGATGTACTGCTGGACGAGCACCTCGTCGAATTGCTCGGTCATCGCCGCGATCCGCGTCTTGAGGCTCTTGCGGTCGGTCACGACCGACTGGCGATCGAGCCCGGCGCTCGCGTCCTCGGCGGCCGGCTTCACGATGGCCGGCAGCGGGAAGTCATCCTCGATCTTCCCTTGCGCCACGGTCCAGCGCGGCACCGGCAGGCCGGCGCGCTCGAGCACCGTGTTCGCGACCGGCTTGCGGCGGCAGACGGCGGTGGTCCACGGGCCGCAGCCGGTGTACGCGAGCCCGGCGAGCTCCAAGGTGCCGACGACGTGGTCTTCCCACTGCGCGACACCGCGCACACCCTCGCAGAGGTTGAACACGAGATCGGCGCGACGGCAGACGTTGAACCAACGCATGTTGTGCCGGACGGGAACGCGCTGCACCTGATGATTGAGCGCGACAAAGATCGCGGCGATGTCGTCAACCGCCTCCATGACGCCGGCGACGTCCTCGGCGGTCCAATCGTCGGCGCCGGGGTCGTACAGGATGACGACCTTCACGCGGAAAGCGCGGTGGGTGTCTGTAGGGGCGCAGCATGCTGCGCCCCTGCATTACGGCGCGCCCCTGCCTCACGGCCTGCGATCCGTCTCCACGCGATCCGCACGACCTCCTGGATCAGCTCGTCGTACGAGAATCCGGCGACCCGCGCCGCCTTGGGGAAGCAGGAGTTCATGGCGGGGTCGGGAATGATGCCCGGCAACGGATTCAGCTCCACGACGTTCGGAACGCCGAAGCGGTCGACGCGCACGTCGATCCGGCACCAGTCACGACAGCCCAACGCGCGGTAGGCATCCAGCGCGACGCGCTCCGTTTCACGGCAGAGCGAATCGGCGACGCCGCTCGGCGGGCATTGGAAAATCGCGAGTGGATTCTGCGGCGTGTCCCAGATCCACTTGGCCTCGTAGCCGTACACGGGCGGCGCGCCGGCGGGCAGCGTCGCGAAATCGAATGCGACGATCGGCAGGCAGCGCACGTCGCCGTTGTTGCCGAGGATGGCGACGGTGAACTCCGGTCCGGGGAGATATGTCTCGACGAGAACCGGCTGGTCGTAGCGCTCGAGCAGGAACGGGACGCGTTCCGCGAGCTGTGCGGGCGTCCCGCATAAGTTGTTGACAAATATGCCTTTACCAGACCCCTCGGCTACCGGTTTGACGAACAAGGGGAATGGGAGCGGGATCCGATCGAGATCCTCGATCCGCTCGATCACTCGGAACGGCGCGGTCGGCACGCCGCGATAGGCGAGGATCTCCTTCGTGCGACCTTTGTGCAGCGTGAGCGCGAGGGTGAGCGGGTCCGAGCCCGTGTACGGAATGTCCAAGTACTCGCACAACGCGGGGACGTGCGACTCGCGGCACGGACCGTGAAGGCCCTCCGCCATGTTGAAGACGATGTCGGGACGAGCCAGCGCAAGTTTCTGCGGGAGGAATTCGTCGGCTTCGAGACGGACGACGTTGCCAAAGAGACGGAGAGCCTGCTCGACCGCGTCTATCGTCGACGGGTCATCCCATTCTGCGTAGGCATCAGACGCCGGCGTCGCATCTGGTTTCTCGTTGTATGCGAGACCTATCCGCATTCTGAAAAACAAGATGCGAAATGATGCACGGATACGCAAGAGACAAACGTCGAAAAAAGACGTCGGACAAAAATCGTCCAATCAAAACCGTCGAAGGATAGTCGTCGAAGAAATCGTCGAATGAGAAGCGTTGCATCAAACCTTGTGATAAGTGACGCGGGCAGCCTCCTGCTTGTCGTCGGCCGTGTAGACCTCGAAATCGGAGAACAGCGCTCCCGCCTCTTTCTGCAAAACGCGAAGCACCGCGATCGCCATCCGGCGGATTTCCAGCTCCGCACCCTCGCCGCAGCGCAGCTCGAGCATTGTGCGCCATGCGCGCGCGTTGCCGGAGACCACGATCTTCACTTCGGTCGCGTTCGGCAGCACGCTGCGAGCGGCTTCGCGCGCCAGTTTCCGACGGTGGACCTTGTCGCCCACCCATTCGTAGCGCTGCATCAGCCCCTCGACCGCGCGTACGTAGGCGGCCTGCGCTTCGGTCACCTGCTGCTGCCATTCCTCCTCGAGCCGCGGATCGCCGGCGATCGCGGGCGGCATCACGAAGGCGGCGTGCGATTCGTCGACATAGCGCTGCGAGATCTGCGAATAGCCGAAGCCGGCGCGATGGCGCACGAGCTCGTGCGAGCAAGAGCGCGAGATCCCTTCGATGAGCAGCACGTACACCGCGTGCTCCAGCACCGAGCCGTGCCCCTGCTTCTTGATGTTCTCGAGGTATTCCGCAGTGCTGCGATTGATCGGATTGTGCTGGCTCATGTAGCAGAGTCGCCCGGCATACTCCGCCAGCCGCTCGCCGTCGCTCGAGTCACCGCGCCACTGGACCGGCAGATGCTCGGGCTCGAGAAACTGGGGGCGGGCGATCAACGAGATCCGCGGCGCGCGAAAGACTTCCATTGGCGCTACTGTGTCAGTGCGAGCTTCGGTGTGGCCCATGCGGCATTGCGCTCCACGTCACGGAGTCGGGTGGCGATGTCCTCTGGAATGTCCGCGGCGCGATCGCCGACCTTCAGCGCGGCCACGGGCGACCAGTCGGTCGCGGGAATGATAACACCGGGGTTCAAGATCGACAGCGGGTCGTACGCGCGCTTCACCTCGCGAAACAGCCGCATCACTTCCCGACCATAAAAGCGCTCCAGCACACCCGCGCGGAGCCGCCCGACGCCGTGCTCACCCGCCGGCACGCCGCCCAGCCGCACGAGGATTTCGGTGACGTCGTCGAACAAGCCGCGCAGCGATTCCTCCCAGTCTGCACGCGTGGTGTCGGGCAAGGCGTTGACGTGCACGTGACCATCGCCGGCATGTCCGAAGATCACGACGGGGATGTCCCGCCGCGCCGCGGCCTCGCGCAGACCCGCGATGTAGCTGCCGAGCGCGGCGAGCGGCACGCAGCCATCTTCGATGACTTGGAGTGAGCGCTGCGTGGGCGGCAATCGCGCGAGCGCGGGAGACGCGAGCCGCCGCACGCTCCAGAGCTGTTCGAGCCCCGCGCGATTCACCGCCGTCTCGACGTGCACGGCCGATCCTGTGAGACCGCGCACCGCATCCCCGACCACACCGCGCGCGGCTGCCGCCGACTCACGCTCGAACTCGACCAGCAACAAGCAGGCGACCTTCGGCGCCTCTGGCACGAACCGAAGGATCGTCTCATCCAGCAGCTCTACCGCCGAAGGATTCAGCGAAAGCAGATAGGGAACCGCTTCAGCCATGCCGGCGAGATCGCCAAACCCGATCGCCGCGCCCGCGATGTCGGCCGGGATCGCATCGAGTCGCCAGTGCACCGCGGTAATGATGCCGAGCGTACCCTCCGAACCGACGAACAGATCGACCTCGTCGGCGCGCTCTGCGAACCGGTCGAGGGCGTAGCCGGAGGAGTTCTTGCGGGTCTTGGGGAAGCGTTCCGCGATCAGCCGTCTGCCATCCGCCGTCAGCGTGAACTTGGTGCTCTCCTGCCCGCGTTCAATCGTCCTGGCAGTGCCATCGGCCTCCACAACCTCCAGAGCCCCCACCCACCTCCGCACGCTGCCGTACCTCACGGTGCGCGGGCCTGCGGCGTTCGTCGCCACCATGCCGCCGCTCGTCGCGAACGCGCCGGAGGAAGGATCGGTGGGAAGGCGAAGCGCGAATGGCCTGGCGGCCTCGTTCACTGCTGCCCAGCTCACCGAGGCGCCGGCCCGCGCGATCCGGCTTTGGGGATCGACACTGAGCTCCGAAAAACCGCTGCTCATGTCGACGATCACACCGGAGCCGACGTTGCCGCCCGGCATGCCGCTGCCGGCGCCGCGCGGGATCAGCACCAGGCGCGATTCTGCGGCCTGCCGGACCAGGCTTAGTACCTCAGCAATGTTCTGAGGAATCGCGACCGCGGAAGGGATGATGCGGTAGATCCCTGCGCCTTCAGCATATGCCGCGCGGACACGTGGATCGGTGACTAACACGCTCCAAACTTGACATGGGACAGGGGCAACGTGAAGCTTCGTTTGCCGATGGCAAAAGCGCAGCTGATACACATTGAAGTCGACCGGCGGCTCGGCCACGAGTGGGATGAGTGGAATGGCCGTCCGCTGCCCAATAGCGGTGATTTTTCGGCGGCTCCCGCCCTGTTCTTCCGGTTTGCGGCACTGACCATTGCTACCATGATGGCGGGGCTGGCCCTTCTACTTTATCTCCTGGGCCCGCGGCTGGCGGGATTGTGGCAACCCTTACCGGCGGTGCTCTGGAGTGTGGTCGCGGGTTTTGCCGCATTGCAGTGGCTGTATTGGGGCCTGCTCGTGGGCTCCTTCTACACCGGCCGGAACCTGCTACCGGAACGGCTGCTTGAGCGGGGCCCCTACCTCCAACTGATGAACTACACGTCGCTGATCGCGCGCGGCTTCGGCAAGCGCGACTGGGTGGAGCACGCGGCGATCGACGTGTACAACACCCTGGCCGAGCGGCGCGGCCGGAAGGTGGGGAAGGGCGAGCTCCTGGTTCTCATTCCCCGCTGTCTGTCGAAGCAGGCCCTCGACGGCGTCCTCGAGATCGCGGGGCGCTACGAGGTGCCCGTCTTCGTCGCGACGCGCGGCCAGCTCGCCCGGCGCGTGATCCGCGAGCGCCGCCCGCGCGCCGTCGTCGCCGTCGCCTGCGAGCGCGACATGATGACGGGTCTCCGCGACGTGGCCGGCAAACTCCCGGTGCTTGGTCTGACGATGCAGCTGCCGAATGGGCCGTGCCGCGATGCCGCGATCGACCTCACACAGATGGAAAAGTGGGTGCAGGGTTTAGTTGGCGCTGGCGCTCGCAGGGTGGGGGCGCTGGGGGAAGAGGGGGAGCGGACGCCAGAGCAGCAGCCCGAGCACGCACCAGCTTCCTAAGGCCACCCACTCCGCCCACCGAAAGCTCCCGGGCACGGCCGGAATCACCTTCATCAGAACAATCGCGACACTCACCACGGCGCCAGTCACCGCGAGCGCGACGCCAGGCCGATCACGGCCCCGACGCGACAGCGGGATGCAGGCGAGGCACGCGGCGAGCCAACCGATACCACCAACCGCCGAGCCCACCTCAGTAATAGGGACGAGCAACGCGTCCCCGAAGAACGAGCCCGCGGCGGTGAGCAGAGTGATCAGCAGAATCGACACCGAGGGCGTTCCGAATCGCTGATCCACCGTACCGATCGACGGATGGACCAGGCCGCGATGCCCGAGCGCGTAGAGCAGTCGCGTCGCGGCGACGAGGCTGCCGTTGAAGATCTTGAACAGGGAGAGCAGCGCCCCCGCCAGAATCAACCGGGCGATCCACTCCGCGCCAAATGCCCTCGCGAACGCCGCCTCCGTGCCCAGATGCTGCCTCACGAGGTCGGTCCACGGATAAACCCACGCGACGACCCCGACGACGACAACATAAAACAGCCCACCCGCGATGATGGCGAGAATGATCGTGCGGCTGAGCGCCGAAGTGGGGAGATCGGCGCGTGCCTCCTCGGAGGCTTTCGGAATCGCGTCGAAGCCGGTCATGAAGTACGGCACGATCTGCGCAACGAGCAGCACGGAGACGAATGCTCCCGACGGGGCGAAGAGCGGTCGCACGTTGCCGGCCGATCCGCGGGCGAACCCGAGCACGACGAACAAGGCGAAGCAGGCGAGCAGCCCCAGCGTCATGATATCCTGGAAGCGCCCACTCAAGCGGATGCCGCGATAGTTGAGGAACCCGATCCCCGCCGTCAGGGCCAGGCCGGCGATCAACCGCGGCAGCGTGATGACCTTTCCCGCCACCGTGTAGAGCGGGATGTCGTTCATCGCCGGGACGATTCGGGCGAGCAGGTTCCCGATGGCCACCGCTTCCCAGGGACAGACGATCGCGTACGCCAGCACCATCATCCACCCGGCCGCGAAGCTCACGCTGCGGGGAAACACGCGCTCGGTGTAGGCGATCTCCGCGCCGGCGTCGGGAATTGCGCGCACCAGCCGGGCGTACGTCAGCGCGACGGGGAGCAGCAGGAGCGTGCCGCCCAGGAATCCCAACATCGCGCCGCCGGGCCCACCGCGCCCGAGCCAGTCATCCATGATGACGAGCCAGCCCACGCCCACCATGCTGCCGAAGCCGAATGTGAAGTACTCGAGGGCGCCGAGACTGCGTCGGAGGCGGGGGCCGGTGCTAGTAGCTGGTGACGCCAAGCTTGTCTTTTAGGGCCGCGAGCAGTTGTTGGGCGCGCTGCTGGCCCGGTGAGCCGGGCGGTGAGGCGCGCTCGAGATCGCGCGCGGTCCGCGAAGGATCCCGCCGCGGCCGGTAGACCGCCTCGACGGTAACGCGCGATTTGCCGGCCACGTCGGGGTCGGCCCAGAGGCGCACGCGATACGTGCCGGCGAAGTCTTTGGTCTCGAGCCACGCGTCACGCAGGCTCACGGACGACACGGCGACGCTGTCGGCGCGGAGTAACGAGTCGGCGTACTCCGTCACGCGTGCCGGCGGCGCGTTGATGACGGCCTGCAGCGCTTCAGGCAGTGGAGTGAACGACGGCCGCGTCGTGACGGGCGTACAGGCAGCCAGCAAAAGGAGAAAGGCGGAATGCGCATTCGGCATTAATGCGAGTGCGGCGGCGTGCCAGGCGGGTGCGTGTGTGTGGCCTTTGTGGTATCTGCGGGCGCTGCCTGCTCGTGTTCCTCGTGCTCCTCGCCCGGCTCGTGGTGATGTCCCTCTTCCCGATTCTCGATCTCGACCTGCAGCGCCTGCGTGGGAATTCCCGCGGCATGATCGAACACCAGACGCCCGCCGAGCACGCCGGTCCACACGAGACCCAGCGTGCCGACGACGCTCAGCATGCGGGTGATCGCCAATTCCTGAGTCGGCATCTGGAAGCGCCGGATCAGCCGCCAGCCCAGCACGACCGTGAAGACTCCCATGGTCATCAGGGACATGTTCTCGTGCTTTTCCATGATTTCGTGGATGGCTTCGCCGTGCTCGATCGATTTCGACGCGAGCTCACCCGCCACGACCGCGATCCAGCCGCCCAGCACGCCGGTCCACAGCGTCCAGATCGCCGCCCACATCAAGGATTCGCGTTTGGTCCAAGCCGCGGCGAGATCGAAGAGCACCGCGACGAAGAGCAGCGCCGCGGGGAGATCGTTGAGGACGGCGTGCCACCGGGCGGCGTTATAACCGAGCATTAGAGTCCCAGGTTGCTGACGATGGGTGGGTTGGACGAGTAGTCGTAAAAGCCTTTGCCGCTCTTCTTGCCGTGCATTCCAGCTAACACCATCCGCTTGAGCAGCGGCGGAGGCGCATACCGAGCCTCGCGGTACTCCTTGAACATGATCTCGGCGATGTGATGCGTGGTATCGAGCCCCACAAAATCCAGGAGCGTCAGTGGGCCCATCGGGTAGCCGCATCCGAGCTGCATCGCCTTGTCGATATCGGGGACGCTCCCGACGCCGCGCTCGACCGCGCGAATGGCGTCGAGCAGGTAGGGCACGAGCAGCAGGTTCACGATGAAGCCGGAGTTGTCCTTGGCCGCGATCGGCTCCTTGCCCAGGGATGCGGCGAAGCCGAACGCGCGCTTGAACGTCTCCTCGGACGTCGTCACGGTGCGCACGACTTCGACGAGCGGCATCAACGGGACGGGATTGAAGAAGTGGAGTCCCACAAACCGGTCGGCGCGCTTCGTCGCGCCCGCCATTTCGGCGATCGTCAGGCTCGAGGTGTTCGACGCGAAAATCGTTCCCTGGCCGCACAGGCCGTCCAGCTCCTTGAAGAGCGCGTTCTTGAGGGAGAGGTCTTCGGTGATCGCTTCGATCACGATATCGACGGCCTCGAGGTCGGGGACCGAGGTCGTAAAGGTGAGCCGCTTGAGAATCGCATCGAGATCGGCCGCCGGCAGTTTCCCTTTTTCGACGAACTTGGCCAGCGATTTCTCGATCCCCGCGCGTCCTCGATCCAACACTTCCTTGGAGACGTCCCGGACAATCGTGTCGTAGCCCACGGTCGCCGCGACTTGGGCGATGCCGCTCCCCATGAGGCCACACCCCAGTACCCCGACGCGTTTGATATCGGTCATCTCACCTGCCCTCTAGCCCCTGGTTTTGGGACGCGGGTTTTCGAAGGCCTTTCGGACTTCCTCGGCGATGCGGGCGAAGGTCTGGGGAACGCCCGGCGGCGCGGTCTGACTCGCGGCGGAGCGAATCTCGCCGCGCTCGAGCCTGTCGAGCACTTGCTCGAGCGCAAGCTGCAGGCGCTCGTTCGCTCCCCGGTACGAGCGAGCGACCAAGCCGCCGCCGAGCAGGGTGAGGCCGATGCCGGGGACCAGCGTGAGCGCTTGCGCGAGCGCCAAGGGAGGAGCGATGAGCATCGTGGCGCCCGTCATACCCCAGCCCACGACCGCGAGCACGGTTGCACCCGTTATGCGCTTGGTGCGTTGCTCGCGGATATCGGCCTCGAGCCGAACCAGGCAGAATCCGGGCTCCAACTGAATGACCTGCGCGTTGACTTCGGTCGTGCTCGCCAGCGAGTAGCGGCGCTTGCCTGCGATCGCCCGCTGAATCGACGCGAACGCGCCGGCCTTGGGCTCCCAGGAAATGCGATCGGCGTAGCGCCGCTTCTGCTGCAGTAACTCCTCTTCCGTCATCCAGCGGCTCAGGGCTCGCTCCACGGCATCGCGCTCGCCGGGCACGACGCGGTGCGCGACGATAGAGCGCGGACCGGTCAGCCACGCCCACGTGCCGGTCGAGACCTCGGGGGCCGTACGCGTCTGCTCTTCGAGCATCGCCTGCCGCAGATAGCGATCGGGAATGCCGACGTCTTTGCCGAGCGCCGCGACTTCGTCGGTGGTCAGCCCCTCGCCGATGTCCCGTTCGCCCGCCTGCAGCTCCGCGGCGCGCTTGATGATGCGCTCCAGCGCGTCCCGGCTGATGAGCTCGTTCCCCATTTACAATGCCTCGACGATGACCGCCGCGCCCTGGCCGCCCCCGATGCACGCCGAGCCGAGGCCGAAGCGTTTCTTTTCACGCCGGAGCGAGTGCAGCAAGTGGACCGTGATGCGCGTTCCGCTGGCCGCGAGGGGATGGCCGATGGCGATGGCGCCGCCGCACGCGTTGGTGCGGCTGCGGTCGAGCCCCAGCTCCCGCTCTACGGCGAGGTACTGCGGCGCGAACGCCTCGTTCACTTCGACGAGATCCATCTGCTCGAGTTTCATCTTCGCCTTCTCGAGTGCCTTGCGCGCCGCGGGCGCCGGCCCGAT
>Ga0134079_10000084_pt1 | contig 21352 bp, 16 predicted proteins | sample 15_taG_2_FD_119770 | JGI IMG/M metagenome (GOLD analysis project Ga0134079, IMG submission 119770) | Grasslands soil microbial communities from the Angelo Coastal Reserve, California, USA - 15_D_Rain_40cm_2_09182015 | ecosystem: Environmental > Terrestrial > Soil > Grasslands ...
AGCGCAGTAATCAGACGACGCAATTAGTCTCTCGGGGCGGGGGCAGGCGCGGCAACGGCGCGCGTCATCGTTGGGATAAGCTGTTGTCCTCTCGTTCCCAGCCTTTGCACCGCATCATCGCGCTCCCCCTCCTTCTTATAGACCGCCGCGACCGCACTTCCCGAGCCGCACAAGCGTACCCAGACCGGGCCCGTTGCGGCGACCCGCTCATAGAGTCCGCGCAGCTCCGGATGCTTGCCGAAGACGATCGCCTCGAAGTCATTGCCGCCCAGCCGGCCGATGCTGCCCCAGGTACTCAGCGCGTCGGCATCGAGCGACACGGGACCGCGGGCTGGAGGCTCGCGGTTCAGTTCATCCCACCACGCATACGCCTCCGGCGTCGAGACCTGCACGGGCGGAATGGCGATGAGCGCCGGCAGCGGCGCTGGGGCAGGCACGCGGAACTGCCGCTCGCCGCGTCCCCACGCGAGAGCGAGCGCGGCGCCGCTTGCAAAGAACGGCACATCGGAGCCCAGTCGCGCGGCAAAATGCAGGAGCTCATGGCGCGGCACGGCGTTGCCCGCGAGCGCGTTCACGGCATGCAGCGCCGCGGCGCCGTCGCTCGAGCCGCCGCCCAATCCGGCGCGCACGGGAATACGTTTGACGAGCTTCATGGAGACGCCGAAGCGATTGCCTGTCGCGTCGAGAACCATCCGGGCCGCGCGGACCACCAGATTCTCGTCCACAGGCCCGAGGTCCGGTCCTTCGACATCCAGCGTCACCCCGGAATCGATCCGCTGCACGGCCAGCTCGTCGGCAAGCTCGAGGAGGGCGAACGCGGTCTCGATCTGGTGATACCCGGATGATTCGCGGGCCAGAATTCGAAGAAAGAGATTGACCTTCGCGTGCGCCGCGAGCCGGACTGGATCACTCATGCCGGCTCGCCGTCAGGCGGCGGAGCCGCGCTGAGATCGCGCATGTGGAGATGCAGACGCGACAGCGACCAGAAACCGAGCAGGGTGATCGGGATGAACGTGGTGAGGTGATACGTCAGTGCGTACGCGAGGGCCAGATTCGAGTCTACGCCGTATTGCTGCAGCGTGAACACGGTCGCCGCTTCGAAGACGCCGATGTAACCGGCGGTGGACGGAATCGCGACGCCGAAGCCGATGATTCCTTGCAGCAGCAGCGCTGCTTCGAGCGGGATACCGAGCCCGAATGCGCGAAAGCAGATCGCGAAGGCCGCAGCGTTCTTGAGCCAGAGCACGAGCGACCACCCCAGCACACCGGCGAAGCGCCCCGGACTCTTGAGTACCGAGAGGCCTTCCACGATCCCATCCGAGGCCCGCACGATGCGATCGGCCAGGCGGCCCGGCAGCAGGCGTCGCGATACCCGTTCGACCAGCGCGAGAAATGGTCCCGGCCGGTTGGCCACAAACAGCGCGATCCCAAGCACCACGCCAAACAGCGCCGCCGTGGTTGCGGCGATCGCCGAGAGAGATTTTCCACCCCAGCCGTGCGACGGAAACGACGGCATCGCGATCGCCACAGCCATCAGGCCCAGCATGATGAGCGCATCGAACAGCCGCTCCACGCCGATCGATCCGAGCGCCGTCGCGAAGCGCACCGGCAATTGCCGTGACGCAATGAAGCCGCGCGCAACCTCGCCCGCGCGCGCCGGCAGCAGGTTGTTCGCCATGAAACCGATCGTGGTGGCGTGCCACAGCGGCGCGAAGGGCAGGGGCCGACCGTCCTGATCGCGCAGCATCAGCCGCCAGCGAATCGCGCGCACGGGAAAGGTCAGTGTCGCGAAGACGATCGTCAGGAGCAGGAGCCATCCGTTCGCCTGGCGCGCGTCTGTCCAGACTTTGGCGGGATCGATTCTGTGCAGCACCCACACGAGGAGTGCCGCGCTGATGATGAGCCCGATGAGCCAGGCTCCCTTCCAGCGTCTTTTGGAAGGAATCGGGTTAGTCGGGTTCGATGGCGAGGACAACGAGATCGCAGACTTCGTCGATGATCGCCCGCAGTGCGTCGCCGTTCGCGCGCTTCGCCGCTTCGCGCAGCTCCTGCGCGCGCGCCCGCGCGCGCGAGCCTTTGTACAGGAGACTGCGGATGTCTACCGGCTCACCACCATTTGCTTTTGCCCTGGAGACTTCCGAGTCTGGGCTCACACTGCGGCCGCGCCCCGGCGCCTCACGTCCCGCACCTCCGGCAAGCAGCTCTTCCAGCGATGCGGGACCAACGCCCGCTGCCACCAGCTCCTGATACCGCGTCCACGTGCCTGCGATGTCGGTCGCCGACTCCGCCCCGATCGGGAGGTCGGCTGGCGCCGGGGACATCGCGGTTGGTGCGGACTTGGTAGAGGTTGGTCGAAGCACTGGAGGCGCCACCTCGGCAGCACCCAGGCGGCGCACCGCGAGCGTCACGGCCGCAATCGCGGCGGCCGTCGCTGTTTCATCGGCCGTTCCCGACGCCGTGAGGAGCTCGCCCGCCTTGCGCAGCTCGGCGGCGAAGAGGCCAGGTTGGCTGACTGCGACGCCGCTCGTTACCGCCTCACGCGCGGACTGCGCGAACTCTGCGACGCGCTCAGCCACCGGCCCTCCGCTGACAGACCCGAGCGCGCGGAACGTGCCAGCGAGTGTGTGCGCGCGGAGCTCGCGTTGCGTCGCACTGGGCGCGCGCTCGAGCGCGTCGGCAGCGTGCCGAAGATGCTCGCCATGACTCACCAGCTCGAGCTGGCCGAGCATGGCGGCGCGTCCAGCGCCTTCCGGCACGGTGCCGCGACGCACGATCGTACCCACGGTCTCGATGGGTACGATTTCGGGCTCGGCTTCCATGAACTGCACCAGCAGGGCGGCGAACTTGCGGAACTCAGCGCTCTCCGGATCGGGACGGCCGCGCTCGGCCACTTCGCGAGCCGCGTGCGCAATGGACGTCGCCGCCATCTGGAACAGCTCGGCGATCGTGTCGCCGAAACCGGACGGTTGGGCGGCGCCGGCACGGCTGATCTCTCCGATCGCCTGCTCGATGCCTTCCAGCAGGTCGGGCAACGGCGGCAGATCATTGAGCGCGGCGAGGCCGCGGAGCGGCTGCAGCGCTTTGAGAACCTGCTGGAGCGGGTCCTGCGCGGTCGGATTCGCGCGCAGCGCGCGGCCGGCGCGATCGAGTGCGCTGCCGATTGCCGCCCCTTCGCGCGCGACAAAGGCCCGCGCGCCGGCGTCGAGGCCGAGCGCTTCCGCGGCTCGCACCTGCCCGGATGGACGCCCACCGAGCTGCTCGAGCTGGCTCGCGAGCATCTCCGCCTTCGCGGTATCGGCATTGGTCCAACTGCCGGCCTTGCGGACGAAGATCTTGAGATCGTCGATGGCGCGCGTGGCAAGTTGCCTGGTCGCGGGATCCCACGCGCGGCGACCTTCGCGGATTCCGCGCGCGAGGGCCTCGAGTCCCATGGCGGCGCGCGCGACCCCTTGCTGGCTGGCCATGAGCGCGCTTCCACGCAGCGCGCGGGCGAGCCGCACGAGCTCGTCCACCGCCGGCGGGGTCGGCGCCTGGACCAGCGCATCGAGGCGGTCCAGATACTCCCCCGCCTCGAGCGCGAAGAAGTCCGACATGCCGAGCGGTTGGGGTGCGCCAGGAGGGGAAGTGGTCATGGCGCCTCCAAGCTAGGGATTTCGGGCCGTAATAACCAGCGTTTTCATGCGGCGCACCGCCTCTTCCAGGCCCCAGAACACCGCATTGCTCACGATCGAGTGGCCGATATTGAGCTCTTCGATTTCGGGGATCGCGGCGACCGGCTGGACATTCTGGTAGGTGAGTCCATGGCCGGCGTGCACGGCGAGTCCGATTTCCTTGGCGTGCGTCGCGGCGCGGCGCAGCCCCGTGAGCGCCGCGTCGCTGCGGCGCCAGGTGTGCGCGTACCGGCCGGTGTGGAGTTCGACCGCGGGCACGCCGAGCGCGCGCGCGATGTCGATCGTCTTCACGGAAGGATCGATGAAGAGACTCACGCGGATGCCCGCGTCCTGCAGCGTGGCAATCGCGGAGCGCAACCGGCGATCGGTCTTCCGCAGCGCGAGTCCGCCTTCGGTGGTGATCTCCTGCCGCTTCTCGGGCACCAACGTCGCCTGAAAGGGTTTAATGCGCGTCGCAAGCCGGACGATGTCGGCGTGCGCGCCGAGTTCCAAATTCAGCACGGTGTGAACGCTGTCCGCGAGTGCGGTGACGTCCGCGTCCTGAATGTGGCGCCGGTCTTCACGCAAATGCACCGTGATGCCGTCGGCGCCGGCGAGCTCGGCGTCGGCCGCGGCTTCGACGGGATCGGGCTCGTCGGTTTTGCGCGCTTCGCGGATGGTCGCGACGTGATCAATGTTGACGTAGAGACGCATGGTGTCTTACCTTCGGGTCACCCCGACCACAGGTCGTGCCTCGTGAAGCGACGGCTCGCGATGATGCTTCTGCTGCTCGCCGGCAGCGCCGCCTGCAGCAAGAATCCCGGTCCCGGGGGGCCGGAGCCGCAGTCGATGAACGAATCGCTGACGCAGTTTCTCGCCGCGGTGAAAGCGAACGATCAAAAACACATGGGTGAGCTGTGGGGCACCGAGCGCGGTCCGGCAGCGAACAGCATGAACCGCGACGCCCTGCGCCAGCGGCTCGCCGTCATTCAGAAGTATCTGGATCACACGGGGTATCGCGTCATCGAAGGCCCGCTGCTCGTGCCGGGGCGGGACGAGCTGCGGACGTATCGGGTGGAGCTGCAACGCGACAAATGCAATCAGGTGCAGCCGATCGATGTCGTACGGACGCACAGCGGCGGCTGGCTGGTTTACGACGTGCATTTGGAGGCTGCGGGCAGTCCGGGGCGTTGCCCCCCCACGGCCCAGACGACGGGAACACCACCCTAGGGTCGCGCGTTCCACCTACTCAGTCAGCTCCAGCAGAATGCCGTTCGTACTTTTGGGATGCAAAAACGCGATGCGTCGTCCACCGGCTCCGCGCCGCGGCGTTTCATCGATCACGCGATAACCGGCGGTCTTGCACTGTGCCAGCGTGCGGTCGAGATCGGCAACACGGTAGCAGATGTGATGAATGCCGGGGCCGCGTTTGGCAAGAAACTTCGCCACGGGACTGTCGGGATCGCTGGGCTCGAGCAGTTCGACGTCCACGGGACCGAAATGCAGGCTGACGATGGTCGCTCCATCAGCCAGTTCGGGCTGGCTGGGAGCAAGACCCAGGACGTCGCGGTAGAACGACAGGGCTTCGGTGATGCTCGTGACCGCGATGCCGACATGGGCGACTGACGAGTTCATGAAGTCAAACTAACGTCTATCGAAGGAGCGTGAAGTCTCATGGTGGAGGTAACGGACACCACATTTCAGGCCGAAGTCGAGCAGCACAAGGGCTTGGCCGTCGTCGATTTCTGGGCCACGTGGTGCGGCCCGTGCCATATGGTGGCGCCGATCATGGATCAGCTCGCCGGGAAGTACAACGGCAAGGTGAAGATCGTGAAGGTGGACGTCGACGCCAATCAGCAGACCGCGATGCGCTTTAACGTCCGCTCGATTCCGAGTATTCTATTCTTCAAAGACGGACGCCACATCGATACCCTGGTGGGTGCCTATCCGTCGCAGGCGTTCGAGCAAAAGATCAACCAGCATCTTTCGTAGCTTCCGCACCGGAGGACGATGCGCGCGAGCACCGCTCGCCTGACGAATTCGCCGGTTCGCCTCGCGGATCTGCAGTTTCCGCAGGTGAACCGGCTTGTTCATCGCACCCGGCTCGCGTTCATTCATCTCGACAATCTCCTCGCTTACGCCAAGCGCGACCGCGACGGCCGGATCGACGGCTATATCGCCGCGCATCTGCCCGACGAATGCGTGCTGCTGTTGTTGCGCAAAGGCGAGGCCGTCAACGCCGCATCGCTCTCGACCGCGGGCCGCCAGGTCATCACGATCACCGAGGCGCTGAAGCGCATGCGCACCGAGGTCGAGCGCGGGGACCTCGAGTATTGTGCCGCGCCGATGGAGCAGCTCGCCTGGATGTACGCGTCGTGCGCCGGCGCCTATCAAGCGCGGTTCATCGACGTCAACCAACCCGAAAAATTCTTCCCCGTGTTGCAACAGGAAAAGGTGACCGGCGTGCTGGAACTCATCTCGAATGGCCGGGTCTCCTATCTCAAGTTCGACCAGGGGAAGTATCTGAGCGGGTATTTCTGCGACAAACCGGACAACCTCCCGCCCGCGCGCTATCTCGAATCGCTGTTCGATCCGGGGCCGGGCGGCGCGACGCCCGCGATGTCGGCGGGCACGGTCCCGGGCGCCGACGATCTCCCCGCCCAGGCCGCGACGGCTCTGGTCAATACCTACCGCGAGCTGTACTGGAGAATCGTGGATGCGGTGGAGCGGGAATTCCCCGGTGAAGCGAAACGACGCGCCCAGAAAGTGACGTCGGCGATTGTCGGCACCCATCAGGCCCTCGCGTTGCTAAGCGTTCCGCGCGGCACCGACACGCCCGATGCGGTGGTGCGCCCCGAAGAGTTGTCGATCGCGCTCACCGACTGGGCGCTGCAACTGCTCGAGGGCGCGGAGGTGATGATGCCGGGAACGGCGACCAAGGTGCTGAAGGACGCCACGCGCGAGCACCGCTACGTGCTGCAAGCCGCGGGATTTTACGGCAAGCTCCCCTGGCGGGTGACGTGGTGACGTGGCCGGCACCCTCTACGTTGTCGCGACGCCCCTCGGGAACCTCGGCGATCTCTCGCCGCGTGCTGCCGACACGCTGAAGCGCGTATCGGCGGTCGCCGCCGAAGACACGCGCCACTCGAAGCCGCTCCTCAATCACGCCGGCTCCCATGCCGAGCTGGTCAGCTTTCATAGCCACTCGTCCGAGCGCGCCCTCGCGCGCATCCTGCGCATCCTAGAAGAAGGAAGAGACGTCGCGCTGATTACGGATGCCGGCACGCCGGCGATCAGCGATCCGGGTGTGGAGCTCGTGGCTGCGGCCAGGGAGCGCGGAATCCCCATCGTGACGATTCCCGGTCCGACCGCTGTGGCAGCCAGCCTGTGTGTGTCAGGCTTCGGAGCCGACCGCTATGTGTTTCTCGGATTCCTGCCCCGCAAAGGAAGCGACCGCCGCCGCTTGTTATTGACCGCCGCTCAGTCGGAATGGACCGTCGTGCTGTTCGAATCCCCGAACCGCGTCACGCAACTGCTCACCGATCTGATCGAGGTCTGTGGTCCGGAAAGGCAGGTTGCCGTCTCTCGAGAGTTGACTAAGGTGTTCGAAGAGACGCGTGCGGGGACGTTGCAGGAATTGTCAGAGCACTATGCCGAGGCCCCTGTTCGGGGCGAGGTTACGGTGGTGCTCTCGGGAACGGGAAAGCCGCGTGTGGAAGAGCGGCCCGCGGACGCGGCAGAACGAGCCAAGGCCTTATTGGAAGAAGGACTCTCCCGGAAAGACGCCGCGGATCGGCTCGCAGAAGAAACCGGTATCTCTCGCAACACGGCATATCGCTTGGTGAATGAGCTATGAAATCAATGTCGTTGATCCTGCTTCTATTGTTGACACCACGCACGACGCACGACGCACCACGCACGGCCTCTCTCACCATCGGTCGCCTCCACTACGACGGCGGCGGCGACTGGTACGCCAATCCCTCGAGCCTGCCGAATCTGCTGGCGGCCCTGCGTGAGCGCACCACGCTCCCGGTCGCGGACCGCGAGCGTGTGGTGACGCTGACCGGGCCGGAATTGTGGGACGTCCCTTACATCTATATGACGGGCCACGGCAACGTGCACTTCTCCGATGTCGAGCTTCACAATCTCCGGCGCTACCTGGAGCAAGGCGGCTTCCTGCATGCCGACGACAACTACGGCATGAATGCCTCGTTCCGGCGGGAGATCGCGCGCGTGTTTCCGGACCATCCGATGGTTGAGGTTCCGTTGACGCACCCGATTTACAACCTCGTGTACGCGTTTCCGAAGGGCATCCCGAAGATCCACGAGCACGACGGCCTGCCCGCGCAGGGGTTCGGCATTTTTTTGGGAGACCGCCTCGTCGTATACTATTCCTATCAGTCGGACCTCGGCGACGGTTGGGAAGATTCCACGGTGCATCATGACCCTCCCGAGCTTCACGAGGCGGCGTTGCGCATGGGTGTCAATCTGTTCACGTACGCGGTAAGCGGGACCAAATGACCGAGACGGCGCGCCGGCTGCATCGCCTGGGCAGTCCGCATGCGCGCGTGCGGGCCTTCGCCGTGATCCTCGGCGGCCTCGGCGCGGCGCTCGCCGGCGCGGCGCTCGGGTTGATGTTGTCGCCGGCAGTCCCGGGCGTCACGCTCGCGTGGCTGCTGATCGCGGCAAGTGCGGCCGGAGCGACGTGGGCGGTCGCGCGCACGCGCCGTGATGCCGCAGGGCCGGTACTCGGTCGTCTGATCGAGCATGAGGCGGGAGGCCGCGCGGGGAGCATCGTCGGCGTGATCAGCCCGACGGCGGGGCGGGGCGGCGGTTCGAGCGAGGCACTGCTTCTCGCCGCCGATACGCGCGCTGCCGCAGTGGTTTCGTTCGCAGCGCCAGGCGTGGACGGCGCCTTGCGGCGCACGACGCGCCGGCATGTTGCGGCCGGTATGGGTGCCGCGGTGACCGGACTATTGCTCTTTCTCGCCGGCTCGCCGAGCTCGGGCCGCGCGGCGGCCTTCTGGCACCCGGTCCGCACCTGGCGCGATGCACGCGCGCCCGTCCGGCTGATTGTTGACCGAAGCACTGTGCGGCGCGGCGGCACCGTCACCGCGACGATCACGGTTCCAGGCGCCGAGCGCGTGACGCTGTGGATGCGCGGCGCGGGCGAGCCGTGGAAGGCGACTCTGCTGTCGCTCGCGGCCGACGGCCACGTCGTGCAGCAGGTTGGTCCCATCGAGTCGGACCTCTATCTCCGCGCATCGAGCGGAGGCCGCCGCAGCGCCGAAGTAAAGGTTGATGTGGACCTGCCGGCGTTCCTGGCCGATCTTGGACTCACCGCGCGATTTCCGTCCTATCTCGATCGGTCCGACGAGCCGCTGCTCGTTGGACCCGACGTGATTCCACTGCCGGCCGGAACGACGGTCGTGACGAGCGGCACGGCCAGCGTTCCGCTCGCGCGCGCCGCCTGGACGCTGGAATCGCGCACCGAGGAGCTGCGCGTGGACGGCACACGCGTGGATGGCCGTTTCACGCCGGCGGCGAGCGGCACGTGGCGGCTGCGAGCGCAGACCGCTGACGGGTCCGAGCTCGAAGGCGCGAGTCCCGAGCTGCACCTCTTGATCGTGCCGGATTCCGCGCCCGTCGTGACGTTGCCGGTCCCCGCGCGTGACACGACGTTGCCGATCTCGCTGCATCAGCAAATCGTCGCCGATGTGCGCGACGATCACGGGATCTCCCGGCTGACGCTGGTGAGCTGGCGCGTGAGCCGGACGGGGCGCGTCGGCGACGCCGTGCGCGAATCGCTCGACGTCACCGGTGTCGGTGATCGGACCATCGTCCAGGGACGGCTCGACGCCGAACACCGCGGCCTGCTGCCTGGTGACACGCTGCGACTCTACGTCGAAGCCTTGGACAATGCGCCCACACCGCACGCCGGACGCAGCGCCGAGATTGCGTTGCGCTTGCCCAGCATGGAAGAGCTGCGCGCCCAGGCGCGAGCGGCGGCGCGTGAGGTGACGACCGCCGCCGACTCGGTGTCGGCGGCACAGCGCGAGCTGAGCGACCGCACCCGCGATCTCGCCCAGGAGCGCAACCGCGATAGTGACGGGCGGGCGAGCACACGGGCCGACAGTCGGAATCAGCAGACGGGCAGTATGACGTTCCAGTCCACGCAACGCGCCGAGGAGATCGCGCGCGACCAGGCCGCAATGTCGCAGCGGGTGCAGGAGCTCGCCCAGGCAGTCGAAGAGATCGCTCGAGCGGCACAGGCCGCCGGCGTCGATGACAGCGCGTTCCAGAGCCGCCTCCGCGAAGTGCAGCAACTGCTCGAGCGGGCGCTGACGCCGGAGCTCGAGCAGCGGTTGCGCGAGCTGCAGGATGCGCTGGCGCGGCTCGATCCTGAGGCGACGCGGCAGGCTTTGCAACATCTCGCCGAAGCGCAGCAGCAGCTGCGTCGCGAGCTGGAGCGCAGCCAGGAGCTGTTCAAGCGGGCCGCCATGGAAGGTGAGCTGGCGTCACTCGCCAAAGACGCCGAGGACTTGCAGCGCCGCCAGACCGAATGGAACAGGGACGCCGCCCAACGCGCCGACTCGACAGCCGCGGCGACGGAGCGCGATCTCGCTGCAGCGACCGACTCGCTGGCCCGAGGCGTGGAACGCGCCGCGGCGATGCTGCCGCTCCAGCGGTCACAGGCCGCGGCGCGGCGCGCGCAGGGCGCGATGGAGGAAGCCGCCGACGCCGCGAGCCGGCGCAACTCCCGTGGCGCGCGGTCGGCGGGGCAGGAAGCCGCCGACTCGCTCGCACAATTGCCCGATGCGTTGCGTCAGCGGCGCGATTCCCTGGCATCCGCGTGGCGTCAGGAGACGCTCGACGCGCTCGACCGCGCGCTCGCGGAGACGGCCGCGCTGGCGCAGCGCCAGCAGGAAGTCGTGGACGCGCTGCGCGATGGGGAAGTCGGCGCGAACACCCGCGCGCGGCAGGCGGCGGTGGAAGAAGGGACGCACGCCATCGAGCAGGAGATCGGCCAGGCGGCCGGCCGCCATGCGCTGGTCTCGCCGCAGCTCGAAGCGGCGCTGGGGTATGCGCAGAATCAGATGCGGCAGTCGCGCGAGCAGCTCGAGCAGGGTGATCCCAATCCTGCCAGCGCGTCCCCGTTCGCCGAGCAGGCGCTCGACGCGCTGAATGCGACGGCGCACGCCTTGGTGCGCACTGCGGAACAGGTCGCCGGCGCCAAATCGGGATCGGGCTTCCAGGAAGCGCTCGAGCAGCTCGCCCGCATGGCGCAGCAGCAGCAGGGCATGAACGGCGACGCGCAGGGCCTCCTGCCGATGATGGGCGCGGGCGGTGAAGGGGCGATGCAGCGCCTGCGGGAGCTGGCGGCGCGCCAGCGACAGCTCGCCGAACAGCTCGAGCGGCTGCAGGCGGGAGGCGACGCGAGTGCGGCAGGCGCGCTTGCCCAGGAAGCGCGCGATCTGGCGCGCCAGCTGGAAGCGGGACGGCTGGACACCCGGACCATCCAGCGCCAGGAACGCTTGTACCGAAAACTGCTCGACGCCGGTCGCACCCTCTCCGGTGAGGAGCCTGACGAACAAAAGGACCGCACCAGCCGCTCCGCCATCGGTGACAGCGTGCACATTCCCGGCGTCCTGCAGCCGGGCGCCACGGGCGCTGGTCCAAAGGTCCGCTACCCGACCTGGGACGAGCTCAGCGGTCTCACCCCCGAGCAGCGGCGCCTGGTTCTCGAGTACTTCCGCCGGTTGAATGAGCCCCCGCCGAAGCATTAGGCTCGCGCTCGCGCTCGTTCTCCTCGTCGCATCGCCGGCGCTGCTTCGGCCCCAAGCCATCGGTCCCGGCTTCGAGCTCGAGCGCACTGGCCGCTACGCCGATGCAGCCAGCATCTATTTCACGACGCTGCGGTCCGATCCGACCAACCTGCCGGCACTGCTGGGACTCGAGCGCACCTTGTTCGTGCTGAACCGGATGCCCGAGCTCTTGCCGTTGGTGCAGGCCGCGCGCGAGCGGCTGCCGGAGAGCCCGGCGCTGCGCAGCCTGGAGCTGCGGGTCTACGCGGCGCTGAATGAGCTCGACTCGCTCGAGACCATCGCGCGCCGCTGGGCGGCCGGCGCGCCACAGAGTGAGACACCGTATCGCGAATGGGGTCAGGCGCTCGCGGACCGGCGCCTGTGGGATGAGGCGCGCCGTGCGTTTCTCGCCGGCCGGCATGCGCTCGGCCACGATGGAGCATTGGCGCTCGAGCTTGCACAACTCGAGCAGCGGGCCGGCAATTGGGAAGCGGCGGCTGCCGAATGGGGCCGCGCCGTGACGCGCACGCCCGACGTCGAGCCGAACGCCGCCAACACGCTGGCTGATGCGCCGGCCGCCATGCACGAGCGCGTAGCCCACGTCCTGACCGCTCCTCCGGCGTCGGTGCGCGCGCGACGCCTCGCGGCCGAGCTCCTGCTCGCCTGGGGACAGCCCACCGAAGCATGGGGTGCGATGCAGTCCACCCTCGCCCCGGTGGACAGCGATACACCCGTCGCGCTCCGGCGCTTCGTGGACTTGGCGGCCGCGGTGGAAACGCCGGAAGCGCATCGCGTTCGCGGCCTCGCATTGACGCGGTGGGCCGACATGGTGCCCTGGTCGATGGGTTCGCGCGCGCGCGCGGAGGCCGTCGGCGAGCTGCTCGAAGGCGGCGACAAAGTCGCGGCTCGGCACGTCCTCGAGGGTCTTACCGGCGATTCGACCGTGCCGCCGGAAGCGCACGCGGCCGCCGAAGCAGCGCTGATTCAGGTCCTGATTGCCGATGGTCAGCTCGATGTCGCGGCGGAACGGCTCGCCTCGGAGAAGACGGCCATCACGGCCGATGATCGGGCCGGCCTGCGACTCACGCTCGCTCAGGCACGGGTCGCACGGGGCGACCTGAACCGCGCCGAGGCCGCCCTCGGCAACGACTCGAGCGTCGTCGCGATGGCGGAGCGCGGCTGGATTGCGCTCTATCGGGGCAACCTGCCGGGAGCGATGAGTGCTTTCCGCGCCGCGGGTCCATACGCGAGCGATCGCGCCGCCGCGACCGAGCGCACGGCGATGATGGCGATGCTGCAGCGCATTCAGGAGGAATCGAGTCCCGAGCTCGGTGCCGCGCTGCTCACGCTGGCGCGCGGCGACACCATAGCCGCGATCGCCGCGCTCCGCCGCGCCGGTAGCCGCTTGCCGGAGCAGGGCGGTCGCCTCGAGGTGCTGTTGCTCGCGGGGCAGGTCGCGGCGCAGAAGGGCGGCGAGCAGGAGCAAGCGGCGATCGCGCTGTTCGATGAAATCGTGCGGGGCGGCGGCGAGGGCGCGGCACCTGCCGCTGCCGAGCTGGAATGGTCGCGGCTGCTCGTGCGGACCGGACGCTCCGCGGACGCGATTCCGCATCTCGAGCATTTGATCCTGACCTATCCGAACAGCGCCTTTGTCCCCGAAGCTCGGCGGGTGTTGGAGCGCGCTAAAGGCGCGATTCCGAAATCGTGAAACGTCGCGAATTCGTCCAGACAATCGGAGCGTTGGGCGCAACGACGCTCCTACCGTCCTTTCCCGTCCTTTACCGTTCTGTACCGTCGTTGTTGGTACCGATGGACGACGCCCAGACCGATCACCTCAAGGCGTACGGTCTGACGTATCGCGCGATCCAGGCCGGACTCAAGGCCGAGTGGCTGCTGAACTATCGCGGCGGCTCGTTTCTGATTCCCGATCTCGACGCGCTGCGGCGGGATGCGGCGCTCAACGGCATTCGCACCGAGCCGGTCGACAGTGCGATGACGGCGGTGCGCGGCGAAATCGAAGCGAACAACATGGACGCCGTGCCGCTCGAGAAAGCGCCGAAGATTGCCGTCTATGCGCCGCCCAATGCCGCGCCGTGGGACGATGCGGTGACGATGGCGCTGCAGTACGCCGGCATCCAGTTCACGAAGATCTGGGATGCGGAAGTGGTGGATGGCACCCTGCGGGACTATGATTGGCTGCACTTGCATCACGAGGATTTTACCGGCCAGTACTCGAAGTTTTTCCTGATCTACTCCGGCATGAGCTGGCTGGCGGAAATGGTGCAGCGCAACAGCGAGATGGCGCGGCGGCTCAACTTCGCGACCGTCCCCGATCTCAAGAAAGCCGTCGCCCGGGGCATTCGCAGCTACGTCGACAACGGCGGTTTCCTGTTTGCCATGTGCACCGCCACCGAGACGATCGACCTCGCGCTTGCGGCGCAAGCCGTGGACATCGCGGCCACCTTCGCCGACGGTACGCCGATCGATCCGGACGCCGACGCCAAGCTCGACTGGACCAAGACCTTCGCGTTCACCGGCGCGCACATCGAGACCAATCCGCTGGTCGCCAGCTTTTCCGACATCGATGGCCATCAGGTGAACGGCGGAGCGCGCCGCCAACCGCTGGGCGCGTTCAAGCTCTTCAACTTCAGCGCCAAGATCGATCCCGTGCCGACCATGCTCGTCCAGAACCATCGTCAGGTGATCCCCGACTTCTACGGCCTGACGACGTCGTTCACGCGCGATCACTTGAAGCCCGGCGTCACGATCATGGGCGACGAAGAGGGCGCGCCGTGGGTCAAATACATCCACGGCGACCTGGGGAAGGGCACGTGGACGTTCTTTGGCGGCCACGATCCGGAGGATCCGCAGCACCAGATCGGCGATCCCGCCACGGATCTCTCGCTCCATCCGCATTCGCCCGGCTACCGCCTGATCCTGAACAACGTGTTGTTTCCCGCGGCCAAGAAGAAAGAACTCAAGACGTGAGCGTCGAGCGTCTGACGGCGGCGGCACGTACTCTGCTGCAGGAAGAGATCGCCGCCGCCCACGGGCGCGAGGTGTCGTTCGTGGTGCGTGCCGATGCCAACGGAACGCTCAGCGACGCCCGGGTCGTCGCGCGCGGCACCGTCGATGCGGTCCTCGCGCTGCCCGGCGTGGCCCAGCGCGGCGAAATGCTGATTCACAATCACCCGAGCGGCTTTCTCGAGCCGTCGGGTGCCGATCTCCACGTCGCGGCACGGCTGCACGACGAGGGCGTGGGCTTCGGCATCGTCAACAACGACGTCTCGACGCTCTACATCGTGGTCGAGATGCCGCGCGCCCGCGCATTGCAGCGCCTCGACGCGCTAGCCGTCGCCGACCTGCTCACCGAATCCGGCCCGATCGCCCGTGTGTTGGGCACGTCGGCATTTGAAGATCGTCCCGGCCAGCGCGACATGGCGGCGTACATCGCCGACGCCTACAACGATGGCGGCGTCGCGCTGCTCGAAGCGGGCACCGGTGTGGGCAAGTCGTTCGCCTATCTGGTGCCGGCGCTCGAGTGGGCGCGGGTGAATGGGGAGCGCACGGTCGTCTCGACCAACACGATCAATCTGCAGGAGCAGCTCGTCGGCAAAGACCTGCCGGTCCTGGCGCGCGCGTTCTCGACCGGCGAGCGCGCGGTCACGTTCGCGCTGCTCAAGGGCTGGCGGAACTACCTCTGTCTCTCGCGCCTCGAGCAGGCGCGCGCCGGTCAGGAATCGCTCTTCGACGACGCGCGCGCCGCTGAGCTCGAGGCCATTGCGGGGTGGGCGTCGCGTACGGCCGATGGGAGTTTGTCCGATCTCGTGGAAGAGCCCTCTCCCGAGGTCTGGGACGCCGTCGCCGCCGAGTCCGATCTCTGCACCAGGCTCAAGTGCCCGCACTTCGATCGCTGCTTTGTTTTTGCCGCGAGACGCCGAGCTGCTGAAGCCGACGTCGTCGTCGTCAATCATCATCTGCTGGCATCGGACCTCGCGGTTCGCATCGCATCCGACAACTGGCAGGAGGCGGCCGTGTTGCCGCCGTATCGCCGGCTCGTACTCGACGAAGCCCATCATCTCGAGGACATCGCCGCCCACCATCTCGGCCAGCAGGTCAGCATGCTCGGAGTGCAGCGATTGCTCGGCAGGCTCGAACGCAACGGTCGCGGGCTGCTGCCCACACTCGCCGCCGAGCTCGCCAGCCACAACGATCTGATGGGCGCGGCCAGTCGAGATCTGCTCGGGCGCACGGTGCTCGACGCGCTCGGCGCCGCGCGGCGGTGGGCGGAGGAGCTGTTCGGCCGACTCGCGCGCCGTCTCGATGCAGAGCCGGCGCAGGCTCCGGTGTTGCGGCTGACAGACTCGTTTGCCGAAGACGGGGTGTGGCGCGAAGGGCTCGACGTCGCGCTCGACAATCTGCTCGTCGCCTTCAGCAAGCTGCGCGACGGCGTGGAGACGATCGCCGACCGGCTGTCGAACGACGATCCCGCCGAGATGCGCACGCGGCTGATCAGCGAGCTGCGCGGTGTGGTGCGACGGCTCGACACGGCGGCGGAGGGACTGAAGGCGACGTTGCAACCGGTCGGCTATCGGGCGCCCGCCGGAGCCGCGGTGCGCTGGCTGGAGAAACGCGGACGTCGCACGCCGAATCTCACGCTGTCCGCGGTGCCGCTCGATCTCGCGCCCGTGCTGAAAGACGCGCTGTTCGATCGGGTCGAAACCGTCGTGCTGACCAGCGCCACGCTGGCCGCGGGTGGCGAATTTACTTTCCTCGAGGAGAGGCTCGGTCTTTCGCTGCCGCCCTCCCGCGTCACGGTGCGCGAGATCCTGCCCTCGCCGTTCGACTTCGGCGCGCAGTGCGTCTTCGGTATTCCGACCGACATCCCCGAGCCGCGCGATGACGAATCGGGCCACGGCGCCGCGGTCGCCCGCGTCCTGCTCGAGCTCGCGCACGCATCGGACGGCGGCATCTTCGCGCTGTTCACGAGCCACGGCGCCCTGCGGCGCGCGGCCGAGGCCGTCCGCGGCCATGTCGGCGCGCGCTGGCCGCTGCTCGTGCAGGGCGAGGGCCAGCGCGACCAGTTGTTACGCCGCTTTCGCGACGCCGGCTCCGCCATCCTGCTCGGCACCGATTCATTTTGGGAAGGCGTAGACGTGCCGGGCCGAGCGCTACGCGTCTTGATCCTGGCCAAACTGCCGTTCAAAGTGCCGACGGAGCCCCTAACCGCCGCACGTCTCGAGCGTCTCACCCAGGCAGGCGTGGACGGATTCACGCACTATCTCGTGCCCCTCGCCGCGCTCAAGCTGAAACAGGGGTTCGGACGGTTAATCCGCACCAAGTCCGATGTCGGGGCGGTCGTCCTGCTCGACCGGCGCGTGGTAACCAAACGCTACGGCGCGTCCATGCTGGAGGGGCTGCCCCCAGCCGCACGAGCCATCGGGAATTGGTCCGAAGTGCGGCAGGAGCTGGAGGAATTCTTCGCTATCCACGGCATCGGAGCGCCCGCATAGATCTGTAGTAGATTCCGGAAGCTATTGGCTACTCACCACGATCCGGAGAGTCCGTTGGCAGGATTCAGCAAGCGCGTTACAGCTCTTCCCGCATATCCCATGGCCGAGCTGCCGGCCATCAAGAAGCGGATGATCGAGCAAGGCGTCGATGTGATCGATGTCGGTGCGGGGGACGCGGATTTTCCTCCGCCTGAGGTAGCAGTGACCGCGCTGAACCGCGCGCTCCAGGATCCCGCCATGAGCCGGTACGCGTTTCAACTCGGCCTTCCGGCGTTTCGCGAAGCGGCCGCGGCCTACATGGAGCGGCGCTTTGGCGTGACCGTCGACCCGTACAAGGAGCTGCACCCGATCCTCGGCTCCAAAGAAGGCATCGCGCACCTCGCAAGCGCCGTCCTGAATCCCGGTGACGTCGCGATCGTGCCCGTGCCGGGCTACGCGGTCTACCATGGCGGCACTGTGTTGTGCGACGCCGAGCCGTATCCCTACATCCTGACGCCGCAGACTGACTTCTTGCTGGAGCTCGACGAGATTCCCGCCGATGTTCTGAAGAAGGCGAAGCTCGTTTACCTCAACTATCCGAACAATCCGACCGCCGCCGTGGCGCCGCGCGATTATCTCGAGCGCACCATCGCCGCATGTCGGAAGCACGACCTGCTGCTCGCCTACGACAATCCGTATTGCGAGATCACGTTCGATGGCTACGTCGCGCCGTCGATCTTCGAGATCCCGGGCGCGATGGACGTCGTGGTCGAGTTCCATTCGCTGTCCAAGAGTTTTTGCATGACCGGCTGGCGGCTCGGCTGGGCGGTGGGGCGCCCCGACCGCATCGCCGCGCTGGCGCGCGTCAAGAATTACATCGACACCGGCGCCTTCCTCGCCGTGCAGGCCGCGGGAGCCGAGGTACTGCAGCAGGCCGAGCGCATCGCCGCGGGGTATGCGGCGAAGTTCAAGGAGCGGCGCGACGGCATCCTGCCGGTGCTGCGCGCCAATGGTTTCGAGGTCGAGACTCCGCGCGCGACGTTGTACGTCTGGGTGCCGCTGCCGGAGGGTCTGGCATCGGCGGCCTTCCAGAAGCGCGCGCTCGAAGACGTCGGCGTGGTCACGCTGCCGGGGAGTGCATTCGGCGCGGGGGCGGATGGCTTCTTCCGCATTGCGCTGACTGTCCCAACGCCACGTCTGATCGAGGCGACTGAACGGCTGGGAAAGGTGCTCGCGACTGTTTGAACGACTGGTAAATCGTCAGCCGAGTGGCCGCGCATGGCTCATGACGGCGGCGCTGCACATCATCGCCGTGGTGTTGTTCGTCACGGTGCAATGGGCCGCGCCCTGGCGTAAGCAGCCGAGCTATGTGGTGCTCGAGCCGCCCGACACCGGGACCACGATGATCTATGTACCGGGCGCGCGAGAGCATCGCTCGCAGGGCCCGAGCGCGCAGGCGAATCGTCATGAATCACCACCGCCACCGGCGGCTGCTGAGCCGCCGCCGCCCCCGCCCCCGCCCCCCCTCCCGCCTGCCGCGGCGACTGCGGCGGCGTTGCCGCTCGATACGGCGCGGACGATGCCCGCGTATGATCCGAACGCGAGCAAGAGCGTCGCGGCGGCGCCCCAGGTGGGTGACGGTCTCCTGTGGGTGAGCCCGCGGCCGGGATTGCCTGCCACCGTGGCGGCCGCGATCTACGGCGACACCGTGTCCCAACACACAGTCGCGATCAACCGGCTGAAGGCGATGGTGGATTCCCTCAACCAGATTCTGGATCAGGAGCAGCGTGACCGTCGGCGGCCCTCGTGGACCGTCGGCGGGACGGCGGAGAAGCCCGAATGGGGTCTCGATTCGGCGTACATCCACGTCGCCGGGATCAAGATTCCGACGCCGGTGCTCGCCTTGCTCGGCGCCATCAAAGGCTTCCCGCAGGGCAATTACGACGAGGGGCTGCACGCCCGTCAGTTGAACGACATGCGCGATGACATCATGCGCTCCGCCGAGCGCGCACAATCGCTCGCGGAATTCAAGCGCTATGTGCGCGAGCTGCGCGATCGCAAACAAGCCGAGCGTGATGCTGACGAGCGGCGTCGCGCGCAGGATACGGTGAAGGCGGTGCCGTAGTGCGCCGAGCCGGGCCTTCAGGACACGGGAAACGAACCCGACTCGCCCTTCTCTTTCTAACGCTTTTCCCCGCAGCTCTCCCAGCTCAGGACACGACTCTGCTGCGCGCCGCGACGGTGCTCGACGGCCGCGGCGGCGTCCAGCACAACGTCGACATTCTCGTCACGGGAAATCGCATCACCCGGATTGCTCCGCGCGGCGCGGTCCCTGCGGGTGCGCGCCTCGTCGATCTCGGCGACCGCACCGTGCTGCCGGGTTTGATCGACGCACACGCGCACCCAGCGTGGTACTTCAACCGCCAGAACCGGCTCCATACTCCAAGCGATGGCGATACGCCCGCGCAATCCATCCTCGCCGCCGCGGCGAACGCATACGCCACGCTGCGGGCCGGGTTCACGACGATTCAGAGTGTCGGCTCACACAGCGATGCGGATCTGCGTGATTGGATCGCCACGCAAGGGCTGCCGGGGCCGCGCATCCTCACCTCGCTCGATCCGATCACCGATCCCACGCTGAGCCCCGATTCGTTGCGCGCGCTCGTGCGCCAGCGCAAGGCACAAGGAGCGGATCTCATCAAGCTGTTCGCCTCGGCGAGCATCCGCGAAGGCGGCCGGCAGACGATGTCCGACTCCCAACTCGATGCCGTCTGCGGCGAAGCGAAAACGCTCGGCCTGCGCACGCTCGTTCACGCGCACAGCGCGTCGTCGGTGCGTGCCGCCACGCTCGCCGGATGCACGGAAGTCGAGCACGGACTCTTCGCCACACAAGACGAGCTCACGTTGATGGCCCAGCGCGGCACCTATTTCGATCCGCAGTGCGCCCTCGTGTTCCAGAACTATCTCGGGCATCGCGCGAGCTATCTGGGCATCGGCAATTACACGGACTCGGGATTCGCCGCCATGGAGCGCGTATTGCCGGTCGCGGTGGCCGACATTCGCAAGGCGCTCGCGACGCCCGGACTCAAGGTCGTGTACGGAACCGACGCGGTTGCCGGCGCCGATGGGCACAACGCCGAAGATCTCGTGTGCCGAGTGCAGAAGGCCGGCGAGTCGCCGATGCATGCGATCGTCGCGGCGACGTCGTTGAATGCGCAAGCGATGGGTCTCGGAGATCGAATCGGCGCGATTGCGCCCGGCCTCGAGGCGGACATCATCGCGGTGGAGGGTGATCCGCTGCGTGACATCACCGCGTTGCGACGCGTGCGCTTTGTGATGAAGTCGGGCAGCGTGGTGCGGTACTGAACGCGCGTCTCACCCCGGCTACGGTGTGGGCTTAGACTCCGTGACACTTATCACGGCTCTTGTTGCGAAACGGCGGGTAGGTTGGCGAAGACTCTCGCTGGAAGCCGCTGATGTCGTTCGAATACACGCTGTCGCACCGTCTCGCGCTGGTCGCGCTGGTCCTCTCATGCGTCGTGAGCTGTGAGGTCCAGCCCGGTGGACCGCCTCCGCCGGCGCCTCCGTCGTCGCCGCCCCCGCCGCCCCCGCCACCCCCGCCCCCGCCGCCCCCGCCCCCCCCACCGGCGCCGGTCGGACGGTTTGGTCACGTGATCATCGTTGCCGAAGAGAATCACGACTACAGCAGCGTGATCGGCAACTCGGCGATGCCCTACTTGAACGGATTGAGCACGACGTATGGTTTGGCGACGAACTACTACGCGAACGCGCATCCCTCGATCGGGAACTACTTCGAGCTGACCGTGGGCGACACGATCATCAACAATGACGGTTTCACCGGCGCCGTTACGAACGACAACATCGTCCGCGAGCTCGTGAAGGCCGGCAAAACCTGGAAGGCGTACATCGAGGGCTATCCGTCATACGACGCGAACCATGTGCCGATGAGCTATTTCTCTGACATTCGCAATAATTCGGCGCAGGCGGCGAACATGGTGCCCTTTACGCGTTTCGCCGCCGATCTGGCGAACGGGACGCTGCCGGACTTTTCCTTCATCACGCCGAATCTCAACGACGACGCTCACAACGGGACACTGGCTGCCGCCGACAAGTGGCTCGAGACCAACATCGATCCGCTGATCCAGAGCGCGCAATTCAAGCAGGACGGTCTCTTGATCATCTGGTGGGACGAGTCCGCCAGCAGCAGCACCCACGGCGGCGGGAAGGTCGCGTGGACGGTCGTCAGCCCGTTCGCCAAGCGCGGGTATCAATCCACGACGTCGTATCAGCACCAGAGCACGTTGCGCCTGATGCTGCAGGCGCTGGGCGTATCCGCGTTTCCCGGCCAGGCCGCGACCGCGCCCGACATGAGCGAGTTCTTCAA
>Ga0134079_10000085_pt1 | contig 21081 bp, 18 predicted proteins | sample 15_taG_2_FD_119770 | JGI IMG/M metagenome (GOLD analysis project Ga0134079, IMG submission 119770) | Grasslands soil microbial communities from the Angelo Coastal Reserve, California, USA - 15_D_Rain_40cm_2_09182015 | ecosystem: Environmental > Terrestrial > Soil > Grasslands ...
CGCGGTGACCCGGGGGTCGAGCCACCGTACGCGATTTCCCTGTCGCTCCCGGATCCCAAGTCGGCGTACGCGCCGGGGGCACGCCTTGCGTGGCGCCGCGTCGGGTGGGCGGCGCGCGGCGAGCGACGCGTGGATCTCCCGGAGGGCGTGCGACACGTGCATGTGCGAGTGGATCTGCGCAGTCCCCTCGCGCTGCTCGTGCGCGGCGCCTTGGTCGTGTTGCTCGACGTGGCGCTGCTCGCGGGCGTTTGGCTGTTCGTGCTCGTCGTCGCGGAAGGATGGCGGCCGCGGGCGCCGGCGCTGCTCGCGACGCTGCGCACCAGTTATCGCGCGCGCCTGACCGCCGCGCTCGTGGCGTTCTTCGTGCTCCCGGTCCTCGGGTTCGCAGCGTGGAGCTTTGCGCGGCTCGCGGACGAGGCGCGGCGCTCCGGCGATCTGCTGATCCGCCAGACCTTACGTGACGCCGGGTCGAGCGCCGGCGGCATTGCCGGGGACCGCGCCGAAGCGATCGCGCCGTCCGTCGTGGATCTGGGACGCCGGCTCAACGCGGAATTGTGGCTCTACCGCCGCGGGCGCCTCGTCGGCACCAGCTCGCCGGTGATGGGCGAGCTCGGTTTGATCGACCCGCTCCTGGTGCCGCCGGCGTTCCTGCTCACGTTGGAGGACGAGCTCGAGCTCACGACCGACGCGCGCACCGCCGGCCGGCCGACGCGTGTCGGCTACCGCGTTGTCGCGGCGGGCCCGGGCGGCGAGCAGGCGATCCTCGCGGCGCCGCAATTGCTCGACGACGAGCGCGTCCGGAGCCAACAGGAAGACCTCGCGCTGGCACTCGTGCTGGCGACGCTGGCCGGTCTCGTGGCTGCCGTGTACCTCGCGGGGCTCGCGGCGGCCGGGCTGGCGAAGCCGGTGGCGGCGCTGCGTGACGCCGCGCTCGCGGTGGGCCGCGGCAGCGAGCCGGCGGCGTTTCCCCCCGGCGCGCCGCGGGAGTTCGAGCCCGTACTCTCGGCGTTCGAACGCATGGTCACCGATGTGCGCCGCAGCCAGGCGGCGATTGAGGAGGCGAGGCAGCGGACGGCCCGCGTCCTCGCCAACGTCGCGACGGGCGTCATCGCCGTGGACGACGCGCTGCGCGTGACGATGGCGAACGCGCGCGCCGCCGAAGTCCTGGGCGAGCCGCTCGCCCCCGGCGACGAGCTGCCGCGCGCCGCGCCCGCGTGGGGACCCGTCTGGCAAGCGGTGCGCGCGTTCGTCGAGGCGAAGCGTGACGAGATCGAGGAGAAGGAATTCGAGATCGGCGGCCGTCAGATTCGTGTGCAGCTCGCGCCGCTCGGGCCCGCGCCCGACGGCTGCGTCATCGCACTGGACGACGCCACCGCGGTGACCCGCGCGGCTCGCGTCCTCGCCTGGGGGGAGATGGCGCGGCAGGTCGCGCACGAGATCAAGAATCCGCTCACGCCCATCCGGCTCGGGATCCAGCACCTGCAGCGTGTCAAGCGGGGAGCGGGGGCCGCGAGCTTCGACGCGACGCTGCAGGAAACCGCCGCCCGCATCCTCGTCGAAATCGACCGGCTCGACGGGATCGCCCGCGCGTTCTCACGCTTCGGCGCGCCCGGGGCGGAGCAGCTGCCGCTCGAGCCCGTGGACCTGGCAGCCGCGGCGCGGGAAATCGTGCAGCTGTACGGGCTCGGTTCGGGAAAAACGCGCGCCAAAGATGCGACGCGCTTCGAGGTGCGCGCACCGGCGGGCGCCGGCACGGCGCTCGCGCGCAAGGACGAGGTAAAGGAGGTGCTCGTCAACCTGCTCGAGAACGCGCGCAACGCGGCTGCGAAACGCATCACGGTGGCGGTGGAGAATGGCGGGCGAACCCTCAGCGTCTCGGACGATGGCCGCGGCATCGCGCCGGATGTGCTGCCCCGCGTGTTCGAACCGACCTTCTCGACCACGTCGAGCGGGTCGGGGCTGGGTCTGGCGATCGCGCGGCGCCTTGTCGAGAGCTGGGGGGGTACAATCGCGCTGGAGAGTGAGCCGGGGCGGGGGACGACGGTGACCCTGACGCTCCAAGGGGGTGACGCCGCTCACACCCCCCGATAGTTGGGGGCGCGAACATTATATTGGTGACGGACTCTCCCCGTTTCGAGGTGAATTCGTGCGACCTGCAGCCGTTGCCCTTACGCTCGCCGTCCTCGTGGCCGGTTCCGCCCGGCCGGCGCGCGCCCAGTTCTCGCTCGACGCCCGCCGCATCGGGATGGGTGGTGTCTCGCTGACGCGCGACGGCAACTTGCGGCGCTACAATCCGGCCTATCGGGCCGTGAAGAATCGTCCCGGCAGCGGCAACGCCAAGGTGACGATCCCGGTCCCTCTCGGCCTGATCAAGTTCTTCCACGACCACCCGATCAACAAGCTGGGCAGCGATCCGATGTTCGATCCCAAGGACAGCCTGTTCAACCCGGTCGAGCTCGTGAACCTGGTGTTCAACCTGCCGATCTTCCTCGAGGTGCGAAAAGCGCCTACGCCGACCAACGACGTCGAGTTCACCATTGGGCGGAATGCGTTCGCCATCGACATGGGTGCGGCGCAGGTGCTGATCCCGGAGGGTGAGTTCGGACTCGGCGGCACCAGCCGTTTACTCGACATGGGGATCGGCATCAAGGGGTTCCGTGTCGCCGTGCAAGGCTTCGAGAACCATGACGTGGCATTTCTCTTGGGTGACTCATTACGCGGCTTCCTCAAGGACGGGGACTCCGCGCGCACCAATACGACCTACAACCTGCTCGGCGATGCGATCGTGCAGGCGGGGTTCGCGCCCACGTTGAGCTTCTCCGGCCGCGTGACGGGCAGGGGCAGCGACAACGACGACGGCGTGTATCTGGGCGGTGCCGTCCGGTCGTACTACGGCGTCACGTACTACCGCGCCGACGGGTCCGGGGGATTCACCACCGGCGACACGCTGTTCGGGGGCTCCAACCCGGTGACCCCGCAGCTCGACGCGCTGACCTATCGGGACAACGGCGCCACGAAATCATTCGGGCGCGGGTTGGGCGGCGACGTCGGCATCGTCATGATCTCGGGCCCCCTCGAGGTGGGCGTCGGCGTGAACGACATCGGGGCCAAGTTGACGTGGAAGGACACGCGCGTCGACAGCACGTTCTTCGACAACGTCGGCGACTCGCTCGTCACCACCACCGTCCGGAACCACGTGCAGTCGACGACCGATCTGCCGGTCAGCTACATCGCCAACGCCGCCATCCGCATGGGCACCGGTACGACGGTGGGCGGCGACGTCGTCAACACCGGCCGCGGCACGGTGATTCACATCGGCGGTGAGCAGCGCGTCGGCATGCTGGCGTTGCGCGGCGGCGTTTCGCGCGACCAGAGAAAGAAGATGCAGTTCGGCTTCGGCGGCGGTTTGCGGCTCGGTCCGCTCGGTTTGGACGTGGGATTCTGGACCCATAGCAATTCGTTCGCCGACAAGCGCGCCATCACGATGGCCACGTCCATCTCGCTCTACTAGGAAACGCGTATGAAAGCGACAGCCTCCGTCCTCATCCTTGCGGCCGCGTTGCTCTCGGCGGCCTGCGGTGCAGGGCATGCCATCTTCAACGTGGACGTCTACAGTTTCCTGGCGGGGTCCGGCAACGATACGGTGCCGTACGCGGTGCCTCCGGCCTCATCGGTGGATTCGTTCACCGTGCAGCGCATCGTTCTGCCGGGAGGGTTTGGCAGTTCGATCGTGGACTCGGTGCGCATTGCCAGCGGCGGCGCTAATCTGGTCACGAGCACTGGTGCCGGATCGATCGGGCTCAGCCTGTATGTGGCCGGCGACTCGGCGGGCACGCACCTTCCCGCGGCGCTTGCGCTCAGCGTTCCGGCGGCGACGATTCCCGGACCCGGGACCGTGCCCGTCGTGATCACGGGAGATCTCAGCTCGGGCGTGCAGGCCCTCTTCACGCAGGATACGCTGTGGATCCGCATCGCGGCCACCGGCACCAACCCCAACGCCGGTCCCCTCATCGGCAAAATGGGGCTGACCTCGCTACAGCTCCGCGTGGTCATGCAGGACAAGATCTTCTAGACTCGATCCCGGCTGTATATTCTCTCCCGGTGACTACTCGACGCCCCACCGTGACGGTCTCGGTGGGCGGCGTGCCGGTGGGGAGCACCCATCCGATCGTCGTCCAGTCCATGACCAACACCGATACCGCCGACGTGGCGGCGACGGTGGCGCAGGTGCGGGCCCTCTACCAGGCGGGCAGCGAGCTGGTGCGTGTCACGGTCAACAACGACGCGTCGGCTCGTGCCGTCGCCGACATCGTGGAGCAGGTCGACGTGCCCGTGATCGGGGACTTCCATTACAACGGGCACCTGCTGCTGACGAAATACCCGGCCTGCGCACGGGCCCTCGCGAAGTACCGCATCAATCCCGGCAACGTCGGTGCCAAGCGCCGCGATGACAACTTCCGCACCATCGTCCAGGTGGCGGTCGCCGAGGGGAAGCCCGTCCGCATCGGGGTCAACTGGGGGAGCCTCGACCAGCAGCTGCTGACGGAGATGATGGACGCGAACGCGGCGCTCGCGGAGCCCCTCGAGGCGCGCGACGTGACGATGGATGCCATGGTCGCGAGCGCGATGCGCTCGGCGGAGCTCGCGGAGGAGGTCGGGCTGCCGCACGACCGCATCATCCTCTCGGCAAAGGTGTCGGGGGTGCAGGACCTCGTGGACGTGTATCGCAAGCTGGCCGCGCGGTCCGACTACCCGCTGCACTTGGGACTCACCGAAGCGGGGATGGGGACCAAGGGCGTCATTGCCAGCACCGCGGGTCTCTCGATCCTGTTGCAGCAGGGGATCGGCGACACGATCCGCGTGTCGCTCACGCCGCGGCCCCAGGGCGACCGCACCGAGGAGGTGCAGGTCGCGCAGCAGGTGCTGCAGTCGCTCGGGCTGCGGAGCTTCACCCCGCAGGTGACCGCGTGCCCAGGCTGCGGGCGCACGACCTCCACGTTCTTTCAGGAAATGGCGGAGCAGATCCAGACGTACCTGCGCGAGCAGCGTCCGGTGTGGAAAGCGCGCTATCCCGGCTCGGAGGAGTTGCGCGTCGCGGTGATGGGCTGCGTGGTGAACGGGCCCGGCGAGTCGAAGCACGCCGACATCGGCATCTCGCTCCCGGGAACCGCGGAGGAGCCGCGCGCGCCCGTGTACGTGGACGGGGCGCTCAAGGTCACGCTCAAAGGCGACACGATCGTCGCCGAGTTCTTGAAGATCCTGGCCGACTACGTCGAAACCCGTTACGCGATCCGGGTGCCCAGCGCCACGTCGCGATCCGGCTGAACCAGCACGATGTCGCCATCGCCGAGCATGACCCCGAGCGTCAGCACTTCCGAAAAATAGGTCGCGATCTGCCGCGGCGGGAAATTCACCACCGCGAGTACCAACCGATCCTGCAAGTCTGAGCGCTGGTAGTACTTCGTGATCTGCGCGCTCGACGTCTTCACGCCCAGCTCCGGACCGAAATCAATGCGCAGTTTGTAAGCGGGCTTCCGCGCCTGCGGGAATTCGTCTACCTGGACGATCCGGCCCACGCGGATATCGACCTTCACGAAATCGTCGTACGTGATCTGCGCCACGTCCCCTCCCTCCGAGATGTCCCCTTTTGAGGTCAAACGAAGCCGGGCTCTCCCGGCGGTGAATCCGCCGGAAACGTAGCGCCGGCGGGGTTTTTCAGCCTGCCCGGGTGGATGGCACGGCCGTTGCCTTAGCGGGACCCAGTTTCACCACCCTTACAACCGGACGGCTCTATGCGGCGCATCATCGGATTGGCGCTCACCCTGGCGACTGTGACCACTCCTCTCTTGGCACAGCGCTCGGCGCTGCGCGAGGTGCGGAACCAGGGCAGCGCGGGGCTGACACTCGTCGTCGCGCAGCCGCTCGACGAGTTCCGTCGCAACGGCGACGTCGCCGCCGGGTTGACCGGCTTCGTGGTGGTGGGGGTCGACCGCATGGCGAGCCTCGGGTTGCGCATCGATGGGCAGTACCTGGTCTACGACTCCGATTATCGCGGCTACGGTATCTCGACGACGTCGTCGATCGGCTCGCTCGCGCTCGGCCCGCAGGTCACGTTGGGGCAGGGCCCGATCCGGCCGTACGGCTTCGCCACCGTGGGCGGCTCGATGTTCTGGTCGTCCGTGAGCGACGCCAACTCTTGCGGCTGCTACGACAGCAACGTGTTCGTCTTGAACGGCCGCTTCACCACGGTGACGCAACTCGGTACCGGCCTGCTGATCAACGTCTCGCGTCGCCGCACCGCGGTGGCGCTCGATCTGGGCGTGCGGGATGTGCGGCATGATCGCGTGCGCTACGTGCCCGCGGGCGGGATTACGGAGAACTCGGACGGCAGCTTTACGGTGCAGCGGGTGGAGACGCCGGTGCGGATGCTGGTCTATCAGGTCGGCGTGTCGTTCGCGATTCGTTAATCTGCCGAGACGGGCTCGGGGACCGGCGCGGAGGCCATGCGCCGCCCCAGGCGCTGCTGCAGCGCGTCGAGGTAGGTATAGAACACCGGCGTCACATACAGCGTCACCAGCTGCGAGAACGCGAGCCCGCCGACCACGGCGAGGCCGAGCGGGCGGCGCGATTCGGCGCCCGAGCCCCATCCGATCGCGATCGGGATCGTCCCCATCAAGGCCGCCATCGTCGTCATCATGATCGGCCGGAACCGCACGCTGCACGCCTCGAGGATCGCGTCGCGCGCCGATTTGCCTTCGCGCCGCTCCGCCTCGAGCGCAAAGTCGATCATCATGATCGCATTCTTCTTGACCAACCCGACCAGCATGATGATGCCGACGAACGCGTACATGCTCAGGTCCGTTCCGAACACCAGCAGCGTGAGCAGAGCGCCAAACCCGGCGAAGGGAAGGCCCGAGAGAATCGTGATGGGATGGATGAAGCTCTCGTACAGAATCCCGAGCACGATGTAGATCACGCCGATGGCGAGGAGTAACAGGAAGAACATGCCTTGCTGGCTCGCCTGGAACGCCTGGGCGGTGCCGGAGAATCCCGTGCTGATCGTCGAGGGGAGGATTTCTCCCGCCGCGCGTTGCACCGCGCTCACGCCGTCGCCGAGCGAAACATTGGGCGCCAGGTTGAACGAGAGCGTCACGGACGGCAGTTGGCCGCTGTGGTTCACGCTGAGTGGGCCGATGCCCGGGGATACCGTAGCGACAGACGTGAGCGGGATGAGCGTCCCCTCCCGGGCGCGGATGTAGAGGAGACGCAACGCGGCGACGTCACGCTGATACTCGGGGAGCAGCTCCTGAATCACCCAGTACTGGTTGTTGTCCGTGTAGATCGTCGACACCTGGCGTGAGCCATAGGCGTCGTACAGGGCTTCTTCGATCTGTTGGACCGTCACGCCGAGCCGGCTGGCGCGATCCCGATCGATCTGCACCTGCACTTGCGGATTCCTGACCTGTAAGTCGGTGCCGACGTCCTGGAGGATCGGTACCGTACGCAACCTGGTCTCGAGTCGCGCCGCGCTCGCGTACAGCTCTGCGATGTCGGCGCCCTGCATGGTGAATTGGTATTGCGCCCTCGCATTGCGCCCGCCGATCTGGATCACTGGCGGCACCTGCAGGGATGTCTTGATCCCGGGGATCGCCGCGAGTTGCGGCTGGAGCTGCCGCACGATCTCGTCGGCAGAGGGGCGCTGGCTGCGCGGCTTCAGTCGCAGGGTGATCTGTCCCTGGTTCGTCGAGCCTTGCCCGACCCGCGACATGTAGTGGTCGACGTATGGACTCCGGCCGATCACCTCGGCGACAGCGAGTTGGTGCTCCACCATCGCGTCGTACGAGCTGCCCTCCAGCGTCTCCGTCTGGCCCCGGATCGTGCCCGTGTCCTCATTGGGGAGGAACCCCTTCCCGACGAGGCCGTAGAGACCGACGGTGCCGAGCAGAATCGCCAGCGAGAACGCGAGGCTGGCGGGCCGGTGGTTCATGACCCACACCAGGCTCCGCTCGTAGGCGCCGAGGACGCGCTGGTAGATGCGCTCGGTCACCTCATAGAACCGTCCGTGCCGCTCGTCGCGCGAGGGACGGAGGAAGCGGCTGCACAGCATCGGGGTGAGCGTGAGGGACACGAACCCCGAGACGAGGATCGCGATGCCGATCGTGACCGCGAACTCGTTGAAGAGCCGGCCGATGAGGCCGCCCATGAAGAGCACCGGAATGAACACCGCGGTGAGCGACAGCGTCATGGACACGATGGTGAAGCCGATCTCGCGGGCGCCGTCGAGCGCCGCCTGCATCGCCGGTTTCCCCATTTCCATGTGCCGCACGATGTTCTCGAGCATCACGATGGCGTCGTCCACGACGAAGCCCACGCACAGCGTCAGCGCCATCAACGACAGGTTGTCGAGGCTGTAGTCCAGCAGGTACATCACCGCGAAAGTGCCGACGATCGACAACGGCAAGGCCAGGCTCGGGATCACCGTCGCCGAGAGATTGCGCAGGAACAGGAAGATGACCATCACGACCAACACCAGGGTGACGAGCAACGTCACCTTCACATCGTCCACCGACTGCCGGATCGAGAGGGATCGGTCGTACAGTGTGTTCACCTCGACCGACGCGGGGAGCTGCGGAATCAGCGCCGTCATTTGCCGCTTCACGGCGTCTGCCACCTCCACGGTGTTGGTGCCCGGCTGGCGCTGAATCGCGAGGGTGATCGCGCGCGCGCCGTCGAACCAGCTCGCGTTCTTATTGTCTTGAATGTCGTCGAGGACCTGGGCCACGTCCTGCAAGCGCACCGGGGCACCGTTGCGATAGGCGATGATGAGCGAGCGGAACTCGGGGGCGCTTTCGATCTGCCCGTCGGCGCGCACCGTGTAGGCGCGGTGCGGACCCCACAGGATCCCGGTCGGCAGATTGGGATTCCCCGACTGGATGGCGTCGCTCACTTCGTCGAGCCCGATGCGGCGCGCGGCGAGGGCCGTCGGGTCGATCTGAATCCGCACGGCGTACTTGGCGGCGCCGAAGACCTGTACCTGCGCGACCCCCGTCACCTGCGACAGCCGCTGCGCCATGAACGTCTCGGCGTACTCGTCGAGCGTCGAGAGTGGCATCGTCTTCGACGTGAGCGCGTAAAACAGAATCGGCGAGGCGGCGGGGTTCGCCTTGTTGTAGGACGGCGGCTGAATGCCCGGGGGAAGCTGGCGCAGCGTCTTGGAGATCGCGGCCTGCACGTCCTGCGCGGCCGCGTCGATGTTGCGCGACAGGTTGAACTGCAGCGTGATGTTCGTGCCGCCCTGGTTCGACGACGACGTCATCGCGTCGATGCCGGCGATCGTGGAGAACTGCCTTTCGAGCGGCGTCGCGACGGCGGAGGCCATCGTCTCTGGGCTGGCGCCCGAGAGCCCCGCCGACACCGAGATGGTCGGGTAGTCGACGTTCGGCAGATCGCTCACGGGCAGGAGGCGATACGCCATCAGCCCGAAAAACAGAAAGCCCAACATCACCAGCGTGGTGGTGACGGGCCGCCGGATGAAGAGACCCGAGATGCTCACTGCTGCGCCGCCTCGGTCTTGGGACCGCCCCGGATCTCGACGCGGGCGTCCGGCGTCAGGCGCAGCTGGCCGTCGGTTACGACCAGCGTGCCCGGCGGGATGTGGTCGGCAAGCACTGCGACACTATCGACGGTGCGCGTCACCGTCACCGGACGCTGCTGTGCGGTGCCCTCGGCGGTGATCACGAAGACGTAGGTGCCTTGCTGGCCCGTCATCACCGCCTGCGCGGGGATCACGACGGCGTCATTCTGCATGTCGAGGATGAGCGTCACGTCGACGAACTCGCCGGGCCACAGCGCCCCGTCGCGGTTCGGGAAGCGGGCCTTGAGGAGCACGGTGCCTGTCGTCGTATCGACTTCGTTGTCCATGAACGACAAGACGCCCTGGGCGGGCACGGCGCCGTCGCGAGACGCCCGCGCGAACGCCGCCAGCTCGTGCCCGGCGCGGCGCCGCAGGTCCGGGATCTGCGCCGCGGGAACGGAGAAGCGGACGAGGATCGGGCGGAGCTGATTGATCGTCACCAAAGAGGTCCCGCTTGCCCGCACGATGTTCCCCTCGTGCAGCTCCAACCGGCCGGTGCGGCCGCCGATCGGCGCGCGGATCGTCGCGTACTCGACATTCAGCCGCGCGACCGCCACGGTGGCGGAGTCGGCCCGGGCGGTGGCCGCCAGCGCGTCCGCGGTTGCCTGTCGCTGCTCGTAGTCTTCCTTTGTGACCGTGTTGGTCGTCGCCAGGACGCGGTAGCGCTCGGCCTCCCGGCCGGCATTCTGCGCCTGGGTCGCGTCCCGCAGCAGCGCTGCTTCGGCCTGTTGCAGGGCGGCTTGGTACGGCCGCGCGTCGATTTCGAACAGCACCTGGCCCGCGCCTACCTCGTCGCCCTCGGCAAAGTGCACCCGCAGCAGCGCGCCGCTGACCTGGGACGTGACGTCTACCGTCCGCATCGGCTCGACCGTGCCGGTCGCCCCGATCTGGTACGGGACCGAGCGCTGTTCTACTCGGGCTACGCTGACGGGCACCTTGGGTGCCTGTCCCCCCTGCCGAGAGGAACACGCGGCAGCCGGGAAGGCAGCGCAAACCACCAACCAGCGAGGGCTAAAGAAGAACGCCACGGACCGAGTCACCAGTCGAGTTAGGGTAATGGACAAGTTGCGCCGCCGACACCACTTGGCGCTAGCATCCAATACGCATACCCCGGTCTCCATGTGGCGACCGGTCAGGCTTCATTGAGAAACCTATGCTGAATCGGGTCCATCCCCACGCGTCGAAGCAATCCTCGGCGCGGCTTTTTGCCTATCACGTGGGGGAGGGTCTGCGGTACTGTCGTCGGGTGCTCGCCCGTATCCGCTCCGCCGCCGTGCTCGGCATCGACGCCTACCTGGTCGACGTCGAGACGGACATCGCCAACGGGCTGCCCACCTTCGTGACGGTCGGATTGCCGCAGGGCGCGGTGAAGGAAGGCCGCGACCGCGTGTCCGCCGCCCTCGCCAATACGGGCTTCACCTTTCCGCTCAAACGCATCACCGTCAATCTCGCGCCCGCTGACATTCGTAAAGAGGGGTCGGCGTTCGACCTGCCGATCGCCCTTGGGATCCTCGCGGCGACCGAACAGGTCGATGGCGCGCGGTTGGGCCGAGTGGCGGTGTTGGGAGAGCTGGGTCTGGAGGGCGCCGTACGTCCGGTGCGCGGCGCGCTCCCGGTCGCGCTCGCCGCGCGTGCGGCGGGGCTCGAGGCCCTGATCCTGCCCCGCGAGAATCTCCCCGAGGCCGGGGTCGTGGAAGGTCTGCGCGTGCTCGGCGCCGGTTGCCTCGCCGAGATCGCCGAGTACCTGGAAGGGAAGGCCGAGCTCCCGGGAGCCGCGGTGGATGTGGCACGGCTCTTCGCCGAGCGCGCGCAAGACGACGTCGACTTCGCCGAGGTCAAAGGCCAGGCGCATGCGAAGCGCGCTCTCGAGGTCGCGGCGGCCGGGGGACACAACATCTTGATGGTGGGCCCGCCCGGGTCAGGAAAAACGATGCTGGCGCGGCGCCTCCCTACCATCCTCCCCCGAATGAGCCTCGATGAAGCGCTCGAGACCACGAAGATCCACTCGGTGGCGGGGACGTTGCCACTCGGTGAATCGTTGGTGGCCCGGCGGCCCTTCCGCGCGCCGCATCACACGATCTCCGATGCGGGGTTAATCGGCGGAGGGTCGTATCCGCGCCCCGGCGAGGTGAGTCTCGCGCACGGCGGCGTGTTGTTTCTCGACGAGCTGCCCGAATTCCGCAAGAACGTGCTCGAAGTGTTGCGCCAACCGATGGAAGACGGCGTGGTGACGATCGCGCGAGCGGCGATGAGCCTGTCGTATCCGGCGCGCTTCATGCTGGCGGCGGCGATGAACCCGTGCCCGTGCGGCTGGTTCGGCGACCCGCACCATGCCTGCACGTGCGCACCCGTCGGCGTGCAGCGCTACCTCGCCCGTGTGTCGGGCCCGCTGCTTGACCGCATCGACTTGCACCTCGAGGTCCCCGCTGTGAAGTACCGCGCGCTCTCGGGGGAGAGCGGCGGTGAGCCGAGCGCAGCCGTGCGGGAGCGCGTGGACCGGGCGCGGGTCGTGCAGCGGGAGCGGTTCGCGAAGCGGCCGGGCGTGTACGCCAACGCGCACATGGCGCCGCGCGACATTCGCGCCCACTGCCGGGTCTCCGATGGCGCCGACGCGTTGCTCAAGACGGCGATCACGCGCCTGGGCCTGTCAGCCCGCGCGTATCATCGCATCCTCAAGATCGCGAGAACCGTGGCGGATTTGGATGGGGCGGCTGGGCTCGAGCCGAAGCACGTCAGCGAGGCGATTCAGTATCGGAGCCTCGATCGGCGTGGGGTGGGGTAACGCCAGAGGGCGCGCCCTCCTGTGGACGCGCCCTCTTCAAGCCTACCGGAACGTCGAACTGCTAGAACCGCACGTATACCGCCCCGTGACGCTCAACTGCCAAATCAGCGGCACGGCGGAAGGCATCGATGATGTCTTCGGACTTGGCCCCGTCTCCGACCTTGATTTCGGGTGTGCCCGGTATCGACGACCGCCCGCTCGACGCGCAGGTCACCTTGATGGACATCGGCGTATAGATGTCTAAGGTGATGAGGGCCACGAGCTGATTCACGAAACTCAGCTGCGTCTCGACCTTCGACACACCGTTGGGACATTGCGACATCGCCTTGACCGGACTGGGTGGCACCAAACCGTAGATCCATCCGGAGGCGAACGACTTCTCGATCACCTGGGGGCTCGCAGGCAACCCCGTTTCGATGGTCGCGTGATAGCACGCTGGGAGGATGAGGAGAAGACCAGCTACGGCGAGCTTCGGCACACGGAACATGGGTACCTCCTGGCCGGTGGGGAAGGATGAGAGGTCGGACGGCAGGGGTGTGATACGGTCCACCGGACGCGTAAGGAACATGGCGGTCCCACCCGCAGGTCGCTAGCGGGTTCGGCAGTGGTTCCACGGTTGCCTAAGACATGCCCTAACCCGTAGCTTGGGGGCCGTGAGCGACTGGCTGGAGCAACGTCTCGGTCTGAGTCCCGCGGTGCAGATGCACTTGTTGGTCTCGGTGATCGCGATCGCCGGCCTCTGGCTCCTCCAGAAGATCGTCCTCGCCGTCGTCTACCGCCGCATTACCGATCCCTACACCCGCTATCGCTGGCGCAAGGCCACGACGTACGCGTTCATCGTCGCGGGGATTCTGGTGGTGGGACGCGAGTGGTTCGCCGGCTTCAAGACGCTGGCGACGTTCCTCGGGCTCGTCTCCGCCGGTATCGCGATCGCCCTCAAGGACCCGCTCACGAATCTGGCCGGTTGGGCGTTCATCGTGTCGCGCCGGCCTTTCGATGTGGGAGACCGGATCGAGATCGCCGGCCACAAGGGCGACGTCATCGACCAGCGCCTGTTTCAATTCACGCTGAACGAGATCGGCGGGTGGGTCGACGCCGATCAAAGCTCCGGCCGCATCATTCACATTCCGAACGCGAAGGTCTTCACCGATCCCGTGGCGAACTACGACAAGGGGTTCCGGTACATCTGGAACGAAGTGCCCGTCACGGTGACGTACGAGAGCAACTGGAAGAAGGCGAAGGAGATTCTCACGGCGGTCGCGTTCAAGCATGCGGAGCACCTCACGGCTGAGGCGGAACGGGATCTGCTCACGGCGTCGCGGCAGTACTTCATCAACTACAAGAAGCTGACGCCGATCGTCTACACCGCCGCCGTGGACTCAGGCGTGCGTCTCACCATGCGCTACCTGATCGAGCCGCGGCGCCGGCGGGGCACTGTGTCGGCGATCTGGGAGGAGATCCTCGGCGAGTTCGACAAGTGCGCCGACATCGAGCTTGCCTACCATACGGTGCGGTCGTTCCGGACGACAGAAGAGGGGAAGCCCACCCAGCGCGCCGCTGCGGGGCGCACTCACAAGCGACGCGACGACCCTCCGCCGCAGGAGCCCTAGCCCCAGTCCTGTAGCGCGTCTCCCCGTTCCACGACGGCGCGAGCGAGCAGATCGAAGTCTTCCCGCCGGCTGCGGTGATTCGTGATCGCCACCCGAATCGCGAAACGCCCGCCCAGCACGGTGGTCGACGGCACCGCCAGGCCACTCTCCTGAATCTGCAGCAGGATCTCCTGGTTCATCTCGTTGAGGGCTTTGTCATCGGCGCCGGGCGCTGCGTACCGGAAACAGACGACGTTGAGTGGCGCGGGGGCGAGGAGCTCGAGCCGCGGATGCGCCTCGATGAGCCCGACGAGGTACGCTGCCTGCCTGACGTTCTGCTCGATCAGCTGGGCGAACGCGTCCACCCCGTGCGCTTTGAGCGACATCCACACCTTCAGCGCGCGGAAGCCGCGCGACAACTGCACGCCCCGCTCGGCGAATGGGAATCCACCGGCGGCGATCCCGCGCTCGAAGGCCGCGAGGTACGCCGGGGTGACGTTGAACGTGGCGCGGTGTGCGACTTGATCGCGGACCAGCGTGCACCCGACCTCGTACGGCAAGTACATCCATTTGTGCAGGTCGAAAGCGACCGAGTCGGCTTGCTCGATGCCCCGCACCAGGGGACGAAGGGAGGGGGCGAGGGCCGCCAGGGCCCCGAACGCGCCATCGACGTGCAGCCACAAGCCCTCTTCGCGGCACAGGGCCGCGAGCGCCGGGAGGTCGTCGGTCGCGCCCGTGTTGACGGTGCCGGCGTTACCGACGACGCAGATGGGATGGTGCCCCGCCGCGCGGTCCTCCGCGATGGCGCGCCGCAGCGCGGTGACGTCGATCGTGTAGTCGGCCCTGACGGGGATGCGGCGCAGCGCCTGGTTGCCGAGGCCGAGGAGTTCCACCGCTTTGCGCACCGACGAATGCGTCTCGGTGGACTCGTAGACCAGCAGCTGCGGCTGGCCGGATCCCTGGACGCCGCGCTCGCGCACGTCGTAACCGGCGCGGGCGTTCCGCGCGACGGCGAGGCCCACGAAGTTGGCCATCGAGCCGCCCGACACCAGCAATCCGTGGGTGCCCGCGGGCATGCCGAGCAGCTCGACGAGCCAACCGATGACCTGGTTCTCGACCACAGCTGAGGCGTCGTCGAATTCGGCGACCTGCGGATTCATCCCCGACGCCAGCATGTCGGCCAGCATCGCGAGGGGTGTCCCTGTCCCGATCACCCAGCCCCAAAAACGGGGATGGACGTTACCGGTCGGGTAGGGGAGCACGTCGCGCGTGAACTGCTCGTAGACGGTCTCGGCGGGCGTGGGGCCGTGCGGGACCGGCTCCGCGAGGCGGCGGCGCACGTCAGGGGGAACGGGCCGCCACGCCGCGCGCTCCCGCACCGTGCGCAGGTAGTCGAGCATGTCGTCCAGCATCCGATGGCCCAGCGTGCGGAGCTCGTCCCATTCTTTTTGACCTACCGGATCGAGCGTGTGCTCAGTTTCGGGCGTCATGGTGCGGCCACGACGTCGTAGTGGAGGACAAACGGCTCGAGGTCGAGCAGGTACTCCGAATCCTCAGCGTAGTAGTGGGCCTTTTCATAGTCGTCGCCCGCAAACTTACGAATCGCGTCGAACGACTCCCACAGAGAAATGAAGGTGAACTCGGTTTCGTCGCCCTGCGTGCGGCGCAGGACGTATACGCCCTTGTTTCCCGGGGTGGCGCGGCATTCGCGAGCCCCGGTGCGCTCCAAGTACGCGGTGTAGGCTTCGGCCTTGGCTGCCGGAGTGACGCCGTGCCAGACGCGCGCGATGAGGGTGGGGGTGGTCACGTCGCCGTCTCCTCGGCGGGTTGACCGGCAGCCGCGGGACGAGAATGATCGGCGATCGGGCGCAGTTTGTGGGAGAACTGAATCCACAGTACCGCACCCAGAATCAGCGCCATCGCCACGACGGTGCGTTGCGTGATCGGCTCGGCGAGCAGCAGCCAGCCGAGCAGTACGGCGATCACGGGGTTCACGTAGGCGTAGGTCCCGACGATCGTCGCGGAGGCGTGCTTCAGCGCGTAGGAGTACGCGCTGTATCCCAGGATCGAACCGAACACCACGAGGTACGCGATGGCGCCGGCGCCTTTGGGCGTCAGGTGCCAGCTGCGCCATTCGCCCAGGGCCGAGCCGAGCACGGCGACCACGGCGCCGCCGACGATCATTTGAATCGACGCCGCGATGTACGGACTCACCTCGGTCGGATGCCGTTTGGCGTACACGGAGCCGATAGACCACGAGCAGCTCGCGAACGTGAGCGCGAGGGGCCCTCGCAGGTCGGACTTGAGAATCTCGGCCGGGCTCGCGCCCACGAGCAGCGCGGTGCCGATGAACCCGAGGAGGAGTCCCGCGACCACGCGCCAGTTCAACTCCCCCGAACCCCCGGGGACGGTCGCGTCGAAAAACGCGGTCCAGATGGCGACGGTCACGACGAAAACGCTGGCGACCCCCGACGGCGTGTACTGCTCGGCCCAGACCACCAGCGCGTTGCCGCCCGTCAGCAGAAAGAGTCCGACGATCGCCAACGTCCGCCAGTCAGCCGCGCGCCGCGGCAGCGTGTAGCCCATCGCGCGCGCGATGCCGAGCAGCAACACGCCGGCGATGAAGAAGCGCAGTCCGGCGAACAGGAACGGCGGCAGCTCGCCAACGCCCACCTTGATCGCGAGATACGTCGAGCCCCAGAAGACACACACGATGAGATAGGCGATCAGCGCCTTGCCCTTGAGCGCGGCCATGTCAGTCAGGCTCCGTCGGAATGAAACCGGGTTTCTCGAACAACGTCGACAGCACGATCGTGGTTCTGGTGTTCATCTGAGAATTCGGGCCGCGCAGGTCGCGCAGGATGGCCTGGACGCCCTCGAGGTCCGGGGCCACGACCTTGAGGATGTAGCAGTCGTCGCCCGCGATATGATGACATTCGATCACACCGGGATGCTTTTCCATCTCGCGCATGCGCGGTTCGTCGCCGACGTAATCGGAATTGCCGTAGCGGACGGTCACGAAGGCCGTCACAGGGAACCCGGCCTTGGCGCGATCGAGCTGCACGCGATAGCCGAGGATGTGTCCGGCCTCTTCGAGGTGCTTGACGCGCTCCATCACGGCGGGCCGCGAGAGCCCAACTTCGTCGGCAATCGCCTGATAGCTGGAGCGCCCGTCGTGCGAGAGAAGCCGGAGAATGCGGCGATCGATCGCGTCGAGCTCGTGCTTGGCGGGCATATAGGCCGTCCCCGGGGTGATTGTCCTACTATACGTCACACTTATACGATGTTAATCAACGTATCATAAGCATACGGGGTTCCAGCCCTACGGTCTATCCGTTTTCTGACTCCAAATTGTCCTTTGATTGAGACACTCAGAGCCACTACTATTCCGCCAATGTCTGACGCGATCGCCGAGCTCCGCGCCCTCGTCCGCACGTTTCCGTCGGCCCTCCTGGGCTACTCGGGCGGCGTCGACTCGGCGCTGCTTGCCGTGGTGCTGCGGCAGGAGTTGGGGCGCGACCGGATGGTGGCGGCGATCGGTCGCAGTGCCTCCTATCCGGAGGCGCAGTGGCGCACGGCGCGCGAGGTCGCCGACCGGTTCGACGTGCCGGTTCTGGAAGTCGACACGCACGAGCTCGAAGACCCGAACTACCTCGCCAATCCCACCAACCGCTGCTTCTACTGCAAGACTGAGTTGTGGAGCCGTCTGCTGCCGCTGGCCCAGGCTCGCGGCCTCGCCGTGGTATGCGACGGCACCAACGCCGACGACCTGTCCGGGCGCGAGCACCGGCCCGGTCGAGGCGCCGGAGAGCGGGCGGGCGTGCGCTCGCCGCTCGCCGAGGTGGGTCTCACCAAGGCGGCGATTCGAGACGCCTCGCGCACCCTGGGGCTGCCCACGTGGGACGCCCCCGCGGCGCCGTGTCTGTCGAGTCGCGTGCAGTACGGCCTCCAGATCACGCCGCGACGACTGCAGCAGGTCGAGTCGGCCGAGGCGTACCTGCGCGAGCTGGGAGTCCGAGGCGACCTGCGCGTGAGGCACCGCGGCGCTGCGGCGCGGATAGAACTGGAGGCGGCGTGGATCCCGTGGGCACAGCAGCGACTCGAGACGATTGCCGAACGACTCACTACCCTTGGCTTCGCGCACGTCGAGGTCGACCCGCGCGGCTACCGTCGGGGGAGCCTGTTAGAGTCTTCGTCGCCCTGAACTTCCCTGAGGACGTGCGCCAGGGTCTCTGGGACGCGATCGGTCCCGCGCGCGAGCGCGGCCTTCCGGTGAAATGGGTACGCCCGGAGGGCGTGCACCTCACGCTCAAGTTCCTCGGCGACGTGGACGACGCCCGGGAGCCGGAGTTGCGTGCCGCGCTGACCGAGGCTGCAGGGCGCGGCGAGCCGCGCGGCGTCACGATTCAGATCGAAGGGTTCGGCGTTTTTCCCGACTTCCGGCGGCCGCGGGTCGTCTGGGCGGGCGTGACCCCCGATCCCGCCCTCGAGCTGCTGCAACACCGCGTGGAGCAGGTCTTCGCGCCGCTCGGCTTTCCGACGGAGGCTCGGCCGTTCCGGCCTCATGTGACGCTCGGCCGCGGCGACTGCAGGGGTCTCGAGAGCAGTCTCGCTGCCATCGCGTTTACGGCGACGACGATCATCACAGATGTAGACCTCATGCAGAGCACGCCCCAAACGGGTGGGGCGGTGTATCAGGTGAAACATCGTGGACGGCTGTCTTAAAGGACTCCTCCGACTCGGCTGCATCGTCGCGATCGCGGCGGTGCTGCTGGCTTTGTGGTGGTTCCGGGAGCCGATTCTGCGTACCGGCGCACGCTGGTTTGGGCGGACCGAGGCGTTGCCACCCGTCGCCGACACGGCCGTCGGCGCGCCGACGCCGAGAGCCGTGGCGTCAGGCCAAACAAAAGTGGGGACGCTCCGCGCCCCCGCTGGTCCCGATTCGGTCGTCTTGAATCCCAACGAAGTGGCATCCCTGATCGGCGGCTCGATCGACTGGCGGGTGCGCAAGACCTACGACTCCCTCCGCGTGGAGCTGTTGGAGGGCTCGCTGGCGGTGCACGCCCGCCTCGATACGCGCGCGCTGCCGCCCCAAACCTTTGGTCCCTTTGCGGCGCTGGTGCAGCCGCGCGAGCCGCTCCGGCTCGGTGGCACGATCGAGATCGAGCGGCCGGGGATCGCGCGCTTCACGATTCGCGAGATCAGCATACGCGGCATCGCGTTCCCGGGGCCGACCGTCAAGTCCATTGCGCGCCAGGCGGCCGGTGCGAACGAGGACGGGGCCATTCCTCTTCAGGTCGACCGCGCGATCTCGCGCATCGTCATTCATCCGACCGGCGTCATCCTGTACCGCACGCCCGCGCATCCACCTCGATGAGCCGCCGGGTGCTGATCGTCGATGACGAAAAGGGTATTCGCGAGGCTCTGAAACAGGTCCTCGAGTACGAGGAAATCGAAGTGCAGACCTGCGCCTCGGGCCACGAGGCGCTGCGCGTGTATCCAGAGTTCCGGCCTCACCTGGTGTTCCTCGACGTGAAGATGGAAGGGATGGACGGCCTCGAGACCCTGAAACGCGTCCGCGAGCTGGACCCGGACGCGCAGGTGGTGATGATCTCGGGCCACGGAACGATCCAGACGGCCGTCGAGGCGACGCAGCTCGGCGCCTACGACTTCCTCGAGAAGCCTCTCGACACCGATCGCATTCTGCTCACGCTCCGGAACGCCCTGCAGCACGTCGTGCTGGTGAGCGAGAATGTGCGCCTCAAGGAAGAGGTGCACGCCCAGTACGAGATCGTCGGGTCGAGCGAGGCGATCCGGCAGGTCATCGAGCGCCTCGAGAAGGTCGCACCGACGGCAGCGCGCGTGTTGATCACGGGGGAGAACGGGACCGGCAAGGAGCTCGTCGCACGGGCGATCCATGCGCTCAGCCCGCGAGCCGCTGGGCCCTTCGTCGAGGTCAATTGCGCGGCCATCCCATCCGAGTTGATCGAGAGCGAGTTGTTCGGGCACGTGAAAGGCAGCTTCACGGGCGCCTTTGCGGACCGCGCCGGAAAGTTCGAGCTGGCCGACGGCGGTACACTCTTCCTCGACGAGGTCGGCGACATGAGTCTGTCGGCCCAGGCGAAGGTGCTGCGCGCGCTGCAAGAGGGCGTCATCTCCCGCGTCGGGGCGGGCAAGACGCTGGCGGTCGACGTGCGTGTCATCGCCGCGACGAACAAGAACGTGGCGCGGGAAGTCCGCGTGGGGCATTTCCGCGAGGACCTGCTCTATCGGTTGAACGTCGTCCCGATCGAGGTCCCGCCATTGCGGGAGCGGCGCGGCGACATCGCGCAGCTCGTGGCGCATTTCGCCGCCGAGCTCACCCGCGGCGGGCTCCCGCCCAAGGAGATCGAGCCGGCCGCGGTGCAGCGGCTCACCGCGCACGATTGGCCCGGCAACATCCGCGAGCTCAAGAACGGCATCGAGCGGCTCTTGATTCTTGCGGCTGGTAAGAAGGTCACGCAGGACGATGTCGAGCGACTAGTCGGGGGGGAGACCGCGGCGGGACGGCGGGGGACGGCGGATGACGGCGAAGGAGATGCAACCTGGTTGCGCGCCGCTACGTTTGAAGACTTCAAGCAGGCCGCCGAGCGCGCATTCCTGCTGACGAAGCTCGAGGAGCACGACTGGAACGTCTCCGAGACGGCGCGCACGTTGCAGATGCCGCGCAGCAATCTCTATAAGAAGATCGAGCGTTACGGACTGGCCCGAGCGGGAGGAGCGTAGTGCCCGGCAAAGAGAAGGACTTCAAGGATCGCGATTGGGATCGTGAAATGCGCGAGGTCGATAAGCTGCTCGCGAAGCTCCCCGAAGCCGATCCGACGCTGGGCCGCGGGGCGCCCACAATGCCGCGGGCATACCCCGCTCCCAACGCCACGCCCACGTCGCATCCCACGGCGCCGGCAGGTCCCGCGTCGCGCCTCGCGACCTGGATCCGCGTGGGGCTCGGCGTGTTGCTCGGCGCGGGGATGTTGGCGTGGCCGTACAGCCACGTCTGCGGGCTCAAGCTGATCTTCTATACGATCGGTGCAGGCACC
>Ga0134079_10000086_pt1 | contig 20962 bp, 15 predicted proteins | sample 15_taG_2_FD_119770 | JGI IMG/M metagenome (GOLD analysis project Ga0134079, IMG submission 119770) | Grasslands soil microbial communities from the Angelo Coastal Reserve, California, USA - 15_D_Rain_40cm_2_09182015 | ecosystem: Environmental > Terrestrial > Soil > Grasslands ...
CGACGGGTCGTCCGCGTCGCGGTCCCCGTGCCGCTCGCGGACGTGTTCGACTACCTCGCCCCGGCGGGCGCGCCGCTGCCGCCGCCGGGCAGCCGCGTGCGCGTGCCGTTCGGCCGACGGGAGCGTGTCGGAGTCGTCGTCGACCACGTCCAAACCTCCGCGCTCGCCCCGGCCAAGCTCAAGCCGATCCGCGAGGCGCTCGACGCCCACGCGCTGCTCGGAGAGGAGCTCTTGCAGTCGCTGCGCTGGGCCGCTGACTACTATCACCACCCGATCGGCGAGGTGCTGAGCCACGCGTTGCCCGCGCTGCTGCGCGCGGGCCGCGCGCTCGGCGAGCCGGACGCGCGCGGCGGCGGCGCCGCGGCGGAGCGCGCTCCGCGCGAAGCGGACGCGCTGCCGGAGCTCACATCGGATCAACTCGCGGTCGTAAGCGCGATCCGCGCCGAGCGCGCGGCGGGCTTTCGCGCGTACCTGCTGCACGGCGTGACCGGCAGCGGCAAGACGGAGGTTTACCTGCGCCTGATCGCGGACGAGCTCGCGGCGAATCGACAGACGCTGCTGCTCGTGCCCGAGATCGGGCTCACGCCGCAGCTCGTCGCGCGTTTGCGCGCGCGTTTCGGCGGCGAGCTCGCACTGCTGCATTCCGGGCTCACCGAGCGCGAGCGCTTCGACGCGTGGCGCAACGCGTTTCGCGGCGAGGCGAGGCTCGTCGTCGGCACACGCTCGGCGGTGTTCGCGCCGTTGCCCGCGGCCGGGCTCGTGATCGTCGACGAGGAGCACGACGCCTCCTACAAGCAGCAGAGCGGCCTGCGGTACTCGGCGCGCGACCTCGCCGTCGTGCGCGCGCGAGCGCTCGGCGTGCCGATCGTGCTCGCGTCCGCGACGCCGTCGCTCGAGAGCTTCTTCAATGCCGAGCACGGCCGCTACCGCAAGCTCGAAATGCCGCGGCGGATCGGCTCGGCCGGCGTGCCGCGCCTGAAGATCATCGATCTCAAGCAGCACGCGAGCCGGCAGGCGCTGTCGACACCGCTCGTCGCGTCGATCGGCGAGCACCTCGCGGCCGGCAATCAGGTGCTCCTGTTCCTGAACCGGCGCGGCTTCGCGCCCGCGCTGTTTTGCCCCGAGTGCAAGGACGCGCTGCAGTGCGCGCGCTGCGACGCTCGCCTCACCGTGCACGCGCGTGCGGGCGTGCTGCGCTGCCACCATTGCGGCGCCGAGCGCGGGCTCGAGTGGGTCTGCCGCGCCTGCGGCGGCGAACGGATCGCCGTCGGCGCCGGCACGCAGCGTGTCGACGGTGAGATCGGCGCGTTGTTCCCCGACGCGCGGATCGGCCGCCTCGATCGCGACGCAACGAGCCGCAAGGGCGCGCTCGCGGGCGTGCTGGCCGACGTCGCGAGCGGCCGCATCGACGTGTTGATTGGCACGCAGATGCTCACGAAGGGCCACGACTTCCCGCGCGTGACGCTCGTCGGGGTGCTGAACGCGGACCAGGGGCTGTTCGGCACCGACCCGCGCAGCCACGAGCGGCTCGCGCAGACGATCCTACAAGTCTCAGGCCGCGCGGGCCGCGCGGACCGCCCAGGCGAAGTCGTGATTCAGACGCACTATCCGCAACATCCGCTGCTGCGTTGCCTGCTCGCGCACGACTACGCGGCGTTCGCGTCGCTCGCGCTTCAGGAGCGGCGCGAGGCGGGTTGGCCGCCGTACTCCCACCTCGCCGCGTGGCGCGCCGACGCCGTCGAGCGAGAGCCCGCCTACGCGTTGCTGAACAAGGTCCGAGCGATCGCGAGCCGCGCGAAGACGCGCGACGTCGCGATACTCGGACCCGCTCCGCAGCCCATGGAGCGCAAGGAAGGCCGCTATCGAGCGCAGCTCTTGTTTCGCAGCGCGCAGCGTGTGCCGCTGCACGAGCTCGTGAGCCTAACGTTGCTCGAGCTGCGTGGCGCGGCCGAGGCGCGCAGAGCGCGACTCTCGCTCGATATCGACCCGCTCGAGCTCTGATCGGCGCCCCGCGATCGGTTAGAATCCGCCGCAGCCGATGGCGCCGCGCTACCGCAAGCTGAAGACGACGGAATCCGCACCGGGCTGGGTCTGGATGCTGTTCGGCCTCGCGATCGGTCTCGTCGTGGCCGCCGGCGTCTATTTCCGCCAGGCGCCCTCGCCCGCGGAGCGCGCGGGAACCGCCGCGCGCGCGCCGGCCGCGGCCGAGCGCGGCGCGCGCCGCGGCACGGCCGCGCGCAGCGGCGAAGCTTCCAAAGGCGACACCGCGAAAGCCGGCGATCAGCGCTTCGACTTCTACGACATCCTGCCGCAATACGAAGTGGTCCTGCCCGAGATCGAGACGCCGGCCGGGCCGAGCGCACGCGCGAAGCCCGTCGACGAGCCCGGCAGCTACGTGCTGCAGGCGGGCTCCTTCAGCACCGCGAGCGACGCCGACAGACTCCAGGCGAGCCTCGCGCTGCTCGGCATCGAGTCACGCGTGCAGCGCGTGACGATCGACGACGACGTCTACCACCGCGTCCGGATCGGCCCGATCACGGACCTCGAGAAGCTGAACCGCATCCGCCGGCAGCTGCACGACGCACACATCAACGCGATGCTGATGAAGGTCCCGCCGTAGCTTTGAGATCGGTCAGTCGTCGGTGACGGATTGGCGGAAGTCGACGCCGAGCGAGCGCAGCTTCCGATACAGATGCGTGCGCTCCATGCCGACGCGCTTCGCGAGCTGCCCGACCTTCCCGCCGCAGAGCATCAGCTGCTGCTGGAGGTAGGCGCGCTCGAAGTGTTCGCGCGCCTCGCGCAGCGGCATCGCGAGCAAGTCCTGCTTCACGAGCGGCTCGCCTTCGGCCGCGCCGGCCGCGACCTGGGCCTCGACTTCGGCGAGCGCGATCTCCTCTTCGCCGCCCAAGATCAGCAGTCGATTGACGAGGTTCTTGAGCTCGCGCACGTTTCCGGGCCACGGGTAATTGCGCAGGCGATTCTGCGCGGCCACGCTGAAGCGGCGAAACGGCAGGCCCTCTTCGTCGACGAGCAAGTCGACGTGGTAGCGCAAGAGCTCGGGCACGTCCTCCGAATACTCGCGCAGCGCCGGCACGCGAATCACGACGACGCTCAGGTGTGAGAGCAGCTCGCGGCGCACGGCTTCGCCGCGCTCGAATCCCGGGTATGCGCTCGAGACGATCCGGACCTCGAGCGGCCGATCGGCCGACCCCCCCGTCGGCCGATACGCGCGCTGCTCGAGGGCGCCTAGCAGCAGGCGCTGGCCAACCGGCGACACGTCGCCGAGCTCCTTGATGAACAGGACCCCGCCCGCGGCACGCTCGAGAGCGCCCGGCTGCGAGCCGTCGCCGAGCAGCTGCCGCTGCGCGTCGTCGGCGCTCAAGTCGCCGCCGAGCACCATGACGAACGGCGCGCGCGCCTGCGCGCTCTGGCTCGCGAGATGGCGCGCATAGAGCTCGCGCCCGCTGCCCGGCTCGCCCGTGATCAACACGTGCGCGTCGTGCTGCGCGACGCGCGCGATCTGCTCGCGCAGCGCGCGCATCGGCTGGCTCTTGCCGGCGGGAGGGGGCGTCTGCGCGAGCGCGGTGCGTCGCTGGTCCTTCGTGCGCCGCGCCGCGAGCGCCTTCTCGACCGTGCGCAGCAGCTTCGCGAGCGACACGGGCTTCTCGATGAAGTCGAATGCGCCGAGGCGTGTCGCCTCGACGGCCGTGTCGACGGTGCCGTGGCCCGACATCATCACGACCGCGCCCGACTCGCCGCTCTCGGTCCATTCCTTGAGCAGCGAGATACCGTCGGTGTCCGGCATCCAGATGTCGAGCAGGACGAGATCGAACTCGTGCTCTTTGCGCGCGGCGCGCGCGTGCTTCGCGTCGGCGGCGGTCGTGACGTCGTAACCTTCCTCGCTCAAGATCTCGTCGATCAGCGCGCGGATGTTCGCCTCGTCGTCAACGACCAGAATGCGCGCGCTCATGCGCGTTCTCTCCTATTATCTTGCCGCCGATTGATCGCGCCGCCGCCGGCGTCCACGAAGGTCGGGATGAGTATACTGATCTCGGCACCGCCTTGCTCGCGGTTGCGCGCGGTGATCTGTCCGCCGTGCTCCTCGACGAGCTTCTTCACGATCGCGAGACCGAGGCCCGTGCCTTTCGGCTTACTCGTGACGTACGGATCGAACGCCTGGTCCACGATGTCGCTCGAGAAGCCCGGCCCGTTGTCGACGACCCGGATCTCGACGAGATCGGCGTCCGCGCCCCGCACGCACCGCGTCGAGATCCCGACGTAAGCCTCCGGCTGATGCTCGGTCGCCTCGACCGCGTTGCGCAGCAGGTTGTGCAACACCTGGCGCAGCCGGCCGGCGTCGGCCTCGATAGGCGGCAGGCTCTGCGCAAGCGTGAGCTTGATCGCGAGCGGCTTCTCCGGGTCGACCGCGTACAGCTCGCTGACCTCGGCGATCAGCGCGTTCACGTCGAGGCGCGTCACGTCCATGCTCGGCGTGCGCGCGTACTCGCTGAACGCGTTGACCATCTGCTTCATCGCCTCGACTTGCTGGATGATCGTGTGCGTCGCGCGGTCGAGCAGGTCGATCTCGGCGCCGTCGGTCTTCAAGTACTTGCGGCGCAGCCGCTCGGCCGACAGCTGGATCGGCGTCAGCGGATTCTTGATCTCGTGCGCGAGCCGACGCGCGACCTCGCCCCAGGCCGCGTCGCGCTGCGCCTGGAGCAGGGTAGTGATGTCGTCGAACACGATCACGAAACCGCCCGGCGTGCCGCTCTCGGCCGGCAGCTCCGTGCACGCGCACATCAGCACGCGCCGCCCGCCGTCGTTGCGCAGCGCGACCTGCTCGCGCCACTCGCTGTCGCCGTGCTTCAGGTGTCCGGCCACGACCATCACGAACTGCGCGAGCTCCGACCGGCTCGGGGCGAGCTCCGCGAGCGACTCGCCGCGGTGCTTCTCGAGGTCCTCGCCGAGGATCGCGCTCGCGGCCTGGTTGGCCGTGCGGATCCGCATGTCGGGCTCGAGCGCGACGACGCCGGTCGACAAGCGCGCGAGGATCACCTCGAGCTTGCGCCGCTCGCTCTCGACCTGCTGCTGGCTCGAGCGAGCCTCGTCGCTCGCCTTCGCGAGCCGCTGCGTCATGTCGTTGAACGAGTGCACGAGGAAGCCGATCTCGTCGCGCGTCGGCGTCGGCACGCGGGTCGCGAAGTCGCCGCGCGCGACGGCGCGCGTGCCTTGCATCAGCAATTGGATCGGCACGACGAGGCGGCGCGAGAAATAGAACGCGCCGTAGACCGACGCGAGCAGCGAGATCAGCAGCACGAGGCTCAGCGTGAGCGTGAACGCGTACTTGAGCGCCGTGCGCAGATACTTGAGCTCGGAGAACTGGTTGTAGCTCGCCTGCACGGCGTTCGCGAGCGTGCCGAGCTGCTCGTCCATGGGGAAAATCGCCTGCAGGAACTCGAGCTCCCCGTGCGGATTCGCCAGGGCCAAAGGCGCGGCCGCGACGATCTCGTAGCCGCCGTCCGGCCGCGGGTCGACCCGCGTGTAGGTCTGCGCCTGGCGCAGCTGGAACAGCACCTCGTCGCTCGGGTATTGCGGCACCGTCCGCGGATCGGTCACCGTCGTCGCGAGGATCTGCGTGTTCGGCCCGTACACCGTGAGCTCGAGCGCGGAGCTATCCGCACGCAGCGCGTTCAGCACCGGGAGTAGATCGCCGCGATCGACGTTCGACAGTTTGTTCGCGAGCTTTTGCACCTCGTCGAGCTTGCTGCGCGATTGAATGTCGAACGCGGTCTGGCCGAACTGGAGGACGTTGGCGAGGCCCTTCTCGACGTCGACGTTGAACCAGTTGTCGATGCCGCGATCGATGAGATACACGGAGAAGATGTAGACGCCGACGAGCGGCGTGACCGCGACGAGCACGAGCGCGCTGACCATCCGCGCGCGCAGCCGCGAGCCCGGCACGTGCCGGCGATAGTCGCGTATCAGCTGCGCGAGGTTGACGACGATCAGCAGGAGCAGCACCGCGACGCCGATCGAGTTGATCGGGACGATCCAGGTCTGCAGGCGCGCGAACTCGTCCGTGTTCTCGGTGACGCGAGTGAACAGCAGCAGCGCGACGAGCCACAGCAGTATCCCGAATACTGCGAGCAGCGCGAAGAACGCGCTCCTCAGTCGCCGCGCAAGGACCATTTGTACCAATCGCTGCCGAGCGACCAGTCGCGCCGCCAAAACGCGAGCAGGCGTAGCGGGCCGGTGAGCTTCTCGACGTCCAGGACCGCGCGCATCCGCAGGGAGTACTCGTGGCTCGGATCGAGCAGCGCGGCGTCGATCAGCGGCAAATGATTGATGCGTCCGAGCGAGTCGAGCGCGCCGAGCAGCGTCGAGAACGACGATTGGTCGCCGCTGTTCAAGTTCTGCACCGTGAACCGCTCGCTGAGCGCGTGCCACTCGAGCTGGTAGCGTTGGCGCAGCGCCGCCTCCTCGCTGTCGAACCAGAGGCGACGAGGCTTGAGCAGCTCGACCTCGACGCGGATCGTGAGCGGGACGCCGGATTGCAGCGCGCGGCGCGCATCGGACGAGAGCCGATACTCGATCCGCGCGTCGAGGAAGTAGACGCCGTCTTGCAGCGCCGTGCTCGCCTCGCGGACCGCGAAGTAGCCCGGATCCTCCTCGATCTTGGGCGGGACCGGTGGCGGCGGGCTCGCCGCGAAGTCCTGCGCTCGGCTGACGAGCGGCAGGGATAAGAGAAGGAGTCCGGCAAGCGATAGGGCGCGCGTGAGCGCGGCCAGGGCCGTCGGCGGGAGCTTATTGTTGCGCGTGACAGACATCGGTCGGTCGCAACCCTGCCGGCTTGATTAGGCAAGCATAATAGAAACCATCACCGTCCGTGTCTCCAGGCAGGGTCTGGCAGCCGCTCAACGGCGCGGTTCCTGGCCCCCCGGCCGCGTCCAGACTTGAGCGAAAGGCCGCGATTTGCGCAGCGTTCTCGGCGTGCAGCACCGAGCAGGTCGCGTAGACGAGACGGCCGTCGGGGGCGAGCAGCGGCCAGAGCGCGCGTAGCAGGTTCGCCTGCAGCGCGACCGCCCGGCTCACGTCCTCCGGGCGGCGCAGGACCTTGATGTCCGGATGGCGGCGGATCACCCCGACCGCGCTGCACGGCGCGTCGAGCAGGATCCGGTCGAACGCGCGGCCATCCCACCAGTCGGCCGGGCGGGTCGCATCGCCCGCGACGAGAGTCGCCGGCAGGCCGAGCCGGTCGAGGTTCGCGCGGACCTTGTCGAGCCGCGCGCGGTCGCGGTCGAGGGCACAGACCTCGGCGAGCCCGGCGCACGACTCGAGAATGTGCCCGGTCTTGCCGCCCGGCGCGGCGCACGCGTCGAGCACGCGCTGCCCCGGCGCGAGATCGAGGAACTTCGGCGCGCGCTGCGCGGCGACGTCCTGAACGGACACGTCGCCGGAGGCGAACCCCGGCAGCGCCTCGACCGGGCTCGGCGCGTCGAGCACGACCGCAGTGGCGACGTCGGCGGACGGACGCGCTCCGATGCCCGCGGCGTGCAGCCGCGCGAGGTAGTCCGCGCGGGTCGAGTGGCGCGCGTTCACGCGCAGCCACATCGGCGCGGGCGCGTTGTTCTGCGCGCAGATCCGCCGCCAATCGTCCGGCCAGTCGCCCTTGAGTCGCTCGACGAGCCAGGCGGGGTGACTCAGCCGCGCTTCGTCGTCGTCGGCGAGCGCGGCCTCGAGCTCCGCGCGCTCGCGCTGGAAGCGGCGCAGCACGGCGTTCACGAGCGACGCCGCGGCGCGCTGCCCGAGCTGCACCGCGGCGTCGACCGTCGCCGACACGGCCGCGTGCTCCGGGATCCTCGTCTCTTGAAGCTGGAAGAGACCGATCCGCAGCAGCGCCGCGAGCTCGAGCTCGCCGGGCTTCAGAGCACGCGTGAGGAGTCGCGCGCACTGCCACTCGAGCCGGTGATGCCAGCGCAGCGCGCCGAACACGAGCGCGGCGAGCAGCGGCCGGTCGCGCGCGGCGACCTCTTCGCTCGCGGCCGCGAGCGCGTCGTCCGCGTCGATCCGCTCGCGCAGCACGCGCGCGACGACGCGCGCCGCGGCCGCACGCACGGCTGCGCCGGGCCGCGCGCTAGGAGACGAACGCCGCGCCATGCAGCGGGTGCGCCGCGACGTAGGCGCCCGCGTCCATCACGCGGCCGGACGGCGGCTGCACCTTCTTAAGACGCAGCACGCCGGCCCCGGTCGCGACGTCGATGCCGTCCCGGCCCGCCGCGACGACGACCCCGGGCCGCGCGTCCGCTTCACCGCCGAGCGGCTCGGCGCGCCAGACGCGCAGGCGCGCGCCGTCCGCCAGCCGGGTCTCCGCGACGGGCCACGGAGCGAACGCGCGCACGCGCGCGTCGAGCTCGAGCGCGCTGCGCCGCCAATCGAGCGGCGCGTCCGCCTTCGCGATCTTGGGCGCGTGGGTCGCGAGCGATTCCCGCTGCGGCACCGGCGTGAGCGTGCCCGCGAGCAGCTCCGGCAGCGCGGCCGCGAGCGTCTCGGCGGCGAGCACTCCGAGCCTGTCCTCGAGCTCGCCCGCGTTTTCGCGTGCGCCGATCGGCGTCGAGCGCGCGAGGTAGACGGCGCCCGTGTCGAGCGCGGGCTCGATCCGCATGAGGCTCACCCCTGTCGTCGCGTCGCGCGCGAGCAGCGCGTGTTGGATCGGCGCGGCGCCGCGCCAGCGCGGCAGCAGCGACGCGTGCAGGTTCACGCAACCGAGCCGCGGCCACGCGAGCATCGCGGGCGGCAGCAGCGCTCCGTACGCGACCACGACGAGCAAATCGGGCGCCGCGCCAAGGTCCAAGGTCGCCCGGTCCGATCGGAGGCGCTCGGGCTGCGCGACGCGCAGGCCGTGCGCGGCCGCCGCGCGCTTGACCGGCGACGCGTCGAGCTGGCGGCCGCGGCCGGCCGGCCGATCGGGCTGCGTGAGCACGACGGGCACGCTCGCGCCGGATGCGATCAACGCCTCGAGAGCCGGCACCGCGAACTGCGGCGTGCCGGCGAACGCGATGCGTGCGGGAGTGCTCAAGGCACGACCGGCGGCGAGCGGCCGCGGCTTCAGATCACGGGCACGGACTTCCGCTCGCGGGCCGGTTCCGTCGCGGCGCGCTTCACCTTCTTCGTGGCCTTCTTCTTGAGGCGCTCGCGCTTGAGCTCGGAAAGATAGTCGACGAAGAGCTTCCCCTCGAGGTGATCCATCTCGTGCTGGATGCAGACCGCGAGCAGTCCCTCGGTCTGAAGCTCGAACGGCTTGCCGTCGCGGTCGAGCGCTCGAACCTTGATCTTCGCGGCCCGCTCGACGTAGTCGTAGAACTCGGGCACCGACAGGCAGCCCTCCTCGGCGCTCGTCGTGCCCTCGGCGCTCAAGAGCGCCGGGTTGATCAGGCAGTACGGCTGCGTGTGGTCCGTCGAGACGTCGAGCACGATGATCCGCTTGTGGACGTTGACCTGGGTCGCGGCGAGGCCGATGCCCGGGGCCGAATACATCGTCTCGAACAAATCCTCGACGAAGCGCCGGATTTCGGCGTCGACTTTTGTGACCGGTTCGGCGCGAATTCGGAGTCGCGGATCCGGATACTCGAGTATTGGGAGACGTGCCATTGTGGTTCGGCCTCGGTTTCGTGTATAAGACCCCGAAGTTTGCTTAACCCTCTGACTTTACAGGGATAGTGAAGGCTTCGATCTGCCGGACGGGGTTTCTCGGGGCGCGGCGGATCGGAGGCCAAGCAGGCGAAGATTATAGCAGCCGCTGTCCGGGCCCGTCGCAGGGTCCGAATCGACATCGGGATAGGGAGCGAAAGACATGATCCACGCGCAGAGAACGTTGACTCGGTCGGCCTGTCTGATCACCGCCGCGGCCGTGAGCCTGGTCGGCCTGTCGGTCGGCTTCGCACAGGAACGCAACGCCGACGTCAAGGTCGCCGCCGCGGTCGGGCAACCGGCTCCGCCGCCCGTGCTGAACCCGCGGCACCCCGAGACGTACGTCGTGCAGCGCGGCGACACGCTCTGGGACATCGCGGCGAAGTTTCTCCGCGACCCGTGGAACTGGCCCGAGATCTGGCAGATCAATCCGCAGATCGAGAACCCGCACCTGATTTTCCCGGGCGACACGCTGTCGCTCGTCTACCTCGACAACGGCCGGCCCGCCGTGACGGTCACCGAGCGCGGCCCGGCGGCCGGCCCATTCGCCGGCGGCGGCAGCGAGAAGCTGTCGCCGCGCATTCGCGAGCTGCCGCTCGAGGAAGCGATCCCGACGATTCCGTTCGCCCAGGTCCGAGCGTTCTTGTCGCGCTCGGTCGTGCTCGAGAAGAAGCAGGTTTCGCGCTTGCCTTACGTCGTCGCGAACCGCGAGGGGCTGATCGGGAGCGCGGGGCGCGACTTCTATGCGCGCAAAGCGAAGAACCCGAAGGGCTCCGTCTACAACGTCGTTCACCTCGGCGCGAAGCTCGTGGACCCCGACGACAACGACACGCTCGGCTACGAAGGCATCTATATCGGACAAGGCCGCGTCGACCGCGAGGGCGATCCCGCGACGCTGCGTCTGCTCGACAGCACGCGCGAAGCGCTCATCGGCGACTATCTGCTCGATGAGGAAGACGTGCTGCCCGCGAATTTCGTTCCGCACGCGCCGAAGCAGGACGTTCACGGACAGATCATCTCGGTCATGGACGGCGTCGCGTTGATCGGCCAGTACCAAGTCGTCGTGCTGAACCGCGGCGCTAAGCACGGCCTCGATCCCGGCGCGACGCTCAGGGTCTACCAGACGGGCCGGGTCGTGAAGGACTATGGCGGCGGCAAGGGCGGCGGACAGGGCGGCGCGCAAGGCATGGAACACGGCACTTTCGGCAGGAAAGTGCGCTTGCCCGACGAACCGGCGGGCACGATGATGGTGTTCCGTACCTTCGACCGGATGAGCTATGCACTCATCATGGAAGCGACGATGCCGATCAGCGTGCTCGACACCGTCCGCAACCCCTGATCGCCACGATTTTCTAGCACTTCTCCGGGCCGCTCCTTCGCCGGTCGCGCGCCGGCCATGGCGAGCGACGCCTGGCTGACGCTCGCCTGCGCCGCGGCGCCGACCGATCGGCGCTGGCTCGCGGCGTTCAAGAGCTGCGGCACGGCCGAGGCGCTCGTCGCGCGCTCGCGGCGCGCGCTCTCCGAGCTCGACCTGTCGGAGCACGCGATCGAACGCCTCAAGTCACCCGACGCCGCGGCGATCGAACGCTCGCGCGCTTGGCTCAAGGGAAGCGACCGCCACCTCGTCACGTTCGACGGCGAGGATTACCCGCCGCTGCTCGCGGAGCTCGTCGACGCGCCGCTCGCGCTCTGGGTGCAAGGCGCGAATCTCGCGCTTCTGTCCGGCCCGCAGCTCGCGATCGTCGGCAGCCGCAGCCCGACGAGCGGCGGCCGCGATAACGCCGAAGCGTTCGCGCGTCACCTCGCCGAGCGCGGCCTCACGATCACGAGCGGGCTCGCGATCGGGATCGACGGCGCGGGTCATCGCGGCGCGCTCGAGCAAGCGGGCGGCACGATCGCAGTGCTCGGCGGCGGGCTCGACTCGATCTACCCGCGCGTGCACGCGAGCCTCGCGGCCGCGATCGCCGAGCGCGGGCTGCTCGTCTCGGAATATCCGCCCGGTGTCGAGCCGCGCAAGCAGCACTTCCCGCAACGCAATCGAATCATCGCCGGCCTCTCGCTCGGCACGCTCGTCGTCGAGGCGACGCGGCGCAGCGGCTCGCTGATCACCGCGCGACTCGCGGCCGACTACGGCCGCGAGGTGTTCGCGATTCCGGGCTCGATCCACAACCCGCTCGCGCGCGGTTGTCACCAGTTGATTCGCAGCGGAGCGAAGCTCGTCGAGGAGGCGACGGACATCTTCGTCGAGCTCGCGCCGCAGTTGAAAATCGACGTCGCGACGATCGAGCGCACGCGCTCGCATCCCGTCGGCGAGCTCGCGACGATCGATGCTCCCGAGTATCGCAAAGTTCTCGGGTTGCTCGGTTTCGAGCCGCGCTCGATCACCGCTCTCGCCGAGGCCTCTGGATTGACGGCGGCGGAGCTTTCCTCCATGCTCCTCGTGCTCGAGCTCGAGGGGGTCGTCGAGGCGCTGCCCGGTGGTCGCTATTCCCGCCTGGCAAAGAGGGACCGATGAAAGAAACCGTTCTCGACGTCCTCATGTACTTGTTCGAATCCTTCGTCGATGGTGACGACGACCCCGAGCCGAATCGCAACGAGCTGAAAGAAGAGCTGGAGCGCGCCGGCTTCGGCGATCGCCAGATCGAACGCGCGCTCGACTGGCTCGACGCGCTGAACACCACGGAAGTCGAGCGCACGGCACCGCGGTCGGCCGCGATGCGGATCTTCGACGCCGCGGAGACCGAGAAGCTCGACGCGCACGCGCGCGGCTATTTGCTGCATCTCGAGCAGATTGGGATCTTGGAGCCGTCGCAGCGCGAGCTCGTAATAGATCGGCTGCTCGCGCTCGACAACGAGGAAATCGACGTCGAGCAGACGAAATGGGTCGTGATGATGGTCCTCTTCAGTCAGCCCGGGCAGCAGGAGGCCTATGCGCAGATGGAGGACCTCGTGTTCGCAGACGACTCGGCCTGGGTCCACTGACCACGGGCATCCGCGCCGCGCGCCGCGCCAGGAGCTTTAACGCGGCGCTTGGAATCGGCTATCCTGCCGCTCCTTTTTTTCGAGTAGCCGGTACTCCCGGCGCGCAAGAACGCGCGCCACGTTTGAGGCACCGCATCGACTGATCGTATGGGCAAGAATCTCGTGATCGTCGAGTCGCCCGCCAAGGCACGGACGATCGAGAAATATTTGGGCAAGGACTTCGAGGTGCTCGCCTCGTACGGGCACGTGCGCGACCTCGTGCCGAAGGAAGGCGCTGTCGATACCGAGCACGGCTTCGCGATGAAGTACCAGCTCATCGACAAGAACGAGAAGCACTTAGAGAAGATCGTCAAGGCCGTCAAGAAGGCGTCGGCCGTCTATCTCGCGACCGACCCGGACCGCGAGGGCGAGGCGATCTCGTGGCACGTCTACGAGGTGCTCAAGGATCGCGACGTGCTCGACTCGAAGGCGGTGCACCGAGTCGTCTTTCACGAGGTCACCAAGCGCGCGATCCAGGAGGCGATCGAGCAGCCGCGCAAATTGTCCGCGGAGCTCGTGAACGCGCAGCAAGCGCGCCGCGCGCTCGACTACCTCGTCGGCTTCAACCTCTCGCCGTTGCTCTGGAAGAAGGTCCGCCGCGGGCTGTCCGCGGGCCGCGTGCAGAGCCCGGCGCTGCGGCTGATCGTCGAGCGCGAGGCGGAGATCACTGCGTTCAAGGCGCAGGAGTATTGGACGATCGAGGCGCTCGCCGAGCAGAACGCGGCGACGCGCGAGCCGAGCCCCGGCTCGACGCAGTTCCCCGCGCGGCTCGCGCTCTTCGGCGGCGAGAAGGTAGAGCAGTTCACGTTCACGAACGAGCCCCAAGTGCGCGCTGCGGAGCAGCGGATCCGCGACACCGCGAGCGGCGTGCTCACGGTCGCGAAGGTCGACAAGAAGCAGCGGCGCCGCAACCCGGCCGCGCCGTTCACGACCTCGACGCTGCAACAAGAGGCGTCGCGCAAGCTCGGCTTCAGCGCGCAGCGCACGATGACGGTCGCGCAGCGGCTCTACGAAGGCATCGACATCGGCGAGGGCACCGTCGGCCTGATCAGCTACATGCGCACCGACTCGGTCACGCTCGCCGAGGAGGCGCTGCGCGAGCTGCGCTCCGTGATCGCTGCTCGCTACGGCAAGGACAACCTGCCCGACGAGCCTCGCCGCTACACGACGAAGGCGAAAAACGCCCAAGAGGCGCACGAGGCGATTCGTCCGACGAGCGCGTCGCGCGCGCCCGAGGACGTGCGGCATTTTCTCGATCCGAATCAGTACAAGCTCTACGACCTGATCTGGAAGCGCACGGTCGCGTCGCAGATGAACCCGGCGTTGTACGACACGGTCGCGCTCGACCTCGTCGCGGGCGAATCGACGACAGGCGACATCGCGTTTCGTGCGACCGGTTCCGTGCTCGTGAGCCCGGGCTTCATCGCGGTCTACCACGAAGGCCTCGACGACGCGGTCGAGGACGAGCAGGACCACATCCTGCCCGCGATCGTCGAGGGCGACCGCGTGTCGCTGAAGGACCTGCAGAGCGCGCAGCACTTCACGGAGCCGCCGCCGCGCTACTCGGAGGCCACGCTCGTGAAAGCGCTCGAGGAGTTCGGCATCGGCAGGCCGTCGACCTATGCCTCGATCATCTCGACCCTGCGCAACCGCGAGTACGTCGAGATCGAGAACCGGCGCTTCGTCCCGACTGACGTCGGCCGGGTCGTGAACCGGTTTCTCACCGAGTACTTCTCGCAGTACGTCGACTACGAGTTCACGGCGCGGATGGAAGACGATCTCGACGCCGTGTCGCGCGGCGAGCGCGACTGGGTGCCGCTGCTCGAGGAGTTCTGGAAACCCTTCAACGAGCTCGTCGAGCACACCGAGACCAACGTCACGCGCGAGCAGGCGTCGCAGGCGCGAGTCCTCGGGACCGATCCCGCGAGCGGCCGGCCCATGAGCGTGCGGATGGGCCGCTACGGCGCGTTCGTGCAGATCGGCACGAAAGAGGACGAGGAGAAGCCGAAGTTCGCGGGCCTGCGTCCGGGCCAGAAGATGGACACGATCACGCTCGAGGTCGCGCTCGACCTGTTCAAGCTGCCGCGCGAGCTCGGGGCCACGGCCGAGGGCGAGCCCGTGTCGGCGAACATCGGCCGCTTCGGCCCGTACGTGCGCTACGGCGACAAGTTCGTGTCGATCAAGGGCGACGATCCGTACACGATCACGCTCGAGCGAGCGCTCGAGCTCATCGCCGCGAAGAAGATCGCGGACGCGAACCGTGTGATCCGCGACTTCCCCGAGGCCGGCATCCAGGCGCTCAACGGTCGCTACGGCCCGTACGTCACGAACAAGAAGAAGAACGCGAAGATTCCGAAGGACCGCGTGCCGGCCGAGCTCACGCTAGCGGACTGCGAGGCGTTGCTCGCGGCCGCGCCGGAGCGGCGCGCCCGCGGTGCGCGGCGCGCGCCCGCTGCCGAGCGCGCGACCGCCCCCGCGGCCGCCGACGCGCCGGCCCCGGTGCCCGTCGCAGCCGCCGCCAAGAAGAGGAAGAAGAAAACGAAGAAGGCGGCGCGCAAGCCCGCGGCGGTGCGCGACGAACCGGCGGCGGCCGGCGACACGCCCGCGGCCGAGGGCGCGCAAGCGGCTGACGACTCGCACGCGGCCGACGACGGCGAGACGCCGGACGCTTGACCTCGGCCGTGCACGTCGCCCGCGCCGCTCGCGTGGTGCTCGCGGGTGGGGTGATCGCTTATCCGACCGAGGCCGTGTTCGGCTTGGGGTGCCTGCCCGAGCGGCGCGACGCCGTCGAGCGCCTGCTCGCGATCAAGCGCCGCTCGTGGCGCAAGGGTTTGCTGCTGATCGGCGCCGATCTCGCACAGCTCGAGCGCTTCGTCGTGCTACCGCCCGAGCCGCGGCGGGGCGAGATCCTCGCGAGCTGGCCTGGACCCGTGACCTGGGTGCTCCCGGCTCGGCCGCGCGTCCCGCGCTGGGTCAGCGGCGCCCGCGACACGGTCGCGGTGCGGCTGACCGATCATCCGGTCGCGCGCGGGCTCTGCGCCGCGGCCGGGCGCGCGCTCGTGTCGACGAGCGCGAACGTGACCCGCCGGCCGCCGCTGCGCGACCTGCGCCGTCTGCGCCGCGAGCTCGGCCGCGACGTGGACTATGTGCTGGCCGGCGAGCTCGGCGGCCTCGCGAACCCGACGCTGATCAAGGACGGGCGCACCGGCGAGATCCTGCGCGGGGTTTAAGCGTCAGCCCTAGGCTCCGGAAAATGTCACCGCCGCGGCCGGCAGCTGTGATACCGTTTCAACATAATTATTCCAAGCTCCCGGCCCCAATAAAGAAAGAATGATTCGCTCCCGCCCAGCCGTCGGCCTCACCGCGATCTGCTGTGTCGCCGCCGCGGCGTCGGCCGGCCCGCGGCCGGAACCCGCGACCGGCGGCCAGCTCGCCGTCGCGCCGCTCACGGCGCCGGTCCGGCTCGCGGCGCCGGCGCGGCCGGCCAAGCGCGGCACGACCTCGGTCTACATCGTGAAGCTCAAGGAGCCCGGTGCCGCGAGCTACGGCGGCGTCGCGACCTACTCGGCCGGCCGGCGCGTCGCGCAGAGCGAGGGCGCGCGGCACGGCGCGCGAGCGGCCTACGCGCTCGCCCTCGAGCAGACGCACGACCGTCTGCTCGGCGAAGTCGGCGCGCCCGCCACGAAGGTCTACAGCTACCGCTACGCGCTGAACGGCTTCGCGGCGCGACTCACGGCGCAGGAGGCCTCGCGGCTCGCGCAGCGTCCCGAGGTCGAGCGAATCTGGCCCGACTCCGATCAGCACCTCGCAACGAACAACAGCTCGACGTTCCTCGGGCTCGAGGACCCCAACGGCGGCCTGCACGCGGGGCTCAAGCTGCGCGGCGAGAACGTCGTCGTAGGCGTGATCGACAGCGGGATCGCGCCGAATCATCCGTCGCTGCTCGACACGGTCGAGCAGGTTCCGCGCGCCTGCCGAGGGCAGTGGGCGAGGAGCACGTGGCTCGGCCTCTTTCTCTGCAGCGGCCAGAGGCGCCATCCGCCGCGCCAGCTCGTCTACTCGCCGCCGGTCGGCTTCAGCGGCAAGTGCGAGGCCGGTGAGGGGTTCGCGCCGAGCGCGTGCAACAACAAGGTCGTCGGCGCGCGCTACTACTTCGAGGGGTTCCTCGCGCGCCACCAGCTCGACGCGCGCGAGTTCCGCTCGCCCCGCGACGCGGCCGGACACGGCACGCACGTCGCGACGACGATAGCCGGCAACCCGGTCGACGCGTCCCTGTTCGGCACGAAGGTCGCGCGCGTGCAGGGCCTCGCGCCGCGCGCCCGGCTCGCGATCTACAAGGCCTGCTGGATCGAGGCCGACGCGGCCGCCCCGACGTGCACGACGTCGGACGTCGCGCGCGCGGTCGACGACGCGGTCGCCGACGGCGTCGACGTCATCAACTATTCGCTCGGCACCCCGCTGACCGACCTGACCGCGCCCGATGGCCTCGCGCTCCTGAACGCGTTCGACGCCGGCGTGTTGACCGTCGTCGCGGCCGGCAACGACGGCCCGGACTACGGCACGATCACCGCGCCGAGCAGCGCGCCGTGGGTGCTCACGGTCGCCGCTTCGACGCAGACCGGCACCGTGTTCGACGACGCGATCGCGGTCACGGCGCCGGCGAGCGTCGCGGGCATGTACGAGATGCGCGAGGCGGGCTTCACGCCCGCGCTCACGGGCAAGTCGCCGGTCGAGGCACAGCTCGTCGCCGCGGTCGACGCGCCGGGTAGCACGGGCGGCACGCGCGACGCGTGCTCCGCGCTCACGAACACGCAGGCCGTCGCCGGCCAGATCGCGTTCATCCAACGCGGCGGCTGCGAGTTCCAGCTGAAGATCAAGAACGCCGAGGACGCGGGCGCGATCGGCGTCGTCCTCTACAACGACTCCGGCGCGGCGATCGTGATGAACGGCGACTTGGGCGTCGTGCACATCCCGGCCGTGATGATCGGCTCGGCCGACGGCCAGCGGCTCGTCACGGCGCTTTCGGGGACGCAGAAGGTCACGGTGAAGCTCGCGAAGGGATTGTTCCTGTCGCTCACGGAGACCGGCAACCGGATGGCTGACTTCTCCTCGCGCGGGCCCGCGCAGAGCGACGCGAGCTTCTTGAAGCCCGACGTGACGGCGCCCGGCGTCGACATCCTCGCGGGCACGACGCCGACGCCCGCGCGCGGTGTTCAAGGCGAGCGCTACGCGTATTTGTCCGGCACCTCGCAGGCGGCGCCCGAGGTCACCGGCGTCGTGGCGCTGCTCAAGGAAGCGCATCCCGAGTGGCCGCCCGGCACGTTGAAGTCGGCGCTCATGACGTCCGCGTACCAGCACGTCGTGAACGTCGACGGGACGGCGACGAACCCGTTCGACCGCGGGTCGGGACACATCGACCCGAATCGCGCGACCGACCCCGGCCTCGTCTACGCGAATGCATACCGCGACCACGCCGCGTATCTGTGCGGGTTGCTCAAGGCTCCGTATCCTGCGACCGACTGCGCGGCGATCGCGGCCGCGGGCTACCCGAGCGCGCCGGCCGACGTGAATCTGCCGTCCGTCGCCATCGCCGACTTCATCACGGGCGACGTCGTGAAGCGGCGCGTCACGAACGTCGGCCCGCCCGCGACCTACCGCGCCGCGCTCGACACGCCGGCCGACGTCGACGTCGCCGTCGATCCCGCGTCGCTCGTGCTCGGCACGGGCGATAGCGCGGAGTTCTCGCTGCGCTTCACGAATCGCGGCGCGCCGCTCGACCGTTGGGCCTTCGGCGCGCTCCGCTGGACCGACGGCGTGCGCACGGTGTCGAGCCCGATCGCGATTCTGCCGGCCGCGCTGCGCGTCGCGCCCGAGATCCGGCTTTCGGGTGCGAGCGGGTCGGCCACGCTGCCGATCGCATTCGGCTACGACGGCGCCTACACGCCGCGCGTGCACGGGCTGCGCGCGCCGCTCGCCGATTCGACGGGTCGCGTGCTCTCCGGCCACGTCGACGACGACCCGAGCAACGCGTTCAGCATTTCGGGTCCCGGCGTCACGCTGCACGGCATCACCGTCCCGGCCGGGCAGCTGTACCTTCGTATCGCGCTGTTCGACGAGTTCACCGACGGCGCCGACGACTTGGACCTGTATCTCTTCTTCTGCCCGGACGGCACGACCAGGAGCTGCGCGCAGATCGGCCAGAGCGGCAGCTTCACGTCGAACGAGGAGATCGACGTCACGACGCCGAATCCCGGCCTCTACGTTGCCGCGGTGCACGGCTTCGAGACGGACCAGGTCGTCGGCGGCCCGGGCGCGAACTATTCCTTGTTCGTTTGGTCGCTCGGGGTCACCGACGACGTCGGCAACCTCGCGGTCGCGGGCCCGAGCACCGTCAACGCGGGCGATCACGCCGAGCTCGCGCTGACCTGGTCGCAGCTCACGCCCGGCACGCGCTACCTCGGCGCGATCTCGCACGACACGCCGCTCGGCGTCTACGCGCTCACGATCCTCGACGTCGCGGCGCCTTGACGCCGCGCGCCGCGCGTCCGGGGCGCTTGCCCGCCGCGCCCGCGCGCAGAAAGCAGTAAAGCAGGTGATCGTCGACGAGCCCCGTCGCCTGCATGTGCGCGTAGACGATCGTCGAGCCGACGAACTTGAACCCGCGCGCCTTCAAGTCCTTGCTGAGCGCGTCGGACTCCTGCGTCGTCACGGGCACTTCGCTCGGCTTGCGCCAGCGGTTCACGATCGGCTCGCCGCCGACGAACTTCCAGACGTACGCGTCGAAGCTGCCGAGCTCCTCTTGTATCGCGAGGAAAGCGCGTGCGTTCGCGATCGCGGCCTCGATCTTCTGGCGGTTGCGGACGATCCCGAGATCTTGCATGAGCCGCGCGGCCGCGCGCGCGTCGAAGCGCGCGACCTTCTCGGGGTCGAAGGCCGCGAACGCGCGGCGGTAGCCCTCGCGCTTGCGCAGGATCGTCCACCAGCTCAAGCCCGCTTGCGCGCTTTCGAGCAACAGGAACTCGAAGTGCCTACGGTCCTCGTGGACGGGCACGCCCCACTCGGTGTCATGATACCTCTCGTAGGCGGGATCGACACCCTCGCTCCATGGACAGCGGCGAATTTTTGGATCGGGCATGAAGCTCCTCTCGTACGTGACGGCGGCCCGCGGCAAAGGTACCGAAAACAACACAGAAGCTGCACGCTCGGAAACTCGACAAGATGGTCAAGAACAGTTCGCCGCCCGACCGCTACGCGCTGGTCGGACACCCCGTCGAGCACAGCCGCTCCCCTCTGATTCACGAGATCTTCGCCCGCCAGACCGGCGAGAACCTCACCTACGAGCTCATCGACGCGGAGCCGCGTAGCTTCGAGGTCGCGGTCCGCAGCTTCGCGGCGGCCGGCGGCAAAGGCCTGAACGTGACCGTGCCGCACAAGGGGGCGGCTTTCGCGCTCGTCGACGAGATCAGCGATCCCGCGAACACGGCGCGCGCGGTGAACACGATCACCATCGTCGGCGGCAAGCTCCGCGGCGAGAACACCGATGGCATCGGGCTCGTCCGCGACCTTGTCCTGAACCAAAGCGTGACGCTGCCCGGGCGGCGCGTGTTCGTGCTCGGCGCCGGCGGCGCGGCGCGCGGCATCGTCGCCGCGCTGCTCGCCGTGCACCCGGCGGAGCTCGTGATCGCGAACCGCACGAAGAGCCGCGCCGACTCGCTCGTCCGGCAATTCCGCACGCCGGCCGCGCTGCGCACCGCGGCGCTCGACGAGCTCGAGTCGCTCGCGCCGTTCGATCTGCTGATCAACGCGACATCGGCAGGGCTCACGGGCCCGATGCCGGCGCTGCCGGGCTCGCTCGTCGGACCGCGGAGCGTCGCCTACGACCTCGTCTACGGCGCGCACGACTCGCCGTTCATCGAGTGGGCGCGCGCGCGCGGCGCCGCGCGCGCGCTCAAGGGCTGGGGCATGCTCGTCGAGCAGGCCGCGGAATCGTTCTTCATTTGGCGCGGCGTGCGCCCCGACACGACGCCGGTCTTGCAGCAGCTCGCGCGCTGACCGACTTCGTCGCGATCACGCGCCGATACGTACTCTCCGCAATGGGCGACGCGCACCATGTGCCGGTGATCGGAGTACGATCGGGCGCTCACGCCGGTGGCGTCCGACGACGGACGGCCGGTTGTCGAAGGAGGGGTCCGCATGCGTCGCAGATCACGTGGCTTATCGGTATCGCTCATCGTCATCGGTACTGTCTTGGCGC
>Ga0134079_10000087_pt1 | contig 20902 bp, 19 predicted proteins | sample 15_taG_2_FD_119770 | JGI IMG/M metagenome (GOLD analysis project Ga0134079, IMG submission 119770) | Grasslands soil microbial communities from the Angelo Coastal Reserve, California, USA - 15_D_Rain_40cm_2_09182015 | ecosystem: Environmental > Terrestrial > Soil > Grasslands ...
CGCGAGGTCCTTCGTAACGGGCCCGGCGACGCCGGAGCCGATCGCGCGGCCATCGAGCTTGGAGATGCTCACGACTTCGGCGGCGGTACCGGTGAGGAAGACTTCATCGGCAGTATAGAGATCGTAGCGGTTGAGGGGCAGCTCTTCAGTGGCGTAGCCTGCTTCCCGCGCCAGCTCCAGCACGGTGTCGCGGGTGACGCCGCGCAGGATCCCGGAGTACGGGGGCGGCGTGCGCACGACGCCGCTGGTGACGACGAACAGATTCATGCCGCTCGCCTCCGCCACGTGCCCGGCCGCGTCCAACATGATCACTTCGTCCACCGACGCGGCGATGCCCTCGAGCTTCGCCAGGATGTGGGTCAGATAGTTCAGCGACTTCACGCGGGGGGAGAGGCTCTCCCGGTGGTTGATCGGCGTGGCGGCCGTGATGGCGACGAGCCCCTTCTCATAGCTCTCGGGGCTCCACAGTCGGATCGTATCGGTGATGCAAAAGACCGTCGCCTTCGGGCACTTGCGCGGATCGAGCCCCAGGTCGCCCACCCCGCGGGTGACCACCAGCCGGATGTACGCTTCCTTGATCCCGCTCTTAGTGACGCCTTCCTCGACGATGCGCCCCAGCTCGGCCTTGGTCAGCGGGACGTCGAGCCAGATCGCCTTGGCGGACGCGTACAGCCGGTCGAGGTGTTCGGCGAGCCGGAAGACGCGGCCGCCGTACGCGCGGATCCCCTCGAAAACGCCGTCGCCATAGAGGAGGCCGTGGTCGAATACGGAAACGACCGCGGTCGCGCGGTCGTGCCACTTGCCGTCGACCCATACAATGGAGGGCATTGGAGCAAATCTGCCTCCAATGCCCTCCCCTGACAACCTCCCTTAATGGTCGGTCGGGTCGTCGTCGTCGTGGCCGTCGTGATTGTCGTCACGGAAGGCATCGATCGAGGCCTCGATGCGGTCCTTGACCACGCCCTCGTTGGCCTGGCCCTTGTTCGCCGACGCTGGATCGACCAAAGCCGACCCCCCGGCATTCAGGAACCACGTGGACACGTCCACACGCAGGGTCACGGCTGTGCCGGCCCCGGCGCTGACCGTAATCGGCGGTGCCAACTCGACTTCCTGCTGGGCATCCAGATCCGACGTGAACACGAAGTCGTTGCGGGTCCCAGCCTGGCTGTACGTCCCGGCCACGCGGATCGACACGCCGTCGAACGTCGGATTGGCAACGATGAAGGCAGCGTCATCCGATGACTCGGGCTTGTGGATCTTAAACTCGAGCTTGTCATACTGTCCCGGCGGCGCGCTCACGCTGATCATCGTCTCGGTCGCCGTGGTGCCGAGGGGCAACGACACGAGGACGGCGCCCGTCTCGAACTCTTCGCATCCGTCGTCGTTGCCGACGGTGTCGCACGCGGCGTCCTCGATCGGTTTGAGCTCGATCTCCCGCAGGACGAGCTCGACGCTGCGGAGGATGATCGTGTCGCTACCGAGGGCGATCACGGTGCTGTCGCCCGCCATGGTGACCTTGGGTGCCGCGGTAACGCCAAGCGGGGGCGACGCGAGGGGCGCGCCGGCGGGGCGCGCCGTCGACATCGCGAGGCTGACGGCCCCGGTCGTGCTGTCTGAACAGGCAGCCGCCGCGAGCAGCAGGAGAGGCATGCTCAGCGGTAGCAGACGGGTCTTCATGACGCCTCCAAAAGAAAGGGTTCGACGTGACGGAAGGGCAAGACACGTACCCGAGAAGGGAGGAGGTGAACTCGTTGTGAGACTGTAAGATAGAGACTGTGACGACAGGGTCAGCGTGTATCACGACGGGCGTCCTGGCTCGAAACGGCGCAGCTAGCCGAGGAGGACCTCCAAGGCCCTGACTTCATCAGCGGCGCCGAGGCGGCGAAAGATCGCCAGCGCGCGCTCGCGGGCGGATCGGGCCCCGGCCGCGTCGCCCGCGGCCTCGAGCGCGTCGCCGAGATCGCGCTCGGTGGCCGACAGCACTTCGGCGGTCCCATGCGTGGCGGCGAGCTCGGCGGCCTCCCTGAGCAGTTGCACCGCCGCTGGCAAGGCGCGTCGCGCGCGGGCGACGCCCGCGCGCACGCGCCAAACCTCGGCGAGACCGGCCCGGAACTGGACGCGGTTGTAGGCCTGCTCCGCAGCCTGCAACTCCGCTTCCGCCAAGGCGGGGTCGCCCAGGGCCAGGTGGATTTCCGCGCGGCCGGTGAGCACGAGACCCACGAGGCTGTCGTCTTGCACCTGGCGCGAGAGCCGGGCCGCCTGTTCCGCCGCCTCGAGCGCCCCCCGGTAATCGCCCAACTGGCGACAGCTGATGCCAATGTTGTGATGCGTCTCCGCTAGGCCCCGCAGCAGGCCCGCGCGCTGATAAGCGGCCAGGGCGCGTTGATAGGCGGCCAAGGCCCCTTTCGGATTACCGCGCAGGAAGGCGATGATGCCCAAGTTGTTGAGGCAGCGGGCCTCGGACGCGGGGTCGCGCAACGTGCGGGCCATCTCGACCGCCGCGTCGAAGTGCGCCTCCGCGTCGTCCAAGTGGCCACGATTGAGCGCGATCGCCGCCTGGTAATTCCGCGCGCGCAGCTCGGCGTGCGGCTCGCCGTGCGCGCGCGCCGATTCGAGGGCGAGGGCGACGCATCGCTCCGCCTCGGCCAGCGCGCCCAGCCGGCCGTGGGCCTGGGCGGCGTGCAGGGCGAGCGGCGTGCGGCCGGCCATGGTGCCGGCCGGGAGCGCGGCGATCCGCTCCAGCACGTCCTGATAACGCCCGGCCGCCGCGAGCCCGTCGAGGTCTCGCAGCAGGGCGGATTCGTCTGCGAGCGAAGGCATTACCACGCCACAGCGTGCTCCGTGAACGATAAGATGTTCGCGTCGAGCTCATCGAGTTCTTCGAACTTCACCGCGCCGAGCTTGAACCACGGCGCGCCGGGTCCAGTGCGTTCCCAGAGGTCCAGCGTTTGCTCGATCCCGACATCTACGGAGTCCACGACGCCGTCTTCGTTGAAGTCGTGCTCGCCGTCGAAGTACTCGACCTTGAGCCGGGCGGGGTGCTCGGGGGAGAAGCGCAGGCCCGACGGCTCGAACTGGAACAGAAACTTGGTGGGGTCGAGGACAGTCACCGTGATGAGGATGGAGTCGCCGGGCTGGAACGCCGTGCCGTCCGGCTTCCGGTACAACCCGTCACCGGGCACCTCGAAGCGCAGAAACTCTTCGCCCGTGTCTCCGGGGGCGGCGCCCTGGTAGTTGAGGTGCATCTCCCGCCCATCGCCGACCTTCGCCCAGAAACTGGCCTGCGTCGAAAGCAACGGTGGCGCCAGGGTGTCCTGCCGCACGATGTGGAGTTGGGAATCCGGCACGCCCGCGGGACCGGTGTTGTCGCCGCAGCCGAGCAGGACCAGTGCCAAGGCACCGGCCATGAACGTGACCGACATGCGTTGCATGAAATTCGCCTCTCGGATAAAGAGTGTGACGCCGCGCCTGGGGTACTTCGAGCATATCCTGGGCCTGCGGCAAGTCGTTGCCGTATCGCTACTTGGTCGTCGGGCCGCTGGAGCGCTGCGGAGCAGATGACTCACTCCGCAACAGCGTCCTCTTCGTCGTCGGGCTCCTGCTCCCCCGCTCCGCCGCGCAGCAGGCGCTGCAGGCGGGATCGAGAGATCCCCAAGCGGCGCGCGGCTTCCGAGCGGTTACCCAGGGTGAGGTCGAGCATCGCCCGAGCGGCCGCGCGCACGACTTCGGAGAGGCGCGCCGGAAAGGGTAGCGCACCGTCCGGCGCCGGGCGGGGCGCGCGGGCCTCGATTTCCGTCAGCTCGAGGCTCCCGGGGGTGGACAGCAGCAGGGTCCGCTCCATGACGTTGCGAAGCTCTCGGACGTTGCCGGGCCAGTCATGCGCCGACAGGGTCGCGCGCGCGGCGGGGGTGAAGGGGGGTTCGGGGAGCCCGTATTGGGCGCTGAACTTCTTCAGGAAGAACTCGGCGAGGCGGATCACGTCGTCGCCCCGGGCGCGCAGCGGGGGCAGCTCCAAGGTGACGACGTTCAGCCGATAGAACAGATCCTCACGGAACCGGCCGGCGCGCACCTCGGCGTCCAAGTCCGCGTTGGTGGCGGCGATGAGCCGCACATCAAAATGCCGGCTGGTGGTGGACCCCAGCCGGCGCGTCGTCTTCTGCTCCAGAGTGCGCAGCAGCTTGGCTTGTAGCTCCGGGGCGAGTCGGTCGACCTCGTCGAGGAAGAGGGAGCCGCCCTCCGCGGCTTCGAACAGGCCCGCCTTCGCGGTCTTGGCGTCGGTGAAGGCGCCGCGCTCGTAGCCGAACAACTCGCTCTCGAGCAGGTTCGCGGGGATCGCCGCGCAGTTCACCTCCACGAAGGGCGCGTCGGCGCGGGGCCCGCCGTAGTGAACCGCGCGCGCGAGCAGCTCCTTACCGGTGCCGGTTTCGCCCGTGACGAGCACGGTGGCGTCGCCGTGTGGCAGGATGCGGGCGGCGCGCTCAAGCGCCGCTCGTAGTGCCCCGCTGTCTCCAACGATCTCGCGGAAGGCGTGGGCTTGCGACTCGAGGCGGGCGAGCGCGGCACGGGCGACGGCCTCGCCGCGCCGTGCCACGGCGGCCGCGAGCGTGTCGCGCAACGCATCACGATCATCGGGGAGCGCGAAGTAGTCGGCGGCGCCGGCCGCCACCGCGTGGGCCGCGTGGCGGTGCCCGGTGCTCGCCCCGACGGCGAGCAGGGGGATCCCGGCGGGAGCCGCGAACGCACGCAAGAAATCCACGAGCGTGGGTTCGGCGCCCCCTGCCGCGATCAGGACGGCCGCCGCGTCTGGGGGCAGCGGCTCGTCCCGCGCGTCCGCAGGCCGGTCGACGAGATCCGCCCCCACCTCACGGGCGAGGAGCGGCCAGAACTCGGCGAAGGAGTCGCTCAGCCGGATCACAACGAGCCGGGCAGTCACGGCAGGAGCCTAGAGGGATTCGCCTGAAGAATGAGTGAAGGCCACATGAGGCGGCTGGGGATCGAACCCAGGACCTACGGATTAAAAGTCCGTTGCTCTACCAACTGAGCTACCGCCTCGGTGGCCGAAAGATAGTCGGCGACGTTAAGTTTTGCGCCGTACATGTCGACGTCCACCCCCATCACTCATGTTTCCGACACCGCCCGCTGGGTCGCCATCTACCGAGCGATGGAGAGCGAGCGGACCGACGCCTTGTTCCGGGATCCCTTCGCCCGCCGTCTCGCGGGCCCCCGCGGCGAAGAAATCGTGCGCGCCATGCCCCGCGGACGCGCCATGGCGTGGCCGATGGTCGTGCGCACGGCGGTCATGGACGAGATCATCGTCCGCGCGGTGGAGCGTGACGGCGTGCACACGGTGGTCAACCTCGCCGCCGGCCTCGACACCCGGCCCTATCGCTTGCCGGTTCCGGGCGCGCTGCGCTGGATCGAGGCCGACTTCCCCGACTTGCTCGCATTCAAAAAGCAGCAGCTCGCCGGCGAGAAACCGCGGTGCCAGCTGGAGCGCGTGGCGATCGACCTCACGGATGGCGAGCGGCGACGCGCGTTCTTCCGGGACGCGGTGAGCCGCGGCGGCGGCGGGACGATGGTGGTCGCCGAGGGCCTCCTGGTGTACCTCGCCCCTGAGGACGTCGGGACACTCGCGGACGATCTGCACGCTGCCGGGTTCGGACGGTGGCTGATCGACCTCGGCTCACCGGGACTCCTGAAGATGCTGTCCAAGAGCTGGGGCCGGAAACTCGAGGAGGGGAACGCGCCCTTTCGGTTCGCTCCAGCCGAGGGCACGGAGTTCTTCAGACCGCACGGCTGGCTCGAGGCAGAATACCGCTCGACGTGGACCGAGGCCTTGCGCCTGAAGCGTACGATGCCGCTGGCGTGGCTCTGGAATCTGTTTGCCAAACTGTCGCCGAAAAAGAAACGGGAAGAGTTCAAACGCTTTTCGGGTATCGTCCTGTTGCAACGCCGCTGACGGTTTTGTCGCCCACCAAGGAGAGCCATTCGTGAGAATGCCGTACCTCGGCATCGCCGTCGCATGCGCGCTGACCGCCTGTGCTCGCCCGGCCGCCACCCCGGCGGCCCCCAACGTCGTCACCATCATCGCGACCGACTACGCGTTCGGGGCGCCGGATACGATTCCCGCGGGGCTGACCACGTTCAAGATGAAGAACCAGGGCAAGGAGCAGCACCAGGCGGTGCTCATGGGCGCGGCCGGGAAGACGTGGGACGAAATCCGAACCGCGTTGACGACCCCAGGCCCGATTCCGGCGTGGGTGGCGTTCCCTCCCGGAGCCGGCGTCGTGACGGGCGGCGACAGCTCGAACGCGACCTCGCGCCTCGAACCGGGGATCTACTACCTCGTGTGTTTCATCTCGAGCGCGGACGGCACGCCGCACGTGATGAAGGGGATGGTGCGGCGCCTCGTGGTGATCGCGCCGGCGACCGCGGCGGCGCCCGCGCCCGACCCGCAGGCGGACGTCGTCGTGACGCTGTCCGACTACCTGTTCACGTTCTCGACGCCGCTCACGGCGGGGACGCACACGATTCGGGTGGAGAACGCCGGCCCGCAGGTGCACGAGATCGGGATCGAGCAGCTGGCGCCCGGCAAGACGATGGCCGACTGGCAGCAGTGGCTCGCGAAGGGCATGCAGGGCGTGGGTCCGTCCAAGCCGCTCGGCGGCATCACCGGTCCCAACGTCGGCAAGACCGGCTGGTTCACGATCACGCTGCCGCCAGGGCGGTACGTGCTGACGTGCTACGTCCCCGATGCCCACGATGGCAAGCCCCACGTGGTGCATGGGATGGTGCAGGAAATAACCGTGAACTAGTATCGAAGGGCGGGAGCCGACTTGGCATCCCGCCCTTCGATTTGTCTAAGCGTCAAACCGCCGAACCGACTAGAAGACCCACCGCAATCCCGCTTGCAGCTGGCGCGGATCGCCGAGGCCGCTGCGAATCGTGCCGTCAAAATTGAAGAGCAGGCTGCCGTAAGCCGGATCGCGGAAGTTGTCGTTGCCGGTGAGGTTGAACACCTCGACGATCGCCTCGACCTGGCCGCGCGGGCCGACACCGAACGGACGCGTGAACCGCACATCCCACGAGAAATACGCATTGTCCTTGCGCAGCGTGTTGCGCTGGAGGACGTGGCCATCGGCGCAGTTGCGATCGGCGGGCGACGTCGCGCGTTGACCGGCGGCCGGCGCGAACGCGCTGAACGGGCTCGGTCCGCAGCTCTCCGATACCGGCTGCGCCGAGTAGTAGCTGACGCGGTTGTTCATGTAGATGCCGCCGGGGATCTTGACGAGTGCCCAGGCGTTGACGCGGTGGCGCTGATCGCGGTCGCTCCAGCTGTACTCGTGCTGGAGCGAGTCGGGACGCGCGTACCGGAACGTGAACGGGTCGCGCTCGTTGTCGTCATCCGACTTGTCGAACGAGAGCGTGTAGTTGACCTGGAATTGGAAGTTCGGATCGAGCACGCGGCGCAGGCCGATGGTGAAGCCGTTGTAGTTCGACTTGGCGCTCGACTCGACCACGGTGAGCGTCGCGATGCCGTTCGTGCCGCCCGGCGGCAAACCGGTGCCCCACGGGCTTCCGAACACGGCGTCGTTCCGATTGATGAACCGCGTGAGATGCTCGCCATGTGAGTGCGTGAAACTCAGCGTCAGCCCCAGATCGGCCGCGAGCTGCCGCTCGTACGCCAGGGTCAGATTCAGCGTGCGCGGATTCTTGAAGTTCTTGTCGAACACGAACACGTCGGGGAAGAACACGGCGCTCTGCGGCACGCCGTCGGGCAGGAGGTTGCCGAACCCCGGCACCGGCCCGAGCACGCCCGTGAGGGCGCTGTTACGGAAATACGTGAGGCCGTTGGAGCCGTTGGTGCTGCGGCTCGACGCGAGATTCAGGCCGGGAATGCGGGCATAGTACACGCCGGCGTTCGCCCGGATCACCTGCTTGCCGTCCCCGTTCGGGTCGTACGCGAAGCCCAAGCGGGGCTGCCACATGCCCTTGTCCGAGGGGATCGTGCCGTCGGACGGGAAGGCGTAGGTGCCCGTCCCGTTGGTCACGCTCTGGCCGATGAACGGATTGAAGAACACCGAGCTGGGCGACGTGATCGGATCGGGCTGGATCTGCGCTTCCCAGCGGAGGCCGTAGTTGACGCTCAACTTGGGGCTCGGCTTCCAGCTGTCCTGGAGGTAGAACGCGAGCTCGGTCTGCGGGATTTCCTGCGTCCCCGCCGCGCGCACATTCTGCCCCACCCCGGCTTGCTGGAGGTACAGGAGCACGGGACCACTGGCATCGGTGTACGTGGAATCCGCCACGAAGTTCAAGAACCCGTTCACGGAGCTGAAGATGTACCGGCTGTTGGCGAAGCCGAGGAACGTCTGCACCGAGTTCACGCGGTTGTATTCGCCGCCCAGCTTGAAGAAGTGATCCCCCTTGGCCATCGAGACGTTGTCGAGCAGCTGAATCCGCGTGTCGTAGTACTGCACCGGGATGAAGAACGGCATCCCGAATCGGAACGCGGGACCGATGGCGACGTCCGGGAATGGCCGCAACGCCGGCGGATCGGACGGGTTCGTGCCCAGACCCGCGGCGCGCGGGCCGCTGTACGGACGCGGCCGATCCTCGCGCGAGTACTGGAAACGGAACTCGTTCGACGTATTGGACGACAGGTACGACACCAGGCTGCCGTTCACGGCGTTGGAGTGGTCTTCTTCCAGCGCGTTGGCGCTGCGCGACCACGTGTCGACGTCGAAGGTGCCGTTCTGCTGCTGCGACCACGTGTAGTTGTACTTGAGCGACAGGTTGTGCCGTTCCGAGAGCCGGAAGTCGAACTTGGCGAGCAGCGCGCGGGCGTCGTTCGTCCGCGCAATCGGCCCGAAGTCACCTTGGAGGGCGCCGCCGTACGCCGTATCCATCCAGGCCTTGAGTGAATCGAAGGCCGCCCCGGTGGGCGGAGTCTTCTGTTTCACTTCATCATAAATCTGTTGATCGTAAGCGAGGAAGAAGAAGGCGCGGTCGCGCTTCAAGGGTCCGCCGAGCGTGAACCCGAATTGGCTCTGGCTGAAGTCGGGCTGAAACGTCTGCCCGCCATGCGACGGCGTCCCCGACAGCGCATCCGCCTTCTCGTAGAAGTGCGCCGAGCCGCGCAGCTCGTTCGTACCGGACTTGGTGATGACGTTGACGAATCCACCGGAAGAACGGCCGAACTCGGCGGTCCCGCCGCCGGAGGTCACCACCACCTCCTGCACGGCGTCGAGATTGAACGTGAAGGGCGGCCGCTGCCCACCGCGTTGCTCGCCGAAGAACGGATTGTTGAAGTCGGCGCCATCGACCGAGACGTTGTTGTGAATGCCCTTCTGCCCGGCAATCGTCAGCTCATCGCCGTCGGGCCCTTGCACCAACGCCACGTTGGGCGTGAGCAGTGTGAGGTTCAGGTAGTTGCGGCCGTTGTTCGGCAGACCGGCGACCGCCTGGTTGGGCAGGCGGGTGGAGGTTTCGACTTTGGTCGCGTCCACGACGGGCGCCGTCGCCTCGATGGTCACGGCCTGGAGCTCGACGGCCCCCAGCTGGAAGTTGAGGTCCACCGTCTCACCGACCCGCAGCGGGACGCCGGTGCGCTTCGCCTCGCTCCGCCCCACGGCCCGCGCAGTCACGTCGTACGTGCCCAGCGGCAGCAGCGACGCGACGAAGATGCCGCGTTCGTTCGTGCTCAGCTGGCGTTGGAAACCGGTCTGCGTCTCGCGCAATGCCACCGTCGCTCCTGCAACGGGAGCGCCCGACGGATCGGATACGACGCCCCGGATGACCCCCGTGGTCGCCTGCGACTGCGCGGCCACGGCGAACGGGAATACAACGGCCAGCAATACAAATCCGAGCAGCTTGCGCAGCATGACAGAAGCCTCCGGCAGGACAAGGGGAGCGAACCGAGGACTGGCTAGCGTATCACCCGGTGACGCCCTCCGCAAGGAGCCGTCGATGCTACCTTTCCGGGCGATGCAAAACGCCGACATCGCGCGACAGCTCGACCAAGTCGCCGACCTGCTCGAGATCTCCGAAGCGAATCCCTTCCGGGTGCGCGCGTACCGCAACGCGTCGCGCACGGTGCGCGACCATCCGGAGCCGCTCGCCGAGCTGGTGCGCGCGGGCGGCTACCATCTCACCGAGCTCCCCAGCATCGGCGATGGCATCGCGAGCGAGATCGAAGCGCTGATCGCGACCGGCGACATGCCGCAACGGCAAACGCTCGTCAAGAAACTCCCGCCCGGCCTGCTCGACCTGCTGCGCATTTCCGGCCTCGGCCCCAAGCGCGTCAAGCTGCTGCACGAAAAACTCAAGGTGAAAACCGTCGTCGACCTGGGCAAGGCGATCGAGGCCGGGAAGGTCGCGAAGGTGGCCGGCTTCGGCCCCAAGATGATCGAGAAGATCCGCTCCGGGTTGGGCCAGGCCGAGCGCACCGAGCGGCGCATGATCCTGCACGAAGCCGAGCCTCACGCCCGGGCGCTGGTCGACTACCTGCGGGGCGGCGGTGCCGTCCAGGAGATCGAAGTCGCCGGCAGCTTCCGGCGCCGCCGCGAAACGATCGGCGACCTGGATATCCTCGTCACCAGCACCGCGCCCGATCAGGTGATGGCGCGCTTCACCGAGTACCCGGACGTGAAGCGCGTGGTGTCGCGCGGGCCCACGCGCGCGACGGTGCGGCTCTCCGGCGGCCTGCAGGTCGATCTCCGGGCCGTCGAGCCCGACGCCTACGGCTCGGCGCTGCAGTACTTCACCGGCTCACAGGCGCACAGCATCGAATTGCGCAAGATCGCCCAGGCGAAGAAGCTCAAGCTCAACGAGTACGGCGTGTACGAGGGCACGCGGCGCGTCGCGGGGCGCACGGAGCAGGACGTCTATGCCGCCCTGGGCGTCGACTGGATCCCGCCGGAGCTGCGCGAGGCACGCGGCGAAATCGAGCTGGCCCGCACGCACCGCCTGCCGGCGCTCGTCACGCTGGAGCAGATCCGTGGCGACCTCCAGATGCATACCGACGCGAGCGACGGACAGACACCGCTCGAGCCGATGGCCGACGCCGCGCGGGCGCTCGGGTACGCGTACATCGCCATCACCGACCACTCGAAGCGGGTCTCGATGTCGGGGCTCGACGCCGCGGCCTTGCGCGCCCAGTGGAAAGCGATCGACCAGCTGAACACGCGAGTGGAGGGTCTCCGCATTCTGAAAAGCGTCGAGATGGACATCCTCGAGAATGGCGACCTCGACTTCGAGGATGACGTATTGGCCGAGGCGGACTACGTGGTGGCGACGATCCACTACGGGTTGAAGCAGAGCGAGCGACAGATCACCGATCGTTTGCTCGGCGCGATCGCGAATCGCTACGTCGACGCGATCGGCCACCCCACGGGGCGTGTCGTGAACGGACGGGGACCCTACGCGCTCGATTTCGATGTGGTGGCGAAGGCCGCCGCGGCCGCCGGATGCCTCCTCGAGATCAACGGCAGCGAGCGACTGGACCTTCCCGACACTCTGGCCGCCGCCGCGAAGACCTACGGCGCACGCTTCGTCCTCTCGACCGACGCGCACGATCCCCGGCACCTGGGGAACATGCGGTTCGCGGTGGCGGTGGCGCGACGGGCGGGCCTCGAAGCGGCGGACATCCTCAACACGCGGGCCCTGGGAGACTTCCTGAAGGGATTACGGCGCGCGCAGCGCCGCTAGCAGGTTGAGCTGGGCCACCGGCTCGAAGCTCCAGCGGTGGTGGCGCGTGGGTCCGTGCACGTTGAGCGCGTCGAGGTGCTCGGGGGTGGCATAGCCCTTGTTGCTCTCCCAGGCGTAGGCCGGGTAGCGCGCGGCCAGGCGCTCCATCAAGCGGTCGCGGACCGTCTTGGCGATCACCGACGCGGCGGCGATGGAGTGACACTTGGCGTCGCCGTCGATGATGGCTTCGTGCGGGCACTCGAGCTCGGGACAGGGGAGCCCGTCCACCAGGACGTCGGTGGGGACGACCCCGAGCCGGCGCAGCGCGCGGCGCATCGCGAGGATCGAGGCGCGGCGGATGTTCAGCCGGTCGATCTCGTGCACGCTGGCGGCGCCGACGGCCACGGCGAGGGCGCGCTGCCGGATGCGCACCACGAGCTTGGCGCGCTGGCGCGCCGTGAGGACCTGGGAGTCGTCGAGCCTGCGGATCGGCTTGGCGCCCACCGGAAACACGACGGCCGCGGCCACCACTGGACCAGCCAGGGGCCCGCGGCCGACTTCATCGAGACCGGCGACGATGCTCCGCCCTTCGCACCAGAGCGCGGTTTCGCGCTGGAGCGACGGGCGGCGGTGCTTCACTCTTGCGGCTGCTCCGGCCCCGGCCCCCCGCCGGTCGCGGGCACGGCCACTGCCGCGCCCTTCTTCTCACGGATGCGTGCCGCCTTGCCGGCGAGGCGCCGCAGGAAGTACAGCTTGGCGCGCCGCACGCGTCCCTTGCGCACCAGCTCGATCGCGCCGATCAACGGCGCGTGCAGCGGGAAGATTCGCTCCACGCCGACCCCGGCCGAGATCTTCCGGACAGTGAAGGTCTCGTTGATCCCGCCTCCGCGCCGGGCGATGCACACGCCCTCGAACGCCTGGAGACGCTCCTTCTCCCCTTCACGCACGCGGACCATCACCCGGACGGTGTCGCCGGCCTGGAAGGCCGGAATGTTCGTCTTGAGTCCTTCGCGCTCGATCGCTCGCAGCCTCTGCATACACTCACCCTCATCCTTCTTCGTGGCGCGACCACAGATCGGGCCGCCGTTCGCGCGTCAGGCGTTCGGCTTGCGCCACTCGCCATGCCGCAATCTTGTCGTGATCGCCGCTCAACAATACGTCCGGTACGTCCAGGCCGCGATAGCTCGGCGGCCGCGTGTAGCTGGGCGGCGCCAGCAGGCCGTCGTAGTGCGAATCGCTCGACGCCGACTCGTGATCCCCGAGCGCACCCGGGAGCAATCGCACCACCGCATCTACCACACACAGCGCCGCCGGCTCGCCGCCCGACAACACGAAATCACCGATCGATGCTTCTTCCGCTCCAAGGACATCCACCACTCGCTGATCGACGTCCTTGTAGTGCCCACATAACAAGGTCAGCTCGTTGCCCAACGAATACCGGACCGCGGTCTCGTGTGTGAAGAGCGCGCCGCGCGCCGACAAGAGGACGATGGGACCCTGCACACGCTTCAGATCCTCCACCGCCTCCACCAACGGCTCCGGCTTCAGCACCATCCCTGCCCCGCCCCCATAGGGCGCGTCGTCCACCGTATGGTGCTTGTCGTGCGTGTAGTCGCGCAGCTGCACGACGCGAAACCGCACCAGCCCCGCTTTCGCGGCCCGTCCGAGAATGCTCGTGGCCAGCGGCGCCACGAACCATTCGGGAAACAGCGTGACGACGTTAACCGTCAGCATCGTCCCGCAGATCATCGATCGCCACGAGCTGGTCGCGCCAGCCCTCCACGGCCGCCCGCGAAGTGATCCCCTCGAAGCCGAGCAGCCATTCCCGGTGATAGGCCCGGCGCCGCGCCAGCACGAGCGGCCCCGCCAGCACTTTGCGCTCCTCGTCCACCACGTAGAGCTGCGCCTTGGGAACGAACACGCTCCCCGGATGCTCCACCAGGGGAAACACCGCCACCTCCCCCTGTTGTCCGTGCGGCTTGCGCAGCCGCCCGACTACGCGGGGCGTTTGCCCAGCACGCCGGCCTTCTTGAGGAGCGAGCGCACCGTGTCGGTGGGCATCGCGCCCTTGGCCAGCCAGGCCTGCGCCTGCTCCGCGTTCACATCGATGACGGCCGGATTCGCGCGCGGATTGTAGTTGCCGATCGTCGCGACGAAGCGTCCGTCCCGCGGCGCGCGCGAGTCGGCGACTACGATACGGAAATAGGCCTGCCCTTTGCGCCCCACCCGGCGTAACCGAATTCGAGTTGCCATGCGATTCCTACATCCTTTTCATGAGCTTGCGCATCTGCTGGAACTGGTCCAGCAGCCGGTTCACTTCCTGCACGGGCCTCCCCGCGCCCTTCGCGATCCGCAGCTTGCGCGACCCGCTCAAGATGCTGGGGTCCGCGCGCTCCGCCGGCGTCATCGACAACACGATCGCCTCGACGTGCTTGAGGCGCTTGTCATCCGCCGGAATCGCCTGCAATGCCTTCGCATTCACGCCCGGCAGGAGACCCAGCACCTGCTTCATCGGGCCCATCGCCTGCATCTGCTTCAGCGCGACGAGAAAGTCCTGCAAGTCCATGCCGCGCTTCGATCGCGCCTTCTGTGCGATCCGCTCCGCTGCCTTTGCATCGACGGTCGCCGCCGCTTTCTCGACCAGCGCGACCACGTCGCCTTGGCCGAGGATGCGGCCGGCCATGCGCACGGGGTCAAACGGCTCCAGCGCGTCGGGCTTCTCTCCCACCCCCACATACTTGAGCGGGAGCCCCGTCACACCGTGGATCGACAGGGCCGCACCGCCGCGCGCATCGCCGTCGAGCTTGGTCAGGATCACGCCCGTCAAACCGACGCCGTCCTGAAACCCGCGGGCGATCTTCACCGCGTCCTGCCCCGTCATCCCGTCGGCGACAAGCAGCACTTCGCGCGGCGTCACCGCCGCCTTGAGTGCCTTCAGCTCGTCCATCAGCGTCGCGTCGATCTGCAGCCGCCCCGCCGTATCGACGATGACCGTCCGGCAGCGGGCCGCCTCGGCCTCGCGCAGGGAATCTCGCACCAGCGTCGCCACGTCCTGCTCCGTGCTCCGTGCTCCGAACACCGGCACGTCGATCTGCTTCCCTAACTGCTCCAGCTGCTCTCGCGCCGCCGGCCGATACGGATCGGCCGCCACCAGCCCGGGGGCTTTCTGCTCCAGCTTGAGCCGCCGCGCCAGCTTGGCGGCGGTGGTCGTCTTTCCCGACCCCTGTAACCCAACGAGCAGAATCACCGTTGGGCCTACGGACGCGAAGTCGAGGCCGCTGCGCGTCCCGCCGAGCAGCCCCGCGATCTCGTCGTGCACCAGCTTCACGACCTGTTGGCCGGGACTCACCGACTTGACGAGCAGCGCGCCAACGGCCCGCTCGCGTACGCGGTCGACGAAGCCGCGCGTGACCTCGAAACTGACGTCCGCCTCGAGCAGGTGGCGGCGGATTTCGCGGAGCGCATCGGTGACGTCGCTTTCCGAGAGCACCCCGCGGCCCGTCAGACGCTTCAGGACGGCGGACAGCTGCTCGGAAAGGGCCGTAAACATAAGCCTTGCAAAATAGTTAGCGAGTTGCCGTATTCAAAGGGGGGAGTGTTATTTCGCTGCTGATGCCCGAAACCGCGTGGCTGCAGGGACTCGTGACGGTAGGTGTCGGCGCCATCTCCGGCGGCATCACGAACGCGGTCGCCGTTTGGATGCTGTTCCACCCGTATGAGCGGCGCGGCCTGGGCCCCTTCGCCATCCAGGGGGCGATCCCCAAGAACAAGGGCCGCCTCGCCAAGAGCATCGGCAAGACCGTCGGCGAGCGCCTGCTGACGGTCGATGACCTGTCCCGCCAGCTCGGCGCCCCCGGGGTGCGCGAGGCCTTCGACCGGGCCATCGCCGGGTTTCTGGACCACGCGCTGAACACGCCGCGCGGGGCGCTGCGTGACGAGCTGCCTCCCGCCCTCATCGTGGAGCTCGAGGCCGCGCTCGAACCCCTCGCCACTACCCTCGCCGAACGCCTGGCGGAGTTCGTCGCGGGCCCCGGGTTCGATGCGGCGGTCGAGAAGTACGTGCGGCTGGACGAGTGGGTGGCCGATGGCGTCACCCGCCCGGAGCTATCGGACGCGGTGCGGCGCTTTGTCGCAACGCAGCGCGAGCGGCTGCTGCGGGACGAACGCCCCATGTTGGACCGCCTGCCCGACGGCCTGGTCGCGGCCGTGCAGCAGGCGATCGCGGACTACCTGCCGATCGCCGTCGAACGCCTGGGCGCCATGCTCGGCGACCCCAACGCCCGCGAGCGCATTCGTAACGGCCTCAAACGGTTCCTCGACCGCGCCATCAAGAACCTGATGGTGCACGAGCGTGTCATGGCGAAGCTGGTCGTGACCGAGAAGCGGCTCGACCGCCTGCTCGACGGGCTCGAGGAGGGCGGCTTTGCCGACCTCGCCGAGGTGCTCGAGACGCCCGACTTCCGCGCGCAGATGGCGCACGCCATCAACGACGCCGTCGTACGCTTCTTGCGCACGCCGCTCGCCGACCGGCTGTGGGCGCTCGGTCCCGAGCGCCTCGACGGCGTCGAGCGCACGGCGTCGGACTATATCCTCGGCGCCCTGCGCGCGCCGGAAACGCGCACCTGGGCGGTGGCGCGCGCGCACGATGCGATCGCGCTGGGACGGAAAGCGCTGGCCGGCGACGCGGGGAAAGAACGCGTCGCCGAAGCGGCGCACGCGGCCGTGCGCGCGCTGCTCGATCGGCCCATCGGCCGTCCCGCGGATCTCCTGCCGCCCGACGCGGAGGCGCGCCTGCGGCGCGCCCTCAGCGAGCCGTTATGGGGCTGGATGCAGCGTCAGGTGCCCGTCATCGTGTCGCAGCTGTCGGTGCAGGAGATGGTCGAACAGAAGGTGCTGGGGTTTTCGGTCGAGCGGATGGAGGAAATCATCCGGAACGTCACGCAGCGCGAGCTGCGACTCATCGTGCAGCTGGGCTACGTCCTCGGAGCGCTGGTGGGACTCGTGGCGTGGGGCGTCGGCCTTCTACTGTAAGACGCGCACCCGCGGCAAGGCGCGCCATCCTTTCCAAGCGGTCGGAGCATCCACGAGACGCACGCCGGGCCGGCCGTCGATCACGAGCCGGGTGACCTCCGAGCGCCGCGTCTTGGCCTCGCCGGCGCGTCGCCCCTGCCACGCCCGCTCGAGTCCCGCCGCGAAGCGGTCCGCGACCTTCGCGTCATCCCACACGGAGTACCACACCAGCGCTTCGCCGTCCGCGCCGAGGACCTGATAGCGGTCTCCATCCCAGCCGGTGGCCAACGTCGCCGCCTGCGCCTCGTCGCCCAGGTGCTGCTGCAGCAGCAGCCGCGTCTCGAACTCACCCAGGCCGTCTTCGAACCGCACCGTATCGGGCGCCGTGCCGAACGCGAGCTCCGTCGGCTCGTCCGCGGCGGCGAAGCGATCGGGGTGGAGGATTTGCTCGGTGGACGTCGGCATCGTGGTGAGGACCGAACGGTCGGGACGATTCTTGCGGAACCAGACGACGAAGTCGGCACCCCCCAAGTACGGGAAGATCAACCCCTCGCGTAGCCACAGGGGCGCCTTCGCGAATCGCTCCATCTGCGTCGTCTGCAGGCGCGCCATCACAGCCCGCTGCCGCCAGAACCACCCCACGGGAAACGTGTCAGGCAGCTGTTCCGGCATCAGCACGGAGAGCTGCACGATGGTGGCTTGGCCTTCGAGGATCGCCTGCGCCGCCGAGCGACGATCGTTGTGACCCTGCTGGGTGATGATGGAGTCGAGCGAGACGTACTGATCCTGCAGTGCGTGCACCAGCTCGTGCGAGATCACGACGCGGAGCGTCGACTCCTCGATGTCGGCGGGGATGTACAGCGCATTCGAGTCGGGGTCGTAGTAGCCCGCGATCTGTTCGGTGTACAGGTCGATCATCGTGGACCTGAGCTGCATCGAATCGGGAATCAACCCGAAGCGGTACAACGCGGCCTCGAGACCCGCGAGCTCCCCCGGCGGCAGGTCCTGGTCGAACTTGTGAATGACGTAGTCGCGTACCTGGTTGCGTGAGCGGCGCAGCACCTGGGGCTCCCGCTTGAAGGCCAGGTGCGCGGTCTGTGCGACGGCCGGCATCATGCGCCGCACCATGTCGCGCAGCTGCGCCTCGCTCTGCACCGCCTCGGCGCGCTCGCGGCAGGCCAGCATCACCGCCGCGCCGACAACGACGGCGCCGGTCAGCCGGCCCATTCGATGCCCTTGCCCACCGCCGATTCGACCACGCGCGCGACATCTTTGCCCGTCACGACGATCCCCTGCCGCTCGAGCTCCTCGCGGAGCAGACGATCGAGCTCCGCTCGCCGATCGGCGAGCGTCGGAGGGCGCGGTTGCGCCACGGTCGCAGGAGGCGTCGTCGGGGCCTTGGCCCCGCCCATCATCTCCCGGAAGTCTGCCACGACCTGATCGATGACGGTTCCAAAATCGGGCATCGGCTCGTCGGGGGCTCGGTCCTCTGTCAGTCCCCGCTTGATCAAGGCCTCGATCTTGCGGCGCTCGCGGATCAGGCGGTCGAGTTCGGGAGACACCTGCGCCGTGGCCTGGGCGTGGGCGCAGGCTTCGTCGAGCACATCGATCGCCTTGTCGGGCCGCGCCCGCTGCGTGACGAAGCGATCGGTGAGAACGATCGCCGCCTTGAGCGCGTCGTCGGCGATGGCGACGGCGTGGTGGCGCTCGAAGCGCGGCCGCCGCGCCACCAGCACTTCCCACGTCTGGATCGCGTCCAGCTCTTCGATCGTCACCGGCTGGAAGCGGCGCTCGAGGGCGGGGTCCTGGCGCACCCACTTGTCGTACTCCTCGCCGGTGGTGGCGCCGATCACACGCATGTCGCCGCGGACGAGAGCCGGTTTCAACATGTTGGCGGCGTCCATCGCGACGCCCATCGCCGTGCCCTGCCCGATCAAGTTGTGCAGCTCGTCCACGAACAGGATGAGGTCGGCGTTCGCCGACACCGCACTGATGAGCCGGCGCAGCCGATCTTCGTATTGGCCGCGGAATGCCGTGCCGGCGAGCAGGGCCACGTGATCGAGCTGCAGGATGCGCGCGTCCTTGAGGGCCGGCGGGACTTCGCCCGACGCAATGCGCTGGGCGAGTCCTTCGACGATGGCGGTCTTGCCGACGCCGGCCTTGCCCACGAGGCCAGGGTTGTTCTTGCCCTGCCGCAGCAGGATGTCGACGACCCGGGCGATCTCGGCGTCGCGGCAGCGCACGGGCTCCAGGTCGCCGCGGCGCGCCAGGGCCGTGAGGTCGATGCCCACGCGCTCCAGAACGTCGGACGTGTCGAAGAGACCTGCGAAGGGATCGCCCACTCGGGCTTAGTGCACTTTCAGGAAGTCGGCATACCAGGAGATCATCGCGTCGCCGAACACGAAGGTCACGACTGCCCCGAGGGCGAGGAACACGCCGAAGGGCAGCTCGTAGCGCCGCCATTGTTTGATCTTCATAGCCATCAAGGGGAGGTAGAACGCGGTGGCGACCGACGCCGCGACGAAGATCGTCAGCAACGCATTCTTCCACCCGACGAACGCCCCGACCATCGCCAGCATTTTCACGTCACCCCAGCCCATTGCCTCTTGGTTGAACACCCACCCACCGGCCACGCGCACGATCCACAGGACGCCCCAGCCCACGGCCGCCCCGAGGAGCGCGGCGACGAGCGCGGGGAATCCTCCTATCAGAGACAGCGCCAGTCCGATGACGAGACCGCCCAGGCTCAACTCGTCGGGAATGATCTTGTGCCTGGCGTCGATTACCCCGATGCCCAGAAGGATGGTCCCGAAGATCGCCGCGGCGGCGGCCCGGACACTGGGACCGTACGCCAGGAGCGCTACGACCCACAGCAGTCCGACGAATGCTTCGATGAGCGGATACTGGATGGAGATCGGCTTGTGGCACCAGCGACACTTGCCGCGGAGCCAGAGCCAGGAGAACACGGGGATGTTGTCTCGCCAGGCGATGCGCTGTTTGCACTGCGGGCAGGTGGACGGCGGATGCAGCAGCGAGCGGCGTTTGCGATCCTCGTGCCAGAGCCGGAGGATGCAGACGTTGAGGAAGCTGCCGAGACAGAGCCCGAGGACCGCGGCGCCGAGGATGAGAATGGGTTCACCGCCCACGCAACACCTCGTAGAGCAGGATCCCCGCCGCAACGGCGACGTTGAGCGACTCGGCACCGCCCGCCAGCGGGATCGCCACGCGCTGCGCGGAGACGGCATTGAGCTGCGGCCGGATGCCGGCCCCCTCGTTCCCCACGATCACCGCGATCAACTCCTCCCGTTTCACGTTGCCATCGAGCGCGCTGGCCAGCGGCACGCCGTCGACGGCGGCGGCCCACAGCGTGAGGCCACGCTGCCGCGACCAGGCGATAAACGGGGCGTCGTCGAGCGGAACGACCGGGTGACGAAACGTGGCGCCCATCGCGCCGCGCAGCGCCTTCGCGTTCATCGGGTCGGCGGTTCCCCGCAAGACGACGGTGGCGGCGGCCCCTAACGCGTGGGCGGTGCGGATGAGCGTCCCCAGGTTGCCCGGATCCTGCACGCCGTCGACCACGAGCACCGCGCCGCCCGGCCCGGGGGAAACGTCCGCGACGGTCCAGATGCGCGGCGCCACGACGGCGAGAATCCCCTGCGGCGTCTCGGTACCCGCGAGCTGGCCGAAGGTGCGGGCGCCGACCTCCTCGACGGTGATGGCATGACTCGCGAGGTCGGCGACGAGCGTCTGCCCCCGCGTGGTGCGGGCGAGGTCCGGGGAGACCAGCGCGCCCTCGAACTCGAGGCCCGCCGCGAGCGCTTCCTCCACCAGCCTGACGCCCTCAAGCACGGCAAGACCGCGGCGGCCTCGGGCCTTGCGGCGTTGTAGATCGCGGACCGTTGTCTGCAGATTACTGGCGATGCGAGCCCCTCCCCCGTGCGCTGCCGGCGTACCCCTTAACATGGCCCAGCCGGTCGCATTCGCCAAGCTGGTGACGCGATGAGAGTCGCACTGACCATCGCCGGCTCCGATTCGGGCGGCGGCGCCGGGATCCAGGCCGACCTCAAGACGTTCCATCAGTTCGGCGTCTTCGGCACCAGCGTGATCACCGCGGTCACCGCGCAGAACACCGCCGGCGTGCACGCGTGGCAGGCCCTCCCCGCCAAACTCGTCGCGCAACAACTCGACGCGCTCGCAACCGACCTCC
>Ga0134079_10000090_pt1 | contig 20470 bp, 28 predicted proteins | sample 15_taG_2_FD_119770 | JGI IMG/M metagenome (GOLD analysis project Ga0134079, IMG submission 119770) | Grasslands soil microbial communities from the Angelo Coastal Reserve, California, USA - 15_D_Rain_40cm_2_09182015 | ecosystem: Environmental > Terrestrial > Soil > Grasslands ...
ACGGATTTCCATGACTACATATGGCTCATACTTCGGATGCCGTTGAACAATTCTGTAGGGCGCTTCGACATTCAGCGGACTCCGGTTAAGTGGTGGAATCCACTCAAGTTCTAGCGTGTCGTCAAAATCTCGCACAATCTCAGCTATTCGCTGAGCATTTGCGGAAAGTTCGACACCAGCGCCGGTAATAAAAGGAATCATTTAAACGAAACCCGCTGCCATACGATAAGGAAGAACACCCGTAATAGTTACCGCAGGAGCGTTTGCAAATGCGCCTGAAACAGTAGTCGTAAGACAGGCACCCGAGTTAGGGTTACCAGTACCATCTGTACGAACAGCATATTCCAGAGTACCCGCATCAAACCAAACACAATCATAGGGTGAAAGTGACCAAACATCTTGTCCTGCGGCAGTTTGAATAACTACCCCATACCAATACCAGCCAGGAGTAGTAAGAGGTGTACTAGTTACAGCAGTAGAAACCCAAGTAGCAGCCGCGCCTGAGACAGTTCCCTGTACTAGAATATTTCCAGGTCGGAAACTTCCGTTATCCGCAAAGACACCCATTCGACCCACAGATGTTGGTGTACCGGCTCTAAATGCCATAGAGAGACCATTAATTGAACATGGCTGCTCAAAATAAACAGGGTAAAAATACGCTGCATTTAGTGTTGCGTTTGTCCAATAAGTATTAGTAGGAAAACTTGCTCCTGCTCGGGCTCTTGTAGTTTTAGGAACATCGTGTTTAGGCCCACCACTACTGGCACCACCAATTGTGCCCTTAAGCATTCCATCCCAATATGCGTAGCGCAGATCATTCATTGTTTTACCCACGCCACTCACTCCTAAAACTTGTAGATAATACTGACGTTCCATATCGTCAATAACAGAAGCCATGATTTCTCCTAAATCGCTGCCAATAGCGGGGCAGTATTTATTTTGCCCAAATCAACTTCATTCAGATAACACATGACTTCAAGTATTTGGGGCCTTTTTGGCCCACCCTGGCCGATTTCGCCCATTTCAATCAGTACACTTGGACTAGAACCACCAGTGAAACTATTAGCAGAGGTAATAGGAAAGAATTCTGTTTGAACCAATGCGATACCGTCAACCAAATTTGACCCATAAACTCTGATAAAATTAGAGCCGCCAGAAGTAGCCTGTAGTGCGGTTAAAACCTGAGCAGGAGTAGCATTTCTGGCAATAGCGGCTGTAGTTTTACCATTCCAAGTAAGTGTAAATGTGCCACCAGTAGGGGCACCAGTCACAGTTACAAAACTCTGATTCCATGCATCAGGAACCATTCCACCACCATTAGAGGCATCCCGAATAACTACACGAATACCTGTGGCTGTAACTGCATTGGACAATCTTTGCATCCACTGATTGCGTCGAAGTCCGAAAGTATCACACCAACCACCACCTGAATCATTTGTCCCACACCAAACCTTGTACGGACTAACCTCTGTGAACGTAGCAAGTTTAGTCCAGGTTCCACTAATTTGGGCTTCTACATCAAAATCCATGAGAGTACAATAAGGCTGATAGGGATTTCGCACATCTACAGCGAACCGATTAAATCGAGTTGGTACGGGGAATGTAGCCGTCCAAATAATAGGGAAATTACCATCTGTGGCTACCCAACTATCCGGCGCACCTACCGGGAAATCTTGACTTCCATTTGCAGCTAAATATGCTGTACTAGGATTTGATGTAGCAGTAGTTGTTGATCCCTGTCTCTTGATTACTTCGATTCCATAATCAATTGCTACAGGTGTCGCTGTAACTCCGATTGGGCATCGAATATACGTTGGAATATAGTCTACTTCAAATGTAACGATACCGCCGGTTACTGGCCGTGTGGTGATGTTACCCCATCCATCTACCGTATTAACTGAACTTGCACCTGTAACTGTAAATGTGACGTTACCTTTTAGCCCGCCAGATTGCACAACAACCGTAGATATTCCCCCGGCACCTACAAATTTCGATCCAATCCAGAATACGTTTTCGGAACCAAAATCGAGTTTTTGAGAATAGGCTCTTCCAAACAGTTCTTCTGCCCAAATCCTATACAGAATAGGTAATGCACTAGGTTGTCCCATAGACCATTCACGATTCATCCAGAATGAAGGATAACCCCAAAAACCATGCGATAGAGGATAGAACAAAAATGTCTGTTCTTTTGGAATCAAATATTGCTCATGCACATGCAATTCAAGCATAGTATTCTTGACTTGCCAAGCCTGAGTATTATCACCATTGGCTGCTGCAAAAGTGGAACCAAATTCTGTATTCCAACGAGGTTTATTTTGTTGTCCATTGAGAGTAAGAATTTCTACGAAAGTATCCATAACCTTTCGTAATCCTGTCAAATTACCCCACGGAGCCTCATAATTATGGAATGAAATAGCATCCAATTTAGAACCAATTAGAGGAAGAATTCGATTCATAAATTGCAGTTGGTGTCCATCAGTATAACCATCGCCAGTAATGCTTAGAGGACACGGCCCCATTACTTTGGCAGTACCGCTTGCAGCGTGAACAACATCTGCGAAGTGATTTTGTAGAGGTGCATATGCATTGTAGTCCATACTGATATTGGGCTCATTTGCACCTTCAAACCACACGCCACCTTTTGCAACACAGGCTTGAACAATAGCAGTTAGGTTTGTATCTTGTGTAGAGTTACCGAGAGGGAGTCCATTAGGAATTGCTGTTAGCGGTTTAAGAGGACGATACGAGTCCGGTACTACAAAAGATAATTCATATTCAACCTCATTTGCAGCACCATCTTTACCAGCCTGTGTAGCAAGATCAGCAATCTTATGCCGAATTGGTCCAATACCAAAAAATACACTTGCTGGAACATCTGCTCCAATATCCCCACCAGCAGGATATTGTAGTGTATTAGGACCAGGACGATCACATAATGGTGAAGTAGAATCTGGACGAACTACAGAAAATAGAATCTCTCCCGCAGCACTTAACCACGGCACACCAACCGGAGTAGCCCTAACAAGATAAAGTTTATACCAGCCTAGCGGCAATGGTCCAGGTAATGTCAGGGTAGTTCCAGAACAAACTCCGGTGCCCACGATATCGCCATAGAAGTTACGAACTTCATATGTGGCTGCTGCTATTCCCTGTATAAATGTGAATGTCGGGGTCTCTGTTGAAAAGAAAGCATTCCTAAATACAGGGGTAGTAACACGCATATGATCCGCAGGACCATTACCCATAGGCCATTGCATTACCATTATGCCGCCGTAAACCAAACTAGTGGAGCATAATCACCATTAGAAGTACAACTACCTGTAGTGGGAAATGCACCTGTTAATCCATCTCTATAGCCAAGTGTATTACCTGACCCACTAGCAGCATCCTGGAAAGTAATCATACCATGATTAGCAGATTGAACTGCTGTTCCTCCCGCAGTATGAAAAATATTACCTACCCAATATAAACCTGGTTGAATTGTAGCCGTAAACGCATAGTTTTTGAATCCTGTAGTAGTACAGGCAATTTCACCAGTTTCAAAGATTTTCTTGGAAAAATCTAATGCTCCGCTAGAATCTACTCCCCACATACCAAAGCGCATTGTTGCACCTGCGGCACCCGCAGTTTGAACTTTAATACTCGCACCAGCACAACTAAAAGGTCCACCATTAGGTATAGTCAACCACAGAGGACCAAAACAACCACGGTTAAGTTGACTACCAGCATCTCCACCAGGAGGACAAGTACAAAAGACTGTTCCCGATGAAATTCCAATTGCATAAGGTCTACCTGACGCGGGATCAACCGGGTGAGTATGGTCTCCCCTAGCAGCAGTATTCGCTGTACCAGGAAATCCATTCAGTGTAGATTTTAGAGGCGTAGTTGTAGAAAGAGCAATTGCATTTGCAATCTTGAAGTATGTAGCCTCACCGTAACTATACTTGGTGAGTTTCGCCGGTGGTGTCGTATCAATGGTAATGCCACCGTCACCATTATCGGTAGCATTACCTCCACCTGTGCTTCCGCCACCACCACTACCTGCAATAGCCTTAATGCTGGATGCTAGAGGATTAGTTTGGCTCTCTAGCCGAATATTCGTATCGAGGGTGTCAATTAGCTGAGTAGCAGTCCATCTATCGCGCAAATCTTGCATGGACAAGGCAGGATTATCTGTAGTCCAACCCAAAAGATTGAGCCAATACTGACGTTCGATAACCGCCGGATCAGGTGCAGCCATTATTCTCTCCAAGATATGAAAATGGACCGGGCCAATATGACCCGGCCCATTTCCAGTGGCTATGTTGATTAACCCTCGGTAACGTCCTTGATAACGCCCTGAGCATTACGACGGTGGCAACCTAGTTCTGAATACTGGTAGAGGAATGCCTCATACGCATCGTATCCAATAACGCGCTGCCACATATTGCCGTCCATGTCTGCGAAGGACCAATCTTCCTCACGGAAAAGTGTGAACTCGCTTTCATCGAGGAAGTACATGGTGTTTGGCGGTGCATCCACGTCAACTGCGACTGGAATATCTCCGTTGTCAGTGGTGAATGAGAGACCCGTAAAGCCACCACCAAAGTCCTTAGTCCCGGTATACATACGCTGCTGTGAAAGCAGGTTGAAGTATGCCCGGCGAACACCAAGGTTTGTGTAGATAGCGGAAGTCTTGCCACCGTTAATCCGCACACGGTCTGCCATAAGGATCATAAGACCCTCAGAAAGTGCTCGGAGAGTACCGGAGTTAGAATCAACTTCGGCCTTCCAAGTACCTTCAATTGTTGGGTCCACGTTATATAGCGTACCAGTGTTGTTAACAATCTTGGCGAGACCAGTCCACTCACGGTTAACGTTACCCGTTCGGACAACAATATCACCGTTCACAACTGCTCCGGCAGCACCATCAAATGTGAAGGTGTTTGTCGCAACGTTAATCGCGGTAATCTGACGGTTCGACATTTTAACTGTCGGGGTTGCGTTATTCAGCGTAGTACCGTCAACAATGTCAATCTGCTCACCGAGTTGAAGGTACTGCGGGTTCAAAACAACCTGGCTGTTAGCAGATGCGCCAGTAACAAGAACTCCGACAGCGCCAGAACCATCACCGTAAACCTGACGGTTCTGATCTTTGGAGAGGTCAGTCTTGATACCGGAAACTTCTCGATCCAGCGCAGATGCAAACGCCTGAGCATTTGTGTCCACAAGCTGAATTGTCTGGCCGGTAAGTGAAATGCGACCGTACAGGTACTTGAGGTTAATCCGCGCTGCGGAGTATCCCTGCTGACCAGCAGCCGGAAGTGCTTCGTTTTCATTTCGGGCACCAATACCCGAGTTGCGCCGAGTCTGAATCGGGAAGGTTACATACCTACCACCAACATTTGACTCGACACCATCTGAAGATCGCTGAATACGCTTTAGCGTAACAGCGTCATCATTTAGTTGCTTCCTGATCCGCGGCTCGTAAATTTCCTTGGTAATGGCCGCGACAGTGGCTAGGGTTGCACCCATCGCTAAGACTCCTTATTAGCCTGTTGAATCCAACTCTTTACGAGTCCGATCGTGTCTTTACTACTAAGAGAACTCACATCTACTGCTTGTGAGGGACTTCCGCCACCGGGAGCCATTACCGGAGGATAATTCGAGCCGGGAGAAGGTTGCCTCGTTGTAACATCATTCTTCCAAACCTGAACGGCTTGCTCTAGAGGCATTCCATTTGCAGCAAGTGAATATACGATCTGCTTATTAAACTGACCATACTTCTGCTCTAAAGCTTCAACCTCTCTATCAAGAGCGGCTTCGACTTCTGCATTCTCTTGTTCTTGAATTTGTGATGCCCAGTAATTTGCAACAGTATCTACTTTCTGCTGCATTTCTTGATATCGTGGGTCTTTCGTGATATCAAACTGTTGCTGAGCACCTTCCGACAGATCATAACTGTCAGTATTTTGAGGCACGCCCTGAAGTTGCTGTGCTACGGCCTGCTGTGCTTCTTGGACTGAAACTCCCCAAGTTTCCCCAAATGTCTTGACCATTTCGTCAAAGACTGCTCGGGGATTGTTGTTCAGCAGGTGCGTAATTTGTAGAGCCTGACCAATATCGTCAGGACTTACGTTGTTATCTACATAATCCTTGTATGGTGCATAGCGACTTTGTACGTCCTGAAAATTCTTATCCCACTTCTGAAAAACTGGAATCATCATAGGATGCAGTTGCGAAGGAGTCTTATCGAGGATTTCTCCCCAAGCAGGATTTCCTCTTACCTGATCTTCGGGAGAAGGAGGTAATGGTGCTTCTGCATCTTGCGGCGCGGCTGACTCTGCTGCGCCTTCAATTCCAGCATTTTCTGACATTCTGTTCTCCTAGTGGCTGTACCGATCTGGCCCTAGCCGTAGAACTAATTATAATACAGTGATGCTATCCTACAAGGGTTTACTTAACACCAGCCAGATCGCCAGACTCTAGGCGAAGTGCATAAATCATGTCATTTACTGTCATGGTACTCAGACGAGCAGCAGTATATGACGCTGGCTTTAGTGCCGTAAGCCGTGCTTTTAGAAGGGAAACACTCTGCATGTTGTTAATCTCGGCAACAACGGGAGCGCCAGTACCGCCACGCCCACGTCGCTTATCCACAAAAGCCGTATTCGGTGTGGTGCCGATTGTGAAATCAGCCATTAGGTACTCCTTGTAGTACGGAATCTACGCTCAAGTGCAGAACGTTGCTGCTCTGTACGAAAATCTCGCCACCCGCGTTTTTGTTCAGGGAGAGAAATACCCCTCTTAAAACCGCTGGCACCCCGGTTTACATCTTTTGTTTCGTCGGTACTTCGATCTTCGTTCTTTTTATAGTTGAAATTACCACGATTCCCATAACCACCGGGAGGCGGGCCAGAAGTTCGACCATTTCCTGCCGACCGTGTATTTGGTTGCTGTGATGCCCGCCCAAGCCTACCAGCCCAAGGAAATGCTTTTGCCTGTGCAATTGGGTTTGGGGGAGGCTTTGGCTTTTCTTCGTCATTATCTGGGGGTCTCACTATAACCTCCTACTGCGGTGGCCCGCCTGGTGGGAATTCTTGTGGTGTTCCTCCCCCCATTGGGGTGCCCGACCCATTATTGGCACCCTCAATGGTGGGAGTTTGTTCCCCCGGCCCTTGTCCCGGCGGAACTGCACCTGGCGGCAACATTTGATCCATAGCATTCATTGCCGACTGATTTAGAGCCATAGCGTGCGCTTGAACGTGCGCCTCAAATTCTTGCTTCACTTCATCCGGCAGAAGTTCAAATGCTTGGCCCTTACGGAACCTATTATGCACGTCAATATGTACTTGGTGATTGTCATATGTATGTACTTCTACAATATTCGGTGCTAGTTGTAGTGGTTGGCCTGAATTGAGGTCTTGTCCGAATCCGAAGTTTGCATCTGGCAATTGTGGTTCTTGTTGGACTTGCGACATTTGATCTAGACCCTGTAGTGCAGTCATCGCATCGTTTGGGTCTGTAATATCGGGTGGCAATCCAGGCATCTGCTGAGCAATTTGCGGTGCCTGAATATCCGGCATCATCTGTTGCGCTAGTTGCTCAGACAAATATTTACTCTGCTCAACCATCTGTAGATGCTGTTGGATTTCAGCAATCTCAAGAGAAGCCATGCGGAGATTTTCACGCTGTGCTTGCCGCTCATCCACTTTCAGTTCATCGTATAGTCTTTCAATTCCTCCCATATCCATTAGGGCGAGACCCTTATCGGGCTCGATAAAACCAAGCTTCATCATATCTAGTAGGAAGGCTTGCTTTGCTGCTTTGCTCGTTGGTAAAGCTGATCCTGCTTCCACACGGATATCTGTTCCGCTACCAATTTCGCTTCCAGAGAGCGCGATTGCATCAAAGAATCCATCAGCGCCAGTAGTCTTAACGATCCTAGGAGTATCCCAAAACTGCACGACATGAGAAAGAAAGTGCCTGGCAACTTTTTCATAGCCCATTTCAATCGACTGATATGTTGTACTCATAGCGGAGTCGTCACGCTCTTGTAGGTACGAAATAGCAGTAGCAGCGGTTACACCTGAGGGAGTTTCACCGTGGGAGACTTCATGCTGACTGGAAATATCCTGCATATCTTGCTTGGCACGGTTCAATTCCTCTAGCACATAGTTAGGAATTGGCTGCATAGTCAGCGGTTGCGGAGGCTGCATACCGGGCTTATAGAGAATAACCAATCCAGGTTCGGACGTAATCTTTGCTACGTCTACAGAACCTTTCTCAGCCATAAGTTGTGGCCGAGCCATGCGGTTTTTGTTCTCTATGATTTGCGAACTGGTCCGGTTGTAGTCTCGTTGGGGCTGAATAAGGTCGTTGATAACACTGTCGGCGTAGAACTCGCCGGTAGGGATATGGCTAAACTTTGTAAAGGGATAATCATTGTGCTGGTAAAGCATCCCGTCGGTGTGCATGGCAACCAAAGTATCGCCGGCAACGGTAACGAGTCCACCATTGGGGAAAAGTTTGTGTCCATGCGGTTTAATCCACATTTCTAGAACTAGAACAGAATCTGGCTTTGCATCGTTTCCATTTTGCGTGCTGAAAAACGAATCACCCATGATTTCATTTGCCGACACAACATCAGCATTTAAATCAATACCGTAAACCTGCTTACACCATTCAGTAGACTTGGTATAGGCATTCAAAACGTAGGGCTGATCTTCGATTTCTTCTTCCATCAAGTCGGGCACAAACAAATGAAACGGAGTTACCGCTCCGATTTCTACATCGCCGGTGTAAGTTTCGTCGCCCTGTTCGTAGGTGCAATTTGGGTCCCACCAATCTTTCATAAATGATGTACCACAAATGCACAGCCAGAACATCGCGCGGGTAAAAGTTTTGTGCATGTGTTTTAGGGAATACATGCTTTCCCAAACTTGCTCGCCTGCTTGGGCAGCAAAAAGGTCCTTGTCCTCGGCACTAGCCGGGACAATGGACGCATTAGGTTTGTTAGATGTTAACTTAGACATTTCAGTACGAATGATTGGCTTAATCATATTCCGTACTGAGCGCACACGATATGGGGGAGCAGGCGGTGTAATTAGCCGCCCACCACCCATATTGTAGCCGATATTCTGATTAGTGTAAGCCAAATACTGACGGCCTTTGTACATGGCATAATTCAAACGCCACTGTCGTTCATATGGGGATCGAGCAGACTTCATTTTTGTGTACTGCTCATGGACCCAAGCAACCATTTCCTTGGCGTCTTTTGACTTTTTTAGCGCCTCAATAGTCTTAGCGTCAAAAATTACATCACCCGTAGAAGGAGTGGCCTGACCCATCATCGGCGCTAAAGTCATCTAGGTCATCCTTTGAAATACCATGAGAAAAAGCCCAGCGTTCCATTTCGGCTTTATCCGAGGGGTCTTGGCTGTCGAAACTAATTGGCTCACTGGAAGAAGCGGAAAGTATCGTCTGATACGTCAGCGCGTCCTTCGACGCTAATAGTGCTACCGTTTTCGAGTGCTGATCCACTATCAATTGATTCAAAGAGGTCAAGTTGATTAGGGTCTCTGCCTGAGTCTTGCTCTGGATTTGCAGGACTCTCCACAGGAAGATCAGGCAAGCCGCGCAAAACAAGGTCACTAAGACTAGTAGCAGCAGTAACAGCCAGGCTATACTGGTCTCCATTAATCGCCTTAAGATTATTTCGTGCTAGGTATTCCTTAGCGATTTGATCTGTCGCCCTCACGTTGTCAACTAGGTCTCGTTCGGATACCATGCCTATTTTTCTAGCCGCTTCACTCAGGCAAACTGTGCATATCATTACGGCACCATAGAACTGTACGGTGAGTCCGAAATCAACGACAGAGGTTTTAACACCGCCGCAGACAGCACATTTGCCCGGATTCGGGAAAGGTCGGGGGAGGACCTTGAAACGACTATTGACTTCTGAGGGCGACAGACCAGTCTGTGTCATTTGAAAAATTCCTCAACTTCAAATGAAATATCAGGACTTTTTGTCGGAGGAAGTTGAGGGGGCGCTTTTAGACTGCCCCGTTTCAACTGTAATTTTCTCAGTCTTTCCACCGCGTTCCTCGGCAGTTTTGCCGTCGCTTTCCTCGGAACCTTTACCGGCGGTGTGTTCGTCATCTGCCGCAGCGCCAGTAGCAATTGCAGCCGGGTTTGTGTCTTGGACACCGAATGTTGGCCCGACGTCATCGAGTTCTTCGAGTCGGTCCCTCTCGGAAAATGCTTGAAGCGCAACCTCATCATCCTTAACAGCAGCTTGAAACTGCACGTCCGAATTGATATCGTTGCGGCTATTCTGCGAGGGATTGCTGTTAACACCAACGGTAAACCATTGCTGTCCAGCAGTTTGCAGCGGAATACCAGCGTGTGCAGGGAGATTATCGAAGTCCGGTTCGCGTCCCTCAACTCGGGCACGCTGCCGCTCTTGTTCCTCTGCCTGAACTACGTCGAGATATGGTCCACCATCACGCCCTGTAACCCCATCATTAGGGTTAAAGAGTTGCACTTTGTCAGCCATTACGTCTCCTAATAAGGGGGTGCTACAAATAGTAGTATATATGATTCACTACCTACTACAGCAAGGGTTTAATATTCTAGGGCGTACAAATCAGTTCCGACAACTTCATTCCATTTTGTCTGTCCTGGTTGTTGTACGGGTACATCACCCTTGAATGCCATGCCATTTCGCGGTACTGGTTTAGAATTCTGATCCCACTTCTCTCTACTCGGATCGACACCAAAACCTGCTCCCAAAATATTGGCTAGAGGTTTAGGCTCGGGGTCCGCTTCCGGTCGAAGATCAGGCATCATGGTGAAAAAATAGCGAGTAGAATCAATAGCGTGATCGTCCTTTTTATGTGGAGTTTCATGCTTGTTCTTCTCAAATTGGGTCTTGCGGGATGAATATGTCTCCCAACGATACTTCCGCATTTCGCTGATAAGACTCACACAATTATCAGTGATAGTCCATGAAGGCTCATTGTTTAACTGTGGATTCGGTTTTAGATACCCAATCATTCGGTTAAGGCCGCTAAGCACATCAGACTTACGAGTACCAATGAAAACACCGTTATCCGCGTACTCTTGAAGGATGCTGGTTCCGGTAATCCCGGAACGCTGTGCCATAGCCCTATCTCCAATAAGATAGTCAGGAGTCCGACCCAAATCAGAAACAATATGGTGGAAAGCAGCAGCATGATCTTTCACCACCACTTCTGAGGCATAGTGCTCAAAAAAGGTGACGATGTTACCCTGTGGCGAGACTGCGTGCCATAAGATTGCAGTCGGATTGTTGTATCCGTGATCGAATGATGTATACCACTCCCAATCTTTGGGAGGTACATAGAAAGGCTTAACGTGAGTGTGTACGCTGAAAGACTTAAAAACTCGGCCACCCACAGCAATGAACTCTCCCTTTTCACGAGCAGCCCTTTCGTCTGCATCGAGAGTTCGGAGATATTCTTCGCGGGCTTCCGCTGTTAGGTGAGGGTTCTCACTCATTTCAATTTCGATGACCAATACAGATGGGTCACCAGTGATACCGGGAAGATAAATATCTTCGTAAACCCAAGTCATTCCCTCAACGGGCGTCATGGTGATAAACGAATCACCATTTGTGTCAATCAAGCGGGCCTGAGATTCATTATAGATATGCTTCGGAGGTTCCTCATCATACCAGTTGAAGTTACGCGATGTACCAGCGAACTTCTCTAAGTCCTGTTCATAGGACTTGAATTCCAGTTTCGATTTATTCGCAAGAGTCAGAATGTTTTCATTCTTGTCATACGAATCTTCCCAAGAGCCATTCTTGAGGAAACTAGGCGGTATCCACCTTTGAATCTCGGGTAGGATGATTTGCCCTACACCGTACTTGAAGTCAACAGTATGTACCCTGCCGAATACCGGAGCCGGCGGCACCTTTTTGTAGGGGTGTCTCCCGGTTAATCTGTAAATTGCTTCTGCGGCACCACCAGTGGTTTTGCCAGACCTGTTGCCGCCAATGTACAGCACATTCTTTTGTGTAGCACAATGAAACTGGTATTGCTTTGCGTGAGGGACATAGGCATAAAGATTCGGACGCTTTGCTTGAGTCTTTAGTCCATCATTAATTAACTCAAGCAAATCGTCCGTCTCAACCTTTTGGATCGAACGTGGCATCAGCCAACAATCTTACAGCCAAGAGTTTTGAGCATTGAAGGGCCAGGTTCCCTTAGATTACCTTGATCCCATCCGCCAGAAGGATTCCACTGTGCCCATGTACGATAAAGCTTCTCGCACATATTGGCAGTCTCATCAAAGTAATTCTTAGTAATCCCTGATGGGTTTAGCGGGATGGTAGAAACATCGGGGTAGTTCCGACAGGCTTTCTGGAAAACTCCTACTGAATCAGAATTTGTCTGACCGTAGTGCAGTTTGCTCTGATAAACATCACCCTGATATCCCTGTACCGGCGGAACCTTTTCACCGGAAGGTGGCGGAGTTGTAGTCGGTGGTGGAGTTGTAGTGGGAGGCGGTGGTGTTGATCCACCAATAATATTACTTACCTCTACCCTGAATTTGTCCATTGGGCAATGTCCAGGGTCTGGCTTATCACTAGACCATTCCCTGTGAGCAATAACACTTTGAGCCTTCCAACCATGTTCTTTACAAATAGCCGCGCTACAGACCAGTGTAGTATGCCTTGCTGCATCAGTCATTGGGTGCCCGCCGGAATACATAATCTCGAAACCATAAAACTCACGGTTACCATCAATACCGTTAGAATTACCCTTTGTCGGGTGAAGTTCACCGTTCATAGGGGTAGTCTCGTTAGTTACCGCAGAAAGGCTATTCGGGTCTCCACCACCGGCATGATTTGCTCGGCCATAGCCAACCATATATAGGTCACCATTAGGAGCGACACCAAATTGACATAGTGGTCCTGGTAGTCCCTGATAACCTAGGTATAGAATATTCTGAGCATATGCCGAAGGATTAGTAGTATCGCTACCAGTATGGTGAATTAGGATACCGTGTAGATCACTCCACGGACCCTTACTGTTCCTATTATGGTTCTTCCAATTATGCATTTCAATACAGTTAACCCCTGCATTTCTGAAGATTTGCAGGAGTCTGTCAGCAGGGATTGGAGCACTCATAATTATTCTTTCTTCGGTGCTGCCTTTTTGGCTGCGGTTTTCTTGGCTGGCTTAGTACTAGAATCAGCAGGATCGGGCGGGGGAGGAACATCTTCCTCTTCATCGACAGCGGGATCAGTCGGAGTTGTTGGGTCTGTAGGGCCTAGTGGATCGGTAGGACCGGACATAATATTCTCCTATGTAGTTGAATCGTTGAACCCTAGAACTTGCGACAGAGCTGAAATCAAACTAGCCAAGGCTGCGTTGCCGCCTTTTGATCCCGAGATAGTAATACCCTCACCGAGAAGTTTAGAAGTCCCGCCGTCGTGCAAATGATTACCCGGCGAAGCCTGCCCAGGAAGTGAACCAAGTGTGTGATGTTGTGAATTACTAGAACCGTCATAGTCCGAATTACGATGGAACTCAATGACAGTTTTCGCCGGCGGGGAGTCTTTGTCAACTTGTGGCATAATTCCTACTGTAGCATTAAAGTGCCGTCGGCGTAAAAGTTCGCGCCAGTTGTAAGAGCGGGTCCGGTGGTCATAACTAGCCCGAAAGTTTCAATATAGGAAGTTGCTTGTCCTCCCGGCGCAAGATTACGGATTGGCCCTAATCCACCAAAACGTGTTAGGGGTGTAGAAGCACCATTGGTGTACAATTTAAAATAGGGCCATTGCTCCATATCAACTGTATTTCCTGCACCCCAAGTATTAGACCAATCAGGTAGTTTGAACAGATAATGTCCTGGTGCGCCACCACTAATAACACCAGTACCGTACTGAATGAAGAATTTAAACTCAATCTCTTTAGACGTTATCCAACGCCAGTATCCTTGCAGAACCGGTGATGTACCTAAGTTAGTTGCACCAGCACTACCGACTACATCAGGAGTATATGTTCTCCATGCAGTATCCTGTACCATAGTCCAACCAGCACCATTATACGAAAAAATCGGCTTACCAGGAGAATCCGTCTCCTGGATAAGCCGACCAATGTAATTCTGTGTGGTTGGGTGTGTACTAGATGTACACTGAAAAATACCTAGCCCATTACTTAGATAATCAACTGAGTTAGAAATTTGGGAGGTAACATCGACAATATCGTCCCCACCCGGTCCCCCATCATCAGGGAGGATTAGGCTCGTCCGCGTTTGGAGTGTACTCAAAGAAATCTCCCGGCAAACTAAAAGGAACGACGACAGAACCGTCTACAGGATTGTCCTCTAGCGAACGAATCCCCGGAACACTAGGACCACTAGAAGAACTACCGCTATAATCAACAAAATTAGTTCCGCGTTCATCGTGAACCACTTCCGATTCAATATAATTAGCGGGTAAAGCTCCGCGTGCTTTTGGCGTTCCCCCGGCCAATACTACGTCAATATCCTGCGTAATTGCTGCAATGATCGCGGGATTTGACTCATGCCGGGTGATCGCTTCCAAGACTAGTTGAATGATCCGTACCACGTCAAGCATTTGTTTTTGTGATGGGTCGTGCCGGCCACTAACTTCATAGAACAATTTCATGGCGGCAACATCGCCAGCCTCAGCCCTATTTGCTAGGCGTGCGTGAACTGCGGCAATGTGTTCCCCTAGTAATGACTCTCCTATCTCATTCATCTTGGCAGCGAATACTGGTTGCTTCATCCAGTTTTTGTACGTCGCCGCACTAATCCCCACTTGCTTTAACTTCTCATTGAACGGCCGGCGGTTGCTCGGGTCCGTAATTATCCCAATCGTGAAAACCTGCTCCGGCGTTAGAACTCCCGCTAGGTTAATATTTGTGGTCCAGCGGATGCCACGTTTCAGTAAGGCACTTTTGCCCTCAGGACTATTCACGACACGAACTACCGTGGGAACACGAACGCCCGACAGCCGAGCCACCTCAGTAATTGCTGGTAGCAATTCTGCGTGAGATTTGGTTCGGAATGCTATTTCCACAGCACCCAATACTCGCCTGAATTGATCTGCGCTGACGCCTCGCGGTAATGGGTTCCCGACCACCCCGCTCCCAGGCTCAGAACCAGTTTCAGGAGCCGTATCGAAGAATGATTCAGTCATTATTAGCCCATTCATGAACTCTTGCATCAACAAATCCCAGTAATTCCGTCGGACAACCGAGCCGAACCAAAGAACGCACGACAGAACTTGGCATGTTAATAGTCTTGCCCAACTCGTACTTCGACAGTTCAGCCGGGTGAATATTAAACGTGGTCGCCCACTTAATCTGCGAGCCAGGCATTAGGTAATGATCCGACAGCAATTGCCGTAGGAGTACGAAAGGATGGGTCTCGGGTTTCTGATTCAAAAGCACCGACAGCGAGGACTTTATTAAATCCCAATCAGGTGGTTCTAATGCATCCATGTGGTCCTGCTTCCTTCTAAAATCCTCGTCATACTCCGTCACGATTTCGGACGTTGAGCCATAAGTAGCCTCGGCTAAATAATTCGTTACCTTCTCCGAAGGGGAACGGTAAACGGTCTGCTCTAGTTTGACAATATAATTGCGGGTAACTCCTGATTTGTCAGCGAGTTCTTGCTCGGTAAGGCCCGCATCCTTCCGATAGCGTGTTATAACGTTCATAGTTTCATTGTACATTGGTATACTTCTGTAGTCAAGGGTATATTCTGAATTTGTATACACCTAACTCTGTCAAATTTTTGGTAAAATTAGGCGCAACAAGTTGCGGGTGGAAATCGGACATACGGGACAACATGCCGGAGCTGAATTCCGTTGCGGCGTAAGGGAATTCGCGCCGCGAATTTCGTTGGGAGAGAAGGGGATTGGCGGGGGAACTTTCGCCCCCCCGCCTCCCTTCACTCAGAGGTAATCGTCATCGTCCTCCGAAGTCTCAGCGTTCCACTCATCCTCTTCGGTGCCGAAGAGGTCAGAGTAAAAGTCCTCGAAATCGGACTCGAAATCGTCCTCATCCCACGCGGCGTCAATTTCGGTGGCGCGAATGTCGGCCGCCATACCGTCAAGAATGACGTTCGCTTCGGCCATACGGTCGAGAACGGCATACATGCACTCGCGCTGCTCTTCGGGGGAATCCGAACCGTCCCAGATGAAATCGGAATCCGTGAGCGCCAGCGAAACGTTCGCCCGAATGAGGGTAACCGCCGTGGACAACTCTTCGAGAAGTGACGCGCTCGGAACCTGTCCCACCAGGATGAGAATCATGAGGTCAGACATTGCCTGAGTCACCAGGCCGACGTACTGGTGGACTTCGACGTGCGAACCGAAACGGTTCGGAACGGGAAAGTTCTGCACGGTGTTGCCTTTCGTTGGGGCCGAAGCGTTTCTTCGACTACCGCGATCCTAGTCCTGTATACCACCCCCTGTCAAATTCGGAGCTGACTTTCTGGGGCGGGCTTTTGTTTGCGGCGCAGCCGCACGGAAACAGTACAACGGCGACGACGTAGCATTGTGATCTAACCAAATTTCTAGGCCATTTGAATTTGTTGGTGTGATTAGGGACTCGAGAATTTCGCGGAGCCGAACCATATTCAATCCCCTTGCCCTGGGAAGCAGAAGCCGGCGGAAACGACGCGGGCGGACTGACTGGTACTAGTGTGACGAAAGTTTCTCAACTATTTTGGGCTAGGGTATTGACAACGGGTGACTACCACTGTAGAGTAGTACCTATCACCCCAACCGACCGGCCCACCTAGACCGGCACCCAACCGAAAGGCACGACAGACCATGACTACCACGAATGAACTCCTGTTCAACGCTCTCTCAGAGAAGATCAATGAGGAAGCCACTGCCGCTAACGATTTGGCGAAAGCCATTCGTGCAAGCAAGGCCGGTAACCCTGAGAAGGCCGCTGAGAAGTACGTCAAGAAATCCGATCTTGCTGAGGTTCCCGCTGAGGTTTCGGATATCGTCAAGAATTTCCGTGAGGGGCGCGATAAGACTCTCGCCGCGCTTGCTGCAAAGGAAGCTGAGGTTATCGCTGCCGTTAGCGCGAATCTTCCCAATACGGAACTCTCCCCTGAGGACGTTGCATCCCGTACCGCGTCATACAAGGCTCACGCCGAAAAGTTCAAGTCTTACCGTAAGAGCATGGTAGATTTGGGCGAGGACGTTGCTACTAAGGAGCAAATCGAAAGCCTGCCTAAGTTGCTCACTTTGGGCGGCGGCGGTTCCGGTTCGACCGGTGCAACGGGACGCAAGAAGCCACGCTTTAGCGAGATTACCCTAGACGGTAAGAGCATCGCAAAGATTGTGGATGACAAGCGAGTTTGCACGCCGACAGTGCTCGCTGAGGCGATTAACTCGCGCCACAGTGATGACAAGTCTTGGCTCAAGGTTTCGTCCGCTGAGATTGTCGATCTTGCGCTGAATCAGAATCCGAATATGGATTCTGAGGTTACGCTCAAGTCATTCCGTGGGGAGCACGACATTGTGCTCACGCCGAAAGACACTAACGCGGTGCAGAATGACTCGCCCGCTGAGAGTGAGCCGGAGGTTAGTGAGGCTCAGGCTTCCTAATCCAACCAGCAAAGAATCCTCAACCCGAAAGGGTTGGGGATTTTTTGTTGTCTTTTTCGGAAGCATCTGCGCGGAAACGCCGACGACGTGTTTTGTGATTTGTTATTTGAAGCGAAATTGCCCCTGAATTCTCTCCCAATCCAGACTAAATATTCTAATTAAATTAGATTGCTCAACCCTAGCCACTAGAGAATAACGTAACGAAGTGAAGTGATTATCTAGTGTGGCGGGGATGATAAAGTTTTTTTGATAAAGCCTGTGCGGGCTTTTACAGCTCTGCCTCAAAACCCAATAAACCCCCTAAAACTAATCTGAGTATGCTCTTGACTACCACATCATTTTGTGGTATAATGGTAGTATATTCAAACGTGAGAAAGGAGAAAGGAAGAATCTCATATTGCTTTTAGATTACGAAACCAACCCAACCTTGAAACGGAGCTGATATGGAAATGAAGTTAAGCAGCAATCTGAACGATTTGCTGAACAGTCGAAAGAATTTCCTAGTAGTTGATTCAAACAATCGAGTCATCGGGGACCGCGAGAGTTACTTTGCTGAACTGCCTGTCGGGGTCTTTACCGTAGTGGAGCACGATAAGCCAAAGGGTAGTCATTTGCGGCGGCTCGAATTCGTAAGGGAAGTTGAGGTGAAGAAGAATGTTCGCCGCAAATGAGGAGTATTCCCAAACAAGTATCCGAACTCATCTAAAGGAGGCTATGTTCATTTACTGCCCATCGGAACCGTGGCAGGAGTACATTGAGGGTAAGATTAAGGAACTGTCGGATACCGTTGGGATTGCGACAGCGAATGCTTACCTAGTTAATGTTATGGCGGATGGTCTTAATCACGGTGATTGGCCGTGGACCTCTCGCATTGATCTAGTCCGTATTACACTGATTGAATCACCCTCTGCATTAAACGACACCGAATTGAAGGAGAATAAGTAATGGCTAAGGTTAAGGGACCGAAGGAATTTAAGGATGAGTACAAGGTTACGATGGTTCTTCGTAACGTTACTCGCGGAGACGTGCTCGATCTTTGTCAGAATATTTGGGATGAGAATGCCAATGATCTTGATGCCGTCGCCGGCGATTTCACCATGCGTGTGAAGTATATGGGTGAGGAAGTTGCGTGGGGCGGTAAGGATGACTCAGGTATGTATGACGAATTCGATGAGGTAATTCAGTGAATAAGGATTACATTGCAGGACTAAAAGAGGCTAGTGAAATCATTGAGAGAATGGTTGCGACAGGACAATGGGAAGGACAATTCTCAGCAGGCTTTCTCGCAACTGTCTTTCAAGAGATTGACCTAGCAATCATCGAGGAAGAGGACAAAGATGAATGATGCAAGCGATAACTACACGCCAGTAACCATGAGTGATATTGCCGAGGAAAATCTCGAGCCGCCCGAGTTAGAAGCACCTGAAGTTTACCCATCAGCATTACACCTCACCGTTGAGGACGAAACCCGACCGGAATATGAAAGGGATTACGAATGATTAAGCGAACCAGTGTTGAGTACAGTGAGAAGTACAAGCGGGGACAGGTAAAGATTACTGTCGATAGTCCGCATGAGTTCCGAGTTCAGATCATTGAACAGGACGGTAAAGCAGCTGACATTCTTTTCAATGAGGCTGAGTTTGCCCGTCTAGCAAAGATGCTTTCATCTGTCGAAAAGGCTGATATGATGCAGGATAGCGTGGGGAGTAATGAAGGACGATAAACTTAGAGTCATTGCTGCATTTCTACAAAGAAGTAACTTTCGATCACCTATCAATGGTACAACCATTCAGGTGATTAGTAGTATGACAGGTATTCCTAAGCCAACTGTCTATCGTTTAATTAATTTGCCAGAGGCTAAGCGTTGGGGTATTGAGCGAACACACAATCAGACGCAACCTTACACTTATTATGTAGATGATGGACAACTAGTGGCTTATCAAACATATATGGGTGCAAGAGAAGGGATGAATAACAACCAAACATTTGATGATCCAAACCAACAGAAACTTTACGAAGTTCTAAACAGTCATATCGTTGAGTTTGTAAAAAGTGTACCTAACCCTAGTGCTGCGGCGCTACAATTTCCGAACCTCATTGTGAATCTAAATGTAGCGGAGAAGGTAGCTAAGTATGACACACTAAAATCAGTTGATAAGGTTGCACTAGGATTAGTCATGGCATTCCAAAACATCAGCGATCATGCGCTTCTCTAGGTATGAATTTCCGACAGCGAGTAAGAGTCGCAATGCCAGAATTGCGAGAGCCATACGTGTTGCGTCAGCATCTACTATGGATCAAAAGCATGGAGCTATTCTCATGCAAGGCTCTCGCGTTCTGGCTGTCGGAGTTAATACTTATCGCAATGATCCGAACAATACTGACAGTGGCTTTTCTATTCATGCCGAGATAGCGGCGGTAAGCCAGCATATAGATGTACCTAATACTACACTATATGTTGTCCGTATTAATCGCAAGGGGCACCCGCTGAATGCACAACCGTGCCCACAATGTACAGAGTATATTGTCTACCAAACCAAAGTTAGGGAGGTAATCTACACATGAAACAACGTGACATATATGTGCCCTCGGATTCTAAATTGGTGGACATTACTACCATGAGGGCACACGCAATACTCAAATCAAAAGAAGGCCCCGTAACAATTCACCGACACCTAGCCGTACATAATTGTCAAGGGAGTCAACACGAATATTATATAGGAGGAAGAAAGGATGACGGAGCAAGAACTAATCAAGTGTCCCAATCCCAATTGTAATAGCGCACTCATGAGTTTTAGTAGGAAGCATTGCGATAACCCTGGATGCGACTGGATTAAGTG
>Ga0134079_10000091_pt1 | contig 20441 bp, 25 predicted proteins | sample 15_taG_2_FD_119770 | JGI IMG/M metagenome (GOLD analysis project Ga0134079, IMG submission 119770) | Grasslands soil microbial communities from the Angelo Coastal Reserve, California, USA - 15_D_Rain_40cm_2_09182015 | ecosystem: Environmental > Terrestrial > Soil > Grasslands ...
GACGGCTCTGAATCGGGTCGCTCCGGGGTGTTAGGATAACCCCTGACCGAGTCCACCCGGAGCCGTCCGATGCGCTCGCTGCAAGACCACTTCCTGATCGCGATGCCCGCGATGGAAGACCCGAATTTCAACACGACCGTGACCTATCTCTGCAAGCACGACGCGCAGGGTGCGCTCGGCGTGATCATCAATCGGCCGAGCGAAACGACGCTCGGCGAGGTCTTGGCTCAACTCTCATTGCCGACAACGGACGGCGTCCGCACCAGCCAGCCCGTGCTCCGCGGCGGACCCGTCGAGCCCGAGCGCGGCTTCGTGCTGCATCGCTCCGCGAAAGCGTACGACGCGACGCTCGATCCGGGGGGCGAGATCAAGGTCACGTTGTCGACCGACATCCTCGCCGCGGTCGCGCGCGGCGAAGGGCCCGAACCGATGGTCGTCGCTCTCGGCTACGCGGGCTGGGAGCGCGGACAGCTCGAGGCGGAGCTGCTCGCGAATGCGTGGCTCACGGTGCCCGCCGATCCCGCGCTGATCTTCGAGACGTCCTTCGAGCAGCGCTGGTCGGCGGCCGTCGGGCTGCTCGGCGTCGACGTGCACCAGATCACGAGCTACGCCGGCCACGCGTGAGCGCCGGCAGGGTCGGCGGCGTGGAGCACAGTAGCGAGCGCGACGTTGTGCTCGCATTCGATTTCGGTCTTCGTCGTCTCGGCATAGCGACTGCGAATCTCGCGACCCGGACCGCCTCGCCGCTGACGACTCTCAAGATCCGCGCCGAGATCCCGTGGTCCGACATCGACCGCGTGATCGACGAATGGCGCCCCGCGCAGCTGATCGTGGGCCTGCCCGAGCACGAAGGCGCCGCACGGCTCGCGCGTGAGATCCGGGCGTTCGTCGCGAAGCTCGACGAGCGCTACCACTTGCCGGTCGCGACGGTCGACGAGGCCCTGACCTCGGTCGCCGCGCAGAGCGAGCTCAAGAGCGCGCGCCGCTCGGGGTACCTGCGCCGGCGCGTCGAGCGCGGCGCGAACGATCGCGTCGCCGCCTGCCTCATCGCCGAGCAATGGCTGAGCGAGCAGCGATGAGCGACGTCGAGCAATTCAACTCGCGCGGCGAGCTCAGGCACTTGATCGATCTCGGCGGCCTCGGCCGAGCGCACCTCGAAGAGATCATCGAGCTCGCGACGCGTTACCTCACGCCGGTCGGCGCGCCCGCGCCGCGCGACGACATCCTGCGCGGCCGCACCGTCGCGAATCTGTTCTTCGAGCCGAGCACGCGCACGCGCGCGTCGTTCGAGCTCGCGGCGAAGCGCCTGCGCGCCGACGTCCTGAACCTCGACGTGAACATGTCCTCGCGCGCGAAGGGTGAGAGCATCATGGACACGATCTTCACGCTGCAGGCGATGCAGGTCGACATTTTCGTCGTCCGCGACGCCAGCACCGGCGTGCCCGCGCGCATCGCTCAGCAGGTCGCGCCACACGTCTGTGTGCTGAACGCCGGCGAGTCGGACGTCTCCCATCCGACGCAGGGCCTGCTCGACCTCATGACCATCCAGCGCCACAAGGGCGACGTGCGCGACGTCTGCGTCGCGCTCGTCGGCGACGTCAAGCACTCGCGCGTCGCGCGCTCGGCTCATCAAGCGCTGACGAAGTTCGACGTCGGCGAGCTCAGGCTCGTCGGCCCGGCCGAGCTCCTGCCCGAGGACGGCGAGTTCGAGGGCGCGAAGCGGGCGACTGAGCTCGCGGACGGGATCCGCGGCGCCGACGTCGTGATGGCGCTGCGCGTGCAGCGCGAGCGCTTCGCCGAGCTCGGCGACATTCCGGACCCGCAGGAGTACTTCCGGCGCTACGGGCTCACCGAGGAACGCTTGAGCTTGGCGCGCCGCGACGCGATCGTGATGCATCCCGGCCCGATGAACCGCGGCGTCGAGATCGAGAGCGGCGTCGCGGACGGGCCGCAATCCGTGATCCAAGAACAGGTGACTCACGGCGTCGCGATTCGCATGGCCGTGCTCGCGTTGATTCACCGTCACATCGATCGCGAGGCCCGCGCGTGAGCTACAGGCCGAAGCGCGGCACCGTCGCGCTCGAGGACGCCGAGATCCTCGACCACCAGGCGTTCGCCGGACAGCAATTCATCTTGAGGGTCCGTGCGCCGAAGGCCGCGCGGCGCGCGGTCCCGGGCACGTTCGCGCACATCTCGTGCGACCCCACGGTGCCTCTGCGCCGGCCGTTGTCGATCATGCGCGCGAGCGCAAGCGAGGGCTGGCTCGAGTTCCTCTACAAACCGAAGGGCCACGGCCTGACGTCGCTCTCGGCGCGCCGCAGCGGCGAGCTGCTAAGCGTGCTCGCGCCGATCGGCCGGGGCTTTGCGCCCGACGCCGCGCGCCCGCACCTGCTCGCGCTCGGCGGCGGCGTCGGCATTCCGCCGATGATCTTCGTCGCCGACCAGTTCCGCGCTCGCCCCGAGTTCAAGATGCTCGTGCTGATGGGCTCCGAGGTGCCGTTCCCGTTCGAGCTCGTCGAGTCGCGGCTCGACGTCGTGGGCGGCGGGCGCGACGCGACGCGCGCCGTCGCGCTGCTCGAGCGCTGGGGAGTGCCGTCGCGGCTCGCGAGCAACGCGGGGCTGCCGGGCTGTTATCGCGGCCACGTGACGGACCTTGCGCGCGCTTGGCTCGCGACGCTCGCGCCGAAGGCGCGCGCCGAGGTGCAGGTGCTCGCGTGCGGCCCGACGCCGATGCTCGTCGCGGCCGCGAAGCTCGCGCGCGAGCTCGATCTGCCGTGTCAACTCGCGGTCGAAGAATTCATGGCCTGCGGGATAGGGGGGTGCGCGGGCTGTAACCTGCCGATCCTGACGCCCGACGGACCCGCGATGAGGCGCGTCTGCGTCGACGGCCCCGTCTTCGACGCGCGAGAGGTCTACCCCTGAGCAGACGGGTGGACGCCTGCGAGCCACGACGCCGCCGCGCACGCCTCGACGACGGCACCCTCAACTGAAGTTGATCTTCGCCTCGAGGTTCGACCTCGAGTCGGCGTTCGACAGCGCCTCGTCCATGCTGATCGAGCCTCTCTTGTACAGCTCGAACAGCGCCTGGTCGAAGCTCTGCATCCCGGGCTCTTTCGTGTCCTTGAACGCTTCCTTCACGGAGCTGATGTCCCCTTTGAGGATCATCTCCGAGATGTGCGGCGTGTTCAGCATCACCTCGACCGCCGCGACGCGCTTGCCTTCCTTCGAGCGCACCAGACGCTGCGAGATGATCACGCGCACGTACTGCGCGAGATCCATTAGCACCTGCTTGTGCTGATCGTTCGGGTACATGTTGATGATGCGATCGAGGGTCTCGGGCGAGTTGTTCGCGTGCAGCGTCGCGATCGCTAGATGGCCCGTGCCGGCGAGGTCGATCGCGGCCTGCATCGTCTCGCGATCGCGGATCTCGCCGATCAGGATCACGTCCGGCGCCTCGCGCATCGCGCTGCGCAGCGCGCGTTGGTACGAGTGCGTGTCGAGCCCGACCTCGCGCTGATTCACGATCGACTTCTGGTTGCTGTGCAGGAACTCGATCGGATCCTCGATCGTCACGATGTGCGAGGCCGAGTTCTTGTTGCGGTAGTCGATCATCGCCGCGAGCGTCGTCGACTTTCCCGAGCCGCTCGCGCCGACCATCAAGATGAGCCCGCGCCGCAGCATGATCATGTCCTTCAGGATCTCCGGCATACCGAGTTCCTCGAGCTGCGGCAGCTCGGGGGTGATGAAGCGCAGCACCATCGCGACGTTGCCGCGCTGGTGGAACACGTTGACGCGGAAGCGGCCGAGCCCCGGCTCGGAGATCGCGAAGTCGATCTCGAGGTCGCGCGTGAAGGTCTCGAGCTGAGTCTCGTTCATGATCTCGAGCGCGGCCTGCCGCACCATCTTCGGGTTCAGCTCGACTTGGTTGACGGGCATGATCTTGCCGTCGATCTTGATCATCACGGGCGAGAACGTGGTGAAAAAAAGGTCGGACGCGTTCTTGTCCACCATCAATTTGAACAGAGGTTTGACGTTCATCGCGGAGAGCTTCGATCGAGGACGGGCGCGCGCTTAGAAGCGGCTTTCTTTTTCTTCTTCGGCCAGGTGCAGGCTCTCCGAATGCTCACCGGCCACCGCCCCCTCGCGCTTGCTCTGCAGCTTGATCTTGAGGCGAAGCTCGTTCTTGGAATCCGCGTTGCGCATCGCATCTTCGTACGAGATCGCGCCGTCCTCGTAGAGCTGGAAGAGCGCCTGGTCGAAAGTCTGCATGCCGAGCCGGTTCGACTTCGCCATGATGTCCTTGATCATCGCGACCTCGCCGCGGTAGATCAGGTCGCTGATCAGCGGCGACGCGAGCATGACCTCCATCGCCGCGATGCGGCCCATCTTGTTCTCGCGCGGGATCAGCCGCTGCGAGATCATCGCAGTGATGTTCAGCGACAGGTCCATGAGCAGCTGATGGCGCCGCTCCTCGGGGAAGAAGTTGATGATGCGGTCGAGCGCCTGGTTCGCGCTGTTCGCGTGCAGCGTCGCGACGCAGAGGTGGCCCGTCTCCGCGAACTGGATGCCGTATTGCATCGTCTCGCGGTCGCGGATCTCGCCGATCATGATCACATCCGGCGCCTGACGCAGCGTGTTCTTGAGCGCGTTGTACCAACTATCCGTGTCGACGCCGACCTCGCGATGCGTGATCACGCAGCCGCGATGCGGGTGCACGTACTCGATGGGATCCTCGATCGTGATGATGTGGCCGCGGCTGTTCTCGTTGCGGTGACCGATCATCGCCGCGAGCGTCGTCGACTTACCAGAGCCCGTGCCGCCGACGACGAGGCAGAGCCCGCGTTTCGTCATCGCGACCTCCTTGAGCTGTTGAGGCAGCTCGAGGTCCTCGAACGTCGGAATCTTGGTCACGATCGTGCGGATCACGGCGCCGACGTGGCCCTGCGCGACGAACGCGCTCACACGGAATCGGCCGATGCCCTGCGGCGCGATCGCGAAGTTGCACTCCTTGGTCGCGTCGAACTCCTTCGCTTGCTTGTCGTTCATGATCGAGCGAACGATCAACGAGCTCTGCGCCGAGGTCAACGGGCGATCGGCGAACGGCCGGATGCTGCCGTCGATCTTGATCGCGGGCGGAAAGTCGGCTGTGATGAAGAGGTCCGAGCCGTTGTTCTCGACCATCTTCTTCAGCAGATTTTGTGTGAGTCGTACTGCTTGATCGCGTTCCATTGCACGCGCTCCTTCCCCCGCGCGGTCCAGTCGTCAGAGAGGCACGGTCAGAAAGTCTCCTTGTTGACCGCCCTGAAGCGCGCCTCTTCCTTCGTGATCAGGCCCTTCATCAGCAATTCTTGCAGGTTCTGGTCGAGCGTCTGCATGCCCTGCGCCTGACCCGTCTGAATCGCCGAATACATCTGCGCGATCTTGCCCTCCCGGATCAGGTTCCTGATCGCAGGAGTGCCGATCATGATCTCGTGGGCCGCGATGCGCCCGCCGCCGACCCGCTTGAGCAGCGTCTGCGAGATCACCGCGCGCAGCGACTCCGAGAGCATGCTGCGGACCATCTCCTTCTCGGCCGCCGGGAACACGTCGACGATGCGATCGATCGTTTTCGCCGCCGAGCTCGTGTGCAGCGTGCCGAACACCAAGTGTCCGGTCTCGGCCGCGGTGAGCGCGAGCCGTATCGTCTCGAGATCGCGCATTTCGCCGACGAGGATCACGTCGGGGTCCTCGCGCAGCGCCGAGCGCAGCGCCTCGCTGAAGCCGAGCGTATCGCGGTGCACTTCGCGCTGGTTGATCAGCGAGCGCTTGCTCTCGTGCACGAACTCGATCGGATCCTCGATCGTGATGATGTGATCGGGCTTGTTGTCGTTCACATAGTCGACCATACCCGCGAGCGTCGTCGACTTACCCGAGCCCGTGGGACCCGTGACGAGGGCTAGGCCGCGCGGATGCATCGAGATGTCCTTGAAGATCCTGGGCGCGCCGAGATCGTCGAGGCTCAAGATGACGGACGGAATCGTCCTGAACACCGCGGCCGCTCCGCGGTTCTGGTTGAACGCGTTGACGCGGAAGCGCGCGAGCTTCGGAATCTCGAACGAGAAGTCAGTCTCCAAGAACTCTTCGTAGTCCTTGCGCTGCTTGTCGTTCATGATGTCGTAAACCATACTGTGCACTTCTTTGTGCTTCAGTGCCGGCATGTTGATGCGCTTGACGTCGCCGTCGACACGGATGATCGGCGGGACGCCCGACGACAGGTGCAAGTCCGAAGCGTTGTTCTTGACGGCGAACGCGAGCAGCTGCGCTATATCTACGGCGGCCATGGCGGTCCTTTGATTCGAGCCCGCGTCGTCCGAAGCGGGCTTACGACAGAGCGTTGTCTAGTATAGCTAACGGCCGCTCCCAAAGCGTGACTGAAATCACGGAGCATCTGCGGGAAATCGCGGCGCGAGTCGCGCGCGCAGCGCGGCTCGCAGGACTCGCGATGGACGTCACGATAGTTGCGGTCAGCAAACAAAGGACGAGTGAGGAGATCGCGGAAGCGTTTCGCGCCGGACAACGCGACTTCGGCGAGAGCTACGCGCAGGAGGCCGTCCGGAAAATCGACGCGCTCCGCGATCTCGACGTCACCTGGCACTTCATCGGCGCGCTCCAGGCGAACAAGACGCGGCTCGTCGCCGAGAAGTTTCAGTGGGTCCACACCGTCGATCGAGACAAGATCGCCGCGCGCTTGAACGAGCAACGGCCCCACTTCGCGCCGCCGCTCGACGTGCTCATCCAAGTGAATCAGGCGCGCGAGGCGCAGAAGCGCGGCGCCGCGGTCGAAGACGTGCCGGCGCTCGCGCGCGCGATCCTCGCGCTGCCGCGCCTGCGGCTCCGCGGCCTCATGACGATCCCGCCCGCGGACTCAGATCCCGAGCCGTGGTTCCGCGCCCTCGCGGCGCTGCAGGCGCGGCTCCGTGGCGAGGGCCTCGCGCTCGACACGCTCTCGATGGGAATGTCGGCGGACTTCGAGAAGGCAATCGCGGCGGGTTCGAACTGCGTCCGGATCGGCACCGCGATCTTCGGGTCGCGCGCGTGACGCAACCCGCGCGCTTGCGCCTCGCCGCCGGCGCCGTGCTATGGTGCCGCGGGAGATTCGAGGGACTCGCCACAAGCCCGGCCGCATGTACAGCTCACTGATCTTCGTCGTCGACGCGCTGTCGGGACTCTACATTTCGATGTTCGCGCTCCGCTTCATCCTCCAGTGGATTCGCGCGAGTTACCAGAGCCCGCTCGCGCAATTCGTGCTCGAGATCACCGCTCCGCTCGTCGTGCCCGCGCGGCGCGTGCTGCCGAGCGTCCGCGGCATCGACCTGCCGACGCTCGTCGTGATTGTCGCGCTCGAGTGCGTCGCGACGCTGGCGCTGTTCTCGATCTTAGGCGTCTGGCCGCCCGTCGATACGTTCGTAGTGAGCGTGTCGCTGCGCCTCGTGACGCTCATACTCTGGATCTACTGCAGCGCGCTTTTCATCTACGTGGTGATGTCGTGGCTCGCCGGACAGGTCTACAACCCGAGCGCCGCGACGTTGGCCGCGATCGTCGAGCCGCTGCTGCGTCCCGTGCGCCGACTCGTTCCTCCGATCGCCGGCCTCGACGTGAGCCCTGTGATCGTCTTGATCGTTCTGCAGGCCGTGATCTACGCGCTGCCGCATTGGGCCTTCATTCGCTAGACAGCCCCAATCGGCGCGCGTAATGTCAACCGACGCTCGGCGCGCGGCGGCGGCGAGGGCTTCGAGACAGAGTCTGGATCGAGGGGGCATCGTGACACGCGTGAGAGTTCTCTTGTTGCTAGTCGCCTCCGCGTGGCTCGCCGGCTGCGGACAGGCCGACGGCGTCGACGTCACGAACACGCAACAGGGTGTGCTGCCGGCGACCGAAGGCTCGAAGGACTTCGGCGACTACGTCGTGTTCTTCAACGCGCTCAACACGGATCAGCTCAAGCCCGAGATCGCGCGCGAATACGAGATCGTGCGCAGCAAGAGCCGCGCGATGCTCAGCGTGGCCATCCACAAGAAAGGCGAGAACGGTCAGACGAGCGCGGTCACCGGCGCGGTCACGGCGTCGGCCGTGAACTTGAACGGCCAGCTCAAGACGATGACGCTGCGCGAGATCAAGGAAGCCGAGGCGATCTATTACATCGGCGAGCTCGCGATCACCGACGGCGAGGTTCTGATCTACACGATCGACGTGACGCCGAGCAACGACCCGAGCCGCTTCACGGTCCGGTTCAAGAAGCAGTTCTTCGTCGAGAACAAGTGAGACGCGCGCGCCGCGGTCGTCAGAGCTGGGGCTCGTAGACTCGGTTGCGGATCCTGATCAGGTCCGACTGCGACACGTAGAGCAGATCCGCGACCTGCCTCACGACGTAGTCCTCGCGCTTGTCGAGCCGTCGATCCGCGAGCGCGACGCGCCAGAGCATCTCGACGACCCGCTGCCTCTCGGTCAACGACAACTGCTCGACGAGCCGGCGCGTGAACGACTGCAGCGAGACCGCGCGATCCGCCTCGCTCGCGGCCTGTTGAACGAGCAGCTGCGTCGTCTCGTCGTCGAGCTGGAAGAACTTCTTGATCTCACCGTAGATCGCACGGTCCTCGGCCCCTTCGGCGGCATAGTCGGCGCGGGCGACTTCGATCAAGAGCAGCGCGGTCGCGACGCGCAGCGCACGCTCACGCTCCGCGGCGCTCGGCGCCGCTTGTGCGCCGAACGCGCGGTCGAGCAGATCGGTGAGCGCCTTGAGCATCAGTACTCCGTTGCCGCGCCGAGCTCGGGGCCGAAAAACGCGGTCACCGCGTCGCCGAGCTCGATCAACTTGCCGTGGAAGAAGTGGCCCGTGTCCGGCAGCAAGAAGAGTCGCGGCCGGACCGTAAGTGTCGCGAGCCGGGCCTCGGTCGCCGCGAACGGCACGACGTCGTCCGCGAGACCGTGGATCAAGAGCCAGCAGCAATCCGGCGGCACGAAGTCCGCGGGCAGCCGATCGAGGGGCGCCGCGACGGTCACGAGCCCGCGCGCGCGCGCCTCGGCCGCGACCGCGAGTGCGACGCCGGCGCCGAACGAGAACCCGCCGAGATAGAGCGGCCGCGTGGGCCAACGCGCACGGCTCCAGGCGATCACCGCGAGCGCGTCCGCACGCTCGCCGAGGCCGTCCGCGTGGCGGCCTTCCGAGGCGCCGACGCCGCGGAAATTGAAGCGCACGACGTGCGCGCCGAGCTGCGTGAACGCACGCGCGACGGTCGTCACGACCTTGTTGTGCATCGTTCCCTCGTGGAGCGGATGCGGATGGCAGACGACCGCGATCGCGCGCGCGGCCGCGTCGATCGAGTCGACCACGCCTTCGAGCCGCCCGGCCGGGCCGGTCACAACGACGTTCTCGGACTTCACGACGCGGCGCATCGCGCCGGCGGCGATTGCGCGCCGCGCGTGCCGCGGATCGAGCGCGGGAACGTTAGCCATCGCCTGCGGCCGCGATGCCCGGTCGTCCTTCATCGCTGCCTCCCATCGATCATCGGGCGATAGTGTCGCGTGGGGGGCGCGGAGGCGCCAGCTCGGCTAACTGGCGCCGGGCCCGAGCTCGGTCAGGAGCTCGTTGAGCCGCGTCACGAAGGCGGCCGGGTCCTCGAGCTGGCGGCCTTCCGCGAGCACCGCCTGCTCGAACAAGAGCAGCGACAGGCGCTCGAAGCGCACCTCGTCCGTCTCGCGCTCGAGCCGGCGCACGAGCGCGTGCTCGGGGTTGAGCTCGAGGCTCGGTATCGACGGCGGCGCCTTGTGGCCCGTGGCCGCGAGCAGCTCGCGCATCTGATAACCGAGGTCGTGGTCTTTGAGCACGAGGCAAGCGGCCGATGTGCGCAGGCGTCCGCCGACGCGCACCTCGTCGACGCGCTCGCGCAGCACGCGCTTGACGCGCTTCAGCAGCTGTTTGCGCTCGTTGTCGGGCTCCGCCTTCCTCGCCGCGGCGTCGCCGAGCTCGGTCGCGTCGATTTCGCCGCGGCGGACGTCCTTGAGAGCCTTGCCCTCGTGCTCGGTCAAGTGCTGCATGACCCACTCATCGAGCCGATCCGAGAGCAACAGCACTTCGATGCCGCGCTCGCGGAGCGTCTCGAGATGCGGGCTCGAGCGCACGGCTGTCGCCGACTCGCCGACGAGAAAATAGATGTGTTTCTGGTCCGGCTTCGCGTCGGCGAGGTATTGTTTCAGGCTCCGGTCCTGCTCATGGCCGCTCGAGCGCGTCGTGTTGAAGCGCGTGAGCTTCGCGAGCCTGTCGCGGTTGGCCGGGTCCTCGACGAGCCCTTCCTTCACCAAGGCGCCGAACTCGCCCCAGAACTTCGCGTACTTGCCAGCGTCCTCGTCCGCGAGCCGCTCGAGCATGTCGAGCACGCGTTTCGTGAGCGCGCCGCGCATCGCGGCGACGGCCTCGTCTTGCTGGAGGAGCTCGCGCGACACGTTCAGCGACAGCTCGCTCGAGTCGACGACGCCGCGAACGAAGCGCAGGTACAGCGGCAGGAACTGCGTCGCGTGGTCCGTGATGAACACGCGCTGCACGTAGAGCTTCACGCCCTTCGGCGACTCGCGGTTCCAGAGATCGAACGGCGCGACGGACGGGACATAGAGCAGGCTCGTGTACTCGCGCTTGCCCTCGACGCGGTTGTGGCTCCAGGTCAGCGGGTCGTCCGAGTCGTGCGCGATGTGCTTGTAAAACTCGACGTACTCGGCGTCCTTGATCTCCGTGCGCGGCCGCGTCCAGAGCGCCTTCGCGCGGTTCACGGTCTCCATCTCGCCAAGCGCGCCGTGCTCGGCCTGCATCCTCACGGGGAACGCGATGTGGTCGGAGTACTTGCGGATCAACCCGCGCAAACGCGACGGATTCAAGAATTCGGCGGCATCGGCTTTGAGCTTGAGCTGCACGGTCGTGCCGCGCTCCGGCCGCGCGACGGCTTCGACGCTATACTCGCCTTGACCCGCTGAGACCCAACGCACGCCCTCGGCCTCTGACGCGTCCGCGCGCCGCGAGAGCACGGTCACCTCGTCGGCGACGATGAACGCGGAATAGAAGCCGACCCCGAACTGGCCTATCAGCTGCGCGTCCTTGCGCTGGTCGCCGCTCAAGCGTTCGAGGAATTGTCCGGTGCCCGAGCGCGCGATCGTGCCGAGGTTCTCGACGATCTCCTCGCGGCTCATGCCGATGCCGTCGTCGCTGACGGTCAGCAGGCGCTTGTCGGCGTCGACGTCGACGCGAATCGCGAGCTGCGCGGCCGAGCCGAGCAGCTGCGGTCGCGCGAGCGCCTCGAAGCGCAGCTTGTCGTTCGCATCGGACGCGTTCGAGATCAGCTCGCGAAGGAAGATCTCCCTGTTGCTGTACAGGGAGTGGACCATGAGACGCAGGAGCTGCTTGACCTCGGCCTGAAACGCAAACGTCGTCGGACCGCTGCCTTCCATCGGCGCGTTACCTTCGGCTGCACAGATGGGCCGCTAGGTTAGGGTCTTAGGTGGGATTTTCAAGCGCGCGCAGGGACGGGTCGAGCCGCCGCGCGACGAGCGCGAGCGCGACGAGGAACCAGAGCGCGACACTCGCGCCGGCGACGCTCGCGAGCGCGGACGCCCATCCCGGGGCTTGGACGATGAGCTGGAGGCCGACGAGGGCCAGAGCCGACGTCAGGCCGACCTGCAGGCACAGCCGACGCAACAGGTGCGAGCGCGACACGAGCACGAACACCGCGTCGTCGAGCTCGTCAAGCAAAAGTAGGCAGTTTTCCACCTCGGGCGCCTCGACGGAAGACCTAGCCTTGCTCCGCGGGCGCGCGATCGTCTCGCGGCGGATCGGCGAGATGCTCCGCTTCCTTGTGTCGACGCGCAGCTTCCATCGCCCACGCGATCCACTCGAGACTGCAGATGCTGTTCTTGCTCGGCGCGCGTTCGACGCGATCTTTTCCATCCATGGCATCGGATCCGAGTCGTGACGCGACAACTATACTGAGCAGCCGCGCCGCTGGGCTGTGAAGCGACTCTCAGCAAGAGGACAAAGCCTTTTACTTATTGTAATTTGTCCGAATCTCGATGGCGTAGCATAGAGCGAGTCGTTTAGCTCGGCTGATCATGCAGCGGATCATCGTTCTCAATCCGAAGGGCGGTTCGGGCAAGACCACGATCGCGAGCAATCTTGCAGCGTGCTACGCCGTCGGCGGCCACCGGCCGGCGCTCATGGATCTCGATCCGCAAGGCTCGAGCATGCGCTGGCTCCGCAAGCGGCCCGGGGACGTCCCGTCGATTCACGGCATCGCGGGCTTCGAGCGCTCCGGCGCCGTGACGCGCAGCTGGCAGCTGCGAGTTCCGAACGAATGCGGCGCCGTGATCGTCGACACTCCGGCCGCACTCGACGCGCACGTTTTCCCGGAGATTACGCGCGGCGCGGACGCGGTGCTCGTCCCGGTGATGCCGTCCGACATCGACATTCACGCCACCGCGAAATGTATCGCCGATCTGCTGCTCGTCGCGAAGATCCGCCGCTCGGAGCAGCGGATCGGGATCATCGCGAATCGGGTGCGCCCGAACACGCTCGTGTCGCAGTCGCTGATGCGCTTCTTGGGGAGCCTCGACATTCCGTTGGTCGCGACGCTGCGCGACACCCAGAACTACGTGCGCTCGGCGGAGGCCGGGGTTGGCGTTTGCGAGATGCCGCGCTGGCAGGCCGAGCAGGACTTCGAGCACTGGCGGCGGTTGCTCGGCTGGCTCGCGGAGCGGCGCGGCGGTCAGGAGCCTCCGGCCGTCAACGGCATCGCGGTCAGCGAGGTGTCTTAGCCCTCGCCCTTCCAGTTCTGGCGGACCTTGTCCGCCCAGGTGTGGTAGCCGCGCCAGCTGTAGATCGAGTGGTCGAGCGGCGCTCGCTCGCCGGTCGGCTTCGTGCTCACCCGCGATAACCACTTGCGGTACGCGTCCCAGCCATGCTGCTCGCTCGCTGCCGAGCGTCGCGGCTCCGCGGTCGGCTGCCCGTCTTGATAGAGCGGCGGGCGAAATTGGCGGGATTTCTGCTCGCTCATGGTCTGCTGACAGTCCTTGTCGAGATGCGACGCAGAGTACTGCACAGATGCGCTTCCGCCCAGGAACTGCTTCACAAAGGAAAACGAGAAATACTTAGACGCGACAATCAGTTAGGGGAGTGTTTACGTAATCGTCACGCGCGCTCACGCCGCGATCCGATAGCACGGCACGTAGGCGCTCGGGTCCGACAAACGCATGCGCCGCTGCGCGACGAAATCCTTTAGCAGCCGATCGAGCGCGCCGATGATCTTCGGGTCGCCGCGCAGCTCGAACGGACCGTATTCCTCGACGAGCCGAATGCCGGCCTCGCGAACGTTGCCCGCGACGATGCCGGAGAACGCCCGGCGCAGATTCACGGCGAGGTCGTGTCCGGGTTGATCGCGATGCAGCTCGAGCCTCGCCATCGAGGCGTGGGTCGCCTCGAACGGGAGCTGGAAATCTAGGCCGATATCGAGGGCCCAGTTGTAGAAGTACGCGTTGTCGGTCGCGTCGCGGTCCGCGCGCACCCGCTCGAGGCCCCGCACAACCTCGGCCGCGACGGCCGCGGGGTCCGCGAGGATCACCTTGTAGCGCCGCTGCGCCGCGGGTCCGAGCGTCTCGCCGATGAACGCGTGCAGGCGCTCGAAGTAGGCCTTGCTCGAAGCCGGGCCCGTGAGCACGAGCGGCAGCCGTTCCGCGTCGTTCACGGGGCGGAGCAGAATGCCGAGAAGATAGAGCGTCTCCTCGGCCGTGCCGACGCCGCCGGGGAAGATCACGATCGCGTGCGCCATGCGGACGAAGGCCTCGAGCCGCTTCTCCATGTCGGGCAGGATCACGAGCTCGTTGCAGATCGGATTCGGCGACTCCGCCGCGATGATCGTCGGCTCGGTGAGCCCGAGGTAGCGCCCCGTGCGAATCCGCTGCTTCGCGTGGCCGACGCTTGCGCCTTTCATCGGGCCTTTCATCGCGCCCGCGCCGCAGCCCGTGCAGATGTCGAGGCCTTCGAGCCCGAGCGCGTAACCCACGACCTTCGAGTAGTCATACTCCTCGCGATCGATCGCGTGACCGCCCCAGCAGACGACGAGCTTCGGCTCCTCGTGAGCGCGCAGCACGCGCGCGTTTCTCAAGATATGGAACACGGCGTCCGTGATCCCGTGCGAGACGCGCAGATCGAAGCGCGGGCTCAGGATGTCTTCGTGGGCGTACAAGAGGTCGCGGAGCACCGCGAACAGGTGCTCGCGTATGCCACGGATCATCTGCTTGCCGACGAACGCGATGTCGGGCGCGTTCTTGAGCTCGAGCCCGATGCCGCCCTCGTGCTGCACGACCGCGATTCGAAAGCTCTCGTGGCGGCTCAGGATCTTGCGGACGTCGTCGTCGGTGGCGCCCGAGTTCAGCACGGCGAGCGAGCACTGCCGCCAGAGCTCATACAGCCCGCCTTCGCCCGCGTCGCGCAGGCGGCTCGCCTCGACTCTGGAAAGAATCTCGAGGCTGCCTTCCGGGGCAATCAACGCATCCATGGGGCTCGCTCGGCCGGCCGTTTACGGCCGGATCTCGATAGGCGTCGATTCGCGAGTCATTAGCCAGATGTCGACCATGTCCGCGTTGCTCACGGCGATGCAGCCGTCGGTCCAGTCCGTGCCCTGATAGTGCGCCGGCTCGTAGCGCGGCGAGTTCGGCAGGCCATGGATCATGATTTGGCCGCCCGGATCGACGTGCTGTTTGCGCGCGAGCTCGCGATCGGCCGCGTTCGGGTACGAGACCTGGATCGCCAGGAAATACTCGCTGTCTACCTTGCGACTCTCGAGCACGTAACGGCCTTCGGGCGTGCGGAAGTCGCCCTCGCGGCGCTTCGCGCCACGAGGGACGAGTCCGAGCGACACGTTGATCGCCTTGAGGATCTGCCCGGCCTTCATGAGATACAGCTTGCGCTCCGATTTGACGATGAGCACGGAGTCCGCGAGCTCGTGGCCCAACGAGAACGGAAAGTCCGCGCGCGCGGCGTCGATGCGAGCGCACGACAACGCGAGCAGCAAGACGGCGAGAGACCGAGTCCTCATGGCGCGCGACTCTAGAACAAGCCCTCCGAAAATAGCAACGAAGCACGCCGCATTCCGGGCCGTCTCATTTCGCGGCAGCCGCAGCGGCCCGCTGGCTTAAGCCCCAGACATCCAGGAACAGGCGCGACTCGACGATCTTGCCGCCCTCGAAGTGATCGAACGCGAAGCCGTCGATCGTAAGGCGTCGGTGCGTCGGCGGCTGGTCGTTGAACGGCCGCTCATGGACGCCCTCGAGCTCGAACGCGGTCGCGACGCGCTGCGGCTCCGCGACCTGTTCGCGGATCGTGAGCTTCAAGTCCGCGAACGAGAAGTTCAGCCCTTCGGCCGTGCCGCGCATGATCTGCAGCGCGAGATCCGAGCCGTTCAGCGTCGCGTTCGGCGCGAAGTACTCGGGCCAGCGCTGCCAGTCGCGCTCGATCAGGAACGTCCTGAGATGGTCGGCCGCGCGCCGCTTGTCGGCCTGCGCGGCGCTCGCGCCATGGTCGCCGCAGCCGGCGAGCGTCGCGAGCGCGAGCAGCCCCGCGCCGAGCGCGCCAAAACGACTATTCCGAGACGCGTGCACGACGCGATCATACTGCGCGTCACGCCGCGCGCGCTCTCGAGGAAGCTCGGTGCGCCGACCGCGGCGCTCAGCTCGTGCGCTGCAGCGCCGCGATGCGCTCTTCGAGCGGCGGGTGCGACATGAACAAGCGCATGACGCCCGCGCCGACGCGCCCGGAGATGCCGAACGCCTCGACCGCCTGCGGTAGCGCGGCGCCGGCCGGCTGGTGGATGCGCTGCAACCCCTGGAGCGCGCGGACCATCGACTCGCGCCCCGCGAGCGTCGCACCCCCCGCGTCCGCGCGGAACTCGCGCGCTCGCGAGTACCACATCACGATCATCGTCGCGAGAACGCCGAGCAGGATCTGGGACAGAAGGCTCGCGATGAAGAAGCCGGGGCCGTAGCCGCGCTCGGTCCTGAAGATCACGCGGTCGACGACGAAGCCGATCACGCGGGACAAGAACACGACGAAAGTGTTCACGACGCCCTGCAGCAACGTGAGCGTCACCATGTCGCCGTTCGCGACGTGGGTGACTTCGTGACCGAGCACGGCCTCCACCTCGCGCTGGCCGAGCTGGTTGAGCAGGCCCGTGCTCACCGCGACGAGCGCGTTGTTGCGGCTCGGCCCCGTCGCGAACGCGTTCACATCGGGCGAATCGTAGATCGCGACCTCCGGGCGCCGGATCCCGGCCGCGTCCGCGTGCCGCTGCACGGTGGCGAGCACGAAGCTCTCGGCCGAGTTGCGCGGCGTGTCGATCACTCGCGCACCGGTCGACTGCTTCGCGAGCCACTTCGACATGAAGAGCGACACGAACGAACCCGCGAAGCCGATCACGGCCGAGTAGACGAGCAGCGCCTGTAGATCGAGCGTGGTGCCACGCTGCGCGAGCAGCGAATCGAACCCGAGAACTCGGAATACGACCGAAATCACGACGAGCACGGCTACGTTCGTCGCGACGAACAGGAGTATGCGTTTCATCTTTTCGACGGCTCCAAAAAGAGACCCGACGCTGAGGCGCCAAGATGCGGCGCGGGTTGGCCGTTTTCAAGCCGGCCGCCGTCGTACCGGCGCCACCGCGGCGCGCGGCCGGCGGCGCGGCTCGGGCAGCGCGGGCAGCTGCTAAGATGCCTCCGCAACGGGACCCGCCAGCATGTCTTCAGACCCGACCAAGGGCGTCAAGTTCGCGCCGCTGCGCCGCGCGTTCGGCTGGTTCGCGGTCGGCTGCATGCACGCGCTCGTGCTGCTGCCGCTGCGCTCGCAGATCGTGCTCTGCAAGGCGCTCGGACGCGCTGTCGCGCTGCTGCCGACGCCGCGGCGCCGGGTCGCGGAGGTCAACCTTGCGGCCTGCTTCCCCGAGCTGTCCGACGAGAAGCGGCGAGCGCTCCTGCGCGAGCACTTCGCGGCGCTCGGGGCCTCGATCGCGGAGCTCGCGATGGGCTGGTTCGGCGACGAGGACGACGTGCGCCGGCGGATCCGCGTCGAGGGCGCCGAGCATCTGCGCGCGGCGCAGGCGCGTGGCAGAGGCACGATCCTGCTCGCCGCGCATTTCACGAGCCTCGAGTTCTTCTGGGTCGCGCTGCGCCCGCTCTGCCCGCGCGCGAGCGGGATGTACAAGTGGCAGAAGAATCCCGTGATGAACGAGGTCATGAACCGCGCGCGCATGCGCTACTTCGACGAGCTGCTAGTCAAGGACAACGTGCGCCGGATGCTCCGCAACCTCACCGACAACTACGTCGTCTGGTACGCGTCCGACCAACGTGCGGTCGGCAAGAACAGCGTTCTCGTGCCGTTCTTCGGCGTGCCCGCGATGACGAGCACGGCGATCTCGAGGATCGCACGGGTCAGCGGCGCGGTCGTGCTGCCGTTTTACGTCCGGCGCGTGGGCAACGGCGACGAGTACGTGATGAGCATCCTGCCGCCGGTGCCGGGCTTCCCGAGCGGCGACGATGCGCGCGACGCGCGCGAGCTCCTGAAGCGGCTCGAGGACTACATACGGCTCTGCCCCGAGCAGTACTTCTGGACTCACAAGCGCTTCAAGGGCCGGCCCGCGCCGTTGCCGGATCCCTATGAAGCCGCCCGGCAGACGGTTTGAGCTCCGCGGCTGACGAGGGCGCGTCGAGCGCCCGCGAGCTCTCCCTCGCGCGCTTCTGGACACCTCGCTATTGGCCGACGTGGCTCCTGCTTGGGCTCCTGCGCGCGACCGCGCGCTGGCCGCTTAAGTGGCAGCTCGCGATCGGCCGCCGGCTCGGCTGGCTGCTCATGTGGGTGCGGTCCAGCAAGCAGCGCACGGTGCGCCGCAACCTCGAGATCTGCTTCCCGGAGCTTAAGGCCGAGGCGCGTGAAGCGCTGCTCGTCCGGCACTTCGAGGCGATCGGAATCTCGTTCTTCGAGATGGGAACCGGCTGGTTCCTGCCGATCGACGAGCTCTTGAAGCGCGTGACGATCGTCGGCCGCGAGCACCTCGAGCGCGCTGTCGCGGGCGGCCGCGGCGTGCTGCTCGTGAGCGCGCACTTCACGCCGATCGAGGTCTGCTTCGCCGTGCTCGAGTCGCTCGTGACGAATTGCAGCTGCATGTACCGGACTCAGCGCAACGCGATGATGGACGTGCTCGTTCGCCGCGGACGCACGCGCTTCGCGCGCGCGCAGATCCCGCGCGACAACGTCCGGATGCTGATGCGCCACCTGCACCACAAGCGCGTCGTCGCCTACATGCCGGATCAGACCTATCTCGGCAAGCAGAGCGCGCTCGTGCCGTTCTTCGGCGAACCCGCGCTGACCAACATCGCGACGAGCAAGCTCGCGGCGCTCACGGGCGCGACGATGCTGCCTTACTTCTTCAGGAGGCTGCCCGGCACGGCGGGCTATCGCGTGGACATCGGCCCGCCGCTGCCGGGTTTCCCGAGCGACGACCCGGTCGCGGACGCGCGCGCGTTCTTCGCGCGGCTCGAGGACTACATCCGGCTCGCGCCAGAGCAATACCTGTGGCTGTACAAGAAATTCAAGGGGCGGCCCGCGCCGTACCCCGACATTTACGCGGCCGCGCAGCCTCGCGCGCCGTGAGCTCTCCGGTCGCTTGTAGCGCCGCGCGAATGATCGTATGATACCGATCAAATGAGCGGTCGAAAGCGCGCCTACAAGCATCGTCTCGAGTCGCTGCTCACCGGCACGGGCGGGGTTCGCGAGATCGGGCGTTGGCACGAGCGGATCCTCGCCGGCCTCGAGTTCAAAGCCGTCGATAAGATCAAAGCGCATGCCGCGCTCACGGATGCCGAGCTCGCGCGGCTGCTCGGCATCAGCGAGGCCACGTTGCGCCGCGCGCGCGCCGCCGGCAGCGCGCTCGACGCCGCGACCAGCGATCGGCTCTACCGGCTGTCGAAGATCCTCGCCGTGGCCGAGGAGGTGCTCGCCGACGCGGACCACGCGATGACGTGGCTGCGTCGCGCTCAGCCCGGGATCGCGGGACAGGTGCCGCTCGACCTGCTCGTCACGCAGGCCGGCGCCGATGAAGTCGAGACGCTGCTCAGGCGCATCGATTTCGGCGTCTATACGTGACGAACGTCTTTCGCCTCGTGCGCCGCGAGCGCGCGGCCGATGCGCTCTCGGGCGAAGGTGCGCGCCGCTACGGCGGACGCTGGAATCCGCCCGGCGCCGCCGTCGTCTATGCCGCGGAGTCGCGCGCGCTCGCCGTGCTCGAGGCGTTCGTGCATCTGACGCTCGAGGCGCGCGCACTGCGCTTCGTGCTGTTCACGCTCGAGTTGCCGGGCCGCGCAAGACTTCGCCGTCACGCGGGCGCGGAGGCGCCGCGCTCGCTCGCGGCGAGCCAGGAAGCCGCGCGCGTGTGGCTCGACGACGCCGAAGCGCTCGCGCTCGTCGTCCCCTCGGTGATCGTGCCGCAAGAGAAGAACTACGTGCTGAGCGTCGCGCACGCGCATTTTGGCGCCGTGCGCGTCGCGGACGCCGAGCCGTTCAGCTTCGACGAGCGGCTCTGGCAGACGCGGCGCTGACCGTCGGTCCGCCGCCGATGGCGGGTGCAGCCCGACCTTCCTCCGCGCTCGCCTGAATCACCGCCGCCGCGCGGTAGACTAGCCGCTCACGGGCCGCGGCGGCCCCAGAAGAACGACAACGGAGACGCAAATGCTAAAAGAATTCAAAGAATTCGCGATGCGCGGCAACGTGATCGACCTCGCCGTCGGCGTGATCATCGGCGCGGCGTTCGGCAAGATCGTGAGCTCTCTCGTCGACGACGTGATCATGCCGCCGATCGGCTTGCTGCTCGGCAGCGTGGACTTCAGCAACTTGTTCCTGAACCTCCACGGGAGCTACAACACGGTGAAGGAGGCCGAAGCCGCCGGTGCGCCGATCGTGAAGTACGGGATCTTCATCAACAACGTGATCGACTTCGTGATCGTGGCGTTCGTGATCTTCCTCGTGGTGCGGACGATCAACCAGCTCAAGAGAAAGCAAGACGCCGCGCCTCCTCCGCCTCCGACTACGACCGAAAAGCTGCTGACCGAGATCCGCGACACCCTTAAGACGCGCTGAGCTCGAGCGCGCTTTCGTCGCGTCGAGCGCTCAGCTCGCTGCGACGCGACCCGCGCCCGCCGCGGGCGGCTCGGCATAACCGGCTTCGACCTCGGCCCACGCGGCCGCGTCGAACTCCGTTCCCGTCTCGAGCGCGACCTTGCGCAACGAGCGCTGCAGCCGCTCGACGCCGAGCTGCTGCCAGCGGCCCGGCAGCCGCACGTGCGCGTTGTCGAAGTCGACGAGAAAGAGCCCGCCGCGCGCGTCGAGC
>Ga0134079_10000092_pt1 | contig 20385 bp, 8 predicted proteins | sample 15_taG_2_FD_119770 | JGI IMG/M metagenome (GOLD analysis project Ga0134079, IMG submission 119770) | Grasslands soil microbial communities from the Angelo Coastal Reserve, California, USA - 15_D_Rain_40cm_2_09182015 | ecosystem: Environmental > Terrestrial > Soil > Grasslands ...
GTTCTCGCGCAGCCCGGCCCAACGCAGACATCGGCAGCGGAAGAAATCGTCGTTACCGGAACCAGCATCCGCGGGGTGGCCCCTGTCGGCTCCAACGTGATCACCGTCGATCGCGCACAGATCGAATCGAGCGGCGGACAGACGATCCAAGAGGTTTTGAGCAGCGTTCCGGCCGTTACGGGATTCGGAAACTCGGCGCAAGGCGCGGTGGGACAAGGCGGCGGCGGTGCCGGTGGCTTTCAGAGTTTCGACGGTGCGGGAAGCTACGCGCCCACCATTCACGGTCTGGGCGCCAGCGCCAGCAACGGCACTCTGATCCTGATCGACGGACATCGGCTGCCCCTTTCCGGCATCAACCACACGCTGGCGGACCCGACCGTGATTGCGCCGCTCTCGATCGAGCGCGTTGAGATCCTCCCGGACGGAGCGTCGGCGGTTTATGGCTCTGACGCGGTGGCAGGCGTCCTGAACTTCATCACGAGGAAGAACTTTTCGGGCGTCGAGGGCAATCTGCAAGCCGCCTTCGGCGGGGATGGGTATAGCACGACGAACGCGGGCATCGTGGCGGGCTTCGACACGAACGAAGGCTCCGTAATGATCTCCTACAACTATTCGACGCGCGACGCCTTGCAAGCCGGCGCCCGGCCGTTTACCGCCGCCGACCACCGGACTCAAGGTGGCGGCAACTTCGCGAGCTTTAATTGCGCTCCCGCGAGCGTGAGCCCGGCGACTGGCCAGCCGGGCGCCGGGCTGATCTTTGCGTACCCTTACAACGGCGCGGGCATCGTCAACAATGCAGCCAACGGGTTCTGCGATTTCTCCGGTTTGACGGATCTCGTGCCGGAAGACAATCGAAACAACCTCCTCATCAAGATTGAGCGGCCGGTGAATGAAAATCTCACGCTGAGCGGAGATGTCGTCTATGCGCGGCAGCGAAACGTCACGGCGATCAATCGAGGCTCGGTGACCGCCACCGTTTATGGACCCGGTAGCGTGCCAGCCGGTGGCGCCGGTCAAATCAATCCGTTCTTTGCGGGTCCGACGGGCGCCAATACGGAGACCGTGCGGTTCCAAGCCGACGAGCTGTTCGGTCCCGGTGCCAAGTTCACCGGCGGAGCTGACTCGCTCTTCGCGACCGCCACAGCTGAATGGCGGTTCGCAAATGATTGGCGCGCGAACGTCGGAGCGACGGTGGGTAGAGACGACAGCCAACAGCGCCGCGACGGTGCGCTCTGCGCGAGTTGCGCGCTTCTCGCCCTCAACGGCACGACCAACTCCGGCGGCAACGTCACGACGCCCTCCGTGCCCGGTACGACGACTCCGGTGTTGTCGCTGCCCCTGACCACGGAGAACTCCCTGGACGCTTGGACGCCGGCTGCGTCGAATCGCACGGCGTCGGCGTTGCGCGCGCAATTGCTCGATTCCACGCAGCTGCAAACGGCGAATCAAACATTCCGGAACGTCAGCGCCAAGTTCAACGGTCCGATGTTCAACATCGGTGGCGGCAGCGCACGGCTCGCGGCCGGCATCGAGTATCTCGCCTACTCCATGGATGAGAACGTGACTCGCGAACGCGGCACGGGTCCCGCGAGCACGAACTCGCTCACCACGTTTCTCACGTTCGACCGAGACGTCACGTCGGAATTCGTCGAGTTGTTTCTACCGATCGTGAGTGCGGCAAACTCTCACAAGGGGCTGCGTGAGCTCAATATGAACGTTTCTGCGCGTCACGACGACTACAGCGATTTTGGCGGTACCACGAATCCGCGCTTCGGCATCGACTGGTCGCCGATCGACGCGCTTCGTGTACGCGCGAACTATGCGGAATCGTTCACGGCGCCTGCTCTGACGAGTCGCGGTGGTATCAACGGGGTCACGGCGGAATCGTCGTTCGGAGGCTTGCTGGGTCAAACCGCCGCCGGCGTCAATGCCAACATGGCGATTCCGAACACGTATCCGGGGGCGATCGGCCTCCCGGGTTGCACAGCGGCGACTCCCACGTGCCTCATCAATACCGCGACGGTGCCGGGGGTGTTTCTCGCCGGCGGCAACGACCAACTGACGGCGCAGGAAGGGGAGACGTCGTCGATCGGCATCGACTTCACGCCGAAGGGGCTATCCGGGTTGAGGGTGAGCGTGACCTACTGGACGGCGAAATACAAAGGCGCCATCACCGCACCGCAGGCCGCGTTCGCGATCAGCTCTCCCGATCTTAACAGCCTGCTGCAGCTGTATCCGGGTGGTGTGCCGCCGGCCACACTCGAGGCAGCGAGCGCGGGGCTGCCACAAACCGCGCCGCTCGCAGCGACGTCGTATTTCATTTACAGCTTCAAGCAACGCAACGCCTTCAATCTCGACGCAGACGGTGTCGATGCCGACGTGCGGTATCACGCGGACATGGGCATTGGGGCCATGGATTTCGGGCTCGCGCTGTCGCACAAGCTGAAGATGGATCAGCAGTTCGGAACCGGCGGCGAAGTGTTCAGCGTGCTGAACACGATAGGCATCAATACGACGTTCCCATCGAACGAAACGGCTGCGCGGCTGTCGGTCGATTGGCAGCGCAGCGCGATATCCGCTCGTCTTGCGGTGAACTATGCTGGCGACTACCTGAACTGGAACGGCTCCGCTCCGTTCCCAGTGATCCGTAGCCCGTCGTTCGCCCCGATCGGCGGCGGACAGCCCGTCGACTCGTATGCCACCGTCGATCTGCGTTTCGCATACGACTTCAAGGGACCTGGGGCGCTGTCCGGTGCATCGGCGTTCTTCGACGTGCGGGACCTGTTCGACGAAGGGTTACCGTTCGTGAATGCCCCGATCGGGTTCGACCCATTCAACGCGAATCCGATCGGTCGCGTGCTCACGGTCGGCATCAATAAGAAGTGGTGATCGAGGCGCGCTGGCAATTGCGCTCGCAGGCGAGCGCGCTCCTGATGGCGATTCTCACTTCTGGCGCACTCGGCGCCTCGGAGCGAGGAGGTTCCCCGGAATGGCCGACGTACGGTCACGATCCCGGGGGAATGCGTTACTCGCCGCTCGCGGAAATCGACGCCTCCAACGTCAAGAAGCTCGCCATCGCGTGGACGTATCACATGCGCCCCTCCCATGAGCGAGCCGAGCCACCCGCGGCCGGCGATTCAGTCACGACGCGACCACGCACTCGTTTCAACGCCTCTCAGGCGACGCCCCTCGTCGTCGACGGGATCCTCTATGTCAGCACGCCGTACCGGCGCGTCGTGGCGCTCGATGCGACGAGCGGCGAGGAGCGATGGGTGTACGACGTCCCAGGTCCGGGGCAACCTTCGCTGCGCGGCGTCGAATACTGGCGAGGGGACTCCGGCCACGGGCCGCGAGTGTTCTTCGGAACACGCGACGGCCGGCTTATCGCGCTAGACGCGAAGTCCGGCTTGCCGGCCCGCGAGTTCGGCAGCGGCGGCATACTCGACCTCAAGACGCCCGACATAAGCGCCGGCTCGAACGCGGAGCCGCGGGCGCAGTACGGCCTGACGTCGCCGCCGCTCGTGTACGAGACCCTCGTCATCACCGGTTCAGCGACACAAGAGTTCCCGGAGCGGGGTGCGTCCGGCGACATTCGCGCATGGGACGCGCGCACGGGGATCCTTGTCTGGACGTTCCACACGGTGCCGCGCCCTGGGGAATTCGGCCACGACACGTGGGCGGGCGATAGCTGGCGCGGCCGCTCCGGAGTCAATGTCTGGGGATTCATGACGGTGGACGCCGAGCGGGGGATCCTCTACGCGCCCGTTGCAGCTCCCGCGTGGGATCGTTACGGCGGCGATCGACCCGGGGACAACTTGTTCAGCAGCAGCATCGTTGCGCTCGATGCTCGGAGCGGCAGGCGCCTGTGGCACTTCCAGCTCGTTCACCACGATATCTGGGACTTCGACACGCAAGCGCCGCCACTCTTGCTCGACGCACCTCGTCGACGAGGCGTCGTTCCCGCGGTGGCGGTGGTATCGAAGAGCGGATACTTCTTCCTGCTCGATCGCGTGAACGGCAAGCCGCTTTTCAAGGTCAAGGAACGATCAGTCCCGGCGAGCGACGTTGCCTCCGAACGGTCGGCGCCGACTCAACCCATTCCCGTGAAGCCGGAGCCATTCGCACGAACTCGCTTCGCAACGAGCGACATTGCGACCGTGACGCCGGAGCTCGAAGCCTATTGCCGTACCTGGATCGCAGAGCTCGGCATGAGAATGGGAGGTCCCTACTTGCCCATCGGTGCCGAGCCGACCATCGACTTTCCGGGCCGTCTGGGCGGTGCGAACTGGGGCGGAGGCTCGTACGATCCGGTGCGCAACTTGTTTTTCGTCAACGCGAGCAACCTGGGCCAGGTCGAGCAGTTGCAACCGCGCGGCGACGGGACGATGAGCAACGTCGGCCGCGCGACTGGCCGCTTCTCCGACCGCGAACGCAAGCTCATGTGCCAGCAGCCGCCATGGGGCACGTTGACCGCGATCGATGTGCGCAGCGGCACAATAGCGTGGCAGAGCACGCTCGGTGTCAGCGATCAGTTGCCCTCCGCCGTCGCCAAGACAGGGCGGCCGAATATCGGCGGCTCCATCGCGACGGCTGGCGGCGTCGTCTTCATTGGCGCAACCGACGATTCGCGTTTTCGCGCATTCAGCTCGCAGACGGGTGCGGAGTTGTGGTCGACGACGCTCAGTGCGTCGGCTCACTCGACACCGATCACTTACAGAGGGAGCAATGGCAAACAGTACGTGGCGGTCGTCGCAACGGGTGGAAGCTTCCTGGATAGTCCGGTCGAAAGCGACGAGCTCGATGCTTTCGCGCTGCCGTAAACCGAAATCAAGTCGACAGGTGCGGCGACACGCCGTCGCGCTCGCGCTCGCGCTCGTTTATCTCTCCGGTTCGGCCGCGGCCCAACAGAGCCGCGTCGCTGATCCCTATGAGGGTCACAAGAAGGTGCTCGTGGTCGCCGACCTGCACACAGGCAATCAGGTCGCGCACGATGCCGTGAGCCACGCGATGGCGACGCTCGAACGTCTCGGTCGAGACAGCGGCGCCTATGTCGCTGTGCTCCGGACCGACACGCAGCTCGTCACGAAGGCCGAGGTCTGGGGAACGGGCAACTACGCCAAAGGCGGCCCCAGTCAGGCGCGGGGGCACAATCTCGACTACTTCGATGCCGTCGTTTTCTACACAAACGGCGAAACCGAGATGGCACCTCAGCAGAAGGCTGACCTGCTCACCTTCGTTCGCGACGACGGCAAAGGTTTCGTGGCGGCGCACACCGCAACCGCCTCCTTTTACTCATGGAAGGAGTACGGCGAGCTCGTTGGCGGGTACTACGATGGCCACCCATGGAACGTATTCGACGCGCCGATCGTCGTGGAGCGACCGGACTTCCCCGCGATGCGCCACTTGCCGCGCGAGCTCGTGCTGCGCGACGAGATGTATCAATACCGGGCACCCTATTCACGCGACCAGGTCGACGTCTTGGCGCGTCTCGACGAACGCAAGCTCGAGCTCAAGAACCCGGGCGTGCACCGCGCCGACAAGGACTTTCCCGTCGCCTGGGTCAAGACCTACGGCAAGGGGCGCGTGTTCTCCTCGACGCTCGGGCACACGGATGCCGCGTGGGATGACCCGAGAGTGCAGACCCTCTACCTCGAGGGGATCAAATGGGCTCTGCGTCTCACTGATTCCGCCGTAACTCCTCACGCCGTCCCCGTGTCGCCTTGACGCGAGCGGCCTTCAATCCCGCGTAGCGCCGTCTCCCGAAGCAACGCCGAAGAACCGCAAGAAGTAAGCCAGAATCTTGGACCGGTCGTCGTCGTCAACGAGCGCGCCACGATCGATCATGGCGGCGATGATGCGGTCCCAATCGTCCTCCGTCCGCCGCGTTGCGACGACCAGCTCGGCCGCGTGACACGGCGCGCATGCGCGGATCACGAGGTCGCGGTCCGGGTGCGGCGGGAACACGGCCAACGCGGCGGCACGTGGCGATGGCGCAGCTGCGTCGGCAACAGACCCTCCTTGGGCCCGAGCGCCGCAATTCCACAAGCAGAGCAGCGTCAGGAGCGAGGCGCTAAGCGCCTTCGAACTCGACGCGCCGGACGTCACCGAGCACGAAGACATAGGAGAGCACACCGAGCATCGCGACGAATGCAATGAACACCAGCGCCCAAACGAACGAGCCCGTGGCCGCAACGACGAATCCCACGACGAGCGGCGTCACGATGCCAGCGATGTTCGCGCAGAGGTTGAACACGCCCCCCGTGAGACCCACGAGCTTCTTCGGAGCGACATCGGTGATCAACGTCCACCCGAGGTTGCACATCCCTTGGCCGAAGAACGCGATCGACATCACCGTCACGACCAACGCGTTGCTGTCGACGAAATTCGCGACGACGATAGTCGACGCGAGCGCCAAGCCCGAGACGATCGGGAGTTTGCGCGCGAGATTCGCCGAGCCCGTTCTGCGTAGCAGCGAGTCCGAGAGGAGCCCGCCTACGAGCACGCCGATCGTCGCGCCCAGGAACGGCAACACCGCGAAGAACCCGACTTTGATGTACTCCATGTGGCGTTCCGTCGCGAGATACGTCGGGAACCAGGTCAGGAAGAACACGAGCGTCGAGTTGCTTGCGAACTGGCCGATCGACGCTCCGAGCACTTGACGCTGACGCAGCAAGAACGAGACGTTACGCCAGTCGAATCGCGTGGCGCCCGCATCGTCACCGAGCCCGCCGCCCGCGGCGATATAGTCGAGCTCGGCTTGGTTCGCGGAGCTAACGTGGGGATCGCGGTACAGCGCCAGCCAGCTCAGGCCGAACAGCACTCCCGCGACGCCCACCAAGCCGAACAGCCAGCGCCAACCGAGCTCGGCGCTCATCCAAAACAGAACCGGGCTGAGAAACGCGAGGCCGAAGTATTGCCCTACGCAATAGGTACCGGTTGCCCTGGCCCTCTCGTGCTGGGGGAACCAGACGCTCAGTACGCGGCTGTTGCAGGGAAACGCTGGCGCCTCCGCAATGCCAAGAGCTAGACGGCCGGCCACGAGCGATGCGAGGCCGGCAGCGAGGCCGGTCACGGCCGTGCAGAGTGACCAAAGTGTGATCGACAGGAAATACGTGAGCCGAACGCCGATCCGGTCCAGCAGAATACCGCCGGGGATTTGCGCAAGGGCATACGTCCAGCCGAAAGCTGAGAGGGCGATTCCCATCAGGCCTGCGTGAAGACCCAGATCCTCACTCAGGAGCGGTGCGGCCACGCTGATTACCGTTCGATCGAGATAGTTGATGAGCGTTCCGGTCGTCACGAGCGCGAGCACCCATAGGCGCGAGCGCGTACGCGAGGCCCCCATCACGACGCTGTCGGCAGCGGCCATTCGGCGCTCTACATCGCGTTCGGCGAACGCGCGAACCGGCAGAGGTATTCCACCGCGAGCGCGTAACCATGGACGCCGAGCCCCGAGATCATCCCTGTGCACACTGGCGTAAGAATCGTCTTGTCACGCCACTCCGCTTCACGCGTCCGAGCGTGGATGTTGCTGATGTGCACCTCCACGACGGGGCACTCGCAGATCTTGATCGCGTCCAGAATCGGAACGGAGTGATAGCAGAACGCGGCCGGGTTGATCGCGATGCCGGCGGATTGGCGCGCCTCGTGCAGCCAGGCAATCATCTCGTGCTCCGCGTTGGTTTGGCGAAACACAAGCTCGAGCTCGAATCGCTTGGTCATCGCGAGGCACAGAGCTTCGACGTCGGCGAGAGTCTGTCGACCGTAGATTTGCGGCTCGCGAATGCCAAGAAGGTTGAGGTTGGGGCCGTTCAATACGTGGACGCGATGGAACATTGGCCGGTTATCCGCGTGCTGGCACTCGAATTCGTCGAAGTATATGCTCGCAGCATAATTAACCAACTAGTTCGTGAATGGGGGGCTTTCATGCGCGTGCGTACTTCGACGCGAGGATTGCGGCGGACGTGGGGGTGGGCGGCCCAAGTCTTGGCGGCTTTGGTCGCTGTTTCGATTTTCACCGAGGCGCGCCCCCAGGTGCTGGAGCGACCGATCCCTGGTGACCCGGTGACGATCGAAAGCGGGCGGGTCGCGGGCACACTGCTGCCGTCGGGTGTCCGAGCCTACCTAGGCGTTCCTTTTGCCGCTCCGCCGCTGCGCGAGCGGCGTTGGCAGCCGCCGGGGCGACCGGAACCATGGACCGGGATCCGCTACGCGCTTCGGGCCGCTCCGGAATGTATCCAGACGCTACGCGCGCACGACATCAATCACTACTTTGGCGAGGAAGCTACATCCGAAGATTGTCTCTACTTGAATATTTGGGCTCCAGCGGACGCGACGGCGACTTCACGCAAGCCGGTGCTCGTGTGGATCTATGGCGGCGGCTTCACGATCGGCTCGGCCTCGATGGCGAACTACAGCGGCGAGCCTCTCGCGGCACGCGGCGCCGTGTATGTGTCGATCGCATACCGCTTGGGCGCCCTGGGATTCATGGCGCATCCGGAGCTCACGATGGAGTCGAAGCTTCACACCTCCGGCAACTGGGGATTCTTGGACCAGATTGCGGCCCTGGAATGGATTCAACGGAACATCAGCGCGTTCGGAGGCGACCCGAGCAACGTCACGATCATGGGACAGTCTGCGGGATCGATGTCCGTGTCTTTGCTGCAGGCGAGCCCCCTAGCACGAGGCCTCTTTCATCGTGCAGTCGGAATGAGCGGTGCGTCTTTCGGAGGCGGCGACGCTGGGGCGACGCAAGCGCTGTCCGCAGCCGAGGCGAGTGGCATGCGGCTACAACAGCAACTCGGCGCAACGAACCTGGCCGCGCTGCGGAACGTGCCCGCCGACCGAATCCTCCAGGCTCAGCTTGCCGCACCGATTCGCTACGGTGCGATCGTCGACGGGTATTTCTTGATGCACAGCCCGAAGGAGGTTTTCGCCGAAGGCAAACAAAACGACGTTCCGATCATGATCGGATTCACGCGAGACGAGTCCTTCAGTGAGCTCGCCCGTGCCACGACACTCGATCAGTATCGCGGCACTGCGGAGCGGCTGTACGGTGCCAACTCGCGAAGGCTACTCGAGCTGTACCCGGCCAGCGACGATGCGAGCGCGCGCCGCGCAGCCACCGAAGCCGCGCGCGACAGCAGTGTCGGCCAGCAAATGCATCAATGGGCGCAGTTGCAAACGGCGACTGGTAAGGCGCCCTCCTACGTATACTTTTTTTCGCGTATTCATCCCTATGTGCCTGGCGTCGAGTTCTCTGATCATGATCCGCGACACGTAGGCGCTTACCACACCGGCGACGTGCCCTACTGGCTCGGCACGCTCGAAAGTCTGAACCTATTCCGCAGAACACGTAACTGGACGGAAGTCGATCGCACGCTCTCGGCAGAGATGTCTGGAGCTCTGCTCGCCTTCGCACGCTCGGGCGACCCGAACCAAAAGGGGATGCCTGATTGGCCAACCTACACGCGGCAGCGGGAGCAAGTGGTGGAGTTCGGTGATAGCACGAGAGTCGTTTCGTGGCCGAATCGCGCCAAGCTCGAGTTCTTCGCAGCGAATCCCCCACAGCAAGCGACGTCGCGCGGAGGGGCGCGCGACTGATTCGGTCCGCAGGCAACGGCGCGGATTATCCCATAGCGCCGCTCGCGGCCCGGCGCGCGCTCCACTGCCGCTGCGTCGGTCTCATAGCTGCCGCGTACCGCCCGCTCGCGCGCAGGCGCTTCTCTATGCGCGCCTCGAAATGCGCGATGGGGTCGCTCTGCGAGCCGCGACTCATGACTCTTCCGCGACGCGCCGTTCAGCGGCGCGACGGCCGCGCTTGGCCGCGTCGTCGCGAGGCTCGCCCATTTCTCCGCAAGTCTTGGAGAAATGCGCTCACCGCCGTTTCAAGCGGCGGTTGGCACCGCGCAACCACTGACTGGCATAACACCGATTCCGCGCATCGGCCAGCCCAGGGCGGCGCTCAAATTTCCTATCCACACTCCACGCGCATCGACTGCCCGGGCGCGAGCTCCTCAGGAATTCGCACGAGCTGATGAACGTCGCCGTCGACTTTGGCGAGCGGCTGCCTCCGGAGCTTCGCGTAAATCTGCTTCCGTACCGTGAGCATCGCGGCGACGGCGAGCACTGCGAACAGCAACCACTGGAGCCATAGCGGCAGATCGATGCCGAGCATCCCGACGAGCCCGACGACGATCGCGGCCGCGCCGAGGAAGATCAGGAAGAACTGCGCGTCGATCGCGAACAGCTCGACGCCGAGCAGCAGCGTGCCGATCACGAACCACTTCCACCAGATCATGTCTGCCACCTCTCGCGCGAGCGGCCGGGCGTTCGGGCCGGCGCGATTATCGCGGGCGCGGCAGGGCGATCACAAGACGTACCCGCGCGCCGCTCGGCGGAAAGCACCGGCGGGTGCGCGTGGTTGGCTTGCGGGGCGTCCGTTGGCGCAACCAGCGCAATCCGGGAGAATGGCGGACATCTCGAAGTCACCGGTCGAACTTCGAAGGGGCAGCTACGTGCGCGCGCTCGTCACGGGTAGCTCGGGGCATCTCGGCGAGGCGCTCGTACGCGTGTTGCGCGCGGATGGACACGGGGTCGTCGGTCTCGACATCGTGAGCTCGTCCTTTACGGACGTCGTCGGCTCGATTAGCGATCCGGCATGCGTGCGCGACGTGATGCCGGGCACGAACGTCGTCTTCCACGCCGCGACGCTGCACAAGCCGCACGTCGTCACCCATTCGCGCCAGCAATTCGTCGATACGAACGTTTCCGGCACACTGACCTTGCTCGAGGAGAGCGTGCGCGTCGGCGTGCGCGGGTTCGTGTTCACGAGCTCGACGAGCGCGTTCGGCGACGCGCTGCGTCCGCCCGCGGGCCGGCCGGCCGCATGGATCACCGAGGACATAGTACCGGAGCCGAAGAACATTTACGGCGTCACGAAAGTCGCGGCCGAGAGTCTCGTTCGACTTTTTCACCGGAAGTACGGGCTCGACTGCGTCGTTCTCAGGACGTCGCGGTTCTTCCCGGACGAGGACGACGATCCGGAGATGCGCCGCGAGTACGCGGACGCGAACATCAAGACGAACGAGTTCCTGTTTCGGCGTGCGGACATCGAGGACGTCGTCACCGCGCACTTGCTGGCCGCCGCGAAAGCCGCCTCGATCGGCTTCGGCTGCTTCATCGTGAGCGCGACGACACCGTTCAGCCCGAGCGACGCGTCGTCACTCCGTCACGACGCCGCGGCGCTCGTGCAGCGCTACGTGCCGCGCCACCGCGATGTCTACGAACGGCTCGGCTGGCGGATGTTTCCGAGCGTCGATCGCGTTTACGACAATTCGCGAGCGAGGGCGGTGCTCGGCTGGACTCCGCGCCGCGACTTCGCCTACATCGTCGACTGCCTGCGCGACGGGCGCGACTTCCGGAGCGAACTCGCACGCGCTGTCGGCGTGAAGCTCTATCACGAAACAATCTTCGCGCACGGACCGTACCCGGTTGAGTAGGAGCGCGAAGCGGCTCCGTCAACCCGCGTTTCTCGCGCGCGCCGCGGCGAGCTTCGCGAGCAGCGTCTTCGGCGCCGTGAGCCGGTAGCTGCGCTCGACGACGTTCGCGACTTCTCGCCAATCGACGCGGCCGCGGTCGAGGCGCAGGCCGAACCAGCCACGCGGGCCGATGTAGGCGGGCAAGTAGTAGCGCTCGGGATCGCGGCGCGCGCGATCGACGTTCTCGCCGAGCTCCGACTTCACGCACACGGAGACGATGCCGTCGCCGTGGTGGTCGTCGAGAAAATACGCGAATACCTTGCCGCGCACGCGATAGGTCGCGTGGCTGCCGTGCACGCTGTGCTCGGCCGAGGGCAGCGCGACGCAGATCGAGGTGACGCGGTTGAACGTCTTGCGCTTGCTCTTCGTCGGCGTCATTCGCTCTTGCAACCGGAAATCGGGGCCCGGTACCGCAACCATTCATTTCGACGCCGATTGAGCCGGATCGGCGGCGGAGACTTACCCGTCGATAAGGTTAGGCGAAATTCCCTGCGATCGTCTGCAGAGAATCCTGGTATTCCCGATCCGGCAGTGGTCTACTCGTTGGGTCGCGGCGGCTCCACAGCCGCCGCGGGCCGAGCCAAGAACAACTATAAGGCCCGCCATGTCAACGCCAAGACACGGCCTCGCAGCGCACCGCGCGAGCTTGATTCTGCTCGCGACCGCGCTGGTTTGGCCCTTCGGCGCAGTCGCGCAGTACAAAGCCCTCGAGAGAGACGAAACGGGGCTGTCCAAGGCGGAACAGCAGCAGAAGAACAATGTGTCCTTCGGGCTGATCCTCGGCCTGAACACGACGCAGGTCGCCGCGATCCCGATCGGGTTCATCAACGTGCCTCCGTCGGTCGGGATCACGGCCGAGAGCGCACAGGTCGTAGCCGACACCGCGTTGAAGTTCACGCGCGCGGTGCTCAATGCGCCCGCGGACGTCGCCTTCGCGCCGAACTCCGCCGACCGCTGCAGCTTCACGTTCGAGCTTCCGCAAGCCGCCGCGAAGTTCAAGAACTTCTTCGGGCTGTGGCCCAAATTCGAATACGGGCCGGAGGCCCGATTCCGGCCGGCCCACACAGACCGGCTGTTCTTGTCCTCGGATACGCCGATCAACTTCGGCGTGCTCGGTGTCCCCGAGGTCGTGCACGCCAACACCGAGGTGCATCTGGGTGTGCTGATCGCGGACTCGACCGGATTCGTAGAAGACGCCGACGATGCGCAGACGATCTCGCTGGGTGCCGGCGTCCACGACGTCGAATGGCGCGCCGATACCGAGTACTCGCTGATCTGGGACACGGCGATCCCGGCGGCCTTGATCCCGGTGATGTTCGAGGTCGAGACGAAATTCGGAAAATACCTCGAAGACCTCAAGGATTTGCATGCTAGAAAACTGGAACTTGCCTCGGTTACAGAGAACGTCGACGAGCTCGAAAAGCTGCTGAATACGCTCGACCGGCGCATTCACCTATTCGAGGCCATCCACAAGGTCCTCAAGCCCGGAACGAAAGTCGGGGAAATCTCGGCGGATTGGCTCATCGACCACATCGTGCACACCACACCGACGGTGTCGCGTTCGCGGATCCAGCTGTTCACGGTCTACGACGTGCTGCCGCCGACAATCGCGACGAGCGTCGCGCACCCGCACTTCGAAGCCACCGATATCGGCGGGGCCAAGACGGCGCGCTATCTCCCCGCGCTTCGCGGCTCCATCACCGCGTCGGACTCGTGCGATCGGCCGTTCGACGTCAACAACGACGCGCCGAGCGTGCTGCCGCTCGGTGACACGCTCGTCACCTGGACCGTGCGCGATCGCGGACCGGTGCTGGGCGGCGTCGACCACGACGGCGACGGTGTTCCGGACGAGGATCCCTACAACTCCCGCACCGTCACTCAGCTCGTCACGGTCGAGGACACGCAGGCCCCGATTCTCGTACCGCCACCCGGCGTCGTGATCGAGAGCGCGGCGAACGTCAACCTCGCCGATCAGGCGCTCGGACAACCGCTCGTGGTCGATCTCGCGGATCTGCACCCGACCGTCGCGAAGTCGACCAACAGCAACGGCGTCGTGCCGCCCGACACGCGCACGGTCGTCACTTGGAGCGCAACGGACAACACCGGCAACACCTCGCTCGGCGATCAGCTCGTGACCGTGAAGACGCCGGGCACGAACACCGCACCGACGGTGGTCGACCGCTCGGCCAAGACGTTGACTTCCAAGCCCGTAGACATCGTGCTGACCGGCACCGACACCGACGTGCTGCCACTCACCGGCGCGGCCGCGGGCGGCGCCGGCATTCCCGACCCGCTGCAATTCAAGATCACCCAGCGACCACAGCACGGGGAGTTCGTCGCGCCTCTGTATCCGTTCTTCATCGACGATTACCGCACCGACAAGGTCGGCGGCCTGATCGACTACATCAACGCGCAACCCGACCGGGACACGCTGATGCAGTCGTACGTCACGGCGGTCAACACGAACTCGCTCGAGAACTGGATGAACAACGAGTTCTGCAAGGCGAATGCCACCGCGCCGGTGAACTTCGTGTTCAATCCGCTGTTCGTCCAGGTCACCGACGACCGCGAGCAATACTTCCTGGACCGCTACTTGGTGTGCCATCCGGACGTCGACAGCGACTGGGCGACTTATCCGCGCATCTCGCGCTGGGATAAGAACAACGTGTTCCTCGGCGCCGTGCGCCTCGACGACAACGGCGGCGGCGGGATCAGCCCACAGGAGGCCGTGTTTCGCTTCGATCGCTCCGGCTTCCTCTATTTCGTCCAGCCCAGGACCGGCGGCGAGCCCGTCGTGTCGATCCAGCGCTGTCCCGCGAACCTGACCAATACGACGAACAACCCGCCGTTCTGCTTCGGGAGCTTCTTCGGTCCTATCGACGGCAGCCAGATGTCGAACCGCGCGAACCCGCAGAACGCGTATGTCGACAGCCAACGCGGGCTCGTCTACCTGACGACGCAGGGAGCACAGCAGAGAGTGGACGTGTTCCGCCTCGACAATGCCCAGCGCGTCGGCACCCTGAGCGACGACGCGGGCGTCCAGGACTTCTTGAACCGGAATTCGTGCGCGTCGCCGAACACGCCGTTCTTCTACGACGCGATGGAGACGGACTCGAAGGGCGACTTCTACATCATCGACAACGGCTGCAACCGCATCCACAAATTCACGCCGTCGCACTTCGACGATCAAGGCCAGTTCGTCGCCGGCAGCTACGTCGGCTGGATGGGCCGGTGCGCCGGCAGCAACAGCCTCGCGTGCGACGTCGCGAACGGACGCACGAAGGGCTTCAGCTGCACGGTCGCGGCCGCATGCACGATCCCGGTCGATCCCACGACGATCGGCCTCGACTCGGGCGGCAGCTTGGTCGGGCAGCTCAAGAACCCCTCGTTCCTCGCGATCGATCCGAACGACGTGGTCTACGTCGCCGACTACAAGAACCAACGAATCCAGCGCTTCGCGCCCGACGGCACTTTCGTGGGTCAAGCCCAGTCGACCGGCAACGGCGTGAACGCCGCCACCGACGGCAGCTTCGTGCTAGGCAACATGGGTCCGCCGAAGCACGTGACCGTGAACTCGAAGAATTTCTTCGTGGTCGATCAATCCGAGCACTTCGTGCACGTGTTCGACACTTCGCCGTTCAAGGACGTCACGGACTCCTCGGCGACGGTGTCGTACGTGTCGAAATTCGATTTCCACAGCGCGACGGATACTTTCGCGTACGCGGTCAACGACGGTCTCGTCGACAGCAACTCGGGCATCGTGTCGGTGGCTGTCGCGCGCAACTATCGACAACCGCTGCCGACGCAGCAGGAGATCGTGCTCGACGAGGACAACACCAAGGTGATCGTGCTGTCGGGCACCGACCCGGACGGCATTCTCACCCGCGACTTCAACGGCCTCGACAGCCTGACGTTCAAGATCGCGAAGCAGCCGAAGCACGGCAAGCTCGTGCACGGCGGAAACGCCGAAGGCGCCACGCTCGATCCCGGCACGGACGTCTGGACGTACACGCCGAATCGCGACTACCACGGCCCCGATTCGTTCGCGTTCACCGTGCGCGACGCCTTCACGGATGCGACGGTCGGCGACGACGGCACTGCGATCCCCGAGCCCTACGGCGAAGCCACACCGGCCGCCGTCGGCATCGTGATCAACTCCGTCAACGACATCCCGATCGTGAGGATCTCTCCGCCGAAACGCGTCGCCGCCGGCTTCCCCGTGCTGTTACAGGCAAGCGCGTACGACGACACGGGCGACAACTACGCCGCGACTCTGACGTGGGGCGACGGCGCGATCGACCGAGACGGCAAGGTCGTGGTCGACCAGCACGGCACGCCGAACGACGCGAGCGACGACACCTCGGCGCTGACCGGGGTCGTCTACAGCGCCGACGGCTTGAGCGCGTCGGGCCAGACGCAGATGAACGCGATGCACACTTACACCGCCACCGGCAACCGCAAGCTGACGTTGTGCCTGCGCGACGGCGGCTACCTCGAGGCCTGCGACACCATCACCGTCGCCGTCGAATCACTCGTCACGCTCGGAACCAAGGTCGAGGTGTCCAAGGCGAAGATCGCCGACGGCATTCCGTTCACGGGCAAGATAACGGTCGCCAATTCCGTGCCTACCAGCGTCGCGGGCCTCGACGCGAGCGACGTGCATCTCACGATGGAGTTGCCGCAAGAGCTGCGCGTCAACCAGATCTCGCCTTCGCAAGGCAGCTGCGCAGTCGACCAGGGCGTTCTCAAGTGCTCGCTCGGAACCCTGACGAACGGCGCGAGCGCCACGATCGACCTCGCGCTGCGCGGTGTCGGCACGCTGATCCACGACAGCGACTTATCGCTCTTGGCAGACGCCACGACCGCGAGCGAAGCCATCGACGACGACTCGCTCGGCTCGGCGACGGTCTCTCTCAAAGCCGTGCCGAACGATCGCGACGCGGACGGCCTGCCGAACATCTTCGAGGCCGTCTATGGCGTCTCGGACCCCGCGGCCGACGACGACGGGGACGGGCTCAGCAACCGCGCGGAGCTCGATGCCGGCACGTCGCCGCGCAACGCCGACTCCGACGGCGACGGCATCCCCGACGGCGCCGAGGTGAACGCCTACCACACCGATCCGTTGTCGGCCGACAGCGACCGCGACGGTGTCAACGATTTCGACGAGATCAGAGTCCATCGCACCGATCCGCTCGCGAGCGACACGGACGGCGACGGTATGCCCGATCAGTGGGAAGTCGACCATGGCTTCAACCCGCTCGTCGCCGACGGCGGCGGCGACGCGGATCGCGACGGGCTCAGCGACGCCGACGAGGTCCGCTACGGCAGCGACTACTTGGTCGCGGACAGCGATGGCGACGGGCTCCGCGACGGCGACGAGGTGCACGTTTACGGCACCAACCCTGCCGTCGCGGACAGCGACGACGACGCGCTCGACGACGGCGACGAGCTCACCGCGGGCACGGACCCGCTCAAGCCCGACAGCGACGACGACGGCCTGCTCGACGGCGAAGAGATCAACCTGTACGCGACCAACCCGCTGCGTGCCGACACCGACCGCGACGGCCTGCCCGACGGCTGGGAAGTGCGCCACGCGCGCAATCCGCTCGTCGCGGACTATGCGCTCGCCGCGGGCGGCCTCTCGACCTGCGCGCTGACCGACCGAGGCGTCCAGTGCTGGGGACGCAACGACGTCGGCCAAGCGCCTGCGCTCGTGGCCGGCCTCGTGCACCCCGAGCAGATCACCGTCGGCTTCGCGCACGCCTGCGCGATCGACCGCGCGGCCAACGGCACCCGCTCGGTCAAGTGCTGGGGCGACAACACCTACGGCCAGCGCACGCCGCCGACGCTCGTCGAGCCGCTGCAGATCGCGGCAGGCGCCTACTACAACTGCGCGCTCGATCGAACCGGCGCCGCGACGACCGCCGTCAAGTGCTGGGGCCGGAACGACCACGGTCAGGTGTCCGGCCTCCCGACGGGGCTCACGAATCCCGTGCGGCTCGTGTCCGCCGTGAGCGGCAGCAGCAGCTGCGTGATCGACGCGCGGCCCGCGGGTCCGGCGCTCGTGTGCTGGGGCCAGTACAACAACGCGAACTCCGCCGTGCCGGGCGCGCTCACGAGCGTGCTCGACCCGCTCGCGCTCGGCTCCGAGCACGGCTGCGTCGTGGATAGCGGCAATCGGCTTTGCTGGGGTCTAAACGACCAGGGCCAAGCGCCGCCCGGGCCGACGCCGAGCCGCGCGGTCGATCTCGCGCTCGGCGGCTTTCACAGCTGCGCGCTCGAGGAAATCGCGCGCGACCGTTATCACCTGGCTTGCTGGGGCCGCAACATCGACGGGCAGGCGACGGTGCCGGCGACGCTCGTCGCGCCGATCGACGTCGTGACCGGAAGCCATCACAGCTGCGTGCTCGATCAAGGCAGCGCGAAGTGCTGGGGGCAGAACACGGACGGCGAAGCTCCGGCTTCGGGCGCGCTCAGCATCGATCCGGACGGCGACGGCCTGTCGACGGCGCTGGAAATCGCGCGCGGCACCGATCCGCTCGACTCCGACACGGACCGGGATCTCTTGTCCGACTCGGTGGAGATCGCGACCGGCACGGACCCGCTCGATTCCGACAGCGACGACGACGGCGTGCTCGACGGCGAAGAGGTCAACGTGCGTCACACGAATCCGCTCGCGAGCGACACCGACGGCGACGGCGTGCCCGACGGCTGGGAAATCGACCACGGGTCGTCGCCGACCGTCGCGGATGCCTCGAGCGACGCGGACGGCGACGGCCTCACGAGCCGCGAGGAATACGAGGCCGGTACCGATCCCAACCTCGCCGACACGGACGGCGACGGCCTCAGCGACGGCGCGGAGCTCAACGTATTCCGTTACGGGGACACGGGCCAAGCGCTGGGCACGGCGATCAGCGAGGCCGTGGAGCTCGGCGATCTGGACGGCGACGGCGACCTCGACGCGTTGGTCGCCAATCGCGGCAGCCCGGCCGAAGTCTGGCTCAACGACGGCAAGGCCAACTTCACGCGCAGCGCAGCGAGCGCGTTCAACACCTTCGATGCCGTCGACGTGGCGCTATTCGACGCCGACGGCGACGGCGACCTCGACGCGGTCCTCGCGCATTCCGACCCGAACATAGCGAACTCGCTCTGGGTTAACGACGGGCACGCGGTGTTCTCGCCCGCGGGCTCGACGCCGCCGCCGACGTTCTCGAGCGACGGCGTCAAGTTCGGGCGCTTCACGCAATCGGGCGCGAAGGGTCTGTTCGTCGCGAACTGGGGCCCGAACCAGGCCTACACGCTGCAGCCGCCGTTCACTCTGACGCCGGTCGCCGTCACCGATCCGCTGGGGGGCAACAGCGAAGACGTGGCGCTCGGCGATCTGAACGGGGACGGCTTGGACGACGCGTTCGTCGTCAATCGGCAGCAGCCGGCCCAAGTCTTCATGAATATCGGCGGCAGGTTCATCGAGGCTCAAGAGCTCGGCACGAACGATTTCGCGATCGCGGTGGACCTCGGCGATATCGACAACGACGGCGATCTCGACGCGTACCAGGTCAACTTCGGCGCCGGCGACAAGATCTGGCTCAACGACGGCCACGGACGCTTCACCGACAGCGGGCAATCGCTCGGCAACGACGGCGGCAACGACGTGCGCCTCGTCGACGTCAACCGCGACGGCTATCCGGAGGCGATCGTCGCCAACACGGGGCCGAATCGCGTCTGGCGCAACGCCAAGGGCACGCTGAGCGACAGCGGCATCGCGATGGGCAACGAAACGACCTACGGACTCGCGGTCGGAGATCTCGACGGCGACGGCGATCCGGACATCTTCTTCGCGAACGACGGGCCGAACACCGTGTGGCTGTTGGAGCAGCTCAAGCCCGCGAACGCGGACACCGACGGCGACGGCGCGTCGGACGGCTGGGAGGTCGCCCACGGTCTCGATCCGCTCGACGCCGCGGACGGCGATCTCGACCTCGACGGCGACGGTCTCGACAACCGCGACGAGTTCGACGCGGACACCGATCCGCGCGTCGCCGATTCGGACGGCGACGGCATTCCCGACGGCTTCGAGGTCAGCCACGGTCTCGACCCCACGACCGACGACGCCGGTCTCGACTTGGACGGTGACGGCGTGGCGAACCTCGTCGAGTACCGGCAGGGTCTCGACCCGCAGGCCGACGACGCGCCGCCGAACCTGACCGTCCCCGCGAACGTCACGGTGCGCTCGACGGGCGCGCTCACGGCGGTTGTGCTCGGCACCGCGACGGCCATCGACGCGCGCGACGGCGCCGCGACCGCGACGCCGGACGACGCGGGGCCGTTCGCGCCCGGGCGCCACCGCGTCACCTGGTCGGCCGCCGACGTGTCGGGCAACGTCGCGCAGGCCGTGCAGACCGTGGACGTGATCCCGCAGGTCAACTTTGGTGTCGACCAACGCGCCAACGAAGGCGACACCGTGCACGTTGCGGTGCAGCTCAACGGCCCCGCGGTCGCGTATCCGGTGCTCGTCGGCTACACGGTCTCCGGAGCCGCGACGAATCCGGAGGATCACGATGCGGCCGCCGGCACCGTGACCATCGCGGCCGGCACCGAGGCGGAGATCACGATTCACATCGCGAAGGATTCGGTCTTCGAGGGCGAGGAGACCTTCACCCTCGCGATGGGCAGCGTCGCGAACGCGGTGACCGGCCCGAAAGACAACCACACGATCACGATCGTGCAAGAGAACATCAAGCCGAGCGCGCGCATCGTCATGCGTCAAGGCGGCAAGCGCGTGACGACCGCCGCGGCGGACGGCGGGCCAGTGGAGGTCACCGCAGAGGTGACGGATCCGAACGTA